>Ga0316196_10000010_pt1 | contig 44603 bp, 48 predicted proteins | sample Eddsed2cm_MG_FD_204938 | JGI IMG/M metagenome (GOLD analysis project Ga0316196, IMG submission 204938) | Coastal sediment microbial communities from Maine, United States - Eddy sediment 2 cm | ecosystem: Environmental > Aquatic > Marine > Coastal > Sediment | place: USA: Maine | collected... | reverse complement strand
GGAGCCCTCTAATCATTTGTCCATGGGGTGATTCTGGCCTCAATGGTGGAGTCTATCGATGAAGAAAAATATTCTTAGATATCTCTGTTTAGGTTCAGCACTGTGTATCTCTATCGTGTGGGGCATCGAGCGGATCAGCCTGTCGGAGCCGATTCAACTCTCCACGCAGACGCCGGATTTGAACGGTGCCTATAAAAGCAAACTGGTGCGAACACCCGCCGGTATTCTAGTCGCCGTCTACGGCGATTTTGTCGAAAATAATCCATCGCGTTACGTGTATGACGCCAAACAATCCAGCGAAAGACCGGCGCGGGATGTTTTCATAACCGTTTGCGACAGTGCGGCTAATGACTGCAGTGTGAAATCCAACTGGCGCTCACCCATCAATATTTCCAATACCGCTTTGACGTCCAGTATGCAAACTGACTGGAATGGCGACGGTACCCGAACCGATTATCAAGGTGATTCGGATAATCCGCATATCTTCGCCAGTGGCAATCATGTCGTCGTCACCTGGGTAGATAAATATTGTCCTGGAGGTGACCAGCGCAGCGTGACTTACCCGGAGTCCGATGACCGGGAAATAGCGATGAGCTGTGTGTACGCTGCCCATGCCACCAGCGATTTTTCAGCCTGGGTGGTCGACCAGCTTTCCGACGGTTCGCGCGATGCCAAGCAGGACGTTAGCAAGGGCTTAAGCTCGGGAGCCTGGGCCATCACCTGGCAGGAAGACCCGCTGGGTTTGCAGCCCGGCGAAGCCGAGGGCCCGGGAGATGGCAGTTCCGGAGCTAAAACCAGTGATGGTACCGACATCTGGTATACCTTTGCTCTTAAAGTTGCCGGCCCCGATCAGGATATCGGGGTTTGGAAGACGCCGGTTAGAGTTACCAATAATCAAACGGGGTTTGGATTGCCGCCGGATGCTTCAAATCCCATCAAGGATAGCGCTGGCAATACCGTCAATCCGGATTTCCTCGGGCCGGGAACTGGAACTGGCATCGAAACAGGAGAGGCTGGCGCTTCGCGGGCAAACATGAGTGTGATTGGCGGCTCGAGTCCACCGACTGCCGTCATCGCCTACGAAGAGAGCAAGGGTTCTGCCGGGTTGAGCCAGGGCAAATTCGTGCGCTACCACCAGTTTCCCTACAACAAGCCACCAACTACAGCCATAGACAAGGCCGGATGCATTGTCAGTAATCCGCTCGAGGGTGCACGGCGAGCGCGATTTGTTGCACAAACTAATGCGGGCAGTGACAGCGGTATTCGTTTTGCATTGTTCTGGCGCCAGGGTCTGTACGAAAAGGGTGGGCCGGCCGATATCATGATGCGCATCGGTTACAAGTCAGCGGACGCGGCATCGACTGGGTTGCGCCCCATGGACCTGAGTCCGGCTGTCGATCCCGGGTGCTACGCATTGGACTATGCTGCCGCCGCAAACCTTGGTAACGCTGCGCCGTTGAATATCAGTACCAACACCCCTGCTGCAACCGATGCCAATTTGTCCGATTCATCCGAGGCGAATTCCCTGGAAAATGCGCGCGCGCATCGCGGCGTGTTGCGCGGCGGGGATTTGTATATGGGATACATTTATGCCGAGGATGGTCGCCTTGCTGATGCGACGGACCGCGACAATTACAATTTCTATGTGCGTCGCTTCAATGCAGCGAACGGCGCCTGGGGAAGTCCTGTCAACTTGTCTAATTTTAAGTTTACCGGGGTAAATGTTCTGGAGCCGCGCCTCGTGGGAATGCCGGGTAATGGTCCGGGCTGCACTGATCCCACTGACCCCGCGACTATCACTAACCCTGAAGACTGCCAGGACAAAAGTGTCGTCGTAGCGGCGTGGGGCTCGGAGACGAATGTATACGACGATGCCGGTAGTAGCGAAAACCTGGATATTTATATCACGCGTACCGTCGACAAAGCCGAAAGCTGGGAGCCGATCAGAGAGATTGCAGGCCCCAGCAGTCAGGGGGAATCGCAAATTCGCACGACACCCGATGGTAATCGCCTGTTCGCAGTGTGGAACGAAACCGCAGACGCGATGACCAATACGATGTTCAGTCTGGGAGTGCCGGAAACCTACACCCCGGATGACAGCGATTCGGGGTCCAGCTGCTCTATCAATTAGAATAATAAAAGCTGTTAGTAATACAGGGGGCAGTATCCATTGATTCCGCGCTGGATTTTCAGTTGGGTTGGGTAATAAAAATAATCATGGCTGAGGGAAATACTGCGGCGTGAACTCCTGGTCGTACACGACGAGGATTCTGTTTAAGACCCGCGCGAAGTAGTACCAGCGTGCAGACTTGCGTTTCATGGCTGGTCGCGGAGCATATAGAGGACATATATGTCCGCTGGTTTTGAGGATCTTCATTGCTTTCGAGGAAACCCGTTCGCAACTGCTGCTGGCAGCCTGGCTTCATCACCTGCCTGCAATCCGCTGATGCGTGCGAAAACACAAGAACCTTAAATGGTCAAATGCGATCGACAGGCAGCTGAAATATTCAGGCTTACGACCGGGCCACCAGATTGCTGCATAGGAAAGTTGCCAAGGATTACGGGTACTACCGCCAAAAAACTGAAACACGCTCGAAATACCTATATTAGTTGATGCTAATCAACTCCCTGATTCAGTCAACCGCCTATTCTGGAAACCTAATTTCGGAAGCTAGTGATTAAACACTTTTAGTCGGTTTTGAAAGGCGTTGACTTTGTCCCCTTTTTTAGTCCCTTTTAACCCATTAATCATTGAAGGATTAAGCCATGTGCGGAAAAAGACTTGTCGCGCTACTACTGGCACTCGGCCTGGGCGCAAGTTTGGGCATTGCTGCGGAAGCGCTTGCCAGCGGTAAAAATAGTTCGAAGGCAAGTGGTCAGAGCCAGATGCTACGCAAACAGGGCTCGCAGCTGGGTAACCAGCAGTACGATAGCGGCAACATGAAAAAACAACAGCAGGGCGGAAAGGCCGGCAAGAGCGAGCAACAGGAACGGTCTCGTAACAAGATCCGTCATCGCCTGCAAGACGGTGAAATTTACGGCCGCGCGATGATGTCAGAGGAAGAGCGCAGCCGCTATCGCGAGCGGCTCGACGCGGCGCAGAGCGACCGGGAATGGACGCAGCTGCGCGCCGAGCACCAGCTCGAAATGCAGCGACGAGCCACGTCCGATGGCAAACAACTCGCTGCGCCGGTCTACGGCGAGCACATGATGACAATCAATGAGCGCAAGCGTTACGAGGATCGATTAAACCGCGCCAATTCGAAGGCGCAACGCAACGAGATACGCGAGCAACACCAAATCCTGATTCAGGAAAGAGCCCGGGCGCTTGGCGTAAACCCTCCTGCTGTCTCGAATTAAACGGTGGGATTTGTCGAGGTTAAAGCGGGGAGCTGGTCAGAGTGATAGCAGGTCCCAGCAGCGAGGGAGAATCGCAAATCCGCACGACACCCGATGGTAATCGCCCGTTCGCGGTGTGGAACAAAACCGCAGGCGCGATCACCAATACGATGTTCAGTTTGGGAGTGCCGGAAACCTGCCCTTCGGTTGACAGCGATTCGGGTCGTGATTCAGCTCCTCAGCGAACGGCGCGGAATGGTTTTGTCTTTGTCGAGAAACGGTAAATCGGTTACTTCGAGCTCGCGCCTGCCTTCGGGCGTGTCGACTTCGAGTCGAGTGCCGTTTTCGGCATAGGCGATGTCGGCAAGAATGAAGCCGATGTTGCGCTCGAGGCGTGGCGAGTAAACTGCCGAGGTGACTTCACCAGCCAATTGCTCGCCGTCAAACACGCGCCAGCGGTGTTCATTGTTCTTGTGGAAGGCTTCGCCATCGATGAAGGCGCCCTTCATCATGCGCGTCGGTCCCGCGGCAAGAATGCTGTCTATAGCTGCCTTGCCGATGTAGTCATCCTTGCCGGTCGATATCAAGCGTGCCATACCCAGTTCAACCGGATTGTTTGAAGGCAGCATGTCGGAACCGAAATCGAGCACGCCACCTTCGATACGGCGAATGCGATTGGGAGACCCCGGCGACAGACCCATGGGCTTGCCCTTCTCCATAATGATTTCCCACAGCTCGTTGCCACGGTCGTAGCCAAGCAAATAAACCTCGAAGCCGACCTCTGAACTGAAGCCGGTGCGCGAGATCACCACGTCGATACCGTCGACCGCGGCGTATATCCAGTGATAGTAAGCGAGGTCGAGAATCGCGTCGCCGAATACGGCTGCGGTGATGTCGGGTGATTTCGGACCCTGTATCTGCAGCGGATACACATCGGGTGTCTGTACGTCGACCCGGTAGCCGGCGTAACTCGACACGCCTTTTGCCCACAGGTACATATCGCTGTCGGCCGTGGACAGCCAGAAACGATCCTGTTCGATTCTGAGCAACACCGGATCATTGATCACGCCACCGTCCTGGTTGGTGAGAAACACGTAACGGCACTGGCCGACTTTGACTTTGCTGACGTCGCGTGGCGTCAACAGGTTCATGAAGGCCTCGGCATCCGGCCCGCTGATTTCGACGATGCGCTGCACGCCGACATCCCAGATCCCTGCGCGCTCGATGGTGTTCCAGTATTCGTTGATCGGCGTGTCGTAGCCGACCGGCATCCACATACCATTGTAGGGATGAAATTCCGTCGCGCCGTATTTCAATGAAGACTCGAAGTAGGGTGATTTACGGATTCGGGGATTGAGGCCGTGTGCTTTCATGGATGCTTATCCAGGGTCAGGTTAGTCGTTATCGTCTGCACTGGTGTGCAGCATTTCGCAGATACGTGCCGCGGATTGATTGAAATCAAAAGCTGGTTGCCAGCCCCAGTCGCGCCGGGCTTCAGTGTCGTCAACCACATCCGGCCAGCTTGAAATCAGGTGATCGACCGCCTCTATCGGCTCGAAGCTATAGTCGAATCCGGGGAAACGTTTCGCGGCTTCCAGCGCCACCATGCCGGCCGTCAGGTAGTAGGCGTGCAGGTTGTAAACATGACGACTTAGCTGGCTGGCCTCGGCGGCGGTGTAGTTGACGATACTATCGATCACATCCTCGAGAAACAACGTCGATATCCCGGTGTTCTCGGCCACCGGAAAGCGAAATGACTGGCCGTTGAACGCGGCTCTGAAGGCCTGTGACGGAAAGGCCGATACCGCACCTTCGGGCGCGAATGGTGAGACTACGAGCGGGAAACGCAGGCAGCGGAAATCGAGTCCGTGTTTTTGTTTGAAATAGACCCCCATGCGTTCCACCGCGACCTTGGTGACGCCGTACATATTCTCCGGCCATTGCGGATAGTCCTGGGGCATCGGGTTGGAACCGACCGGGCCATAGGAGGCTGCGGTGCTGGCAAAGAAAAACTTTCCAATGCTGGTTTCATTGGCCAGGTTGAGCAGGTTAAATGAGGCGCTCGCGTTGATTTCCCAGGCGGCCTTTAGATCCGCTTCGGAGCTGCCGGACAATAGCGACGCCAGGTGGTAAATAGTGTCGGGACGATGTTGCGCGAGGATTTTCCTTAACAGGTCGAGATCACGGATATCACCGCTCACAACCGTCTCGTTGGCGTGCAGGGTTACGGGTTCAGTTCCCGGAATATCAAACTTGACGACACTTTGCCCGCGCGCAAGCAGTTTGTCGGCCACCAGCCGGCCCAGATTACCGTTGCCGCCGGTGATCAAAACGCTTTCAGGATTATCGGTCATCGTTATCAACAGTCGTTGACTGTACTTTCGCAGTGGGCGGCTTGATCGCGGCACCGTTGTTGTCGCAGCCGAACCACTGGTCGGCCGCGACCAACGGATTGCCATAGTTGCAGTTCAGCAGGCGGTGGTGAATCTGGTGATGAAACGAAGTCAGGTACAGAATCGGTTTGCCGCGGAATGTCAGCGCCTCGTAGCCGCTATGTGTGACCGCCGCACCGATCGAGTTCCACTGGGTGTGAAAAATAATATGCAGTGGATGTGATGGCAGGATCAGGTGAATGAGGACGCTGCTCATGTAGATCAGGTGTTCGACCGGGTGCATCGAAAAACCGGACCAGGGTCCGAGCACAACATTTCGATGATGCACGTGGTGGGCCAGCCTGAACAACGGTCCCCAGTGCAGCAGCCGATGTACCAGGTGAAAATGCAATGAGGTGAAAAACGGGATCAGCAGGAAAATCAACACAAATGAAAGCGGATGATTGCGCCATTCCAGGTAGTAGGGTGCCAGGTCGTTCGCCATCGCCCAGAACAGCAGCACCTCGTAGGCGGTCCAGATGGGTACGCCGCTCACCATGGTCCAGAACATGTTGTCCTTGACCTGGTCGCGCATGAAGTAGCGCGGATTATTGCGTTGCAGTTCGCGCGCCTCGTAGCGTCGCTCGTTGCCCTGCAGCTTGAGCACGTAAAAGTAAAGATGGAAGGCACCGGCGACGACAAAGATCAGCAACGCGTTGCGCGCGAGCAGCTGCAGTATCCATCCGGGAGCGAGTTCGGCGCAGGCTGCGAGTTCGGGTTGCAGCCAGTACCAGGTGATGACCGCCAGCGCGCCGTAAAACAGCATTACCGAGCCGAGAAAGCCGCTGGAAAACAGGTAGCGCAGCGCCGGCAGGATGCGCGGTGGCCAGACGAATACCGGGACGTTCGCGATCGGTAGCGACGGTAACCAGTTCCAGTGCTTGTGAGGTGCTGCCATTATCGGTCTCCAGTTTAACCGGGGATTTTGATAAACAGGTCGCCGTCTTCGAGCTTCACCGGCCAGGTCTTCAAATCCACGCACACCGGTGCGCTGAGCGCCTTGCCAGTGCGCACATCGAAGCGCCCCTGGTGTAACGGGCATTCGATCACACAGTCGATAACGATGCCATTTTCCAGGTGTTCATCTTCGTGGGTGCACATGCCGTCGGTAGCAAAAAAGCCTTCCGCGGTGTTGTAGATACAAAAGGTACTGTCGCCGTGATCAAAGCCCAGTACGTCTTCTTCGTCGATGTCGTCGGCCGCGCAGGCCCGAATCCAGTCTTCACCCATGATCAAAGTCCAGTGTTCAGTTTTTGTAAGAAGAGTCTTGCTGGTCGAGTTGGCGGATCAGCGCCTGCCAGCAGCGCGTCGCCGAGTCGTTCGGGCCTTCTGTCTTCGGCCGCGTGTACTCCGAGAGTTGACGCAGGGATTCGCTGTCTATCTTCTTCGGCGTTGCACCGGATGCCATCACGTCCACCTGGACCTTGCAGGCGTTTTCCAGGGTATACAGGTAGAAGAAGGCCTCGGCGACCGTGCGCCCCACCGACAGCAGGCCATGGTTATGCATGATCATCAGCCACTTGCCCGCCATGTCCTCGCCGAGGCGCTGGCATTCCTCCGGGTTATCCTCGTCGGCAAAGCCGTAGTCGTGGTAGCACACCAGGTCGAAGATCTCGCCGGCCTGCTGCGACATCGGTAATAAACCCTCTTCCATGCAGGACACGGCCATGCCCGCACGCGTATGGCTGTGCAGTGCCACGTTGATATCGGGGCGTGCCTTCAGCACCGCGGAATGGATCGCGTGCCCGGCATCGTTGTAGGGGAAATCGCCGGATATCAGTTCGCCATCGAAGTTCACCTTGATCAGGTTGGAGGCGGTGATTTCATGAAACAGCAGGCCGTAGGGATTGATCAGGTACTGATCTTCATGGCCGGGCACGCGCGCACTCAGGTGCGTGAAGATGACATCGGTCCAGCCGAAGCGGACGAATAGCCGATAACAGGCGGCGAGTTCGCAGCGCAGTTGCCATTCGGCCTCTGAACTGTCCGGGTGAATCGAGCTGGCGGTTGATGCCATGTCAGTGTCTCCTGCGGGAATGGGGTAATTGCAATGCGCTGGCGGCCGGCGCTTGCGGGGCTCTGTAACGGTCATGGCGGATAATACCTTTCAGGCTCATGATGACCGGCTCATTTCATGCTGCGGGTGGCGACTTTCTCGAAACTGCCCTCGGTAATCATGTGCGGCGCCTGGCGAATGCTCCAGGCTTTGGTGTTGCGCCCGAGGGTGCGACGAATCGCGACCGACAGGGCTTCGAGATTGGTGCGCCAGAAGCCTGGATCGGGTTCGGGCAGCTGGTCTCTGATTGCCGCATGCAAGCCCGGCAGCGCATAGAAAGGCACCTGCGGGTAGAGGTGATGCTCGACGTGGTTTTCCATGTTCAGGTAAAGAAAAGACGCCAGCCAGTTGGTGCGAAATGAACGCGTGCTATCGATGATTGAAGGCTCATTTTCGCCCATTTCAACATGCTGAATCAGGCCGAAAGCAACCACGGTGATGCGCCCGAGGAACAGCGGAATCACCAGGTACCACAGCAACCAGTCGGTGCCCGCCGCTATGGCAATGCCAATGGCGAGGTAAATCCCGAGAAAAACTCGGGCATTGCGGCGAATGCGCGGGAACTCGTCGTTGGGGATAACCCATTTCATAACATCGGTATAGCGCCCTCGCACCAGGCGCAGCAGGGTAATAATGTGAAAGTGGTTCAGTGCCCAGCTGGACATTTCGAGCAACCAGACGCGCAGCGTAACCGGAGTGTCGAAAGGCATCTGGCTGTCTTTGTCGACATGCCAGGTGTAGGTATGGTGGTTGGTATGGGTATAGCGCCGGTGCAGCGGCTCTTCCAGGTAGATCAGCGAAGTGATCCAGAATACCAGTTCATTCAGCCAGCGAGTCCTGAAGGCGGTGCCATGAGCACTCTCATGGCTCATCGCGTAGCCCGGCAGCGAGATCACCGTGCCGTAAACGAAGAGCGCTGGCCAGAGCCACGGGCTGCCCAGCGACAGGTGCACCAGATAGCCGGTTGCCAGCAGGCTGGCAACCCACTTTGCCAGAAATTCCAGCCCCGGACGGTCACTGCGTTTGCACAGTGCCTTGATGGTTTTGCGCTCGAGGGTGACACCGCTCGAGGCCGCGTTTGTCGCAGAAAATGCTTCGCTCATTCGATTGATCCTGTGCCTGTTACCTTAGCCGGTCAGCTCTTTGATCGCAGCCGCAGACCTCGGCTCAACGATCTGCGGGTAATTTTGATCAAATTGTGGTAAAAATCTAATCAAAGTTATTGTTCATAGTGAAAGATATTTTTTATGTCTAATCTCGATACGCAACTCAAAACTTTCCTGCAGGTTGCCCAGCTCGGCAGTTTTCGGCGTGCTGCCGAAGAATTGTTCGTTACCCAGGCGGCCGTCACCAGTCGTATCAAGGTGTTGGAGGAGTGGCTCGGCTTCGAAGTTTTTTCGCGTCACCGCCGCGGCGCGGATCTCACTGTTCAGGGCGAGCGCTTCATCGACTATGCACGCAATGCGCTCGACATTATTGAACACGGCCGGGAAGAGGCGCGGCATGCCAGGAGTTTCCGCGCGCATTATCGATTTATGAGTCAGTATCTATTGCTGGAAGGCTTTGCACTCGACTGGGTCGACTGGATGAAGCAGGCAGCGCCGGACGTATCGATCAGCCTTGATTGCAGTCATTCCAAGGAGGCAGCCAAGGAGATGAGCAGTGGTTTACTCGATCTTGCGGTGGGCTACCAGTATCGAAACGCCAAAGGAGTCGTGTTCGAAACTCTGTTCAATGAGCGCTTGATACTGGTGACCAGCTGCTCTCGGCAAGGTGATTGGCGCGATAACTATATTCCGATTGGTTGGGACGCTGAATTCGATGATGAACAGCGGCGCTTTATCGGTGAATTGGAGAGTGGTTATCGTCTGCGGACGCCATTTATCGATTCGGCCAGGGCGCTGATTTTGCGTGAACCGGGGAGCGCTTACGTGGTTGAACGCAGCGCCGTGCCATTGATCGAGCAGGGTTTGTTGCGCCGCGTCGATGATGCGCCGGTGTTTGTACGTCCCGCCTATGTGATTTATCCGGCGAACCCATCACAACCCGACATCCATGCGATTGCCCTGCAGGGTTTGCGCGAAGTCGCTGAGAATTTTCGAGAATAGTCGGCCCGATAGCAGTAAACTGGCGCCGAATTACGGTAACCCGAATACTCATGCGCCGCATCATTTCTGGTGAACCACTGGACCTTTCATTACATTGAGCATAAAAGCCATTCGCGTGGACCGATCGAGGCTGGGTATTTCGATTACCATCCTTGGTGGTCTTTGTTTCGCAATTCAGGACGCGGGTATCAAATGGTTGTCCGCCGAGATCGCAGTGTTGCAGATCCTGTTTTTACGCAGCCTGTTTGGACTGGTTTTCCTCGGCACCAGCAGTGTTTTTTCGGGTGAAGCAATCTCGTTCAGAGTCAATCGTCCCTGGTTACTGGTCACGCGATCGGGTCTCAATATACTTTCCTGGGTTTTGTTCTTCACCAGCCTGAAATACCTGCCTCTCGCGACTGCCGTCGCCCTGTTTTTCTCTTTTCCGTTGTTTCTGACGATTATTTCGGTGCCTTTGCTGGGTGAATCAGTCGGAATGCGCAGAATTATTGCGATTATCGTTGGCTTCGCTGGAGTATTGTTGATCACCAACCCCACCGAGGGCCTGTCAATACCGGCCGTGATGATGTTGGGTGCGGCACTTGGCTGGGCGATCGTTGCCAGCCTGACGCGTATTCTCGGGGAAAAAGAAAACACCACTACTTTGTTGTTCTATACCCTTCTTGGTTTCGCCGTGCTGTTGGCGGTGCCGCAATACTGGCTATGGCGCTCGATCGAATTCGAATCATACCTGATGATCGTCGGTGTCGCTTTCGTCGGTGTCATTGCCCAGTTTTCAGTGACCAAGGCCTATGCCATTGCTTCGCCCTCGCTTATCGCTCCATTTGAGTACACTGCGCTGATCTGGTCGGCGATCCTCGGTTATCTGGTTTGGAATGATATTCCGGACGCCTACGCGATCGCGGGTGCGTTTCTGATTATCGGCAGTGGCATCTATATCATCCATCGCGAGGCCCTGAATTCGAAGCTGCCCCGGCAGTCCTGAAGGCGTTGCAACTGTTCGCTTAAAGCTTGCCCCGTGGCGTGCTGAGCGCGCCGCCATCCTGTTGCCAGCGCGCAATATCATATCGACCCTGCGCCTCCTGCCGGCGTTTTTCAATTTATGTTTTCCCGGTATTCACGTTGATGTCGGTGTTTTTATCCATTCGCTGCAGTGAAATGATCAAAATTTCAGTTTTGTGACCTGATTCTGGCTTCTCGGCTTGTATTATTGACCGCAGGGTCATAAAGTTCTGTATCAGTACTAATGCGGATTTAACATGGCTAGACCCCGAGGATTTGACGAGCTCGAAGTAATGGAAGACCTGATGAAGGTGTTCTGGGATAAAGGCTATGAAGCGACTACCATGCAGGACCTGGTCAAAGCTTCAGGCCTGCTCAAGGGTAGCCTGTACGGCGCCTTTGGCGATAAACAGACCATCTACCTTGCGGCGCTCAAGCATTACAACGGTACCCGCATGCATTCCCAGATCGAAATTCTCAATGGTGAAGGCAGCGTGCGGCAAAAGATATCGCGACTGTTCGACAACGTTATCGAAACAACCAAGCGAGGCGTGTTTGCCGGGGGTTGTCTGCTGTGTAATGCAAGCCTGGAGAAGGCCGTTACAGATAAGCTGGTTAAAAATGAGATCAAGACGACCATACGGCGCCTGAAGGTTGCGATCGTTGATGCCGTTAAGAAAGAAGGTGTCAACGAGGACCAGGCCGCCTCCCTGGCGGCTTTCATCATCAGTGCCTATTTCGGCACCCGGGTGCTCGCCAAGGCCGGTGCACCCGCTGCGATGATTGGCGAGACCCGCGATCATTGTCTGCAACTGTTACCTCGCAGGCAGGGTTGAGCGCTGTCGGCCTTTACCGAGAATTTCTGCAGGTAAAGGTCGAGCGTTAAATTTTACCGAGCTTAGGTTCCCGCGAATTGCGGCATTACAACGGCGGCGACAATGCCGAGGACGAACAACGCCGGCATCATCCAGCCGAGAATCTGTACGCCCAGCGAATTCGCCGCCGGTGCTGCGCCGAAGTCGTTATCGCCATCGTTTCCCGGGAAGAAAATAAGGTAAATAGTAAACAGCAAATTAACGAAGGGTACGACCGACAGCAGCAGCCACCAGCCACTGCGATTCAGGTCGTTGAGGCGACGCTTGGCAAAGGCAACGCCGGCCACCAGCATGGCGAGAGAGATGACGCCCACCGCGATCGCTCCAACGCCTGATACGGCGGGCTCACCACCCATAAATGCGGAGGTGCCAACGACCGGTATCATGATCATCATTAGCAGTAAATAAGATCCGATGCCGTACGCCATGTAGCGTAGCCGGCCGATACGACCGTTGAATGAAAATATGCTGGGCATGTAAAGTTCGCCCTGTCCGCCACCCAGCTCGGCACCGGGTGCGCTGTATGGATTGTCTGCTGTCATTTGAGCACTCATGGGAATTCCTCTGTGTGTATTGGCCGGTTGCGCCCGGCAATCCTGCATAAATATAGGTCAACTGCAAAACTTCGTCACTTTTTGTGATCACAAAATTCCGCGGACGTATTGATGCAGCCTGATCTTTACCGGCCTCACTCTTGGCATGATGTTATCCCGGGAGTAACATCCAGTGTTTCAATACTGTCCGGAGCATAGCGATGTCGATCAATAAAAAATCCTCACCTGCGGCGTGGTTTGTTCGATGAGCAGCCCCGGTGCACAGATAGCTGCGGCGCGTTGCAGTACTGAAGAATGGGCGTTACGTGTACAACTCGCGGCCTGTTATCGTGCCTTCGTGCACTACGGCTGGACCGATTCCATATTCACCCATTTGAGCGCACGTGTGCCGGGGCAGGCAGATCAGTACCTGATCAACCCCTACGGCTTGATGTTTCAGGAAATCCGCGCGAGCAATCTGATCAAGGTCGATTTCGACGGCAATGTCATCGACGGTGATTATCCCTTTAACGAGGCCGGTCATGCGATTCACAGCGCCATGCTGAAGGCGCGGGCCGATGTCAACGTCGCGCTGCACAGCCACACCCGCGCCGGTATGGCGGTTTCCTGCATGGATTGCGGGCTGTTGCCGCTAACCCAGCAGTCCAACGAGATCCGCGATTTACTGGTCTATCACGACTACGGTATTGCGCGCACTGACGACGAGGAATGCCGGCGGTTAGGGGTTGATATGGCCGATAAATGGATCATGATCATGCGCAACCATGGCCTGCTCACGCTCGGGCGCAGCGTGGCCGAGGCGTTTTACTACCTGTATACCGTCGAGAACGCGTGCAAGGTTCAGGTCGACGTGCTCGCCTGCCAGCAGGGTTACGTGACCCCGGATGCGGCGATTGTGGACGAGCAGGCTTACCACGGCGCGCGCCGCAGCTGTGAAACACATGATTACATTCAGCTTGCCTGGGATGCGGTAGTTCGCCTGCTCGACAGCAAGGATCCCTCGTATCGTGACTAGGCGGACCTGCTTATCAGCGTTTGCGTAAAGGTTTTTGACTTGATTGAACCCGCACTTGGCTGATGCTCGCCAACATCCGGTGCTGATCGCCAGCTGCGGTGCGCATCTGGTTCAGGATGGTCTGGTTGCGCTGCAGTACGTACTGTTGCCGATCCTGGCGCAGGTGTTCGGGCTTAATTACTCTCAAGTTGGGTTTTTGCGCGCAGTCAGCAACAGCGCCATGACCCTGCTGGAAATACCTGCCGGCGTGCTTGCCGAGCGTTTCAGCGAGATGCGGTTGCTGATCTTCGGCCTGCTGTGCGCGGGTCTCGGGTATCTCTGGGTTGCGCACGCGGCCAATTTTTATCTGATCCTTCTGGGCTTTCTGATCGCCGGCAGCGGTGCAGCGTTTCAGCATTCGCTGGCGTCGGCGCTGATTTCAAAATCCTTTGATGACGCGGGTCGACGTCGCGCCCTCGGTATCTACAACGCCTTCGGCGATGTGGGCAAGCTCGCCTTTACCGGAGTTTTCAGCCTGGCGATCGGAGTCGGTGTCGCCTGGAATCTCGTCGTCACGGCGTTATGCGTGGTGACGCTGAGCTTTGCCTTGCTGATGATATTTCTGCTGCGCCGGTCGGTGTCGGCACCCGCAGTCGATACCACGAGTCAGCGAATTGCGTCGGCTGATGGCAAATGGGGTATCAAGCACCCGCGCAGATTCAGCTGGCTGTGTCTTACGGTGTTCCTGGATACGCTGGCGCAATCCGTATTCCTGACGTTTATCGCTTTCCTGCTGTTGGCAAAAGGAGCCAGCGATGCGCTGTCATCACTCGCCGTGGTGCTCGCACTTAGTGGTGGCATGGTAGGCAAACTGGTCAGTGGTTACCTGGCGGTGCATTACGGCGATCGCAATGCTTTCCGCATCCTGCAGTTGGTAACGATTTCGGGCCTGATATTGCTGGCGATATTGCCGGCACTGCCGATTCTGATATTGCTGCCGCTGATCGGCGTTGCCGTGCAGGGGTCGACGACCGTGACCTATGGAGCGCTTGCGGATTTCATTCGGCGCGACAGGCAATCGCGGGGGTATGCCATTATTTACACCTTATCGAGTTTATCTGCGGTGGTGGGCCCGGTGGTATTCGGCGGGCTGGCGGACCTCTATGGTGTTGAGCTGTCCCTGGTGATACTCGCTGTGCTGACCACGGTGACTTTGCTCAGTGGCAAGGTGCTGCGCAAATCGGTAGCGCTCGGCGCAATCTAGTTGCATGCAATGCGGACTAGTGGGTAAAGCTGGGCGCATGCGCGCTCCGGACAGGCTGATTCTAGGTACTGCTGTCCGGTGGAAGATCTCCCAGCAGATAACGCGGGCCGGTGCCGAAGGCTGCTGCTCCGTCACCGGCGTTATACAGCGAGCAGTGGGTCAGGGACAGGCAACCGCAGCCGATGCAGCCGCCGAGGCGATCGCGCAGATTCTGTAGATCGGCGATACGCTGCTCGAGTTGATCTCCCCAGCGAGTTGATAGCCGCTCCCAGTCCTTGCGCGTGGGGTTGCGCTGTTGCGGCAGGCTTTCAAAGGCTGTGGCGATTTCGGCAAGGCTGAGGCCAAGCGTCTGCGCGACGCGAATGATGGCGATACGGCGCAAAGTGGCGCGCTTAAACCGTCGCTGACCGCCGCTTGCGCGTGACGCGCTTATCAGGCCGCGGGATTCGTAAAAGCGCAGTGCCGAGGTGGCGACACCGCTACGCCGCGCGGTTTCTCCGATAGTGAGTAGTTCAGTGCTTTTTGTCATGCTCGAATAGTAACCTCGGGCAGGCTTGACTTAAAGTTAACTTTAACTTTTATACTGCGCTGAATTTTTCGCAGGAGATATATCCATGGCGTCCATTTTGAATAATGTCGAGCGTGATCAAGCCCACTGGCAGTGCCTGATTGCAATGTCGGAACTGGCACCGGAATCAGTAAAAATGCTGCGCATCGCAGGTCGACAAATTGCGCTGTTCCATACCGCAGATGGCCTCAAGGCCTGTGATAATCGCTGTCCGCACGAGGGTTATCCGCTATCCGAGGGTAGTCTTTCCACGGACTGTGTACTGACCTGCAACTGGCATAACTGGAAGTTCAATCTCGACACCGGTGAAAATCTTTACGGTGGTGATCGGTTGCGCACCTATCCGCTGGAAATTCGCGATGGCGTCATCTGGATTGATTTGACAGAGCAGCCCTATGCCGAGCGCTATGCGCAGCTGCGCGACAGTTTGCACGATGCTTTCGACGACTACAGCTACGACCGCATGGCGCGTGAAACGGCGCGCCTGATAAAAATCGGCGCCGACCCGCTCGACGTGCTGCGCCTTGCTATCGACTGGTCCTGGCGAAAGCTGGAATTCGGCTGGACCCATGCCTATGCGGGTATGGCTGACTGGTTGACGCTTTACCATGAACATCGTAATAGCCGCGAACTCAGTCTGGTGTGCCTGGTTGAAAGTATCAGTCATGTCGCATATGACGTGCTGCGTGAACGGGATTACCCCTTTGGCGAAGCCGACGGTGGCGACAGAGACAAATTCGACGAAACGAAATTTATTGAATTTATTGAAACTGAAAACGAAACCGCCGCGGTCGCGGCAATTCGCACCGGCATCCGCGCGGGCCTGGGATTTGCCGATTTTGAATCCGCCCTGACGCAGGCTGCGTTGCTGCACTATAACGATTTCGGGCACTCGCTGATCTACGTCACCAAGGCTGCCGTGTTGATTGAGCGGCTGGGCGATGTGGTCATGGAACCGGTGCTGCTGTCGCTGGTGCGCGGGTTTATCTTTGCCTCGCGCGAAGACCGAATCCCCGAGTTTCGTGCTTACGCCCCCCAGTTAGCCAAATGGGGCAAGCACAAAGCGATTGCCGCCGAGCCCGCCCTGTGGCGTCAACGTGGCATCAGCAAATCGCTGCAGGCTACTGTCGCCTGTAGCGGCAACCCGCCCGAGCAGATCTACCGGGCCCTGCTATTGGCCAATGCGGTCAACCTGCTCAGTTTCGACATCAACCAGCAGGACAAGGTCAAGGTTCCGGTGTCGGGCAATGTGGGCTGGCTGGATTTTACCCATGGCCTCACCTTCGCCAATGCGGTGCGGCGACAATGCACGCGTTATCCGCAACTGTGGCCGCAGGGCCTGATGCAGATGGCCTGCTTCAACGGTCGTAATGCCGCATTTACCACGCCGGAAACGGAGGTCGAGCGCTGGTGCCCGGATGATCCGCATGAGCAGTTGCAGCGTTTACTCGAGCGGGTGATGGATCATGGTGAAGCGGAACACATTGTTTCGGTCCACCTGTTGAAGACGGCGCTCGCCGTGGGCGAAGAGATTGCCGCGCTGGAAACAGGGGATGCCCGGCTTTTGGTAGCAGCGCTGACGCGCTTTTTTGAATCGCCGTTAAAACGCCGCCAGGCGCGTCGTACGGCTCACCAGTCGCTGCAGTTCGTGGCGCGCGAGTAGGGGCATATCGCCGCCTCGCTACGAACGGTGGTGAGAAATGTGGGCTAGCCGAGACGCTGCTTGAGCTCGGCTACTTCGGCTTCGAGTTCACTCAAACGCTGCTCCAGTTGCGCCAGACCCGAGCGCGCTGATTCTTTCACGGGCTGGGCTGCTGCCGCTTGCCGGGCATGTGCCTCAAGGTCGACTTCACCACCCAGCAGGTGCATGTATTCAGAATCCTTGCGCCCCGGGCTGCGCGGCAGTTGTATCACCAGCGCATCCGCCGGGTTTTCGATCAGGCTGTCGAGCGCCGTCACCACTTCATTGTTGTCGGCAAACTCGTGCAGTCTACCGCTGCGTGCGCGCAGCTCGCCGGGAGTCTGCGGTCCACGCAGCAATAGCAGGCAGATGATGGCGAACTGAGCGCTATCGAACTGTAATTCACTGTAGGATGAGTTGCACAGACGTTGTGTATATTTTTCCACGCCACGCTTGAAGTTTTCCTCGATGCGCAGCAGGTGTTGTTGCTCCAGGGCGCGTACGGTGTGCTGTACCGTTCCCTGGGAGATGGCCATTACCGGGGTGCGTGCCGATTTCTGATTGCAGGCGTTGACGAGTGCGTTGAGGGTCAGTGGATACTGCTCCGGTGTAGTCACGGATTTTTCCATCAGGCAACCGATGACACGGCATTCGTTGGCGGACAGGTTTTGCGGAATCATGCGGATCTCTGGTGTTCGCTAAGATTTGTCTATAGTAGTGCTTATTGTGTCCTCATGCCTGTCTCCTGCCATAAAAATTCTACGCCGGCCCCACGGCGGATTAGAACCCTTCCAGAAACACTGGTAGCATTGCCAGCAGTCAAAGCAAAACCTGGGAGGAACTCGATGAAAACAATACATCGGCTACTGTGGCTGGCCGCAGTCCTGACCTTAGTTAACCCTGCCGTTGTCGGTGCGGATCAGACCGATCAGCGACTCGATGATTTGTTTCAAACCCTGCAAACCAGCAACGATGCCAGCGAACTGGTTGAAGTCGAAGCCGCGATCTGGGAAATCTGGTACGAAAGCGGTGAGGCTGATATTGATTCGCAAATGCTGGAGGCAGGAGCGCTGGTCAGCGCAGGTGAGCTGATCGCGGCCGAATCGATTTACAGCGGCATTATCGAGCAATACCCCAATTTCTCCGAAGGCTGGAATCGGCGCGCTACGGTGCGCTTCTATCAACGTGACTACGATGGTTCGCTTGCCGACATTGAACAAACCCTTAAACTCGAACCGCGCCACTTTGGTGCAATTTGGGGGCTGGGCATGATCATGGGTTTGCAGCAGGATTATCAGCGCGCCATAGTCGCATTTGAGATGCTACTCGAAATAAAACCCAACTCGCAGGATGCGCGCCCGCGCATTGAAATGCTCAAGCAGGCACTGGCCAAACAAGCGGTTTAACGGCCGTTAGGGTCAAAAATGGTCCCACTCGGGTCGATCGCCGAAGTATGCCGCCATGAAATCGACAAAGCTGCGTACCTTCGCCGACAGGTAACGGCGCGATGGAAACACGGCGTAAATGGAAATTGCCGGTGGGCAATAGTTCACCAGCACCTGGCGCAGGCGTCCTGCCTCGAGATCCGGACCGACGATAAAGGTCGGCAGCAGCGTGACGCCAAGACCCGCGACGGCAGCCGTGCGCAGAATATCGCCATTGTCGGCACAGATCGGCCCGTTAACTTTCACCGATTCGATGCCTGACGGACCCTGCAGGCTCCAGGTGTCCGGCTTCAGTTCGTTGGAATACACCAGGCAGTGATGAATGGCGAGGTCCTGCGGAACCAGCGGCGTGCCGTTTTTTTCAAGATAGTCCGGGGATGCGCATAGCAGGCGTCGACAAGGTGCCAGGCGGCGCGCAATCAGGCTCGAGTCTTCCAGTTCGGCGATACGGATCACGAGATCGAAACCCTCGTCGACAACATCGATGAAGCGATCCGCCAGGTTGATCGATATTTGCACCTGCGGGTATTGGCGCAGGTAAGCCGGAATGGCCTGCTGCAAGTGCAATATGCCGAACGAGGTCGGTGCGCTCAGCGTGAGCCTGCCGCGCGGTTCGCTGGTCTGTGCCGCGGCAATGGCCTCGGTTTCATCGATGGCCTGCAGGATATCGATGCAGCGTTCGAGGTATATCTGGCCGATCTCGGTGAGGCTGATGCGCCGCGTGGTGCGATTGAAAAGCCGGGTGCCGAGGTGTTGTTCAAGTTGCATTACCGACTTGCTGACCTGGGCACGGGACAGCCCGATCCTGTTTGCCGCGGCCGTGAAACCTGATGCCCTGGCAACCTCGACGAAGATTTGCATACTATTTAGACGATCCATATTGTCAACTATAAAGAAACAATATGGCCATTAATAGTGTATTTATGTCGCCATCGTCGTCATATATGCTCCTTTTCATTGAAACCACTCAACTCAGGAGTAAATGATGATTGAAGTAAGACCCAGTGAAGCGCGCGGCCCGGCCGATCACGGCTGGTTGCAAAGTCGCCACAGTTTCTCCTTTGCCGGCTACTACGACCCGAAGTACATGGGTGTTTCCGCCCTGCGGGTCATCAATGACGACAGGGTAGCCGCGGGTGCCGGGTTCGCGACGCACTCACACCAGGACATGGAAATTATCAGCTATGTCAAAAAAGGCACGATCGAACACAAGGACAGTATGGGTAATGTGGAGCAACTACCGCCGGGAGAATTCCAGCTGATGACGGCCGGTACCGGTGTCACTCACAGTGAGTACAACCCGTCGCCTAACGATGCGCTCGAGTTTCTGCAGATCTGGATCCAGCCCAACCAGCTGGGTATTGAGCCCGGATACCAGCAAAAGCGGTTTGAACCGGTATCGGGACTGCAATTGATCGCCTCGCCGGATGCGCGCAACGGGTCCTTGCTGCTGCACCAGGATGCGAGCTTGTACCAGTTGTCTCTGCAAACGGGTGAGACGACGGCACATACGCTTGCGGCTCACCGAACTGCCTATCTGCACGTTGTTTCCGGGATTGTCGTGGTCGACGGTGAGCAGCTCGGTGAGGGTGATGGGGCAACGATTAGCGAAACCGACAGTATTCGCTTCGAGGGCAGGGAGTCAGCCGAGGCCCTGCTTTTCGACCTGCCGTAGCGAGTTTAACAGGTTACCCCTCCACAGGCGGTGGTGGAGGGGGTTAGCGCGCTTGCGGTGATCGCCTACAGCTGCGTTTTCTTCAGCAGGTCATTACCCTGTTCATCGATGATCTGCTGCGCCTTGGTGATCGCATGATTAACCGCCGCCCCGAGATCTGCGTTCTGATCAGCACGAATAAAGCGGATGCGCCTGGTTTCGCCATCGAGTTCGCCACTGATGAAGCCGGCGGTACGATACTTGCCGTCTTCGTTAATCGGAGCGGCTTCAATAGAAAACCCCTTGTAGGTTATCGGCTCGGCAGGCTCCGGTTGCCCGTCCCCAAGCGCGTCGCCTAACAGTGATTTGAAAAACTTGCCAAGTCCCATTGACCTGTCCCTTTGTAAGTACTGCCGTAGCTGAGAAGCGCAATGATAACAAAGCTGAAAATTACTGCATGTGCCGATTGTGCCAGCGGTCGTAAATCTCGGTTGGCCATTTGGACTGGAAGAATGCGATCAACGCCAGGATCTGTTGATCGTCCAGTTTGTCGTCAAACCCCGGCATCACGCCACCCAGTTGCTGGCCACCCTGTTTGATGGAGCGTGCTAATTGCGGGATTGAATGGTGCCAGGCGTGCGCGCTGCCATTAAGTGGTGGCGGGGGATAGTGGCCACTGGCGTCGGTTTTCTTCCATTCGCGCGTACCTTCGGCGTTGGCGCCATGACACTCGGCGCAGTGTTGCTGGAACAATTGCGAACCGGTCGCAACCAGTTCCACGTTGTACCAGGGTTGCGCGGCGTTGGCCGACATGCTGAGCAGACATCCAGGCAACATCAGCCCGGTAATTTTCAGTCTCATGGCCTCGTCAATTTAGAAAAACGTGATGATAAAGGTTGTAGACACTGCAGAGTCAATAATTTCGACGACTATTCCCACTTGACTCTGTATTTGATACAGGGTTTAGTGTGGCAAGTTGATACATTGCTCTACTAAGGTAATTCAGGAGGGTCGAGTATGTTTGTTTTCAGATCAACCCATCCGGGTCGTTTATTATGTTGACCCGGGGGAGGCTCGCAGCCCAGACCGGGTGTAACATCGAAACCATTCGCTACTACGAAGCGACGGGGTTGCTACCAGTACCGGCGCGCACCGCTGCGGGTTATCGTGTTTACAATGATGACCACCTGCGTCGTCTGAACTTCATTCAGCGCGCCAAATCACTTGGATTTTCGAGTGACCAGATACGCGAACTGCTCCACCTGAGCGATCCGGGAAAAGATCACACACGCGCGGCGGTGAAGTCGTTAACCCAGTCCCACATCGAGACCATTGGCAACAAGATTCGTGATCTGCAGCGTATCAAGCGCCGTCTCAGCCAGATTTCCTCGTTTTGTGACGGTTCCGGCAAGAGCGCCGACACCTGTCCCATCCTGGTGTCGCTATTTGAAGAGACCCTGGAAGCCTGAGGACTGAGCTGAGGCCAGGAAGAGACAGCCAGAAAAACGCTTATCGCCCCATCTTATCTGCAGTGTCGAAGTCGAAGTTGCTATCGAAATCAAAACTGGGGAGCCGAACGACCCCGGTATCGATGCTACCGTCCGCATGCAGATTGAGTTGACGGTATCCGGGAGGAAGATTATCGAGCGCAAACTCATCACTGCCCGGTTTGAACTGAACACAGGTGGACGGCGAGGAAAGCCATTCGATTCCATCGCGGTAGTGATGTGCCTGCTGGTGGACATGGCCCCACAGCACCGCCCTTACATTTGGCTGCGATTTTATAACACTGTGCAGTTCATGCGATTGTTGCAAACCCAGCTGATCGATCCATGCGCTACCTGCTGGCATGGCCTGATGATGCAGGCAAACCAGGGCGTGGTGCTGCGGGTGCGCGCGCAATGATGTCTGCAGAAAATCAATCTGCTCGCGGGAGACCTTGCCGGCTGATTCGCCCTTGATGGTTGAATCCAGCAACACGATCAGCCAGTTGCCGATCAATACCTGTTTTGCCGCGGACAGTTGCCCGCTATCCAGTTGTTCACGCATGACGCTGGGATCGTCGTGATTGCCGGGCAGCCAGAACACCGGAAGCCGTAACTCGAATAATTGTTGCGCCAGGTATGCATAGGATGCCGCCGAGCCATCCTGCGAAAGATCACCCGTGGCGAGCAGCAGGTCGAGATTATCCTTGTCTGCCAGAATGGACTGGCAAATCGCGTCGAGACTTGCGCGCGTATTCATACCTTTCAGGCGATCCGCGGCTGCGGCCTGAATATGGCAATCGGTGATTTGTACGAGGCGCACGACTGACGGGTCGACTGCCTGCAGGGTTTGTATCGGTGCTGCGTTGGAATCGGGCATTATATTGCAGTCGCTAGTGTCCGGTTGTTAGTGGTGATGGCTTCGGCTGGTGCCGGCGACGATACCAACAAAGCGCAGGCAGAACAAACCGGTCTGCATTGGTTTCTGAAAAATCTGCGTTACCGTGCCCTTGAACTCTGCCGGTAAACTTCGGATATGCTGAGTTTTGTCGCTATAATTGCCTGATTATATTGCTTGATTATCCGGACAGTCTGACAGGCTTTCACATCAGGCTCTGGCAGTGTGGCCCAAAGATCGAGGCTGTCAGCGCCGACCAACTGGTGATTCGAAAAATATGCTAAGCAGCGATACGAAGTTCCGCTTTATACCTTTCCGGCGGGCGGATATTGTTGAAATGTGCCTGCGAAATGACAGCCTCGGCGAAGCGCAAAATGATTTCCGCCAGCTCGCACACATGCTGGCGCAGATTTTCCATTTCGAATTCCACGGCGTGCTCGAGGCGTTAAAAGACAGCTATGCGGATCTTGACCCGGACCTTGATACGCGCCGGGTCGAGCTCGACATTGAATCTGAACCGCGGCCGTTTGTTGATCTGCTTGATAGTTTGCTGGAAAAAGCCAATTACGAACGCATCAGTGAGGCTGAACTCAATCAGGCGCTGAACGAATCGTCGCTATTCAAAATTCGCCTGCACGTCGATTTCTCTGATTTTGCCGAGGTTTCCATGTTTGCACGCGGACAGTCATTACGCAGTGAAACGCTGCCGATCTGGTTTGGATTGCGTTCGCGCCGCATTGAGTTCGTCAATTATGATCGCGTTGTGGTTTACCTGAAAATCCGCGATGACTATCAGGCGGAGGCACTTGAACACAGCCATTGCCGGCCTGGCGCGACTCTGCTCAAACTGTTTCGTAATGTGCCGCGGGCCGATCTTGAAATGCTGTTTCCCAATACGAGTGTGCGTATGCGTTTGATGGACAAGCTGTTCATCGGTGTGCCCGCGTTGGTTAGCGGTGGCATCGTGTTGTCGACCAAGCTCGGTGCCTCGCTGATCTTGCTCGGATCATTATTCGGCTACTGGCTGGGGTGGCACGACCAGCCGACCGAACTGAATCAGGCGCGGGTAATGATTCTGCTCGCTGGTGCGGCTGCGCTGGTCGGCTATATATGGAAACAGTTCAATAGTTTCAAGAATCGAAAGATTCGCTTTATGCAGGCCCTGACTCAGAATCTGTATTTCCGCAATCTGGACAACAATGCCGGGGTATTCCATCGACTGGTAAACGATGCCGAAGATGAAGAGGCAAAAGAAGCACTGCTGGCCTACTATTTTTTACTGTTGAGTCCGACACCACTCGCAAAGGATGAGCTGGACCGGCGGATTGAAGCCTGGTTCGAGTCAAACTGGGATTGCCGTATCGATTTCGAAATCGAGGATGCGTTGCAAAAACTGTGCAGGATGGGCCTGGTTGAGACGTCTGCTGACGGGCTCACGGCCGTTGACACCGCCCAGGCGATACGACTGCTGGATCAGCGATGGGACAATTATTTCGTCCCTGAAAATTGATTTACGGTACCATCTCGCTTTTGAGGTCTGGCGGGGAGCAATATGTACATTCTGGTGACCGAGAAGGGTGACCTGGAGTTGTGCGATAGCGATAATATGCGCGCATTTTCGATCGTACTTGAGGCGCATTCTGCGCATTTAAGCGGGCTCACCGAGATCGGTGCGCTGGCCGCAGACAATGATCACTATTGGCTGGATGCAGATGCTGTCGAGGAACTCTCGGGGCGAATCGCGGACCAACAATGGCTGCGGGATTTTCGCGCCATGCTGGAAAGTGTAGAGCCCTACGGATACTACGACAGGGCAGCAAACCGGGTGAAAGCCCACGTGGAACGGGCTGATGCCTAAAACATGGACTAAATCATTGCACACAATGAAACTATTTTTGATCGGCATGCTGGCACTGTTGAGCCTGACGGGCTGTGCCAGCATGGTCAGCTCTGCAACCTCGAAGATGGCAGATAATATTAGCCTGGCCATTCAGAATCAGGACGATCCGGGCACGGTACGTGACGGCGCGCCGGCCTATTTGCTGATGATTGATGGACTGATCGAGGGTGATCCGCAAAACGAGGATCTACTGCTGGCCGGATCAAAACTCTACGGTTCCTATACCTCGGCATTCGTTGCCGACGAGGCGCGTGCGCAGCGCCTGGCAAGCAAGTCCCTGGCCTATGCACGTCGGGCGGTGTGCCTCGACCTCGAGGCGGTTTGCCTGGCGAGCGCGCAAAAGCTCGAATTTTTCACCGCCAGTATCGACGACACTTCGCGCCGTGATCTGAAGCTGTTGTACGCTTACGCCGTGGCCTGGGCGGGCTGGGTGCAGATCAATTCCGCAGACTGGAATGCGGTTGCCGATCTGGCCAAGGTAACTGCATTATTCGAGCGCTGCCTGGAGCTCGACGAGACCTATGATCGAGGTGGTGCGCATTTATACCTGGGCGTCATCAAATCCCTGGTGCCCGCGGCACTTGGGGGTAAACCGGAAGTGGCGCGCGCCCATTTCGAGCGGGCGCGCGAACTGTCCGCAGGAGAGAACCTGATGGTCAACGTACTTATGGCAAAACATTACGCGCGCGCGGTCTATGATCAGGAACTGCACGACCAGTTGTTGCTCGAAGTACAGATGGCCGAGAGCGATTACTCGGGATACACGTTGATCAATACGCTGGCAAAACGCGAGGCGGATCAATTGCTGGCAGAATCAGCAGATTTTTTCTGACCGCCAGCTGCGTCAAAACGAATTCACACTAGCCCTACTCGGAACAAGATTAATGAGCAAAGTAGTCAAAATTATCAGTGTCGCCTTACTTTCAATGCTTTTCAGCATTGGGGTCGCGGCGAAAACCCTGAAGTTTGCGACCCTGGCGCCAGCCGGCACCACCTGGATGAAGGAAATGAAAGCCGGGGCCGAGCGGGTCAAAGAACGCACCGACGGACGCGTCAAGCTGAAGTTTTACCCGGGTGGCGTGATGGGTAACGATCAAACCGTGCATCGCAAGATCAAAATAGGCCAACTGCATGGCGGCGCCTTCACCCCGGGTGGCATGGCGCAGGTTAATAGCAGTATTCAGGCGCTGGGTTTGCCGATGCAGTTTCGTTCGCTGGAGGAGGTTGACTACGTGCGTCGGCGTATGGAGCCCGTTCTGAAACAGGAAATGGAGTCATCCGGATTTGTACTGCTGGCTATTTCCGAAGGTGGATTTGCACGCATTCTATCGAAGCAGCCGATGCAGGATCTGGAATCCTTGCAAAATAGCAAGGTCTGGGTGCCCGAAGGTGACAAGATCGGTTTAACCGTATTCAAGGAGCTTGGGATAACGCCGATCTCGCTGCCGATTTCCGATGTGTTTACCGGGTTGCAGACTGGCCTGATCGAAACGGTTCCTGTCAATCCGACCTCGGCAATTGCATTTCAATGGCATTCCAGTACCTCCTATATGACCGATATTCCAATTACTTTTCTGATCGGATTACTGGCGCTTAAAAAGTCTGAATTCGACAAGCTGACTGCCCCAGACCAGGCCGCCCTGCTCGAGGAGATGGGCGCTGTATTCATGCGCCTCGATGAGCTTAACCGTATTGATAATGAGGCGGCAAAAGCGGCTCTGCAGCAGCAGGGAATCACCTTTGTCATGCCTGATCCGGGTGAAGTCGAACGCTGGAGCGAGATTGCGGGCAGATCGATAGATAATATGGTCGAAGAAGGTGTGATCTCGCAGACTATCGTCGAGCAGGTCAGGGGACACTTGCAAACCTTTCGTAATCAGCAGTAAACGTGCGTCCATGGATTGACAGGCTGCATCGCGCCGAAGACGGACTACTAGCCTGTTTGCTGATTGTTATGATTGTGCTGGCCGGCACCCAGATTGTGATGCGCAATCTGTTTGATTCGGGGTTCGTCTGGATCGATCCGTTGCTGCGCGTGATGGTGCTGTGGTTAGGCCTGATCGGGGCGACCGTGGCTTCACGCCACAACAAGCATATTCGTATCGACCTGCTTTCGAGATACTTCAAGCGCAATACTCATCGCCTGATTCAGTCGGTGGTCGCCCAGGTTAGCGCCTGGACCTGCCTGGTAATCGCCTGGTTCGGGATGGACTGGATTCGACTCGATTATGATGAGGCAGTGACCACCTTTGCCGGTATTCCGGCGTGGACGGTTGAAATCATCGTGCCGCTTGCCTTTGCCCTGATCGGGTTGCGTTACCTGGTGCGGTCATTTCGCTCGGCAGAGCTCTACTTGCTACATCGTAAAGTAGTCGTGAGACGAGTCGAGTGAGTTTTGCCGCCCCCTTTCTGTTGTTACTGGCGATACTGCGTACGCCATTATTTGTAGTGATTGCGCTGAGTGCCATGGTTGGTTTTTACAGCCAGGAAGTCCCACTATCGGTAATCAGTATCGAAATCTTCCGGCTGGCGGAAATGCCGGTGCTGCTGGCCATACCCATGTTCACCTTCGCCGGTTATCTGCTCGGAGAGGGACAGGCCTCCAGGCGCCTGGTCAACCTGACCAACAGTTTGCTGGGCTGGATGCCTGGCGGTCTTGCGATTGTCGCCATCTTCGCCTGTGCATTGTTTACGGCCTTCACCGGCGCTTCTGGAATCACCATTGTTGCGCTTGGTGGTTTGTTGTATCCCGCGCTCAAACAGGCCGGCTATCTGGATAATTTCAATCTTGGGCTGTTGACCAGTTCCGGCAGCCTGGGGCTGTTGTTTGCGCCGTCGCTGCCGTTGATTCTTTACGGCGTGGTTGCCCAACAGATGGAGCTGGAGCAAACCGTCAGCATCAGTGACCTGTTTCTGGCGGGGATTCTCCCCGGGCTGTTGATGCTGGTGATGTTGTCGATCTACTCGATGATCCAACCGCGCGATCGCACTCGACGTGAAAGCTTCCATGCGCCGACCGCGATCGCCGCCATTCGCGCCGCCAAATGGGATATTCCTCTACCGTTTCTGGTGCTGGGTGGAATTTATGGTGGCTATTTCGCAGTGTCGGAGGCCGCGGCGGTTACCGCCATCTACGTTCTGGTAGTCGAGATGCTGATCCTCCGCGATATCAAATTCCCCGAGCTGCCGAAGATTATGCGCGAGTCGATGATGCTGGTCGGTGGCATCCTGATCATCATCGGCGTGTCGCTGGCGTCGACGAATTACCTGATCGATGCCGAAGTGCCGACACGCATGTTTGCTTTCATCCAGTCACACATCGATGAAAAGCTGACTTTTCTTATCCTGCTCAACATCTTCCTGCTGATTCTCGGCATGATGCTCGATATCTTCTCAGCCATTGTGTTGATCGTGCCTATTTTATTGCCGATAGCGGTCGGCTACGGCATTCACCCGGTGCACCTGGGGATCATCTTTCTTGCCAATATGCAGCTGGGCTACTTCACGCCACCGGTCGGTATGAACCTCTTTATTGCGAGCTATCGTTTCAGCAAACCGGTGATGACACTGTATCTCGCAACCATTCCGTTCTTCCTGGTTTTGCTGGTCGCGGTGCTGATCATCACGTACTGGCCGGCACTCAGCCTCTTTCTGATATCGGATTGATAGCGGGTTGGACCTAGCTGGCGATGTCGATGACGATCTTGCCGGTAGTGTTGCCGGCGTCGAGCCTCGCGTGTGCGGCGGCGATATCGTCGAAATCGTATCGGCTATCGATGTGCACCAGCAATTTCCCCTGTTCAAGCATCTCTAGTCCCTTTGCCACCAGGGTGGCCTGGTGATCAAGCCGCTGTTGCATGCCGAGCACCATGGGCGTCAGCATCATCACGTTATGAATGGTCAGATTGTTGACGTAGGCGGTCTCCTCGGCGTCGTCTGCGGGCATCCCCATCAGCGTCACCAGCCTGCCGTAGGCAGCCATTGTCGCAATCGTCTTTTGAAAAATCTCCGGTCCCAGGTTATCGAGCGCTACATCGATGCCGTGGCCCGCGCTCCAGTCGCGCGCAACCTCGGCAAAGTCTTCCTGGCGATAGGCGATGGCGCGCTCGGCGCCAAGCTTGTTCACCAGGGCAATTTTTTCCTCGCTACTGACGGTGGTCGCCACGCGACCGCCAAGCTCGGTTGCCAGTTGCACCGCCATGTGACCGGTACCGCCGGCGCCGGCGTGGATCAACACAAAATCACCGGCTTTGACCGCCGCGCGTTCCTGTAAAGCCTCCCAGGCGGTAATGAACACCAGTGGCAGCGCCGCAGCAGTGGCGTCATCCACCGCTGCGGGAATCAGCGATAGCTGCGATTCGGGCACCACCGCAAATTCGGCATAGGTGCCAAAATCTGCGCCTATGCCGCCGTTACAGAAACACACCCGTTGGCCGACCTGAATCCGTTTGACGTCGCGGCCGACCTGTTCGACGATGCCGGCCGCATCGTGGCCCAGAATACAGGGGCCGTCATTGTCGACGTAAGGGCCGAAGGCACGAAAATAAGCATCCGCAGGGTTTAACGCGGCTGCCTTCAGGCGCACCAGGACATCGCCGTCCGCAGCCGGCCAGGGAATGTCGACGTTACGCGATTGTAATGCCTCGGGGCCACCCGGGGCCTCCAGAACCATGGCTTTCATTTTGTTGTTCATCGCATCTCCTCGCTGGAGTAGTTCTCGAAATTCAGGTGCAAGTGTATAGTTTAGCGCTCAGGAGGGCTCGTAATGAAGCATTGTTCACTCGAAACTATTGTCGACCTTTCGCGTTATCCCCTGGATCGAGCGGATTCCAGGGCCTGGCATGAACTGGTCGAACGCAAACGTGCCGAGCTTGCGCAAAACCAGTACTGCACGCTGCCCGGTTTTCTGCTGGACGGCCAGCGTCGCAAGATTATCCCCGCCATCGAGGCCCGGCTGCAACAGGCCAATCGTGCGGATAACGAGCGCAATATCTACCTTGAGCGTGCGCGCACGGAGTCACTGCCTGACGACCATCCGAAAAACATTTTCACCCGTGGCTGTTACCACATGTTCGGTGCGCATCTGCTGGATTCCGATTCACCGCTGAAAACCCTTTACTACTCGAAGATGATGCAGGCCTTCACCGCTGCCGTCGTCGGTGCCGACAGGCTTTATCCCAGCGATGATCTCTACCAACCGGTTAATTTGCTGTGTCACGGCGAAGGCGATCGCTCGAGCTGGCATTTTGATTCGAGTAACGCCTTTACCATAACGCTGATGCTGCAGGCACCGGAGGCGGGCGGTGGTTTCGAGATAGCGCCCAATACACGTTCGAATGAAGACCCGAATTACGCGCGCGTTGCCAGACTGTTGCAGGGTGAGCGCAGGGGTGTCGAAGCGGTGGCGCGCAGCGAGGGGGAACTGGTGATATTTCGCGGCTGCCACTCGGCGCACCGGGTGACCCCGGTTGAAGGCAGGCGCCGGCGTTTGATGTGTGTCATGGTCTATGAGAACAGTGCAGGGGTGGTCGGCGACCCGGTTGTCAACGAAACGGTGTATGGCATAAAAGCGGGTTGATAGACCCAGCGGTGCGGATGCGGCCAGGTTTTATGGCCGGAAATAGCGAAAACAATCGGGTTTGATAATCTCCCAGCCTCTATCGAGAATATCGAGGATAGTCTGCGGTAGCGGTCCCCGGGTGCAAGCGGCCATGTTCTGTTGCAGGTGTGTTGGCGAACTGACGCCCAATATGATGCCATCACCCCTGGTCGAGTCCATCAGCGAGTGATTGACCAGCCAGCTCATCGCCACCCCCACCGGTTCGATGTCGTTATCGATGCAGGCGGCCTGCAATTCCTGCAATACAGCGAAGTATTCCTTTTTCCAGTAGCGATCCCGGTAGCCGCGCTCGGGCTTGAAGCGCCCGGCATCCGGCATCTGCTCGATCGACAGGTGCTTGCCGGTCAGCAGGCCACCGGCCAGGGGGTTGTAGGCATAGAACCGCATGCCGTAATTGTGCAGGCAGGGAAACAGTTCGCGTTCCACGTCGCGGGTCAGCGCGTTATACATGCCCTGGTAAACCTCGGGTTCCATCCAACCATGACGTCGACACAGTTCGACTACTTCGGCCACCTGCCAGGCGGCGAAATTGCTCAGCCCGAAATGACGGAATTTACCCTGCTGGAATAGTTCGAAACAGGCTGCCAGCGTCTGTTCTATCGGAGTGTCGAGATCGGGCGAGTGCAGGTAGAGCAGATCGATACTGTCACTATCGAGCCGTCGCAGAATCTCCGTCATCTGGCGCTGCACCTCGGCTGGCTGCAGGCCGCCGTCACTCCAGGGGTTGACCTTGGAGGCAAGATACAGCTGCTTGCGGTCCGCGGCGGTCAGCAGCCGGCCCAGCATCTCCTCGGTGCGACCTTCGCAGTAACTGAATGCGGTGTCGAGTTCGTTGTGGCCGGCGCTGCGGAAGCTTGTCATCAGGGTTTCAGCGGTGGGCTGATCGACCTGATCGCCAAAAGTCATGGTGCCCAGAATCTGTTTCATCGGTTTGCCTTCCTTTTATTTAGGGTCTTTTATTTACGGCCAGTCGCGCTAGCTCGCGCTATAGCCACCGTCGACCATGTAGATACCGCCGCTGCAATAAGCCGACGCGTCCGAGGCGAGGTATACCGCCAGGCCGGCAAGGTCGTCAGGATCACCGATACGCCCCAACGGGATCTGATTGACAAACCGTTCATGGGTTGCGGGATCCTGCCACAGCGCTTCGCTGAAACGGGTTTTGATCAACCCGGGACAAATGGCGTTGACACGGATATTGTCGGCGCCCCAGTCCTGCGCCATGGCGCGGGTCAGGTTGATAATGGCGGCCTTACTGACGCTGTAAATTCCGATACCCGCTTCGGGTCGCAGACCGCCAATCGAACTGATGTGAATTATCGAGCCTCCACCGCGTTGCCGCAGTATGGGATAGGCAGTCTTGCACAGTTCAAAGGGGCCTTTCAGATTGACGTCTATGATCTTGTCGAAGGCGCCTGGGTCGGTATTTTGTAAAGGGCCATACACCGGGTTGGCGGCCGCATTGTTGATGATGATATCGACGCCGCCATAATGTTGCACGACCTGCTCGACCAGGGCATGAATGTCGTCACGATTCCCCATGTTGGCGGCGATGCCGGTCGCCTCGAGGCTGTCGGCGCAAAACTCATCCGCGAGTGCTGCTACCGCCGCCTGTTTGCGACTGCTGAGTACCACCCGGGCACCGGACTCGGCCAGGCCCCGCGCCATTGCGGCACCGATACCCTTACTCGCCCCGGTGATCAGGGCAACCTTGCCGTCGAGGCGGAAACGTTGCGCGATGTGAGTATGTTTAGTCATGCAGGGGTTGCCCTATTGTTCACTGTCGAGTGAGGCTACTTCGACGAGCGTGGTATGCGCACTGCAGCCCTGGCCGATGCGTGAAGTGCCGAGATCGCGCGTTAATATATTGGGATTGCCCTGGGTATCGGTGCCGTCGCCGTCATGGGTAAGCCAGGCACCGGTTGGCAGCGATACGACGCCGCTGCGAATATCGTCGCTTACGTGGATGCGCGCATGACAGGCGCCGCGGTCATTGAAGACACGCACCAGATCACCATCCCGCAGTTCGCGAGCAGCAGCGTCTTTAGAATTGATTTCGATGGCGCTGGGACGCTGGCCCTGCTCGTCGGCCAGTGCGCTTTCCATCTGGCTGTGCAACTTGTCACCCGGTTGCGGGGATACCAGGTGCAGTGGATAGCGGCTGGCCATTTCCGCGCCCAGCCACTCGTCCGGTTCCTGCCAGTAAGGGTGCCCCGGGCATTCGGCATAGTCGAAGCCCGCGATGGTTTCGGAATAGATCTCGATGCGACCGGATGGTGTGGCCAGCGGTGACGCCTCGGGGTCTCGACGAAACTCGGCAAACGGGATCTCGGCAAATTCTTCGCCGCGCAGCGGCAGGTCGACCCAGTTCTGTTGGCGTAACTGGTCGAGATCCGGAATGTCGATGTCAAGGTCGCTATTGTCATTACGAAATTCGTCGTACATGTGTGACAACCATTGTTCACTGCTGCGCCCCTCGGTAAACGCCTGTTCTACTCCCATGCGGCGTGCCAGTTCGCTGAAGATCGCGTAGTCGTCACGCGCCTCGCCGACCGGATCGATCAGCCGCGGCATATGAAACAGATAGGAATCACCCAGCGCTCGGCTGATGTCTTCGCGCTCGTACGGAGTGGTCGCCGGCAATACGATATCGGCGCGCTGTGCGGTCGCGGTCCACCAGGGCTCGTGTACGATCACGGTTTCGGGTTGACGAAAGGCCTGTTGCAGGCGGTTGAGGTCCTGGTGATGATGAAAGGGATTGCCACCGCACCAGTACACCAGGCGAATATCGGCATAGTGACGCCGCTCGCCATTGAAATCATAGGGCTCACCCGGGTTCAGCAACATGTCGGCGACGCGTGCTACCGGGATGGACGTGTTAACTGGATTTTCACCCTGCGGGAAGGTCAATCCATGCATGCGCTTGACCGCGACACCAACAGCGCCAATCGCTCCGTAGCCATAACCAACACCGCCGCCGGGCAGGCCTATCTGCCCCAGCATGGCCGCGAGCGTGGCCGCCATCCAGTAAGGTTGCTCGCCATTTTGCGCACGCTGCAGCGACCAGGCCACGGTAATCAGCGTTCGCGTAGAAGCCATGCTGCGGGCCAGTTTCCGCTGTGTGTCGGCATCGATGCCACAGATCTTCGCGGCCCATTCGGGCGACTTGGGCTGGCCGTCGGTCGCGCCCAGCAGATAGCTGCAGAAACGCTCATAACCGGTGGTGTAGCGCTCGAGGAATTCGCGCTCGACCAGGTTCTCGGTTTCCAGGACGTGTGCGATGCCAAGCATCAGTGCGGTATCGGTGCCCGGGATTACGGCTAACCATTCTGAGCCGGGAGGTGAATCGGTGATTTGCGGGCTGACATTGATGCGACGCATGCCGCTGCGATCGAATTCGCGGAACCAGCCGTCGGTTTCATGATGCGTGACACCGCCCATGCTGACCTGTGAATTCTTCGGATTGATGCCACCGAACATCACCAGGGTCTGGGTGTGTCGTGCGATAGTCGGCCAGGTATTCTGCACGCTGAGGTAGAGCTTCAAAAACGGAATGCCGAATACGTGCGGAATGATTGCCTGTGCCGCTGCGGTGCTGTAGCTGGCAATCGAAGAAACATAGCCACCGTTAACATTGAGGAAGCGATGCAATTGACTGAGTGCATGATGAAAACGACCGGCGCTGGCCCAGCCGTAGGAGCCGCCAAAGATAGACTCATTACCGTGTTCGTCGATCACGCGTTGCAGTTCAGCGGCGACTATATCGAGAGCTTCATCCCAGGGTAGTTCGACGAACTCGTCACGACCACGCAGCTCCTGCGAACGGTCACCGCCAGCAAGCCAGCCACGCCGGAAAGAGGGGCGCGCCACGCGGGTTTTGTGATACACCGCGGCGGCAAGAGACTCGGCAATCCGCGACGGATGCGGGTCCGCTGCAAACGCTTCGGTGCCGACGATGCGGTTATTGTTCGTGAGCACGCGAAATGCACCCCAGTGGCTGGTGGTGACACGTGACTCGATCTTTGTTGTCATAAGTTTGCGCGCTGAACGGAATTTGTGAGTAAGAAGCGGAATACTACCCGATTCCGGCGCTTTATTTGAAGCTATTCGAGGTGATTCCCACGGCGAGACCGCGCTGCGCGCTGTGGGTTAGTTTGTCGTCGGAAACGAGCCCAGGCTGGCAGGCCGCGGATTGCTTTGTCGCGTATGCGTATAGTTGCGATGATGTCGCGGGTGGCGTTTGCGGTAACCATGGCGGCGATGAAACTTCCCGGGATAAGCAACGACATAACGGTTTGAGCGCTCCTCGTCGGCGTAATCTGCGCGCGCCGGTTCGGTTGTGCGGGTGGCGATCAATGCGGCTTTTTGCAATTCGAGCTGTTGTTGCTGCAGGCGCTCCTGCTGGATTCGCTGCCACTGATTGGCGATTGAATAGTAGTCGTCAGGCTTCTCCGCTGCGACGCGTTTGCTGCCGTTGCCAGTGCTGATTTCAAGCTGAATGACACTGGTTTCATGTGCTTCCGGTGCCGCGTCGGAATAATGAGTAACACCCCTGTCGTCCACCCATTTGTGCACCGCCGCCGCCTGCGCAGCGACACAGTTGCTGCCGATGAGCAACGCCAATGCAGATACTATCGTTAATCTGGACATGGTTTTATAGACTCGAAACTGTCGCTCCCGTTCGTTTGCTCAACACAATAGCCAACTGGCGCTGGTATTGCTAGTCGACAAGCCCATCCGCGCGCACCTGCGCTGCGCGGTGAGCCTCGGTCACCTTGCCGTAGAGGTTTTTCACGCGCACCATGCTGCCGATCATACCGGGCTGCTCACTGAAAGACATGATCAATAACAGTCGATCGTTGTCGCCGGTATTTTCGGTCACCTGGTGTAATGCGAAACGGCCGAGGAAAAACTGCAGGTCGCCAGCGTTCAACTCCAGCCGTTTGACCCGCTCACGATCACCCTCGAGCACTTTCCTGACGTCCTCGTAGCGCTCGTCCTGCGCGTTGCGCAAGTCAGGTACATATTCAAAATGGGCGCCCGAGCTTGCCGGTTGCAGCAGCATGGTAATGGTGAATTCGTTGGTATCGAAATGCCAGTTGAATTGCTGTCCGGGGCGACCGAGATTGACGATCATATTGGAAACCGGGTCTTCATACAGATAAAGCTGATCCTTGCCCAGGCACTCGGCGAGAAATTGTTTTAACGGTTCCCAATGATATAGCCGGTGGGATGCCGTTTCCGGCCCGAACAGGTCTGCGGTAATAAAACCATTGGTACGTGGCAATAAAACATTTCGCGGATGATCTGTGCCTAAGGCTGCATCCCCGTCATTCAGGTAAACATTGCATTCCTTGCGCTCGGAATAGTAGGCATCGGACTTGCGCTGGGTGGCTTCCTCGAGCAGGGCAGCGAGACCTGCAGGACTGAAGAAATTACGAATTACGGCGCAGCCGTCATCGGCAAGCTCATGTTTGATGCGCTCGATAATCTCCTGGCGCGCCTGCGCATGCGGCTCGTCGATCGGGTAGAGCGGATGATTGATGATCTGCTTACAGCCAAGTTGTGGTGCCATCATGTCGTTCCCGTTGGTGTTTTTATCGGGCCTTTTTTACCCGGCCTTTTGTATCCTGCCAGGAGCCGGTTTAGCGTAACTGGCTGTCTTTGCTGGCACGGCGATTGATTCCACCTTCCTTTGCCAGTTGTTCGTCGCGAGCCTGTTGACAGGATACGCAAAGGCGCACTCCTGCTACTGCCTGGCGCCGGGCCTCGGGGATCACAGTGTCACATTCCTCGCAATTTTCCAGGCTTTCACCACTGGGCAAGCGGCTGCGTGCCCGCTCGACAGCGTCGGCGACGCTGGCGTCAATTTGATCCTGTACTGCGCCGTCACGCGCCCAGCCGGTTGCCATGGTTTCCTCCAAAATCAGTTGGTTGCTATTTTGCACCTGCTCGCGCTCGTGTTCAATCAGGATTTGCGATGCCAACCGGGGGGTTGCGAGACTCGATGTCCGCTCCGGCCGCCAGCAGGATGTCTTCGCGGAAACGCGCCGACACCAGCTGCACGCCCATCGGTGCACTGCCGCTTTCGGTGGCTACCGAGAGTCCCGGCATGCCCATCAGTGGCAAGGCAATCTGCGTCATCTGTGCTTCCAGCACGCGCGCGAAGGCGGCCGGGGATTCGACATCAAGCAAGTCGGGAAAGGGTGCCTCTGCCGATACCGGACATAGTAAAACCGGGTAGGCGTTAAGAAACTGATTCCATTCGCGGGCCAGTCGCAGGCGTTGCTGCAAGGCTTCCATCAAGCTGTTCAACGTCGGCGTAGCGCAGTTTTCCAGCAGTTGCGCGTAGACGAAATTGGCGTCGGGGTCGTCCTCTTTTATCACCGCCGCGCCACCGTTGTAGTGATACTCGGACATCCACAGCAATAATTGCAATGACATCGCCTCGCGCATCGGCGGTGTGTCACGTTCAACAACTTCCCAGCCGGCATCTTCTAGTTGCTGCGCGGCGAGGCGCAATGCCGCCTCGACTTCGCTGCTTACCGCCAGTCCATCGGGCGCAATGCACAGGGCGACTCGTTTCTCAAACGGTCCCTGGTCGAGTGCTGCGGGAACCCACCAGGGATCGAGCTCGCTCGCCGCCGACATCGCTTCAAGGCCGAGTCGTACATCGCTAATGCTGCGCGCTAGTGGACCCGACACGGCGGTGAGTTGTGCGCCGATGTGACGATCGGGCAGGGAAAGGTTGACCGCCGGCACGCGTCCGAGACTGGGCCGCAACCCGTGTAAACCGCAGGCATAAGCCGGGTAACGGATCGAGCCGGCGATATCGGTGCCATGGCCGATGGCGCAGATGCCAGCGGCCACGGCGGACGCGGCGCCGCCCGAGGAACCTCCCGGGGTGAGGCTGGTGTTGCGCGGGTTCAGGGTATGTCCGTGCAGCGAGTTACGCGTGAACCAGCGCATCGAAAAAGCCGGTGTATTGGTGCGCCCGACGATGATCGCACCAGCCTTGCGCAGGTTGGTCACGACCGGGCTGTCCTGCTCGGCAATATGATCCTGCTGGATGCGTATGCCATTGGTGTTGCGGCAGCCCTGCTGGTCGATATTAACCTTTATGGTGACCGGCACTCCGGCCAGCACACCGGGCGCTTCACCCGCGGCGATACGCGCATCAACCGCCTGCGCTGCCGCCAGTGCCTCTTCTGGCAGTGGCTGCACCACGGCGTTTATCGCGGGATTGACGTCCTGCATGCGTTGCAGTGATTGTTCGGTTACCTCAATCGCTGAGAGCTCGCGCGCCGCGACGCGGGCTGCGATGTCGAATGCGTCGAGACGCCATAATTCGCTCATGTCTGATTCTCCTGTTCGAGCGGCCAGTATAAATCAGTTAACCACAAATCAGTTAAACTGGATCCCTGTCTGGTTTATGCTTGGCCGCATGATGCCGCAAAATCCACATACTAATATTACGTTGTCCGAGGTGCAGGATAAGTTGCGTGACGCGGCGGCACAGGATTTCGACCAGGCCTGCCCGATTCCGCCGGAAGTTATCGCTGAGGTCAGCGACGCGGATCGCGAAGCCTACGTGGCCGAGTTCAGGCGTTACCTTATCGTTGCCAACGACGAGGACAAGGCGCTGGTGGAAGCCCTGCATCGGGGCAGTTCGTCACCGCTATTGCCGCAGGGAACCTATCACCCGATCGAGCGTAACCTGTGGCAGTTCATGCGTTATCTCGCAGGTCGTTGCCAGTGATGACGCTGCGATGACGCCAGAGGTGGGGTAATTGGATTGCACTCGATGAATGGGGTTGACCACGATACGGCGCAGGCAGATATCGAGTGAGGTGACTGGAGAGCTGTGTTTAAGCGCTCAAACCGATCGGTTCACGGATTAGCGACGCACCTGGCAGGTAATCTCGACTTTGCTGCCGCCGAATAAGCCGGGGGATTCAGTCGTGGTGCGCGCGGGGTAGGCATCGCCATTGAAAAACTCGCGGTAGGCAGAGTCCATGGCATCGAAATCAGCGAGGTCGGAAAGATGAACCTCGACCTTGACCATGTTGTCACGACTCAGTTGTAGCTCGTCGAGAATGTCACCAATGACGCAGAGCACCGCGCGGGTTTCAGCGGCGACATCACCGAGCGTTTCCAGCCCGGCGGGGAAGTCCGCTGCCACAAGTCCGGCCAGAAAGGCGTAGTGCTCATCGAGTACCACCTGGCTGAAAGGTGCCTGCGATGCAGGCACGGCTCGGGGCTGGAATCGAGTTAAAATAATGGCTACCGCCTTGTTGATCGATTAGCTGTCGATTAGCTGTCGATTAGCTATCGATGTTCTTGAGTGAGGATACCGGTCAACAATATAGATCGACCAGATTCATCAACCATATCAACCGATGATATTCGCACCGATGATCAATAGAACGCCGAGTGCAATAAACAGGACAAATGTAATGGCCATGTGCCTGGTGGTGGTTTTATCGTCTTGATCTGAACTCATGTTTAGGTCTCCCTGCGAAAATTTATCAATTAGTATATATTGCCGAAGCCGGAGTTAAAATGCCACTAACTATGCACAATCAGACCTATGAAACCCTGCTGCTCGACAGTCCCGCCCCGCACATCCTGCTGGTCACGCTGAATCGACCCGATGCCGCCAACGCCTTTAACACGCAGATGGCGACCGATCTGGTGCATTGCTTTGAACAACTGGCGCTAAAGCAGGCGGATTATCGCTGCACGATCCTGACCGGAGCCGGTGAGCGGGCATTTTGTGCCGGCGGGGATCTCAAGGAGCGCGACGGCATGAGTAACGCCGCGTGGACCGCACAGCACCTGATTTATGAGCGCATGATTCGCGCCGTGCTCGATTGCCCGGTGCCGATTATCGCTGCTGTCAACGGCGCCGCCTATGGTGGCGGCTGTGAACTGGCGGCGGGGGTCGACTTTGTTTATGCCGCTGAACGAGCGCGTTTTGCGATGACCGAAACCAGCCTCGGAATCATTCCCGGCGCCGGTGGCACGCAAACCCTGGCCCGCGCACTGGGTGAACGCCGCGCCAAGGAGTTGATCATGTCGGCACGACCTTTCAGTGCGACTGAAGCGCTGCAGTGGGGTCTCGTCAACGCGGTTTTTGCGGGTGATCAACTGCTCACTGAAACCCTGAAGACAGCCGAGGCAATTGCCGCCAATGCGCCGGTTGCGGTGCGCCAGGCGCGCCAGGCAATCCACCGCGGGTTACAGATGTCGATTGCCGACGGGCTTGCCTTTGAGATCGAAGCCTATCACCGCACCGTGCCGACCAGTGATCGACGTGAGGGTGTTCGTGCCTTCGTCGAAAAACGCAAGCCTGAATTCAAAGGAGAATAAACAGTGTCAGACGAAGTAATACTCACCTGCGCGGTCAGTGGCGGCCACAACAACCAGGCCAGGCATCCCGATTATCCGATTACGCCCGAGCACATCGCGCGTGATTGTATCGACTGCGCAAAGGCGGGTGCCGCGATCGTGCACATACATGTGCGCGACCCCGAAACCGGTATGCGTTCCGGGGATCCGGCGCTGTTTCGCGAAGTGGTCGAGCGTATTCGTGACTCCGGCAGTGAGGTCCTGATAAACCTGACCACCAGTGAAGGCGCGCGTTTCGCGCCGGGTGACGTAGACGCGGCCGTGGGCGGGCCTGGAACCACGCTGGTGCAGCCGCTCGACCGCCTGCACCACATCGAGGAACTGCGGCCTGATATCTGTACGCTCGATGTCGGCACCTTTAATTTTGGTGAAACTATTTTTGTTAACACGCCGGCGCACCTGCGCATCATGGCGCAACGCATTCGTGAGCTCGGGGTGAAACCGGAGATCGAAGTGTTCGAACCGGGCCATATCATGTTTGCCCACCGATTGATCGAGGAAGGTTTGATTGACGCGCCGCCCATGTTCCAGCTTTGCCTCGGTATTCCGCATGCCGCGCCGGCGACACCGGAGGTATTCAACGTGATGCGAGGTTTGCTGCCGAAGGACGCCAACTGGAGCGCCTTCGGTATTTCGCGCATGGAGTTTTCGATTGTGGCGCAGGCCGCAAGCACCGGCGGCAACTGTCGTGTCGGCCTCGAGGACAACCTTTATCTCGACAAGGGTGAGTTTGCCACCAACCTGCAACTGGTGGAGCGTGCGGTGCGCATTATCCGCGAGGTCGGGCGCGAACCGGCGACACCCGCACAGGCCGCGCAGCGACTCGGTATCGAACGCTAGGCATGGCAAAATTATACCTGATCCGGCATGCACAGTCGGAAAACAACGCCATCTGGGACGGCCGTGGCGACCATCAACCGGAGCGCAAGGTCGACCCCGAAATCACCGCTGCCGGGTATCGACAGGCCGAAGAGCTGAGCGCCCATCTCACCCACCCGGAGGCTGAACCGCGTCAGCATCCATTTCAGGCTGCAGCACAATCTCATTTCGGCCTGACTCATGTCTACTGCAGTTTGATGACGCGCTCGATTCTGACCGCTCGCCACATCGCTGATGCCAGTGGCTTGCAATTGCGGGCCCTGCCCGACATTTTTGAAAAGCACGGCATTTACGACGTCGATGAGCAGGGGAATATGCACGGCGTGCCTGGCCCGAACAGGGACTATTTCAGAGAACGCTTTCCCGATCTCGAATTACCAGCCGACTTCAATGATTCCGATTGGTGGAACCGCCCGGTGGAAGATGAGGCCGGCTTTCTGCGACGCATGAAAAAAGTAGTTGCCGAGGTCCGCCAGCGCCTGGCTGGCACTGACGATCATGTCGCCATGGTGGTTCACGGCGATTTTATCGACCAGTTCGTCAACGAACTGATGGGTGTCGTCAGGCACCAGCCCAATTACGATAGTCACTGGGTCGGTAACTGGACTTTTCACAATACGTCGATTTCGCGCATCGATTTTCTACAGGGTTCGGCCAGTGTGGTCTACCTTAACCGTATTGACCATTTACCCAACGACTTGATTACCTGGTAATGAAACAATCACTCACCACTGAACAAATTGACGCTTACCGTCGCGACGGTTACCTTTTTCCACTCGACGTGTTTGCGTCCGGGCATGTGGACGCGATTCGCGCTGAGCTCGAAGCAGCGCGGCGCGCCGCCGCAGATGCCGGGCTCGAAAGTGAGTTTCCAAAGTTGATACGCGCCAACGCCCAGTATCTGCTGCCGTTTGTCTATCATGTGGCGACGGCACCACAGTTACTCGACCCGGTTGAATCCATCCTCGGGCCCGATCTGTTGTTGTGGAGCGCCGAATTTTTTATCAAGAGTGCGCACACCGACAAGATCGTCAGTTGGCATCAGGATCTGACCTACTGGGGTCTGGGCGAAACCGATGACGAAGTCACCGCCTGGCTGGCGCTATCCGAGGTCAGCGTCGAATCCGGCTGCATGCGTTTTTTGCCAGCATCGCATCATCAAAAGCTGTTGCCGCATCGGGATACTTTTGACGATAATAATTTGCTGTCACGCGGCCAGGAAGTCGCCGTGGAAGTCGATGAGGATCAGGCAGTTGATGTTGAGTTGCACCCCGGCCAGCTGTCTCTGCATCACGGGCGTATTTTTCATGCCTCCGGTCCCAATCAAAGTGATCATGATCGTATTGGCCTGGTGTTTCGGTTTCTGACGCCGGCCGTCAAACAACAGGTTTCGCAGCGGGATTATGCCATGCAGGTGCGCGGTATCGACGCGCAGCAAAACTGGATTCACGTGGCGCCGCCAACGCGCAGCTTTGCGCCCGCGGATGTGGCGCTTTATCGGCGCATTCGCGAGGACCAGCGTCAGGCGTTGGCGAATGGCGCCACACAGGAAATGCATTCAGCCTATTAAGAAGATTGCTCCGGGCTGGCGTCGCACCAGCCGGCGAACGCCTGCTGCACGGTTATATAGCTTATGTCGGGTGAGGCATCGGTTGCGTGCTCGGCAAACCCCTGGATGACCTGCACCGGGCTGGTGCGGCTGACGGGGCGAAAGCGCGACGGACTCGCCTTGCCGAACAACACCACCAGCGGACAGTCCAGCGCCGCCGCCGCATGTGCAGGCCCGGTGTCGACTGAAATGCAACTGTGTGCCATCGACAACAGCGCCAGCAGACGTCGCAACGGCAGATCATTGGCGACGTTATGCACCTGTCCCTGGTTGCTGCACAGTCCTTTGATCGCATCACACATATCGCTTTCCGCTGGAACACCGCACAGCATCACCTGAACACCCGGCAGGCGCGCGACGATCGCATCAATGAGTTCGGCCCAATGGCCTTCATGCCAGTACTTGCTGTTGCTGGCGCGATTGGCGCGACCACGGCGCGTGGTGCGCTTGCTACCGGCCTGGATACACAGTAGCGGTGCCGCGGAATCGAGCCCGCGCTGTTGCAGCCAGTTCTGGCATTCCAGTGTTTCGCTTTGGCTGACGAACAGCCGGGTACCCGAAGATGGATCAGGTAGCGAGGGCGCGTCGAAGCCCGGCGGGCTCAGATTTCCCAGGCGCAACCACTTGTCACAATAATGTTCACCCGCGACGGGCTCGAGGTCGAGTTGGTTTATGCTGTTGGCGCGCGTAATTCCGGCATGCGCCAACAGGCGGTATGATTTGGTGCTGGTCTCGCAAACCCACACAAAGCGATGCTGTTGTTGCCGCAACTTTTCCACCAGTTCGCGTTGACTGCGGTTGAACCAGTAGGGCGCCGAGCGTGAGTCGATGCTGTAAACCTCGCGCACCCAGGGCATCTCGGCAAACAACGAACGGTTCCAGCCGCCGACACCGACGACGTCGCAGGGTAGACCGCTGCGCAGGTAGAGCTGTTGCAACAGGGGCGTCAGCAACACCATGTCGCCGAGTGCACCGAATCGGCACACCAGTGGATGGGGGTCAGGCATTGTGGTGATCGACATAGTGGGAATTGATAGGGCGGTGATGAAGATGAATTCGCGCCAGTGATATCAACAGCCGGAAGGACATCCAGGATACCGGAGTTTACTTGTAATCCTGGTAGGACTTTTCTTCTACGATGCTCGAATTGAGGTGCAGATTGACCTTTTTCTTGGCGTTGGCACGTTCGTCGTTGGTGACGTATACCGCACGCGCCAGCTCGATGAAACGATCGCTGAAACGCTTGTTACGCTCCTCGTCGCGAATGTCGTCTTCGATTTCCCACAAGGCTTCGTTTATTGACTTGAGCTTGCTGCTGAGCGCCCGGATCTGCTCATCGTCCTTCACAGTATCGCTCCAGACCTGTTCCAGCATACCGAGTTCGGTGCGCACATTGGCCACCTTGGTGGCATCGGAAATGCGCTCTGACTTGATCTGCAAAATGGTGATCTTGTCGAGCAATTCGCCCGGAGAAATAGGAATCAGGATTTCGTTCATGTGCTGTTGCATGCAGTTATGAGGCCGTTCATATTACCGATGGTGCGGCCCTTGCTCAACCGGAAACGCAAATCAGTCTGGCGCCGTAACCGATTGCTGAACCTTGATGCCAGGACCGAGTGGCTTCAGCAGCACCAGCAGTAGTGGCAATAGCATCAGATCGGCAAGCAGTGCAACCATCATTGAGAAACCGGTCAGTACCCCGAAGTAAATTGTCGGCACGAAATTGGATAGCGCCAGGATCATGAAACCCAGGGTGATGGTGATTGTGGTGTAGTACATGGCGCGACCGATGCTGTCGTGGCAGCGCCTCACGGTTGCCCAGTAGTCTCGGTCTGTGCTGAATTCCTCGATGAACCTGTGCGTAAAGTGAATGGTGTCATCTACCGCTATGCCGATGACAATGGCGGCGATGGTGATGGTCATGATATCGAGCGGAATGCCGAACCAGCCCATCAGGCCCAGCACCTGCGCCGCGGCGACGATATTCGGAATAATGGCGATGGCGGCTATTTTCAAACTGCGGAATATCGCTATAAACATCAGCAGGATGGCGATAAACACCGCGGCCAGCGTCAGGATTTGCGAGCGGAACAGGCTTTGCAGCAGGTTGTTGTACAGCACTGCCATACCCGAAATATTGAGCTGTTCCGGGTCAAGATCATAGTCGTTGGCCAGGTCGAGATAAATTTGGTCGAGCAGTTGCTGGCGACGCATATCCTCTCTGGATTCGTATAGTCGAATACTGAAGCGCAGCTGATTACCGTCGGCCGACAGGTAGGGGTCGATCAGTGCTTTCCTGACCTCTTCGGGTAATCGTTTGTATACCACGGCCAGCTTGAAGTCAGTATAGGGTTCGCCGTCGTTCAGCGATTCGAGCAGCCGCATACCCGTATTTAACGACAGGACTTTGCCGGTTTCCGGCAGGTCGTCGAGATACTGGTGGATACGCGCGACTTCGCGCAGGCCGTCACTGTTGAACCAGTAGCTGTTGGTGGTTATATCGCCGTCTTCGAGCAGATCCTCGTCCAGTAACATTTCGCCCTGCGGCGCATCGATGATGACATCCATCGGCGTGGTGCCGCCGAGGCGGGTGTCGATCAGGGTCATGCCCTGGTAGATCTCGGTATCAGCCTTGTAATAATCGATAAAGCGGTTCTCCACCGATAACCGCGGTATGCCGGTTAGCGCGACGATCACCATGACGACGAATATCGATAGCGCGGCACGGCTGTGGTACTGGATGAAATTCGCTATGCCAGAAGTTAACTTGCCGGTCAGGTCCTTGCCGGGCTGGCTATCGACGCGTGGCAGCAGCATTAATGCCGCCGGG
>Ga0316196_10000009_pt1 | contig 45192 bp, 35 predicted proteins | sample Eddsed2cm_MG_FD_204938 | JGI IMG/M metagenome (GOLD analysis project Ga0316196, IMG submission 204938) | Coastal sediment microbial communities from Maine, United States - Eddy sediment 2 cm | ecosystem: Environmental > Aquatic > Marine > Coastal > Sediment | place: USA: Maine | collected... | reverse complement strand
CGGCTGCGCTACCTGCCGGAGGCTGGTAAAGAGATTGTCCTGGTCCTGAACCACGGCGCCACGATCAACCCGGACAACTCGTTCGCTTCCACGGACAGTGACTTGAACCTCAGGGTCTCCTACATCTTTCGCTACTGAGCAACAATCCGGATTCGAGTGTGATTGAGGAACGCGTCACTCAGCTCTGAAACTTCGAGCGAATCAGGTCCATGTGTTGCTGGAATTGCAGGCTCGCAGAAAGCGGCATGATCTCTGATTGTTTGCGCCCCGCCAGCAAGTCGGAGTTAACGGCTTCGATTTGGTAATCGAAGCCGTTCGTCGTTCGGCCATCGGCGAAACGGTCTACCATTTCATCGAGTGCCCACAGCTGACATTCATTGGCGCACCAGAAATTCGGGATCGCGACATACCCGTGCTCACCAATGATATAGGCCCAGTTCTGCAACTTGGCCCGGAATGACGTGCCGAGCGTTGCGACAAAGTCGTCATAGTTGAAGATCGCCGCAACATCGTTCTCAACTCCGTTCGGCGCATGGCGTGAAACCACGGAGATGTCGATCGGATCCCGACCCGCGAACAGGGCAGCCAATGCGACCGGGTAGACGCCCATCTCGAGCAGGCAGCCGCCGGCAAGCTCGGCGTTGTATTCGCGCTTGTCGGCCGCATAGACCAGCGGGTAACCAAAGTCGGCCTTGATCTGCACGATCCTGCCAATGCGTCCCGCATCGACCCATTCTTTCGCCTTACGAACAGCCGGCAGGAACCACGTCCACATCGCTTCCATCAGGTAGCTGGAGGATTCGTTCGCGATGTCGATCAGCGCCTGGCATTCAGCGGCGTTGACGGTGATCGGTTTCTCGCACAACACGGCTTTGCCCGCTCGGAGCGCGTCCCCGGCATTCTGCAAATGCAGTGTGTGTGGCGTCGCGACATAGACAGCGTCAACGTCCGGGTCCGCGTACAGTGCCGCGTAGCCGCCGCAGGAACCCGGGGCCCCGTATTGATCGGCAAATGCTCGAGCCGCATCGCCATTGCGCGCTGCGACGGACTGCAACAAGCCGTTTGTCGTTGCCGACATGTCTTGCGCGAACGTATGGGCGATACGTCCAGCCCCGACGATTCCCCAGCGTACTTTACTCATGGTCAGATCCTGGCCGGTCGAAACGGTCGGTCAAAGCATCCCGGCGATCGTCAGGGGTTGCTGGCAGGCTCCGCAGCCTCAGTGCAGGTGCAGCGCATATTGCGGACCTTGACGCGCAAAAGGTCGGTGTCGTCGCCGATTGGATAAAGGCGCTTAACGACGACGGAAGCGTCGTCTTCCCGGCTCCAGGTCTCGGGGAACTTCAATTTTTCTGACTCCTCCGCGCTGTCCGCACGAATGGTCACTTCGACGACAAACTCGCCCGAAGATGCGGCGCAATCGTGGTTGTCGATCGTCGCTTCAAGTTGGGCCTCCGGGCCGCGCTGGAAGTAATCGACGGATGCTGTGGAAGCGCAATGATTTGTTTGCGACTCCATTTTCATTTCGATCGTCTTCGAGAACTCCACCGAATTTGCCTTGGTCTCGCCGGCAAGGGCTGCCGCTGACGCAAGCAATAGCAATGACACCATCAGTCGACCCATCGTTGTTTCTCCGTAGCGTGTTTTCCGACCAGTGTACCCTTTTGCCGGGCGCTCGACGCGGCTAGCCGGGCTGACCCCAGAAAGGACGCTCAGGCAGGGTGACAATACCCTTGTCGTAGTGCAGCCCGCCCGGCCGGTCCGTCCTGATCAATAGCGGCCCATCGATATCGACGAAGTCGCAGAGTTGTGCGATCACGTGATGCGGCGCCATCGCTAATGATGTGCCGCCCATGCAGCCAACCATCAGCGCAAGCCCGCGCGCTCGCGCCGCGTGCGCGAGTTCGAGACCGTGGGTCAGGCCGCCGGTCTTATCGAGCTTGATGTTAATCATCTGGTAGCGGCGTGCTGCATCATCAAGTTCGCCAAGATGCAGGCAGGATTCGTCGCCGCAAAGCGGTAGCGGCGCCTCATACCCTTCGAGCTCGTCGTCGCCGCCACGTGGCAAGGGCTGCTCGATCATGGCGACGTCCAGCGCGTGCAGCTCGGTTGCATAACGCTGCAGCTCCGTAAATGTCCACCCCTGGTTAACGTCGACCACGAGGCGCGCCTCCGGTCTCGCTTCGCGGATCGCCGCAATGCGCTCCACCGGGCGATCCGCTCCGAGCTTCACTTTAAAGAGGGAGATGTCGGCGGCCGCTGTTGCCTTGGCAGCCATCTCATCGGGCGTGTCTTCGAGACCGATGGTGAAAACCGTTTCTATCGGGCCAGCGTCGACCCCGGCTATCGACCAGGCGGTGTGGCCAGTGAGTTGTGCCTCAAGGTCCCAGAGCGCGGCGTCGGCGGCCATGCGTGCCCCGCCGGGAGGAAGCAAATCGAGCAGGTCCTGGCGATCCGCGCCGCTAGCAATTTCGGGAGAGATCGCTTCGAGCTGGGCGGCAATCGACTCAGGCGTTTCGTCGAGGTAGTACACGCCAAGCGCTTCGCCGCGACCGACGGCACCGTCCTGATCTATCTCGCAAACCACGCACGGGAAATCGTCCCACGTGTTGTCGCTAATGCGAAACGGTGTGATGGCGGGCCATGACTCGGTATGCAGGGATATCTTGCGTTTCATCATGCGTGCTTCAAAAGGAAATTCACGATGGGCGACATGCCCGTGGCCACCGGATCGACACAAGGCAGACCGAGGTGATCCTGCAGTTTGCCGAGATAAGCTTCTCGCTCGAAGTCGGTCATTGTCGATGTGTTAACACTGACGCCGGCACAGAAGCATCTCGGGCGAGAACGGCGCGCAAGGCGCAGCGCGTCGTCGACAACCTCGTCGAGTGCCGGAATCGGGTAGTCGCCGAACACGTCGAGAATATTGGTGCGGGCTGCATCATGGCAAACAACAAGCGCGTCGGGCTGCGAGCCGTGCAGCAGGCCCAGCGTGACGCCCGAGTAGCTCGGGTTCCACAATGAACCCTGGCCCTCGATCACGTCCCAGTGATCGTCATCATTGTCTGGTGACAGGACTTCGGCAGCGCCGGAGATAAAATCGGCGACGACCGCATCAATGGGAATGCCTTCTCCGGCAATCATGATGCCGGTCTGGCCCGTCGCGCGAAAAGTCGCCTTGATGTCGCGACGTTCCAGTTCACGATGCAGTGCCAGCGCACTGTATTTCTTGCCGACAGCGCAGTCCGTGCCGATCGTCAGGATGCGTTTTCCGCTACGCGGCTTTCCCTGGCCGACCGGGAGGTTTGCCGGTGGCACGCGGACATCAGTCAGTGTGCTGCCACCCTTGTACGCCGCGGCGACAAGGTCCGGCATCGATTTCAATTTGCTGTGCATGCCCGACGCGATGTCGATACCTGCTCGGGCGAACTCGATGAGCTGTGGCAGCCAGTGGTCGGGAATCTGGCCGCCAAGTGGGGCAACCCCGACAATGACCGTGTTGACGCCGGCATCGACAGCATCGGCGACCGACATCTCGGGAAGGCCGAGGTCTACGGGACAGTCTTGTAGTCGCATCTGGCCGGCACAGTGCTCGGGGCGCCAGTAGGCGATCCCGTGACCGGTCTTTGCATGGTCATCGTCGGGCGTGTCGCCCAGGTACAGCAGGTAGGGAGGTTCGAGCCGAACAGAAGTGAGTTGCATGACCAACGTACCCCCCTGATCAATAAGGTGACTGGCACCCTTCTGATTATGGCAGGAAAATCGTCGCCGGGTGCTCCAGGTACTCCCTGATGCGCTGGATCATCGCTGCTGCATCGTAGCCATCGACGAAACGGTGATCGAACGAGGACGACAGGTTCATCATTAGGCGGACCTGGACCTGGCCGTTCAAGACGACGGGCCGTTCAACCGCGCGATTGACTCCGATGATCGCGACCTCCGGGGCGTTGATCACCGGCGTGGAGGCGATGCCGCCGAGTTTGCCGAGGCTGGTGATCGTGATTGTCGATCCTGTCAGCTCTTCTCTTTTGACCTTGTTGGTGCGTGCGGCATCGGACAAGCGCCGAATTTCTGCAGCGAGACCATCGAGCGACTTCATCTCGGCGTGCCGGATAACCGGAACCTTGAGTCCATCCGTCGTTTGCGTTGCTATGCCCACATGCACAGCTTCGTGCTGCAGAAGCAGGTTGCGGTCCTTGTCGTGCGTGACATTGCACTGCGGGAATTCCCGTAGCGTCCTGATCAGGGCAAGGCCAAGGAACGGCAGTATCGTCAGGCGATCTGCGGCATCTTTCCTGGCGTTCAGGTGCTTACGCAGCGACTCGAGTTCGGTGATATCGATTTCCTCGACATACGCGAAGTGCGGAATCTCGAGTTTCGCCGACTGCATGCGCTCGGCAATGATGCGCCGCACACCGATGATCTTGATTTCCTTAACCCTGGTCGATGGCAAGGTCGGGGCCGCGACGACCGCACCGGCAGCGCGAGCCTTGAGGAAGCGGTCAAAATCCTTACGAACAATTCGGCCACCAGGGCCGGTACCGGGCACCATCGCGAGATCGATCCCTGCTTCCTTCGCGCGGCGGCGAATCGCCGGCGAGGCCATCGTGCGGGCACGTTCGATCGGCTCGGGTTCAGCTACCTCGGGTTCGGGGACAGTGACCCTATCTGGCGCGGACTCAACAGCTTCAGGGACTTTCGCCGAACTTGACTCGGATTCAGCAGATAGGGTCACTGTCCCCGAATTGCTGGGGCCGGTTGTGCGACCTTCGTCTGCTGTGCCTTCCGTATCGATAACGACCAGCATGGCGCCCACAGCGATGATGTCGCCGGGTTCGCCAGCGAGCTTCACAACCTTGCCGGTGACCGGGCTGGAAACTTCAACCGCGGCCTTGTCCGTCATGACCGTGCCGACGATGTCTTCTTCCTTGATCGGGTCTCCGACCTTGATGAACCACTCACCAATCTCGGACTCGACAGTGCCTTCACCGAGATCGGGTAGTTTGAAAATGTACTCGCTCATTCCGCCTCCATGACGCGTCGGATGCCGGCTGACATGCGTTTCAGCCCAGGGAAGTATTGCCACTCAAAGGCATGCGGATACGGCGTATCCCAACCGGCGACACGGCCGATGGGTGCCTCGAGATTATAGAAGCACTCTTTTTGTATCGTTGCAGCCAGCTCCGCCCCGTAACCGCCAAAGCGCGTCGCCTCATGCGCGACCATACAGCGCCCGGTCTTGTTGACCGAGTCAGCGAGCGTCTTCACATCGAGCGGTGCCATCGTGCGAACGTCGATAACCTCGGCGTCAACACCGGTCGCCTGGGCGGCCGCAATAGCAACGTGTACGAGCGTGCCGTAAGTAATGATCGTCAGCTCATCGCCGGGTGACACGATCTCGGCAGTGCCGAGCGGCACCGTGTAGTAACCGTCGGGAACCTCGCCTTTGGGGTGCGATGCCCACGAGACACCCGGCTTCTCCGGGTCGCCGTCGAACGGTCCGTTATAAATGCGCTTCGGCTCGAAGAACACGACCGGGTCGTCCGATTCGATTGCAGCAATCAGGAGGCCCTTCGCATCGTAAGGGTTCGACGGCATGACCGTCTTGATTCCGCTGATGTGCGTGAAGATGCCCTCGGGCGACTGCGAGTGTGTCTGACCGCCGCGAATACCACCGCCACACGGTGTACGGATAGTCACCGGGGAGTAGAACTCGCCACAGGAGCGATAGCGAATACGCGCGAGCTCTGACACGATCTGGTCGAATCCCGGGTAGATGTAATCGGCGAACTGGATTTCCGCGACCGGCCGCAGGCCATTGACACCCATGCCGATCGCAGCGGCGACGATGCCACCTTCGGCGATTGGTGCGTCGATGACACGGTGTTCACCGAACTTGCGTTGCAAGCCGTCGGTGCAGCGGAACACGCCGCCGAAATAGCCGACATCCTCGCCGAGAACGACAACAGTGGAGTCGCGTTCCATCATCACATCGTGAGCGGAGCGGATGGCTTCGATCATGTTCATCTGTGCCATGACTTACTCCTCGTCCAGGATTTCGAGCAGGCGGCGACGTTGCGACGCGAGGTGGGTAGGCACCTCCGCGTAGACGTCGTCGAACATCGTAGCCGGATCGAGCCACGGACCCTCGGTCATCGTGCCGTACTTCTGTGCTTCCTTCCACGCGGCCATGACCTCTTCGCGAAGCTCTGCTTCGAGTGCCTCGTGCTTCGCGTCGCTCCAGTTCTGTTCCGAGATAAGGTGCTGCTTCAGGCGTTCCACAGGATCGCCGAGCGGGAACTTGTCCCACTCGTCTTTCGGGCGGTACTTGGATGGGTCATCACTCGTCGAGTGTGCGCCGCCACGGTAGGTGACCAGTTCGATCAGCGTCGGTCCGCCACCGCGCCGCGCGCGATCGGCGGCCCAGAGCGTAGCGGAGTAGACCGCCAAAAAGTCGTTACCGTCGACGCGAAGCCCCGGGATACCAAGGCCGAGTCCGCGCGCCGCAAACGGGCGGCGTTGGCCTCCTGCTGTGCCCTGGAATGTCGATATCGCCCACTGGTTGTTGACGACATTGAGTATCACCGGTGCCTGGTAAACCGCCGCGAAGGTGAGTGCATGATGGAAGTCGGCCTCGGCTGTGCTGCCGTCGCCAAGCCACGTCGCAGCGATGTGATCTTCGCCCTTGATCGCCGACGCCATCGCCCAGCCCACGGCGTGTGGAACCTGCGTCGCCAGGTTGCCCGAGATCGAGAAGACGTTGCCATCCTTGCTGTGATACATGATCGGCAACTGCCGGCCTTTGCACATGTCGCGTGTATTCGAGAGGCACTGGCACATCATGTCCACCAGCTTCATGCCGCGGTACATGTACAGGCCCTGGTTACGATAAGACGGGAAGCACATGTCGCCCGCGCGAAGGGCCATGCCCTGGGCGATCGAAATGGCTTCTTCACCCAGCGCCTGCATGTAAAAGGAAATACGACCCTGCCGCTGGATCTGCCACATGCGCTCATCAAACACGCGATTGAGCATCATCCAACGCAAGGCAATCTGAAGCTGCTCCGGGTCGAGGTTGGGATCCCAGGGGCCCTTGGCGCTGTGATCGTCGTCCAGAACGCGAACGAGCCCACTGCTCAGGTACTCGATATCGCGCGTACGTGCGCCAATAGCCGGTTTGTCCACGGCGCCGGCTGGCGACAGATCCAGGTAGCTGAAGTCGGGCTCATCGCCGGGCCGAGCTGTAGGTCGCGGTATTTGCAATCGCGATTTTTCAATCATTCGGAGCGCTCCGTTGTTTAGCGGGCTGCCGCAACCATTTTGCGAGCGAGCTCATCGGCCAATTCGTGCGTCGGCCTTCCAGTTTCTTTTGCTTCTTTGAAAATTCCCTGCAGTCGATCCCTGATGCGGCCTACGTCGCTACGAACGTCCTCTTCGGAACCTTCACCGTAGTATTCGGCTGCAACGCTGATTATACCGCCTGCGTTGATGACGTAGTCAGGTGCATACAGGATATCGCGCTCAGCCAGGCGAACGCCGTCGGCCGGGGTGGAAAGCTGGTTGTTGGCCGCACCGGCGACGATCTTAGCCTTAATCTTCGGGATTGTGTGCGACGTCAGGATGTTGCCAAGCGCGCAGGGGGCCAGTATGTCGACGTCGGCGAACAGGAGCTCGGATGGCGAAACGACAGTTGCCGGCACGGCGTCCGTCGTCATATTGAGGTTATCGCCGTTGACGTCGGCGATGACGAGCTTGGCGCCGGCCTCGTGGAGCAGGCGGCAAAGATACAAGCCGACATGACCAACGCCCTGAATAGCGACGCGCAGGCCCGCGACCGAATCCGCACCGAGACGAGCCTGTACGGCGGCTTCGATGCCCCCAAAGCACCCGAGTGCGGTCCAGGGTGATGGATCGCCACCAGCATCACCTGCGTCCTGCGGGAGTCCGGAAACGAATTGGGTAGCTTCGCGCACGTAGCGCATGTCGTCCGTCGAGCAGCCGACATCCTCAGCGGTGATGTACCTGCCGCCAAGGGAGTCAACGCAGCGGCCGAAAGCGCGGAACAGTTCGGGAGATTTTGGCGTTTCCTCGCTCGCAAGAATGACAGCCTTGCCGCCACCGAACTTGAGACCGGCCACCGCGTTCTTGTAACTCATACCGCGAGACAGTCGCAGCACGTCGGTCAGGGCGTCAGACTCATTGCTGTAGCTCCAGCGCCGCGTGCCACCTGCGGCCGGCCCGAGCGCGGTCGAATGGACCGCGACAATGGCCCTCAGGCCCGTCGATGCGTCGTAGAAGTAATGCAGAGATTCGTGATCATCGAATTCGGCGTGGTCGAAAACGCCCATTGTCATCCCCTTTGTCAGGCTGCATTCAATGACTAATATACAGCGATAAACCCCGATAAAACTTGCAAAAACTTTTATGTAAGTCCAAAACAGAGCATAATCTATGCACTTCTAATTAAATAAGTGCATAACTTATGCAAGCTATTTCTCTCGATCATATCGACCGCAAAATTCTTGGTTTATTGCAGACTGAGTCCGGCATCAATGCGTCGGCGGTCGGCGAGCGCATCGGTTTGTCCCAGTCGGCATGCTGGCGGCGTATCCAGCGGCTGCGCGAAGAAGGTGTCATCAAGGACCAGCCCGTGATACTCGATCGCGAAAAGGTCGGGCTGACAACCATGGTCTTTGCGCATGTGAAACTTACCTCACATGGGCGCAGTAACCTGTCCGCATTTGCCGAAGCCGTGAAGAGCTTTCCCGAAGTGATGGATTGCTACGTGCTGCTCGGCAATGTCGATTTCCTGCTGCGGATCGTGGCCGAGGATATCAAAGCCTACGAGCAGTTCTTCTTCGAGAAGCTGTCGCAGTTGCCGGGCATCCAGGAGGTCACGTCGAGTATCGTGCTGTCGGATACCAAGCACACCACGGCTCTACCGATCGAGTAAGCAGAGTGGCTATTCCGAATCGACTGAGGCGTCTGCGGCTTCCGCTCATTGCTCTGCTAGCCAACGCTCGATATGTGCCCGCAGCGCAGGCAGTGGGATGGTTCCGTTTTCGAGAATGCGGTCGTGAAACTCGCCAATGTCGAAATCCTCACCGAGGGCGACCTCCGCCTGCCGGCGTAAGGCGAGAATCTCGAGACCGCCGGAGTCGTAGGCCGTCAACTGGCCAGGCAGTATCGCGATACGATCCACCATCTGGTCACCCATCGATTCGGGGAACCGACCGGATTCCATCATGAACTCGATGGCCTCTTCACGGGTCCAGCCGAACAGGTGAATACCCGGGTCCGCGACCATGCCTCGAGCCGGCCAGGCGCGGCGCTTAATCGGGCCGGTTGTTGTCGTATACAGCCCCATTTCCTCGGCCAGCGCTTCGGAGTAGCGAGCCCAGCCTTCGCCGGGCCCGGAAAACCAGATGATCTCAGTGACCGGATGCAGGCCCTCAATGCCCTTCGCGAATGCGACCTGCAGGTGGTGGCCGGGCCAGGCCTCGTGGAACGCCGTTGCTTCGGCGTTACCGCGAGACTGATCTTGTGGATTGTAAAGAGGAATCCGGTATTCGCCAGGCCGCTCGTCAGTGCCGGGCCGATAATGTGCGGAGCGGCCCGTGCCTTCTTCGTGTTCTTCGAACGGGACCACGAGGACCGGTTGCTGCGGCATCGTGCTAACCCAGTTCGGCATTTCCGCTTCCGCGCGTTCCACCATCTCACGTGAGAATTCGAGCAACTCGTCCCGGTCGACAAAACGATCTGTCGGATCGGATTTCGCGCGTTGCAGGATCTCGGTGAAATCAGTCAGCTCGTAAGCTGTTTTCCCGAGTTCAATCACCGATGCCTTGTTCGCTTCGACGGTTTGCTTGCCCAGCTCGAATACGTCTTCGGCCGAACGATTGAGCGTAGTGTAGGAACGCAAAGACGCGTCGTAGCACTCGCGGCCGTTCGGGTTGGCGGTAATCGTGAGCTCCTCGCGCGCGCGTTCCATGTAGGGACCGGCGAGAAATTCCCGATAACGACGCAGTGCAGGAACGATCTGTTCCTCGACAATCACACGTGTTGAAGCAGCAAAGGCCTCGTCATCATCACGCGCGGCAGGCGAATAGAATGGTGACTGCTCAGTTTCGAGGGCCAATAATCCATCAACCTGGTCGACGACTCGCTGCACAACGGCCTTTGGCGCGGAGTAGCCGAGTTTGAGACCTTCGCCGAGATTGCCCACCTCCTGGTCTATGAAAGCCTCGAATTTCGACCAGCGTGCGAGCGATTGTTCGCGCAGCTCCGCGGTTCCAATCGGTTGAAGCTGAGCGACTTGTGAGTAGCCTGAGTGCCAGCCCCCCATCTGGTTGACGTTCCAGACTTCCGTGCGGCAGACGCGCACGCCGACGTTTCCTTCGAGTTCTTCCAACAGGTACGCCTGTGTAATCCAGGCGGGATCGCCAAGCAGCGCGTCGCTATCCACGCTTCGCAACTCGACCAGCATTGCGTCGATCGCCGCGTCGCTGGCGGCGGCTGCAGCCAGGCTGTTGTTTCGCAAGCCGTCGTGGCGATCTAACTCGATACCGGAAAAGTAGGCCGTCTCGGGATTCGTGGACATCACGTGCGCAAAGTAGTCGTCCGCGACCTTGTTCACTGCCGCGATCGCATCGACTGTCGGCACGGCCGGAGCACTGGTCTCCGGTGGTGTATCGCTCGAGCAGCCGGCGACGGCGGCAATTGCGATTGCTGCAATTGCGAAATTTATTTTGTTCATTTATTTACCACTTATTGTCGAGGTCTCCGACGCGCTCAAATGCTGCGCCGATCAATACGCCAAGCTCACGTTGTTCGTTTTCCTCAAGATGAATACTCGGCCGGCCGTGCGCCCAACGCCAGTTGCAGACGATTGCGACGTCGCCGACGCTCCAGTCGATCGGGATGCCGTAGCGATCGTAGATGTCGACAAACAGTGCTTTCTCGTCCCAGGTCATTTCGGATAAGTCGCCGAAGGTTAGCTTCAGCGGCCGTTGATCGTAGGGCAGATGCTGCACCTTGGGCCAGGTGTCGAACCACATGCCGTCATCGGCCACGCTGCTGTACAGGAGATTGCGATCGAGCGGCGGGTAGTACTCGTATGCGGACACGTAGTACCTCGTCTTGAGCAGGCGATTCGGCCCCCACTCGGTTTCCAGGCCATGGTCGCGAGCGTACTGCTCCGCGACGTCGGGATCGTCTGTCATCATCGACTGCTGCCAATGATTGTAGACGCCGATTTCCTCCGTGCCGGCAAAGGCGTCCCTGTCGGTCAGGTCGCGGTGATAACAAAGACCGAGTTCTTTCAGTTTCTGCCCGAAGTCCGTGGCGAGAATGGCGTCGGTTGCTTTAACGTTATCGGATACAAAAGTCTGGCCCTTGCCCGACACCGCATGCCTGGCGAGGAAGCCGAGCATTGTCGTGCTGGTTCCAACATACGCCATCTCGTGGTGGTAGTGCAGCCAGGCCGGCAGCGGGGCGCCAACCTCGTAGACGTTAGGTTCGAGATCGTTGCGCGGGTTCGCACCGGCTTCATAACGCATCTCGTCGTCCATGACGAGCTTCGCCGCGCGTCGCATGTCGGAGAGATCGGTCAGGCCGGTGTTGGACAGGTAGACGAGGCCGATTTCATCGAACAGCTCATTCATGCGGTTGCCAAGGGCACTGCCCCGGCTGAGCATCCTGTCATCCAGCGAGTAAGCGCTGCAGTCAATTGTGAATGACTCGGGCGCAACCGGCAGCTCGCCCGCCCACCAGCGTGGCTCGATGATATCCGGCAACGGGTCCATATTTGCACTCATACGAAATCAGTCCCCACATGTGACTGCGCCGTCTTGCGAATATCGTCTGGAATGGTGACAGCGCAACGCTCGTTCAGGTCGAATAATACTATGACACCCTCGAGCGTCGCGGCCACATCGCCGCTACCAAGATTAATCATCTCGAATGACGTCGTCATCGACTTGCCTCCAACCTTGACGAGCTCGGCACGCACCTCGAGCAAATCCCCTGCATTGACCTCGGCCAGGTAGTTGATGGAATGACGGACGTCGACCCAACCGTATTTTCCGCTTGGGTCCTGCGCGCTGTTCCAGCCGAACAGGTGATGCAGGAAATGATAGGAAGAATCATCGAACATCGCCATGTAAAAGCGCGTGGTCATGTGTCCCATGACGTCACACTGCCATGGGTGAGCGACGCTTTTGTGAACGGAAATCATGGTGTCTTCAATCCCATCGTCGCGCGCGCCTCGGCGGGAGTCTGCACGGAAGCGCCCATTGCCTCGACGATCGTTCGGGCACGGTCGACGAGTTGAGCGTTCGACGCCAGTACCCCTTTCTCGAGGTACAGGTTGTCCTCCAGGCCGACGCGAACATTGCCGCCAAGTAACAGCGATTGCGCCACGATTGGCATCTCCATTGCTCCAATCGCGAAGCCGGTCCAGTTACAGCCTTCGGGCAGTTCATTGACCATGGCCTGGAATACACCCGGCGTGGCCGGTGCGCCCCAGGGGATTCCCAGGCACACCTGGAACAGGGGTGGGCTATCAATGATCCCCTGGTCGATCATGTGTTTCGCGAACCAGATCTGCCCGGTATCGAAAACCTCCAGTTCGGGTTTTACGCCGATTTCCTGCAGCCGTTTCGCACCGAGTTCGAGCATCGTCTGCGTCGACACATACACATAGTTCTGGCCCATGTAATTGAACGAGCCGCAATCAAGCGAACAGATCTCGGGCAGGAGTGCCTCGACGTGTTCCATGCGCTCCATCTGGCCAACGCAGTCGGTGTCGTCGGTGAAATTCAGGGGATCGTCGTCGGGCCCCAGGAATAAATCTCCGCCCATGCCCGTCGTCAGGTTAATGACTACATCGGTGTCGCTCTGGCGAATCCGATCGACAACCTCGCGATACAACTCGACGTCCCGGCTCGGTTTTCCTGTCTCGGGTTCACGCACATGGATGTGCGCAATGGCTGCCCCGGCCTTCGCTGCTTCGATAGCGGCTGTCGCGATTTCCTGTGGTGATTTTGGCAGGTCCGGGTGCTGGGCAGCCGTGTCGCCGGAACCCGTGACGGCGCAAGTGATTACTGGATTGCGGTTCAAGCTTTACTCCTCGCCAAATGTGGTAACGACGAGCTCCGACGCCGATGACGCGCTCGCACGTTTCATACCTTCCGAGTTGTACGGCATCGCAATCTGGCCATCCCGGGTTACAGCGATGAGGCCGGCATCACCTCCCAGCCGGGCCACCTCGTCGAGCATTTCCTGAACGGCGTCATGCAGTTCGATTCCCGATTTGTAACGGAACGCGATTGATGATGCGCCACCCGACCGGATGATGTGCTCGCCGATACCCGTGCATGAAATGGCAATATCATCGTCAGCCCAGGTGCCCGGGCCAATCAGGGGTGTGTCTCCGATACGGCCATGCAACTTGCCGAACGTGCCGCCGGTCGAGGTCGCGGCAGCAAGGCCGCCGGACTGATCCAGCACCGCCGCGCCGACCGTACCGTGGGCAATATCCGTGATGTCGTCCTGGGTCACGCCGACCGGCAGTGTGTAGTAGGCCGACGGGTCTGTGACTTCCTCGAAGCCGGCATCCCGGGCAAACGCTACAGCACCCGACCCGGCGAGCATGACGTGCGGCGTCTTTTCCATGACGCCTCGCGCGACCTTGACCGGGTTCACGAAGTCCTGCAGTGCTGCGACGGCACCGGCTTCGCGGCTGGCGCCGTCCATGATCGACGCGTCGAGCTCGACATGATTGGCGCTGTTCGGCGCTGATCCGCGACCGGCGACATAAAGCCCGCAGGACTCGAGTTCGGCCACGGCAAACTCGACAACGTCGAGCGCAGCGTCTCCGTTCTCGAGTCGATCGCGGCAGGCGCTGCCGAGTTCGTGGAGATGTTTCTCGGTCTCCGCGTAGTCGCGGCCGGCAACCGCGCCGGCGCCACCGTGAAGAGCAAAGGCCCAGCTTGTGTTGAGATTTGGCATCCGGTCAATTTACACGAAATGAGCTGAAAATCACGATAAGCTCGAAGGATGCAGATCAAGGCTCTGATAGAGCAGCTCAGCCGGCGGCGTGTGTTTCGCGCCGCGGTTATCTACGCGGCGTTTGTCTGGGTAGCGGTGCAGGCTGCAGACGTGTTTGCGGGAGAAGGAATCATCCCGGAGCAATGGGTTCGCTGGCTCATACTTCTTGCCGCGATCGGTTTCCCGCTGGTGTTGATCGGAAGCTGGTTTCTCGAGGGTCCGTGGAAAGAGCGGGGTCGCGTCGCAATGGCCGGAGACTTTTTCGTCATCCTGGCAATCACGGCGGGCACCGGGCTGTTTGCGTGGCAGCAGTGGTTTGGCACGACGTCGCAGACGACCATAACGATCGGTCAGATCGAGGCCACCGACTTGCAACGCGAGACGCAGTATCTCGCCGATCACCTCGAGGAACGCTTTGCCTATTTACTGCAGGCCGACGCCGAGGCGGACCTACGACTGGAAGGCACCCTGAGCAGGGGGGGCGATGCACTGCGCCTGACCGTACGTATTGTCGACAGGACGGGTGAGTTGCTTTGGAGCCAGACGTTTTCACAGGCACTGGTGGATCAGGGCGAGCTGCAGTCCGAAGTCATTCGATCGCTGGCTCTGGAGATACCGGGTCTTGAGTCTCGCCTGGACAGAGCATTGCAGCTCGTATCGGCCTGTTCGTATCCCGCCGATGCCGATGCAATCATCGCGATTGCCGATGATCGCGAACCGGAGCTGCTCGCCGCGCATATAGAAGAGAATTCGGACAATGGACTCCTGTTTTTGCAACAGTCGCTGGGTTGGTATGCTGCAAGCCAGGCCGCCCCAGCGCCACGGCGACCGGTGTTGCATGCGCTTGCGGTGCAGAGCCTTGATCAGGCCGAGGCAGCATGCCCCGATTTTCCACTGATCGATGAGTTGCGAGTCGCTTATACTCAAAGACAGGCTCCCTGACCGGGCGGTTTCGAAGCAACCAACAATTAGCGGCCTGGTACGTACAAATAATAAAGAACAACTCTATATAAGGAGTGCCCATGTCCGAGGATGGGACGATACTGCAGAACCTGAAGGGCCGGCACGTCGTTCGCGCCGCCATTGCGCACGTCATCGTCGCCTGGCTGTTTGTGCAGATCGCGGACGTCGTGTTGCCGTATCTCGGGATCGTGGATCAACCTGTGCGTTGGGCTTTGGCCGTCAGCGTCACGACGTTTCCAGTAACGCTGCTGCTGGCCTGGTTAGCGGATCAACCCTGGACGCGCGTCTCCGCAACTCGCGTGACAGCCGAAATCGTGGTCATAGCGTTGATCGCTGTTATTGCGGGGCTCTGGGTACGCGACAATCTCCCCGAGGCGGCACGCACGAAAACCAATATCGTCATCCTGCCGTTTACGCATTCCGGCGCAGCAGCGGACCAGGGCCTGTCGCGGGCGCTTGCTTACGAGGTCATGAGTTTGCTGACGCGTTCGCGTTCGATCGACGTCATCGGGTTCGAGAGTTCCAGTTCCTCGACCCTCGAGGGGCTCGGTACCGTGGCCGTGGCAGAGCGCCTCAACGTGGTCAACGTGCTCAGTGGCTCGGTGAGTTCAAGCGGCGAGCAGATGCGCATCCAGTTGCAGTTGCTGAACGCTGCCGGCGAGGCGCTGTGGGAGTCGGTCATCGAGGACAGCGTCAGTAACCTGTTTTCGGTGCAGGAACGCATAGCGACCGAGGTGGAGTCCCGCCTTGGTGCAGGCACCGAGAGTATTCCGGTTGCCACGGTGGCTGCCGAGCGCTGCTGGATGCCGACGGACCCGGCTTCCCTGGAGAAATACTACACGGCCAGGTACTACATCGAGATGCGTACCGATTCGCCAGAGTCGCAGCGCCAGATCGCAGAGGCCATCAAGTTTTACAATGACCTGATCGCAGAGTATCCGGAGTTTTCGGAGGCCTATGCGGGGTTGGCCTGGGCCGGGCTTTACCAGTCCAATTACGATCCGGAGAATGCGGTCGAGAATCCGTTTGAGGAAGGCGTGCGGCTGGCGGAAATAGCGCTCGAATACTGCCCGACGCTGGGTGAGGCGATGCATATCCTGCCCAATGAGTACGATCACGAAAACCCCTGGATCGGTCAGCACCAGCAGCTGACCGCGTTTATCGAGATGGAGCCGCACAAATCTGAAAACTACCAACGCCTCGCGCGCCATTACAACGATACCGGGTTGCGAGAGAAATCGATTAATGTGGCCGAGCGCAACGTCGCGCTTAATCCTTTGTCAGTACGGTCAATAAAGGAACTTGCGTCAGCTTATCTGCACCACGGTCGGTACGCCGAATCGTCGGATCTGTTCGAGAGGGCGATTGAGCTGGGAAGTACATCACCTAATTTTGCTCTGCAGAATCAAAAGGCGGTTTCCTGTAGAGATGATATTGATTGCAGGTTGGAGAACCTTCCAGAGCCCTTCATGCCGTTTGCCGATGAGTTGCGACTTGTCTATCGCGAACCGGCAAATGTAAGAGAGGCACAGGAGTCGATCGACCTGGCGATGAGTTTGTTCGAGTCCAATCCGCATATGTGGACCAACTGGTTCAACTATGCAGCTTGTAAAGCTGAACACCTCACGCCCCTGTTCTTCCGGGTATGGGAAGGCAGCAATGCGAACGAGACCTTTTGGTATTGGCCCAATATGTGGAACATAGGCTGTGATGCAATCTGGTCTTCCCCGGACTTCCACCGATTGGTCGAGGAGGTTGGCCTCGTCGAGTACTGGCGAGAAGTCGGCTGGCCAGAGGCGTGTCAGCCAGAGGGTGAGGGTTTCGCATGTGGTCGCGACGCGCGACAGGAGCAGGCACAGAAATAACGCCCGCAATGGGCGTTATTCTGTAGTGAAATAGCAACAGGAAACCCGCTCAGCGGCAATATTCTCGAGTTGTTGCAAAAAAACATCAAAATTGTGGCGCGCTCCCGCCAGGAAAATCCCGTCTAACACCGTATAAATAACAATCAGTTATAGATAATTATGCAAGAAACGGCGTACTTTCGCGCTTCGCTGATTCTTCAATTTGTTGCTTTAGAACAATTTGTTGGGGATGTGGTACTCGCGGGCTGAATAGTATATATTCCGTCCACTTGTTCGTAGACCGTTGCGTTTTTACGTCTATCAGTTTTGTATGATGACAAGAAAAAGTAGCCCAACGGACATTTATTCGAAAATTCTAGGGGATATATTCTCATGGCAAGAAATCTGAATGTCAGAAATGCTGTCAAGCTCGCGCTTGCGGTAAATGCTGGCCTCATCGGATTGTCGGCAGCTCCGGGCGCTCTCGCGCAGGAAGGTGCTGATCAACTCGAAGAGATCACAGTTACCGGTTCGCGTATTAAGAAGAAGGACTTTACGTCCAACGCACCTGTTGCGACGGTAGGCTTCGAGCAGATCGAAATGACCGGTACGGTCAACACCGAATCACTGCTCAACACACTGCCGCAGGCTGTACCTGGTCTCGACCGTACGTCGAACAACCCGGGTAACGGCTCAGCAACGGTTAACCTCCGTGGCCTCGGTTCGAACCGTACATTGGTTCTGATCAATGGCACGCGTGTTGTACCGACCTCGTCGGGCGGTTCTGTCGACATTAACGCGATTCCGAATGCGCTGATCGAAAACATTGAAGTGCTGACCGGTGGTGCATCCGCTGTATACGGTTCTGATGCTGTTGCAGGTGTTGTTAACTTCATCCTGAAAGACGACTTCGAAGGCGTGAACATTAACGCTGGCTTCGAGCAGACGTTTGACGGTGACGCCGGTATCTGGAGCACTGACCTCACGTTGGGTGCCAACACGGCAGACGGTCGCGGTAACGTAACCCTGAACTTTGCTTACACGGATCGTGACGACCTGTTCCAGGGCGATCGCGACTTCTCGTTCTTTGCACAGTTCGATGACGGTGACGGTAACCTCTACAACGGCGGTTCTTCGGGTGTTCCTCAGACGTCGATCTTCTCCGGTAATCTGGAATCGTTCACGCCGGACAGCTTCGGTGTTGTTTTCAATACGGACGGCACCGTGCGTCCGTTCGAAACGGCTGACCCGGTCAACAACGACTTCTACAACTATGCGCCGGTCAACTACATCCAGTTGCCGCAGTCGCGTTACCAGTCGACGGCTCTCGGTCACTACGACATCAGTGAAAAAGTGTCGGTCTACGGCCGCGCGCACTTCACTTCGTCGAAAGTTCCGCAGCAGCTCGCTGCAACGCCGATCTTCCAGACCGTGCCGTTCACGCTTGACGGCAACCCGTTCCTGACCGGCAATTCGCAGGCGGTTCTTTCGGGTAACAACACAGACTACGTTGGTATGGGTCAGCGCGAGACTCCGATCTATCAGGACCCGGATGATACGACCTCCCAATGCTTGAACTGCGTATTCGATAGTGCCGATGGAAGTACCGATCCGCTGGATTGGGATACGACCGCGATCATCGACGCAGACAACAACGGCGTTGCTGATAACGGCACTGCATTCGTACGTCGTCGTATGCTTGAAGTCGGTCCGCGTATCGTAGATTCCAACAACACGAGCTTCCAGATCCTGGGCGGCGTGCGTGGCGACATCAGCGAGAGCTGGAGCTACGACGCTTACTACCAGGCTGGTAACGTGACGGGTTCTAACACCCAGTTCGGCAACGTCGACCGTGGCCGCTTCACACAGGCCCTGTCGCTCGATCCGGATGATCCCACGCAGTGTGCGGACCCATCCGCCAGCGGTGCGGGGACTGGTTGTACTCCGATGAACATCTGGGGTGAGGGCAATATCTCTGAAGAGGCTGCGGACTTCGTACGCACGAGAGTTTCGTCGGTATTTGATTACCAGCAGGACATCTTCGCCCTGAACTTCACGGGTGACCTCGGCCGCCTCCAGCTTCCGGGTGGCGCGATTGGTGTGGCACTCGGTTACGAGCACCGTGATGAGAACTTTGAATTCCGTCCGTCACAGGCACTGGCCACCGGCAACATCGCTGGCTTTAACGGTGCGCCGGCGGTACAGGGTGGATACACTGTAGGTGCGTTCTACGGTGAGCTGTACCTGCCGATTCTGTCAGGCGTAACGGGTGCCGATCTTCTGGACCTCGAGCTTGCCTACCGTACGGCGGATTACTCGACGTCAGGTAAAGTTGATTCCTACAAGGTCAGCGGCTCCTGGGCGCCGGTTGAGTCTTTCCGCATCCGCGGTGGCTACAACCGCGCTGTTCGCGCTCCGTCAATCGGTGAGCTGTTCTCGCCACAGGGTGAAAACTTCCCGGGCGCTACAGATCCTTGCTCCGCTAACGGTGATCCGGATGCGGCTACGACGGCAGTTTGTATCGCCGACGGCGTTCCAGCTAACGTTGTAGGCACGCCGGCTATTAACCTTGCTTCGAGCCAGGTACGCGCCATTACGGGCGGTAACCCGGATCTGTTGCCGGAAGAAGCTGATACCTACACGGTCGGTTTCGTATGGCAGCCGGGCTTCATCGACGGCCTTAGCCTTTCTGTTGATTACTTCGATATCGTAATCGACGGTTACATCGCCGAGTTCGGTGGTGGTGCGGCTAACGTACTGGATGTTTGCTACAACGATGCAGATGTGGGCGGCGTAGGTTCGCCGTTCTGTAACGTCGTTAATCGTCGTCCGGACGGCACAATCAACTTTGTGTCGCTGACGTCGTCGAACGTTGCTGAACAGACGCTCAAGGGCTACGACATCCTGGCGAGCTACGATTTTGACATGTTCAACGGTGACATGCGTATTGCCTACGTTGCTACCTACACGACAGAGTCAAACTTCACGGCTTACCCAGGTGCAGACCCGGATGACTGTGCCGGTGCATTTGGCCAGGCAATCTGCGGCGAGCCGCTGCCTGAGTACAAGCATCGTGCAACAGGTACCTGGTCGAACGATAACTGGAGCACTATGCTGTCATGGCGTTACGTAGGTGAAGTATTCGATGATGATCCAGGTGCTCTGTATAACGCTGAGAAGATCGACGGGTTCAACTACTTCGATCTCTCGGGTACCTATCGCTTCACGGATAACTGGGCTCTGACGTTGGGTATCGACAACCTCGCGGATGAGACGCCGCCTATCATGGGCGACAACCAGGAACAGGCTAACACCTGGCCCGCAACTTATGACGTATTTGGTCGCACGTACTTTGTAAGGGCGTCGGCACAGTTCTAAGTAAGTCTGACTTTTGTCAGGGGAACGGCGGGCTTCGGCCCGCCGTTTTTTTTACAATGTCTTTTACAGATTTCGACGATGAGTGACGCCAAAAAAGGTTGGTCCGACTACTGGGAAAAAGACAGCGCCGAGGGCGAGGTCTTTGTTGACGCCCAAGGTGAGCGGCACCCGGCGCTGGGCGATTTCTGGCGGGCGCATTTTGAGAGTCTCCCGGACGGGGCACGAGTCATTGACCTGGCCAGTGGTGCCGGATCAATCTATGCCCATTTGCCGGAAGACCATACATTCCAGCTGTCAGCGACCGATATTTCTGACGTAGCGCTCCGGGCGCTGCAGGGCCGCTACCCACAGGTATCGACCATTGAATGTTCAGCCGATGCCATTCCGCTTGATGCTGGCTCTTTCGACGCCGTCGTGACGCAATTTGGTGCCGAGTACGCTGGAATCGGTGCGTTTCCCGAGGCGGCACGGTTGCTTGCGCCGGGTGGGAAGTTTATCGCGCTCTGTCATTTTCAGGACGGCTACATTGATAGCGGCAACAGGCGGCAACTAGCCGAGGCGAAGATTGTCGTCGAACAAGCATTTATCGATCATGCGACGCGCATGATCACAGCGGCCTTTTCGGGCGACGCTGCCACCCTCAAGAGCGCACAGGACGCATTTGTGACGGCTGCGGGGCCGGTTGTCGAAGGTATGAGCCGTTGCAAAAAGGGAATCCATACCTATTTGTATCAGGGCTTCCGCCAACTCTACGAGCAGCGGCAACAGTACGACCTCGCCGACATAACAGGATGGCTCGACGCGATGCGCGGCGAGCTGGACATCAACCTGGATCGTCTGAGTCGGATGTGTGCGGCCGCCCTCGCGGAAAGCGATATCGACGAAATCCGCCGAATATTTGAAGAACATGGCCTCAAAGAGGTACATTGCACGCCGTTCGAGACGGCTGGCAATACACTGCCAGTCGCCTGGAACCTGACGGCGCAGAAAGGGAGTAAATAGAATGACCGACACGAACACTACGAATACGAGCCTGGCCGGCAAGATGTTTCTTTACGAGAACCCGGAGCTCCTGACGACCGAAACGCATGGCAGCATGGGGTTCACGCCGTCGACCAGGCCGTTCGATTTCGCGAGGGGCGCTCGCGTGGTTCCACTGACGATGATCGAGTTTGGCTCGGCAATGCGATCGTACCCGATCATTTTTTCGAACCTGGAAACGCCGACACCCCTGGCCGTTGTTGGAGTGCTCGAGGACGACAATATGTTTGTCAATGAGGAAGGCCAATGGGACACGATGAGCTATGTTCCTACCTACCTGCGCTGTCATCCATTCACGTTGGCGAAGGAGGCCGGCGGAAAACTGGCCATCGTTGTGGATCGTGATGCGGCATCCGTTACCGAGGAGCCGGTGTATCCGTTCTTCACGAACGATGAGCCGTCAGAGCAAACCCGGTCTCTGATGCGGCTCTGTTCTGAGTACGAAATCGAACGCCAGCGAACGGCTGAATTCTGCAAGAAACTCGTTGATCTCGAATTGCTTGCCGTGATGCAGGCCACGCACAAGCCCGCGGGAACCGAGGAGCCGCTGGCAGACTACGTCGCCATCGATGCGGCGAAACTCGACGGTTTGCCGGCCGAAACGATCTACGAGCTTCACAAGGCAGGATTCCTGTCTGCCTCATACTTGCACTTGTATTCACTCGAGAACTGGCGTCACCTGATGGCGCGCCGTGTGTCGCTGGGCAAGGCAGACTAGACCGGGACGGCGTCGAAGGGCGCCGTGACGCGTACGGAGCCGTCATGGATGGCTTCGGTGCCGTGCCAGAGGAAGGACGGAAACAGCACGAGTGTGCCGGCCGACGGTGCGATCCACTTTTCAGGGGGAGTTGCCGGTGTCGTTTCGAACGGCGGCTCAGCAAACTTGATCCAGCCAGCCCGGTCTTTGGCGCTCGCTGTCTCCGCGGGAACAGAGACGTAATACGCGGAGCTGATCCAACCCTCGGGGTGTACGTGATTAACGTGCCAGCCGCCGCCTTTGAGTTTTACTGACCACGCACCCGTAATGCGGTAGTCGCCCGTGTTGCGGGCGGTCAGGGGATGATCATCCCCACTTCCGACGTCCGTCATGTACTGGCGAATCGGAATATCCAGGGCCCTGTAGAATGCCTGGATGACCGGGTCGTCGATGGTTGTCAGGTCACGTGGCGTCTGGCTGCCGTCCCGGAGCGATTGATCGAGCGGATGTGTCTCGTATTGATGCCACGGCTCCAGTGCCTTCAGGAGCGCTGCATTAAATTCGTCAATACTCTCGAAACCCTCCGGTACCGGCAGCGCGTATGGGCGAACGAAGCGTTCCAGATCGACAATCTGGCCGTAGCGCTCCGATCCCATCAGTCGCAGGGCCGTTGCCTCGTAAGCAATCCAGTGCTGGCCATTGGGCTCCGCCTCACGCATGGCCTGGATGTAGGGCATTGCCTCATCGGCTTTGCCCTGCATCAGCAGCGCCGTCAGCAGGTTGCCACGAATCAGGCGGTCATCCGGGTAATTCTCCAGGCATTCTTTGGCTTGGGTCTCTGCCGCCTCCGCCTCGTTCAAATCGATGTTTGCACCGGCTGAAACCACCCATGCCTCCGCAGGCAATGCGACGGTCTCCCGGATATTTGCCAAGGCTTCGAGGGCCACGCGCGGCTTACCGCTCTGGCGCAGAATGTCGGCGCTCGTAATGACCAGTTCGGGCAGGAGCGCCGACTCGGTCAGCAGTGCGTCAAATGCGGCGTTGTCTCCGCTCATCCAGTAAGTCTGGGCGAGCGCCCGCAGCGTGAAGTTCGTCGGCTGTGCAGCGTGTGCGATCTTGAGGTCTTCGATTCCGCTCTCGATGTGACCGAGTTCCAGCCGTGTTCGTCCCCGCATAAAATAGATATTGGCGTCGTTCCTGCCCTCGGCAAGCAGCGCATTGAACAGCGCTTCGGCCGCGTCAACCTGGCCGTCGCCAAGCAATGCCGTCCCGAGTCCATAGCGCGCGCCAACATCACCCGAATTCGTCTTGAGGAGCTCCCTGTAGAGCTCGAGTGCGTCCGGCCAGCGTTCGGTATCGATGAACAGCCTGCCAAGGCCGGTCTTCGCCTGCTGGAATGTGGGTCTTAGCTGCAAAGCACGGCGATACTCGGTTTCCGCGAGTGTATGCTGGCCGGTGTTGCGAGCAAGGGTTGCCCGGTTATTCGCAATCTCGGGATCTTGTGGGTCCATTTTGGCCGCACGCTCAAAGAGCAGGGCGGCCTCTTGCAGTTCTCCGGCACCCTTTTCGACCAGCGCCAGGAGATGAACAGCCTTTACATGATCGACTGGCCGCAGGTGACGCCGAGCTTCGTCGAACGCGCCCCGTTGAAACGCGGCGTAGCCCGCCTGCAATGGCTGATTGATTTGCTGCACGTCTGGAACGACTACTGAGTTGCGTCGACTTTCGCGACCTCGGTCGTATTCTGCCGCAGTTCCCCTTCTATTTCCTCCTCGTCAAAGGAATAGCGAACCTCAAACGTCTCGTTACGCGTGCGGACCGGCTGCCCTTCCGAAAAACGCGGACGGAACGCAAAACCGCGAACGTGATTCTTCACGATGTAGTCATAGAGTCCCGGAGGCACGGATTCAACCACCCGGATATTGTCGGATCGACCACCCTCATCGACGTCGTAGCTGACGACGATATAGCCGTTTTGTTCGTCCGTCGGGTTGGCCGCCTCCTGGAGGAGATTCTGCATTGCGGCAGAAGAACTTTTTGGCATCGGGTTTAGCAATACGGCGTTGTCAAACGTCTGGTCGCGATAGCCATGAAGTTCCGGATTCCGGTCGAGGTATTCCCAGCCCCGTGTGTAGTTGCCGATGACAATCGTACGATTTGACGTTTGCGTGCTAAGAAAGTCACCCATAGTAATAAAGACGTTGGCCTTGTCCAGGTCGCTCGTTTCTTCGCTATTCTCGGTGATTATTGCCGCCCGCCGCAGGTATCGTTTTGCTTTTTCGGTGCCATCCTCGCCGTCGATAACGACATTGTTGATGAGAATGTCAGAGATCGCCGTGAACGCGGGCACCAACAGCATGGAGTCCATTCCGTCGGCATCCTCAATCAAGGCAATAAGGCGGCGATAGGCATTCAGTGAACGAAAAACGCTGTCGGTCCGATACAGCATCTCGGCCTGACTGTGGAGGGACGGCACGCGCTCGATACTGTCGCCCGGATAGTGATGCTCTACCACGGATATGTAGGACTTCTGCATATTGTTCGCAGCTTCAAAGTCGCCCATCGTGAAATAGGCTTCGCTGAGTTCGTTTACGACTTCGGCTTTATCGAGACCCCAGAAACCGTTGTTCACCTGCTGTATGTGCAGTGTACGGTGATAGTTTTTCTCGGCTTCTTGATAACGATTCGCGGCCATCAGGCTACGGCTCATGCCGAGCACTGGTGCGATAAGCTCGCCATTGAGGCGATCGCTTGCGAACTCGATGGCCTCGATCGCGAGCTCGTAGTTCTCGATTGCTGCGTAGTACTCGCCGCTCAGATGCTGGGCGGTCGCAAGCTGCGTAAGAAGCTGGCCGTAGGCCATGCGGTCGTAGTCCGGGTCCTGCAGAAACTGCATAAGGACCAGTTTTACGGAATTGGCGGCCTCGACGTATTCGCCGTCGGCGATCAGCTGATCATAGTCGCGCTGCACCAGATCAAACTCTGACGCACGGGCATCGGCACCACTGACGGCAGCCCATCCTGGCGCTGTAATCATCAAGCTGGCAACCGCCAGCCACAGTAGTGGTGGTGCTGTCCTGGTCTCCGCCATTCCTCTCCCCGTTCTTGTGAGGGAGTTCGACTATATATCGGGGCGAAAGTTCTGGTAAAGCCTGTCGTTACTCTGCGACATCAGCCCTCAGCACTGACCGAGGCGGTGGTGCCCTGGGACGTCATTATCTTGACGCTGGCCCCCTCTGAGAGATTCTCAGCGCCCCGAATAGCAACTCGATCCCCGGCGTTCAGTGGCCCGGTCACAGCGGTGAGTTCGCCTGCTGAATCGCCGATCTGCACAGCGACCTGTTCCGCGACGTTGTCGCTGTTGATGCGGAACACAAACGAGCCATTGTGGCGCAGTACCAATGCGTCGCGTGGCACGGCGATTGCGGATTCTCGCGCGCGTACGGGGACCGAGACGCTGACGAGCTGGCCAACTGTCCAGCTCGACAGGGCTGCAACGGGGAGATCGATCCGCGCCTCAAAGGTCTGGGAGCGGACATCACCTGTAGGCACGAGAGACCGGATACGCCCTGAGTAGATGGCGTCCGTGGCGAACACGTCGATCGAATCCCCGACAACTGTGCGCGGCAGGTGCTTCAAAGGTACAAATGCCCGAACCTCCATGTTCTGGATGTCAGTCAGTTGCGCGAGTACTTCACCCCTGGCGACGTCCTCTCCACCACGATACGCACGATTGATAACAACGCCCGTAAAAGGGGCACGGACGTCGGCACGTTGAATCTGGTCATCGATCTGCCGGATTCGCACGCGCGTAATCTCGGCGTCGCTAATTGCCAGGTCTCGATTTGCCTCGGTCTGCTCGAGTTCGAATTCGGACACCAGGTCCGAGGTCTGGAGTTCGCGCTGGCGACGTAGCTGGCTCTCGAGTTGCCGCACGTTGATTTCTGCGCGCCGCAATAATGCCTCCTGCTCTGCCCGTTGCAATTCGAGCGAGCGTTTGTCGATGAGCGCGACGGGCTGACCTTTCTGCACGAGCGTGCCCGGCTCGGCCACCATCAACAGCTGGCCGGTAACACCGGCCGTAACCTGTACCTCGTTGCGGCTGTATATCGTTCCGGGAACCGCGACAGTTGGTGCGATTTCCTTGCGTTCGACGCTGGCGACCTGCACGACCTTGGCAGGCATTTCCTGCTGAGCGAGTGCCGCGCCGGCCAGAAGGCAGCATGTAAGGATCGTTGTTGTCTTTCTAAGCATCGGCAATAGCCCCCTGCGTAGCCGGTGCTCCGGCAGTCCCGCGTACCCGGCCAACGAGTGGCGGCAACCGCAGGATGCTGGGCATCAGGATAAGTGTAAATATGGCGCTGAAGAACATGCCGCCGATAATGACGGTGGCCAGTCCGCGATAAATCTGTGAACCCACGCCCGGTACGACCATCAGTGGCAGCATGCCGAAGATGCTCGTCAGTGTACTCATGTAAATCGGCCGGGCCCGGACTCGAACCGCGTTGGCAACCGCTGCGGCTCGATCCATGCCGTCCTTCTGTGCGGTACGCGTCTGCATGACCAGCAGAATGGCGTTGTTCACAACGAGGCCGAGCAGGATCAGGAAACCGATAGTCGTCAGCAGGTCCATTGCCTGCGTTGTAAACAGGTTGAGCACGCGCAATGCAACCACACCGCCTGCGACGGCCAGCGGCATCGACAGCATAACCAGCGCCCCATCGCGCAGTGACCGGAACATGGCGGCGAGCACCAGGAACAGGACAATGGCAGCGATCGCGAGATTGACCTTCATCGTGCTGAATGCGCCTTCAAGCCGGTCCGCGGTGCCGCGATAGGCAAAACTGACGTCGTCCGGCACGATCTCACGGAGCTGCGGACTTACAACGTCGCGCAGTGTATCCAGCGCTTCCTGCACCGTCATTTCGGGTGGCGGCGTCACCTGCAGCGTCAGTGTCCGCTGCCCATTGACGCGAATCAATCGCGTCGGTCCGACGGTCCGCCGTATCTCGGTCAACTCGCCGATACTCTGGATGCCGGCGAGCGGTGTTGCGATAGGCACAGCAGCCAGTTCCTCGGGCGATGTCCAGACCGGTCCTTTCAGGATCATGTCCATGCGATCGTTGCCGTCGAAGTACTCGCCGACGAAAGCGCCGCTGGTCATTGCCCGCACGATAGTGGCAACGGCGGCACGGTCCAGACCGGCCGCCGTAATGCGTCGATCATTGGGAACGAGTTGCAACTCGGGTTCTGCGATCTGCAAACCTGGGAACGGCCGTACCTGGGCACCTGGAATGGCTTCATTAATCATCGGCATCGTCTGCATGGCCGTGTCTGACAGCGCGTTGATGTTCGATCCCTGGATGTCGAGGTTGATACTGCGGCCGCCATCGAAGCCGAAGTTGAGCAGCGACGAACGCTGCACGAATGCCTGGGTGTCCGGCAGGTCGATGAGAACCTCATCCCGGACGATACCGATCATCTCCTCGATGCGGTTCGGATCCTGCGGGTAGATGAACAACGCGTTGAACGATCCGAACGACGAGAGGTTGTAGCCGCGTATGTAAGGCTGCTGTTCGTGATCCATGTAGGGACGCAGCCTCTCGACAATCTTGCCGGCGATCTCCGTCTCCACCATTTCGACAGTGCCGCCCGGCGGCATGGCGAAGAATGCATTCAGGGAGTCGGATGGCGCCTGTGGCAGCAGGTTCGCCTTTGGCACCAGCAACACGATGACGAGCGCCGAGGCACCGAGAATGCCGCCAATCCAGCCCCAACACATGGCCGGTGTACGTGTCAGTCGCATGACCAGACCGGCAATACGATCCCACCAATGGACCAGTGGGTCATCGTTTTCCTGTTTGAGGAAGAACTTCGCAGCGACGGGCAGTACGGTAATCGCGATGAAGAACGACGCCGATACGGCGACGGCGATCGTGAGCGCGAGGTCCTGGAACAGTTGTCCTTCCATGCCGCTCATGAACAGTACGGGCACAAAGATTGCGACGCTCGTCACTGTCGATGCGAATAGCGCGCCGGTAATCTGGCGCGTTCCTTTAGCGACGGCTTCGTCCTGGCTGAGGCCATTCTGTCGGCAACGCACAATGTTTTCGAGTGTCACGATCGCGGCATCCATCACGAGCCCGACCGAAAACGCGAGACCGGCCAGCGAGATGACGTTCAGCGATTTGTCGAACAAACGCAGCGCCACAAATGCAACGAGCACGGATAATGGCACCGTCGCTGTGACAAGAAATGTTGCTCGACGGCTGCGCATCAGGAAATACAGGATCCCGATGGCGAGTAGCAGACCAATCCCCAAGTTACTGCGCACGAGCGAAATTGCGCGTCGAATGTGGATCGAGGCATCGAAGCTCAGGTCCATCTCAAGGCCCGCAGCGTGCAGGACATTGTCATTAAGCTCGACGATCGCTTTATTGACCTCGTCGAGAATCGTAACGGTGTTCGCGTCGTAGTCGCGCTGCACGGTGATGTAATAGGCCGGGTAGCCGTTACGCAGGGTAAAGCCGTCCTGCTTGCGCGGGACGATCTCAACGTCGGCTACCTCGTTGAGGTAGATAGGCCGCTCGTTACTCCAGCCGACGATGAGCTGGTTCAGCTGCTCCGGCTCGAACTGGCCGACAAAGCGCACGGTGTACTGTCGTCGCCCCACGTCGGCAAATCCACCGGAACTGTCCGTCGCTCGCGAGACCGTGGCGATAATGTCATTCACCTGGACGCCGAGGGCCGCGGCCCGATAGGAGTCAAACGTGATGTGCAGTTCTCGTGGCTGCTCGCCCTGCAGATTGACCTGCGAAACCCCCGGGATGCGAGCCAATCTTGGCTGAACATGATCCTCGATGAGTTTCTGGTAGTCCGACAGTTCGCGATTCGGATTGTCCGGCAGGACGCGGATCAGCAGGGATGCAGCCCCCGGTGTCTGTCCGCCGCCACCCACGTTTACCTGGGGCTCGAGTGCGTCACCCGGGCGCGGTGGCGCCTGGGTCAGGTTGTTGATGACGTCGAGTTTCGCGGTCTGGATGTCGGTGCCAACAGCAAAACTTAAGTTTACGAAACCGGAACCGCGCCCAATGAATGAGTTGATGTTGGTCACGCCGGGCGTGTTGCGCAGGACGTTTTCCTGCGGCTCGACAATATTGGCCTCCATCTCCTCGGGCGCCGCAGCACGCCAGAAGTTGGCCACCGATATCTGTGGTTCCTCGATCGTGGGCAGCAACTGAATCGGCAGCGATGCTATCGACGTCAGGCCGAACAGCGCTACGAGGGCGACGGCAGCGGCCACAGAAGGCCACTGCCGGGTGCTCAGGTCCGTGAGATTCATGCACCATTAGATGCGATTCGGCGCGGTTTCGTTGCACTTCAATACGGGCAAATCGCCCGTAGCGTTATGCCCGTTTGGAATATAGAGAGGCTCTAATCGCCGCGGCGCGGGATTTCCTCTCCAAGCATCAGGGCGCGAACGAAACGGACCGGTGGCGATCCGTAGGACAGGGCCTGATCATGGTAACGCCGTAACGTGAACTCGTCCCCCCAGGCCTCCTGAAGGGCTGCACGCATTTCGATGTGCTCCTGGAAGCCCACGAAATACGTCGAAAGCTGCGCCGATGTGAGCTGTGCGCGGACCCATTTCCCCGCCGCCTCACGCTCCTCCTGGAAGCCTCCCTCGACCATCAGTTTCATCGCCTCGTCGCGCGTCATACCGTCGACGTGAACGGCGGAATCGATGATGGCATTGGTGATGGCACGCAGGTACCACTTAAGCGTGATCAGCTCCTGCAACGGATCATGATCCTGGTAGCCCTCGTCAATCATCATCTGCTCGGCGTATACGGCCCAGCCCTCGATGAAGGGTCCTGACTGCAGCACGCTTCTCAGGATCGAGGGGTATCGATTACTAAGCGCAATCTGCAGGTAGTGTCCCGGCACGCCCTCGTGGATCGTGAGGTCCTGGATTGAGAAAAGATTGTACTCGCGAAGGAATGATTCCACCTGTTCTTCAGTCCAGTCCTCCGGAAGTGGCGCTACGGCGTAAAACGCGGGCTGCTCCTTGTCGAGCGCACCCGGTGCGTCGAGGTAGGCCAGTGTCACGCCGCGGCGGAACTCGGGCATCACAATGATTTCAACCGGCTCGTCCGGCATGGTCACAATGTTGTGTTCCACGACGAAGTCGGTCGCTTCCTGCAGTTGTTCCCTGGCCACCGCGACAATGCCGTCAGGTGGCGGCAGCTGGCGATAAGCTTCCTCGAGCGCCGCCCGGATAATGACTTGCTTGTACGACTCGTCCGGGTTGTCCGGAAATGCGGTCATCGGGTTTTTCGCCAGGTAGACGACCTTGGCAACCTCGTACATCCTGTTGCGCACGTTCTCGTATTCCTGTTCCGCGCGCGCCGTGACGTCCTTGCGTGACATGGGCGAGTTCAGCGCAAATGCGAGCTTGACGTCATACAGTTCAGCGCCGATGCGAAAATCGCCATTGGCCCGCGGCAGCAATTCTTCTTCCAGCCAGGTCTGGTGATCCGCGACCGCATTCTTGGCCGTTTCGATCGCCGCGTTGAGCCTGGCCTGATCGGCTTCGTTCAGGACGTCCATTTGCGGAATGATCATCTGCTCGATCATCGATCCGAGCCCGGGGTTTTGCTGCACAGCCTTCTCGGCGTGGATTTTCGGTACGCGCTCGGGCTGCAGCTCCCCGCGCGCCTGCTCGAGGAAGCGTGGAATCTGCTCCAGTCGGGAAGCAGCGGCCATCAGGCGTTGTTCGATGGGTGCGTAGTCGCGGGATAACAGGCCATAGATCGATCCACCTGAACGACTGACGTAATAGAGCGGGTTCCATGCCCACTCCTGCAGTTGCTCGGAAGACCAGATACTGGACTCAAGGCTGTGAAGCAGCAGCTCCGCGTCGACCTGGTTGGCGCGTGACATTTCGTCCCGATCCAGCGCGCTCAGGGCGTCGCGATATTCGCGCAGTAATGTCAGCGTTTCTTCGCGGGCCGCGGCATCGACCTGGTCGAGTTCCCCATCTGCACTGTGGTCTCCGATCATGGTCGCGGAAACAGGCGAAAAATTGGTGAGATCGCTGATGTACTCATCTGCCAGGTTCTGGAACGCATTGTCCGTGGCCGTGTCGGCATGCGCGCTGGCAGACAGAATACTAATGAGCAAAACAAGGATTTTTCGAGTCACGGTGCAGCCCCGGCCTGGTTGAATATGCGATGGACCTTAGCATGGTCGCGAACGGCCTGTAATATCCGGGTATGTCGAGAACCCTCTTACTCGTCGGGCTGCTCCTGGCGCCCATGTCCGTGCTTGCTGAATTGGTGCCGGCCGGGGTGTTGCGATTGCCCGAGTCGACGCCGACGGTATTTATCGCGGAGACTTCAACGTCGGCGTTCCACCGCTTCGACCGGGCAGGCGACGGTGTCGTGAAGGTCGGGCAGGATTACATGTCCATCGGGCAGGGTGGCACCGGGAAGGAGCGCGCGGGCGACCAGCGCACGCCCCTGGGAATTTACTTCGTGATCGAGCAACTCGATACGACACGCCTGCACGACAAGTACGGGGTTACCGCGTTTCCGCTTGATTATCCGAATGCGCTGGACCGTCGATATGGCCGCACGGGCGACGGCATCTGGGTGCACGGCGTCGATCCAAAAGGGGGCGCTCGTCCACCGCTTGATACTGACGGGTGTATTGCCCTGCCTAATGACCGGCTGCTCGCCCTGGAGCCGAGTTTCACCGCGAACGTTACGCCTGTGTTGATTGCAACGGAGTTGTCCTGGGACGAAGCCCGGGCCGTCGCCGCCGTACGGATCGCACTGGAACAGTCGGTGCTGTTTTGGGCTTCCAGCCTCGAACAGGGCGACATGTACGCGTGGCTCAGCCTGTACGATGACAGCTTCGAACACTGGGGCATGAACAAGGCAGAGTGGTCGGCCTTCAGCCTTGCGACGGTCGGCCAGCGGCCTATAGAGGCGGTCACGGTCAGCGATCTGCTGTTGCTCGCAGACCCGGTAGAGGAAGGACTCTACCTGAGTCGATTTCGACTGGAGATTAGCGAAACTGCATCGAACAACGTGATTTCCATGCGCCGAATATACTGGCGCCGCTCAGAGAGCGGCGCCTTGAAGATCGTTGCAGAAGACAGTGGTTAGCGCAGGCCTTCCCGAGCAATCAACTCGTCGATGAGCTCGATGAGTTCATTGTAACCGCCGGCGTCGGCGGCACTGGTGCGGTACTTGCCGTTGACGACAATTGCCGGCACTGACGTGATGTTGTAGCGGCGAAAGAGATCCCCGGCAACCCGCATCATCTGGTTAACCTCGAACGACTTCCAGGTCTTGTCAAATTCTTCATCCGAGACGCCGTAGCGGTTGAACAATGTGCGAATCGAGGCCATCGATGTCAGACGATTGCCGCGGCGGTGATACTCCTCGAATACGGCGTTATGAAACGCGGCCGGGTCCTGGAGTTGGCCATTGCGGCCCAGGATATCCTGCGTGAAGTAGATCTGGGCGTGCATCTGGGCAGCCTGGTTCCACATCGCGGGAATTCGAACAAAGCGGACACCCGGATCCTTGGTGGCCGCCCATGCATTGATATACGGCTCCAACGTGAAACAGTGTGGGCAGCTGTACATGAAAGACTCAGCAACCTCGATCTTGTCCGCGCCGCCCACCGTTGGCTGAGTCGGCACCAGGCGGAAATAGTGCTCGCCTTCCTTGAATTTCCATTCGCGCGCAGGGGCGTCCTCGGGATCGGCCAGAGCAAGGACAATCGCCTCGTCCGCGGGCTCTTCTACCGAGGCGGACTCCTCGACAACCTCGAGCGTCTCTTCCACCGCTTCTTCAGTCGCTTCGGCTGCTTCCTCGGCAGGCGCCTCGACTGTCGCCGTTTCCTCGACGACGGCCTCCGGCTGTTCTTCCTTGCTGCACGCCGGCAGTGCGAACAGCACAGCGACGAACCAGATCAAATGTTTTCTCATTGTGTCTTCCTGAACGTAACGGGTGGAGATGCCTATCTCAGACCCTGAACATAGGAAGAAAGTGCCGCGATATCTTCCTTGCTGAGGCGACCGGCGATGTCGCGCATCATGCGTGTCTTGCCATCGGTCTCGCGCGTGCCGTCCGCGTAGTCATTGAGCTGCTTGGCGGTGTAGTCGGCGTGCTGTCCACGTAGCGCCGGATACAGCGCGGCCGGGTTACCGCGACCCGAGGGGCCATGACATCCGAGGCACGCCGGAACGCCGGCGTCGGCGTTGCCACCGCGATACAGGGACTCGCCACGATCAACCGTCGCGGCGTCCTTCACGGATTGGGCCGCGGCCGGAAGACTCTCGAAATAGACGGCGAGATCAGCCATGTCCTGTTCGGACACGAGCATGGCCTGGCTCGTCATCAGCGGATCGACGCGCGAGCCGTCCTTGAACGCCTCGAGCTGCGCCAGCAGGTACGGTGCGCTCTGACCGGCGATATTCGGCCACAGGGCGCTGCTGCTGTTGCCTTCAGGGCCATGGCAAGCCGTGCAGGTAAGGGCTTTCGCTTTGCCAGCGTCTGCCGAACCATCAACCAGGCTTTCGGCCTGAACCTGGGATGCAATAAGCGCCATACCGGTCATTGCGGCCATGGCGAAGTGCGGTGCGAGCTTGATTTTCATATTTCCTAACCGTTACTTCCCTGCGCTGACAGAAGTCATCGCTTTTGATACAAATCCGTTGGCTGAGTGACACCGGAAAGGTGTTAGGTTGACCTGTACTCAGCAAGCGCGAATTATACACAGAATCCACGGGGCATACCCATGTCGCAGTACCCAGAAGCCAGCTTCATCAAGAGCGCCAACAGGCCCGACCAGTTCGTCGCCGACGAGGGCGCGGAAGTTGCATTCGCGGGCCGCTCCAACGCCGGAAAATCCAGTGCTATCAATGTGATAGTAAACCGCCGGCAATTTGCGCGCACCAGCAAGACACCGGGCCGAACGCAGCTCGTGAACTTCTTTTCCCTGCGAGACGATGCGCGCCTCGTGGACCTGCCTGGCTACGGCTTCGCGAAGGTCGCGAGCCGCATGCGCAACCACTGGGCCGACCTGATGGCCGAGTACTTTGAAATCCGCGCGAGCCTCAAGGGAATGTTCCTGATCGTCGATATCCGGCGTCAGTTGACCGACTTCGATCGGGCGATGCTGGCCTTCGCCGAAGCGGTAGGATTACCCGTGCACGTACTGCTGACCAAAAGCGACAAGCTCAAACGCGGACAAGCTGCCAACGCCTTGCTCAAAGTGCGCCGAGAACTCGGCGAACTCGGCACGGTGCAGCAATTCTCGGCACTCAATCGCCAGGGCGAAGATGAAGCACGCGCCAGGCTCGAGGAGTTCCTGACCCTGTCGGACGAGCAATAAAAAGCCCCGAAGCACGTGCGTGCCCCGGGGCCAGAAGAAGCAACAGGCTTGGGGAAACCGTGTTGCGTGCCTGCTTAGGGAGGTAAACAGGCAAGTGACTTATGCACTCATTACAATTAGAGGGACTGGCTCCGCCAGAGTTCCATCAAACCATAACTGACTGATAAATAATGAAAAAGGGATGAGGGTCATTCGGGCTTGTTGCGCAGTCGCGCCGACGGGGTACAGGTAGCCGAACACGCCTCGCGTGTTCCGTCGGTGGCGCGTAGTTTGGTCCTGGTGCCAGCTCGGCTATGGATTCGGCTACCTGTCCCCCGCCGTCGCTACGGAGTGTCCAGCATTCAGATCACCACCAATTTTTTCCCAGGGGGAGGGTGGAACTCAGCCGGGTTGCTGACAAAGTCTGGAGGCGGCGCAGGGATGCATGTTCCCGAATCCATAGCGGAGCGACTGAGTCGACCAAACTACGCGCAGGCGCAGACGCGATGCGTGTTCGGGAATATGCATCCCTGCGACGCTCTGAGGTTCTGCTAGTGCGCTTCATCCCAGTTCGACCCAGTACCCACATCAACTTTTAACGCCACCGACAACTCCGCAGCCCCATTCATCAACTCCGTAACTTTGCTCGATACCTCATCAAGCTCATCGTCCCGAACTTCAAACACGAGTTCATCGTGTACCTGCATGATCATCCGCGCACCCGGGCGGTCGGTGTTGAGCCAGTCGTGTACGGTGATCATCGCGCGCTTGATGATGTCGGCAGCCGTGCCTTGCATCGGTGCATTGATGGCCGTGCGTTCGGCGTACTGGCGGCGTTGGGCATTGCGGGCGTTGATTTCAGGAAGGTACAGGCGTCTCCCGAAGACGGTCTCAACGAAGCCCTGTTCGCTGGCTCGGGTGCGGATGTCATCCATGTACTTTCGTACGCCCGGGTAACGGTCGAAATAGAGGTCGACGTACTCCTGCGCCTCGTGGCGTGAGATACCCAGCTGTTTTGCGAGGCCGAAAGCCGACATGCCATACATCAGGCCAAAATTGATCGCCTTGGCTGACCGCCGCTGGTCATCGCTTACCTCGTCAAGCGCCATCTCGAAGACCTCGGCGGCCGTCGCGCGATGCACGTCCTGTTCCTTCTCAAATGCCTTGAGCAGGCCCTTGTCAGCAGACAGGTGGGCCATGATGCGGAGCTCGATCTGCGAGTAGTCGGCTGCGAGCAGCGTGAAGCCTTCCGGCGCCACAAACGCCTGGCGAATTCGTCGACCTTCCTCCGTACGTATGGGAATGTTCTGCAGGTTCGGGTCCGTAGACGACAGTCGACCGGTAGCAGCCACCGCCTGGTGATACGACGTGTGTATGCGGCCCGTCCGTTCGTTGATCTGCAACGGCAATTTGTCGGTGTACGTGCTTTTCAGTTTACTGACGCTGCGGTAATCGATGATCACAGCGGGCAGCTCGTAATCGTTTGCCAGTTCGACGAGCACATCCTCGGCCGTCGACGGCTGGCCCTTCGGTGTCTTTCGGATAACGGGCAGCTCCTGTTTCTCGAACAGGATCTGCTGCAACTGCTTGGGCGAGCCAAGATTGAACGGGCCGCCGGCAAGCTCGTGCGCTTTTGCTTCGAGCCCGGCCATCTTTTTTGCAAGCTCGCTGCTTTGCGTCTGCAACATTTTGCGATTGACCAGCACGCCGGTTTCTTCCATGTCGAGCAGCACAGGGACGAGGGGCTGTTCGATGTCTTCGTAGACGGCTTTCAGGGATGGCACTTCGCAGAGTTGCTCCCACAAGGCTTCGTGAAGCTGCAACGTGATATCGGCGTCTTCGGCGGCGTAAGGCGACGCGGTCTCGAGATCGATCTGGTTGAAGGTCAGCTGTTTGGCGCCTTTTCCGGCCACGTCCTCGAAATGGATTGTCTCCTTGCCGAGGTAGAGGCGTGCTACCGAATCCATGTCGTGCCGCGTGGCGACACTGTTCAACACGTAAGACTCGAGCATCGAGTCGTATGCCATGCCGGCGAGTGCGATGTCGTAGCGGGCAAGGATGTGGGCGTCGTACTTCAGGTGGTGGCCCACCTTCTTGCTGCTGTCGTCCTCAAGCCACGGTTTAAGTTTCGCGAGCACTTCGTCTCGCGGCAGTTGATCGGGTGCGCCGGGGAAATCGTGCGCGAGAGGAATGTAACAGGCGTCGCCCTCGGCGACGGCCAGCGACAATCCGACGATTTCGGCGTTCATGTAATCGAGACTGTTGGTCTCGGTGTCGAACGCGACAAGTGGCGCTTTACCGACCTTGGCCAGCCAGGTATCGAACGCGGCCCAGGTCAGGACTGTTTCGTAGTCAATCTTTTCCTGTTCGACCGCGACGGTTTCCGGCGCATCGTTGACGGCTTCGTCAAGCTGTCGCAGGAGCGAGCGCAGTTCGTAGTGACTGTAGAGTTTGCGTAATGCTTCGTTGTTAGCCTCGTTGGCTTCGAGGTCATCGATGCCAAGCTCGAGATCCACATCCGTCTTGATCGTCGCCAGATCTCGGGATAGCCGCATTAGCTCAACATTGTCGCGCATGCTCTCGCCGACCTTGCCTTTGATTTCCTCACCATGCTCGACAATGCCGTCAGCGCTGTCGTAGAGATTCAGCCATTTGGCGGCCGTCTTGGCGCCGACCTTCGGGACGCCCGGAATGTTGTCCGAACTGTCGCCGACCAACGCGAGGTAGTCGATGATCTGTTCCGGGTACACGTCAAACTTGGCTTTCACAGCATCCCGGTCCAGACGCGAGTCGTTCATGGTATTGATCAACGTGACCTTGTCCGTGACCAGTTGCGCAAGGTCTTTGTCGCCGGTGGAAACCAGGACGTTCAGTCCTTTCGTCTCGGCTTGCGCGCACAAGGTTCCGATCACATCGTCGGCCTCGACGCCTTCGATGCGTAGCAAGGGCAGGCCCATCGCCGCGACAGCATCGAGTATCGGCTGGACCTGCGAACGCAGATCGTCGGGCATCGGCGGCCGGTTTGCTTTGTATTCGGCAAACATTTCATCACGGAAGGTTTTACCGGGCGCGTCGAACACGACGGCGACATGCGCCGGTTGTTCATCGCGCAGCAGTTTGAGAATCATCGTTAACACGCCGTGCAATGCGCCCGTTGGTTCACCCTGTGAATTGGTCAGGGAGGGCAGCGCGTGAAAGGCGCGATACAAATACGATGACCCATCGATCAAGACGAGGTCAGTCATGGCAGTGAGACTTTATTCCTTGTCGTCGTCGTCGCCGTCTTCTTCCTGCTCTTCTTCAGCAGTCGATTCAGCAGTCGATTCAGCAGACGATTCAGCGGCCGGCGGTTGTACCTGGACCTCGCTCGGGTTGCCAGAGAGGTAGAGCGGGCCACTTTGGCCGCAGCCAGCGACGATGAACAGGAGTGTGGCTAATAGTATGGACAGACGTTTCATTTTTTCGGCCGTTACAGGGACCTGTCGATTATAGAGGTCACCCGAGCCCCATGTGCGTCATTTTGCGTAGCGTTTGGCCACTTTCCGGTAGGCATCGCGAAATGGCATATCCTCTTCGGTCACCAGTCGATACGCCTCAGCCGTGGCAAAGATGCCTTCATCGAGCTCGATATTATCGGGCAGGAACTCGAGCCCTTCGAGCAGGTAGGCCATGATGTCGACACTTTCGATCGCAAGGTCGATCGAGCGAAACACCGGTGACTTCAATCTCTGCAGGTCGCGGTGATACCCCGATGGCAGTTTCGCCGTGATCATCATGGTTTCATCGAGGCACGCGTGAGCTGTAGCGGCTGCCGCGCGCAGCAGCTCGAGAACATCGGGGTTCCGTTTCTGCGGCATGATTGATGACCCCGTCGTGACCTCCGGTGCGAGCGACACGTAAGCAAACTCCTGTGTATAGAACAGCAACAGGTCGCTCGCCATGCGGGACAGGTCCTGCATCATGAGCGCGATCTCGAACAGCAATGCGCTCTCCGCCTTGCCGCGCGACAGCTGCGCGGCCGTGACGGGTTCCTGGGTGCCGTCAAAGCCGAGCTTCTGCGTTGTGAGTTCGCGATCCAGGGGCAGCCCGGGTGTCCCATAGCCCGCCGCACTGCCGAGCGGGTTCTTGTTGATGCGCTTGTGAACGGCCTGGAGGCCTGCCTCGGCATCGGCAAAGCCCTCATCGAAGCCCCCACACCACAAATCTACAGATGACGGCATCGCATGCTGCATATGCGTGTAGCCGGGTAATTCAACGTCTCCCTGGCGCCTGGCCAGCGCCGCAATCGATGAACGCAATCCACCGACGCGCCCGGCCAGGTCGAGCGCCGCGTCCCGCAGGTAAAGGCGCAAAGCAGTGAGCACCTGGTCATTACGGGACCGTCCAAGATGCAGGCGCCCACCAGCCTCACCGATATTCGCAGTTAAGCGGGATTCGAGCGCCGTATGCACATCTTCGTCTTCGAGGCTGATCTGCCAGTCGCCTTCGGCGAAGCTCTGTTCAAGTGCCCGAAGTCCGTCGCAGATCGCACGACAGTCGTCGCCGGAGATGAGCTCTTGGGAGGCGAGCATCTCCGCGTGCGCAATGGAGCCCCGCACGTCGTAGGAAACCAGGCGGGCATCGAGCCGATGGTCTTCTCCGGCCGTGTAACGGAGTACGCGCTCGTCGAGCGGCAATCCCTTTTCCCAGAGTCGACTCATGAGCCTTCGCCCTGCTCTTCGGGCGACAACGCGGCGATATCGTCGACGACCAGCGTGCCCGTCCCCTCATTCGTGAATACTTCGAGCAGGATACTGTCGGCGAGCTTGTGAGAAATGACGTGCACACGCTGCACGCCGTTGGCGATCGCTGCGTCGATGGCCGCCGCCTTCGGCAGCATGCCATCTGCAAGTATGCCGTCGTCCTTGAGCTGCTTGAGATGTTTGCGGTCGATGTAGCTGATCAACGAGCCAGGGTCCTCAACGTCCTCGAGAATACCCGTCGCGCCAGTAACAAGAATGAGCTTCTCCGCGTCCAGTTCGGCCGCAATTGCCGCAGCGACCGTGTCGGCATTGATGTTGAGCAAGGTACCCGACTCGTCACAGGACAGCGGGCTGACAACGGGCATCAGGCCATTGTCGAGCTGTTTCCTGAGTATGTCGGCGTCGACCGAATCGATATCACCGACGAAGCCGTAATCGACAGCCTCCATACCGTCGCGCTCAACAGGCGGCCGTTTGTGAGCACGGATAAGCCCCGCATCGACACCGCTGATACCAACAGCCGGAATCTGCAGGTCCCTGCAGGTCGCGAGAATGCGTGTGTTGATCTGGCCGTTCAGGATCATCGTTGCAACGTTGAGAGAATCGCTGTTGGTGACGCGGCGTCCCTCGACGAATTGCGTATCGAGACCCAGATCGTTCGCGAGCTGGGTCGACTGTGGCCCCCCGCCGTGGATTAACACCGCGCGAATGCCAACCTGGTGCAGGATGCCGACCTGTTCAACAAGGGCCGCTGCCTGCACAGGATCTGCAAATACTTCGCCGCCAGCTTTGATGACGAACACTTTGCCTTTGAACAGCCGGATGTAGGGCGCGGCGTGTTTGAGCGCCGACACGACAATTGCGCGTTCTCTTTTCGAGGTCAAGGTTTTGCTCCAAGCATTTGGTGAAGTACAGCCATTTGGGCCAGCATGCGATTGCGAGCTTCCGGAATGACAATGCTGCGCGGTCCATCGAGAATTTCGTCTGCAACCACAACGCCACGCCGCACGGGCAGGCAGTGCATAAAGCGGCAATCGTCTTTTGCGTTCTCGAACCAGGGTTCGTCGACACACCAGTCGATGTGTTGTTCTCGCAGTTTCTGGTCAGCGAGTTTGTCGCCGTAGTGTTTCGTCGATGACCAGGATTTGGCGTAGATGATTTGCGCGCCCTCCATCGCTTCAGTCCGGTCGGTGGTCTCGGTCACCGAACCCCCGGATTCTTCCGCGGCAAAGATGGCCTTCTGCATGATTGGAGCCGGCAACTCGAACCCCTCGGGGCGCAGGACCGTGACATCCATGCCGCGTTTTGCCGCCATGTGCAGCGTCGCGGATGGAACGGCCAGCGGCAGGGCCCTTGGATGGTAAGCCCAGCTCAACACGAACTTGCCACCGTTGGTGGGCAGGTTCATATCATCCATGGTCTTCCAGTCCGCGAGGCTCTGGCAGGGATGGTTCATCGCCGATTCCATGTTGATGTAGGGCGTATCGATAAGCTCGGTCAATGCATTGAAACGGGTCTCAGCGAGGTCATTCTCGATTTTCTTGCGGTCGGCGAAAGCGCGAATGCCGATCGCGTCGCCGTACGAGGCGATGACCGGAACGGCTTCCCGGATATGTTCCGCAGCGACGCCGTCCATGACAATGCCATCGCGCACCTCCAGCCCGTGAATCGACATATCAGGCGAAATGACGAACGAACCGCCACCGAGTCGCACCATCGCCGCCTGGAAAGACGCAAGCGTTCGCAGCGACGGGCTCAGGAACAACAATGACAGCACCTTACCTTTGAGGGCTTCCGGCTCCGGAAACTCGTCGAGTCGGTTGGCGAGAGCAATCAGTTCGGCAATCTCTTCGTTCGAGAAGTCGGCAAGATCGTTAAACGCTTTCATCCAGGTGTCCTTTTTCTAGTTCGTGGTCGGCATGATGACCGCCAGGGTTTGTGACAGGAAGTCGACATGCTTCGCCTGCAACACGAGAGGCGCCAGTATGCGGAGTACATTGGGGTCGCTGCTGGTGCCGGTTAGAATGTCGTGCTCGAGTAACGCGTCTCTGACTTCGGTTGCTGGCCGATCGCAAACAAGGCCAAGCAACAGGCCCATGCCCTGAATGCGTGTGATCGGGCCGGTGACACATTGCTCTCGAATCTGAGCTTCGCGCTCGCGAACATTGCTCAGCAGATGCTCGTCCGAGATCGCCTGTACGGTCGCCGCTATGGCGGCAGCAGCAATCGGACCGCCACCGAAAGTAGTGCCAAGTGTGCCAGTCCCGAACAGTGCCGAAACTTCTCGCGTACACAGGACGGCGCCGCAAGGGATGCCGCCGCCGAGGGCCTTTGCACTGGTGATGATGTCCGGATCGATGCCATGCGCCTGCACGGCAAAGAAGTGCCCACAACGACCCATTCCCGACTGCACTTCGTCGGCTATCAGGATCGCCCCGTGCTTGCTCGTTTCACTGCGCAGCGTCTCGATAAATTCAGTTGCAAGGTCATACGCGCCTGCTACGCCCTGTACAGGTTCGAAAATTACAGCGGCGATACTGTCGTCGATCATCGACTTTGCAGCGGCGATGTCGTTGCGCGGAATGAAATCCACCTCGAACGGCTTGTTTGGGAAGCCATACCAGTTGTCGGAATTCCAGGTGACCGTCGCGGCCGCCGCGGTCCTGCCATGAAATCCCTGGGTAATGGCAAGGACCTTCTTCCGACCGGTCGCCTTCAGCGCCATGCGTAGCGCGTTCTCGTTAGCTTCCGCCCCGGAGTTTACGAAGAACACACGTTCGAGCCCTCGCGGCGCGACTCGAATGAGTTGTTCCGCAGCATCGGCCCGGATGTCGAGTGCCACCGCATTACTCTGGAACAAGAGCTTGCTGCTCTGCTCCTGGATCGCTTCGACAAGGCGAGGGTGTCCGTAGCCGAGGGCCGCGACCGCGTGCCCGCCGTAGAGATCGAGAATGCGTCGGCCGTCGCGAGTGAAGATGTCACAGCCACTCGCGCGCTCAGGCACGAACGGCAGCTGGCCGTACACCGGGACCGTAAGCGCGGCTTCGCGTATCCGCGGGTCCTGCATTTCCTCGTCAATCGTCGACATCAGGTCCATCCCGGCGCGGGCATATCGAGCCCCGCCGTTTCCGGCAGGCTCCACAAACGGTTCATCCACTGCATGGCCCCACCAGCGGCCCCTTTGACGAGATTGTCGATCGCTGCCATGACAACGATGGTATCGCCGTCGGTCGCAACGCTGATATGGCACTGGTTGCTGGCGACGACGTTCTTGATGCGTGGCGTGCCAGCGACAACCTGGACAAACGGAGCGTCGGCGTAGGCATCTTCGTATACCTGTCGCAGCTCCGCCTCCGATACGGTCGACTTTGCCTTGGCTTGCAGCGTTACATGAATGCCACGCGCGAACGGCCCGGAGTGGGGCACAAAATGCACAGTGGTTGCACGACCGCTTGCGGCCTCGGCGAGTGCTGCGACTTCTGGCGCGTGTCTGTGCGCCAGTGGTTTGTAAGCGTAGAAATTGCTGTTGCGCTCGGGATGATGCGTACCCGCTTGCGGCATCTTTCCCGACCCGGTGCTGCCCGTCACACCGCTGATGAACACCTCCGCATTTGTCAGGCCGGACTTGATCAGCGGCACCGTGGCCAGGGTCGATGCTGTCGCGAAGCAGCCGGGGTGACCCACGTGTGCAACATCGCACTCACCCAGGTGCTCGGGTACTGCGCAGACGAAATGATCGAGCAGCTGCGGCGCGCCGTGCTCAGCTTTGTATATCGTTTCCCATTGATCCTGCTCGGCGAATCGAAAGTCGGCTGACGAGTCGACGACGTGTACATTGACGCCTCGCTTCTCGCAGGCGTCGATTGCGTTGGCGATCACGGCAGCCGACGCACCGTGTGGCGCTGCCGAGAAGAGCGCCAGATCGCTGTTCGACTCGATAGGCTCCAGCCACTCGTCGTGGGCTACGAAAGTCTGTCCGCTGAATGCCGTATCCAGGTGACCGAACACCGCGCCAATCGGTTTGCCTGCGGCGCTATCCGAGACCGCTGCCTTCAGCGCAAAATTCGGGTGCCCGGCAAGCAGTCGCAGAAGTTCTCCTCCGACGTAGCCACTCGCGCCAATAATTACCGTGGGTATGGAAGCGCTCATGCGGTCTCCTTCTTGAGCAAGTCCGCAATCATGTCGCCGAGTGCAACACCATTGGAGAGTGCGTTAATCGCTGGCAAGGACGTGCGCTCATCGATTTGTTGGACACCAACATCATTGTCGGTCGCTGGCCCCGTCACAACCGCCGGTTCGATACTGAATTCCTTGCGCAGGAGTTCTACACCACCCCACGCGGATACCGGGTCGTTGGCGCAGAGAACGACCGCGGTGAATGAGTCGCGAATAGCCTCGTCCAGGAGAATCGCCCCGACACCGTAGGCGCCGAGCAGGCCGTCGCCGAGTTCGAGGACAATGACATCGGGGCTTCTCTTCGCAAGTCCTGTCAGCAAAGCGCGGGTGAGCTCGGGGCCGTTGGCTTCCGTCGTCGTGACAATCCCGAAGTCCGAGAAGATCATCGTGTCGGCTGCGCCGGCGTCCTCCATGGCGAGCACGTCGCGTCGCAACGAAACGCCTGTCGCCTTGCAGGCGGCGACCTGGAGCCCAAGGTGCCGCAGGCGGCCGACAATGGCGCAGGCTGCGGCGGTCTTTCCGGAGTCCATGCACGTCCCGGCCATGGCGATTACCGGTACGCCGTTCGTCTCGATTGGCGCATCGACATCCAGCGTATCCACGCCGGCTCGGGCGGGCACGCCAATGCGCTCGCCGAGATACGGAAAGCTGAGAACCGTACCCAATACTTCGCAATCGAAAGGCGGGCCGACGTCCGGATTCGCGGAATCACAGATGCCGAGCACTCCGCCGACATTCAGGACCTGGATGGTATTGCCAGGTTTGAGCTTTTTCGGCAAGTGTCCCGAATACCCGCGCAAGGCTTTGCGATGGCCGAGCGCGCCAACGATGACGTCGCCCTGGTTAATCGTGGCCATGCGACCCGAGGTCAACTCAAGCTGGTTATAACGCGACTTGTTGTTGAGTATGCGGACGGCAATGAGGACGCCTTCCTCGCAGGGGATGTCTTTGGACAGGCGAAGTTCCGACGCGAGATCGTTGTGCTGCGCGACCGACGCGATCTTATCTACGACGATGCTTTTCATGCGCCTTTCTCGCCCGCGCGGGTTTGCAGCGATCCGGGCAGCGACAGCACGCGGGCATAGCCCAGTGCATCGGCCGGCGTCCACTCGCCAGCTGACTCGCCGTAGACACCCCTGGTCGCGGCAAGCAACGAGTAGTCTGACTCAACGCCATCGATGAACAGCTGCCCCGGTCGCAAGGTGAACTTGACGGTGCCGGTGACACGTCGCTGCGACGAGGTCAGCATGGCCTCTACGTCGTCACACGCGAGATCGAGTTGCTTGCCCTCATGGACCAGGTCGCCGTAGATTGCAGCCACACTGTCCTTGATGCGCATTTGCTGCGCACTCAGCACAAGTTTTTCCAGTTCACGGTGCGCGGTAATAAGGGCGATTGCTGCCGGTGCTTCGAAGGCGACGCGACCCTTGGTGCCCAGCACGGTGTCGCCCAGGTGGATGCCGCGGCCAATGCCGTAGCCGCCCGCCAGTTCTTCGAGTGCTTCGATCAACGCTACTGGCGGCAATGCCTTGCCATCGAGCGCTGCGGGTATGCCCTTACTGAAACGCAATGTGTGCGTCGTCGGTTCCTTCGGGTTAGTGAATGCATCTTTCGACAGAACCCAGGCCGACTCGGGAATGGAGTTTTCCGACGTCAGTGTTTCCTGTCCGCCGATCGTGATTCCCCAGAGTCCCCGGTTGATGGAGTAGGCCGATCCCTGCGCGGGCAGCGGCATATCGTGTTGCTCGAGGTAGGCGAGCTGCTCGTCGCGTATCCAGCTGTTGTCGCGTACCGGTGCGAGCACCTCAAGGCCCGGGTTCAGCGTCCGCAGTGCGACCTCGAAACGAACCTGGTCATTGCCGGCGGCCGTGCAGCCGTGCGCGACGGTCGTTGCGCCCCTTTCCTTTGCCAG
>Ga0316196_10000007_pt1 | contig 46082 bp, 43 predicted proteins | sample Eddsed2cm_MG_FD_204938 | JGI IMG/M metagenome (GOLD analysis project Ga0316196, IMG submission 204938) | Coastal sediment microbial communities from Maine, United States - Eddy sediment 2 cm | ecosystem: Environmental > Aquatic > Marine > Coastal > Sediment | place: USA: Maine | collected... | reverse complement strand
AAGAACAAGCCATGTGTCAGACCACTCGCGCCGATATGGAAACTGGGGCGACCAAACAGCCAGACCCCAGTACCGGATAGCACCCAGATCGTTGCCAATACCCACCAGCGGGACTTCGGGAAACCGTACAACAGAGCGGTGCCCAGAATCAGCACACCAAATGTGTTTGCCGCGATATGCGCGAACGAGCCATGTATGAGCGGTCCGGACAAGACGCCCACCAAGCTTTGCGGAGAGAGTGGATACACGCCCAGAGTAACGAGCGGCCAATCGAAGATCCACTCCCATAGCTTGATACACCATAGAAGACTGACAAAGCAGATGCTCAGTATGGCGCTTTTACGCAGCAGCGGGTCTGAGTGCATTCTCACCACATGGGGACAGGTACGTAAGAACAAAAGGGCGCCGGGAGGAGGGCATTTCACTCGTTCTTTGCCAATGCCAAGCAGTCATTCCAATATTAGGACCAGAGTATAAAAACTCCGAGCGCACCTTGCACCTGGAATACCCCCATGACGGCTTGGTGTTGATAGGGAACATTAGACCGATCCATAACGACGCTTCCTCTCTGCGGTATAAGTCCACCAAGGTTTTGGTTTGTCTCCGTTCACGAAACTTGTAACAGACATGAACACATCCAAAACACACGGGTCATGCCTGATACCACTTTTTCGACACAGCATCAGATATAGCTTGAGCGGATCTTTTTCCACGAGTTGCTTCGGCGTCTTGATGCCGATGAGTTCAAGATTTTTTTCCATGGCCGGACCAACGTTTGGAAGATCCGTCAGCTGGTGCACACGATCACGTTCGACTTTGGCAGGATTCATGGCGTCCGAGTGAGCGCAGCGAACGACGTGATCAAATTGTTATGCATTTTTCGCCGCCCAGCTGCGCGCTCTAGCATTCCACGCAGGAACGAATGTGGCCCGATAAATGGCGAAATACAAGACCCACCCAACCACGACATCGATAGCAAGGTATCGGATGGAAAAGAGATGTTGCGCGACTACTGCGATCGCTAGTCCTGACAAGGTGCCAAATACCGGCGTCATTTGCAGAACCATCTTCGTCGTAATGAATTGGTTCTTGTTTGGCCTGAACTTGAGCAAAGGCCACCATCCCCAATCCTGATCCGATAGCCAATTCAGTATGTTGATAATCCGGTTCATTTTTCCATACGGCCCCTACCCCTTTGAATGCCTAACTTCAAGCTAAGCTGCGGCGGGCGCCCGAATGAGCGTAGCGAACGGCCCGAACGATCCGTTAGGCTGCATCGACCTGAAACACACCTTCAACTTTAATCGCCACATTGTATGGTAGCGCGTTGACGCCGATGGCTAATCGCTTCGTCAACCACTATGCCACTACCGCGACCAAAGACCGCAGCGCAGTTTCGCCGCTTGGCGTCAACGCCCAGACGAATGCTCCGCAATTCACAATGACAGTTACCCAAAAAATTACTCGAAAGGAGTGTTTCTTAGATTTATGGCGCAACTTCTGCTGAGCGACGAGAGCGCCCGGCCAGCCACCCAAAAGCGAAAGAAGATGCAGGGTACTTTCTTGTGTACGCCAAGCACCTGTCCTCGCCGCCGATTTATCCACTGCGTACACAATGAAAGTGATTAGGCTCGCAATCAAATAAACGACGAGTATCACTGGTGGGATTTTCGATGTGATAACAGAAACACCCACTGCTAAGAGAAAAATTGCCACGCTGGTGACTGAAAGTGCTCCATTGGATCTCTTTGTTTTTGTGGGTAGGCGATCTCCTGCCAATGTCGCTTGCACAGCGCATGGTCTACCTTGCTTGTCAGTTGATAGAGCGAAAGCTACAACCTGGCCCGTCTCCGGCTGGCGGCTTCGGTTGCCGAAGGCCTTGATATGGATGAAAACGCGCTTACCCCCGCCGATGGGGTCGATAAAGCCGTATCCTTTTTTGTCATTCCAAGACGATATTCTTCCTTTGGTGCGCATATTGGTCTTTCATGGGCTAACGAGTGAAATCGACTGACTTTTCCGACACTGAAATAGGCAGAGTTTGTCTGTTTCCGCCTAAAGCAGCATTATGCAGCGAAGTAGAACCAAAAAGCAGAGGTTCGGCGAAAAGCGTTCAATGTCTCAGTTGGCCGATAAACAGAAGTACATGCCGACCCCGCGGATGGCAGCTTACTGATCTGCACCAGTCGCCCAATAACACGATTTTCCGACCAAGCTACTGACCATTCCCTGGCAAAGTGGACGTGGGCTCGCCATTGCTGTGCAACAACTATTGGTGCTGCAGGCCTCAGTTTCCGCTGAGAATCGGTCCACCAAACCTTGCGCCCATCCGCAAACTACTAGCCGACTCGACTTCGACGTCAACCAACACACGCGAGCGCGTTTTTGTTCGCCAGCGGTTTCGCGTTCGTTTCGCTGGAAACGTATTCGCTGCGGCCTAGAAAAAGATCAACTTTGCAGAAGATGTCGCAGCGAATCCACCTTGTAATCGGGGCCATCCGATTTGACCTTGTTACTTTGACTGCCACATGAAGCTTGGCAAGCCACCATAGCTCTCCGAAAGAATCAACTGAAAACCCCGCCCAACATTGGACGGGATAAATCATTCTCACATGCCCCTTCTTTGCCAACACTGTTGGCCAACGTTGACGTGGCCTTGCCACCTGATCACGAAGGGACGCCAGTGCTTGCGAACACCTTAGGGCTCAAGACCAGACCGACCACCATGCCAAGTTGGGCGCTTGTGTGGTTGTACCTCATCCTCAGCGCCGCGCCGGCAGGGGCCAACAACGCCATGAATGAGCAGACCCAGTCCGATTCCCCAGTTCACACGGTCTACTTCCAGTTCGGTGAAGACAGTGTGTCGGTACCGGAGCAGCGGCGGCTTGGGCAAATTACTAACATGCTCGAGTCCACCAGCCGACCGGTGGTGGTACAAGGTTTTACCGACAGCATCGGTTTCCAGGCCTACAACGACGACCTTGCCCTGCGCCGGGCGCACGCGGTGCGCCAGGCCCTGCTGACGCTCGGCATCCCGGGCTCACGCATCGAGACAGCCGGGGTTGGACGCGCCGGCTATGTTGCGGACAATCGCAAGGAGTCCACGCGCCATCTCAACCGACGCGTTGAGATTCGACTTGCCGAGCGCCGGCTAAAGGCCGTGGACACATTCCCACGCCGGCGTGACGGTGATGCTCCGGTCTCCAGGCTGGTGGATCCGCGCCGTGTCGGCCGTTATTCCGAACTCACCGCTGTGCCCAGCCCCGGTCAGGCCAACCCGCTGCAAACCCTCATTTCGGTGACTTTTCCCAGCCAGATTCAGACCGTTGGGGCCGCACTCAATCATGTCCTTGCCCGCAGCGGCTGGGCGCTTGCACCGAATGCGGCAAGCGATCCGACCCTTCCCCGCCTGATGCGCCTGCCGCTGCCCGAGTCCCAGCGTTCGCTCGGCCCGATCGCCTTGATGGATGCGCTCGGCGTGCTGTGTGGCGAGGCCTACTCGGTGGTGGTGGACCCAATACACCGGCTGGTGTCGTGCGAGCTGCGCGCACCCTATGCCGATCTGGTGCAACTCGGCTCTCAGTCCGTACCCGACGATGACATGCCGGCAGGGAAGCATTGAGGTGGTCAAGGCAGTGAACGATAGACACGCCACACCTGACAGCGCGCAGCCACTGGGTCTGCCATTCGCGCTGCGTATGGCGGTGCTGGCCGGCGCGGTGGTCTTGCTGGCGGGTTGTGCTGGCATGGAGCGGCACACGCCGGCATCCGGCTTTCCCGATGTCCTCAATGCCGAGGCGATGGCCGACCAAAGCTTCACCCGGGCGGTCGAGGAGCGCCCGGCGCCCGTTATCGTTACCCAACCCGTGGCTACCGCATTGCCTGCCTGCGCGCCGGCGTCATCCGATTACCGGGTGCGTGATCTCAGTGTGCCCTGGCCCCAGCGGCGCTACCTGCTGGCCAACGGCACGATCTGTTCCCCCAACGCGGTGCGGTCGCTGTGATGAAACGCCTTGTTGTGGCGGTCTCGCTGTGCCTCGCCGGCGCTCACGCGTTGTCGGCAGAGACCGTCTTGAGCACCCTGCCGCAAAGCACCGTTGAGCACGTCGATACCCTGCGCGAGCAGGGCCAAGTCACGCGTGCCTGGGGACTCACCGAAGCAGAGGCAATGCGCTACGAGGCGCTGATGCGTGGCCCGCGCGGCGCCTTCTCAGTGGCGAATATCTCACCACTGGAAGTGCTCGGTATTCATGCCAAAACGCCGGCGCAGCGCCGAGCCTACGCCGATCGCCTGGTCAAGTTGCTGTACGAGGATACCGAGCGGGTACTTGCGTTTGAGCGCGAGACCCAGGCGGCATGGCAGCGCCTTGGCCAACCCATGTTCGACCGGGCCAGTTTGCCGGGCAGGACCGCACAACAAGCCGTCGACAAAGGCCAGCTGTGGGGCAGGCGCCTGGCGGTGTTCGTGGCGCTGAAGGATTGCCCGCGCTGTGCCGCGAGTGCACGCGAGCTGGTGCGGATGACGGGCGCTGACAGCCCGCTCACGGGTCTCGATATCTATGTGATCGACACCCAGGACGCCGAGGCCATCCGCGCCTTTGCACGAGGGGTGGGGATTGCGCCTGAGGCGGTATCCAGTCGCCGCATCACCCTCAACCAGGGCGAGACGCTGTTTACGCAATACCTTGGCGATGATCGTGATCTGCCCAAGGTGTTTGTGCGTGACGGTGGGCAGCTGCACCTGCTGACCCATTTTGCAGAGGCCGCGCGATGAAGCGGCCTGTGCTCTCACTGATTGCACTGATGAGTGTACCGATCCAGGGTCATGCCCTGGCGGTACCGGCGGCCTATCACCAGGTCGCCCAAGAATATGCCGTGCCGGCCGGGATCCTGTTTGCGATTGCGCTGACCGAGAGCGGGCGCAAAGCGGCGGATGGTCAGATACTGCCCTACCCCTGGGCGATGAACGTCAACGGCCAGGCCTTTTACTTTGCCAATCGGGCCGAGGCGATTAGCCGTCTGACCCAACTACTTGCCGAGGGTAAGCAACCGGATATCGGGCTGATGCAGGTGAACTGGCGGTATCACCGGCGAAAGCTCGGTGATGTCAGCCAGGCGTTTGATCCGTGGTTGAACCTGCGCGCCGGTGCGACCGTGCTGCGCGATGCCTACCAGGCCACCGGTGACTGGTGGAAAGCGGTAGGGCGCTATCACTCGGGAACGCCCAAGCGTGCGAAAGCCTACCGGGCGCGTGTCCTGCGCTGGTACGCGAGGCTCGGCTGATGCAGCTTGCGATCCCACTCCTATTCTTGTGTGCGTTGACGCCGGTGTTCGCGGCCTCACCGCTGACGGTGTTGCACGATAGCGGCGATACACAACCGCTGGCCCCATTGCTTGAAGCCTCCGGGTTCAACCAGGATGCCGAGGCGTCGGGTCTGCCACCGATCGCCCCGCCGATGGACGTGGTACGGCAACAGACCGTCACGGTGCGTTCCCCAAGCCTAAGCCCCGGCACGCAGACGCGCATCGCAGTGGGCAAGGCAGGCACCTTCCTACCCCGCCCGATCTTCCTGGTCGGTGCCGACGAGGCCTCGCTCAGCTGGCTGGCCAATCACCGCATCCAGCTCGCCACGCTGGGCGCGGTCGGTCTGGTGGTCGAGGCGAATGGCGAGGCCGACATGTTGAAGGTGTTGCGTGTCGCTGGCGATCTTCCGCTGGCGGCCGGCAGTGGCGAGATGCTGGCCGAGCAGTTCGGACTACGCCACTACCCGGTGTTGATCGGCCCTGCGTGGATCGAGCAATGAGTGCGCATCCGATCGAAGCCCTGTTGCGCCCACCGGTCGAGGTCTGGTCGGCGGCTACGGCGGCCACCTGTGCGACGATCTGCGTGCTGGCACCCTGGGCGCTGTTTATGACCCCGGGGGTGGCCTATGGGGCGGCGGCCTTATTTGGCGCACTCGCCTGGCATCGTGGACGCCAGGCCTGGCGCGTGCTGCGTTACCAGCGCCACATGCGTGCCCTGCCCCGCTACCGGATGCGTGCCGATCAGATCCCCTGGTCGCCCAGCCGCCTGTTTCTCGGGCGCGGTTTCGCCTGGGGCCAGAAGCATACCCAGCGTCTGCGCGACACCTTGCGGCCTGAGCTGCGGTCCTATCTTGCCGAGCGCGCGCTCACGCGCTGGGTGCGCCGCCATGAGCCTGCCTGGGAGCGCTCCAACATACTCAATTGGGTCTATCGGCTGACCTCGGCCGATACCGTTCTCAATCCGCTGCGCCCGGCCCCACCGGTCGGCGGGAAGCCGCAGCTGCACGCGGTCGAGCCCGATGAGCAGAACGTGTGGATGCCGTTGGATGAGCGCAACGGCCACACCCTGGTGCTCGGCACCACGCGGGTCGGCAAGACACGCCTGGCCGAGATCCTGATCACCCAGGACATTCGGCGTGGCGACACGGTGATCGTGTTCGATCCCAAGGGTGATGCGGACCTGATGCGCCGGGTATACGCCGAATCAAGCCGCGCCAGGCGCGATCTGTACGTCTTTCACTTGGGCTACCCGGAGCTTTCTGCGCGCTATAACGCCATCGGCAACTTCAGCCGGGTGACCGAGGTCGCCACACGTATCGCGAACCAGCTGCCCTCAGAGGGCAACTCGGCGGCATTCAAGGAGTTCGCCTGGCGCTTTGTCAACATCATCGCCCGTGCCCTGGTCGATCTGGGCCGGCGTCCTGACTATGCGCAGATCCGCCGCCACATCAACGATATCGAGCCCCTGTTTATCGAATACGCCCGGCATGTGCTGGTGCGCGAAGACATCGTGGATTGGGCCGCGCGTATCGGTGGGATCGAGGGCAACCTCAATGAGCGTAACCTGCCGCACAACCTCAAGGGTCGCGGCATGCATGCGATTGCGGTGTTCCGCTTCCTGAGTGACCGGGTCTCCGCCAACGAGCTGTATGACCCGGTGATCGAGGGCCTGATGGGTGCGTTCAAATACGACCGCACCTATTTCGACAAGATCGTCTCCTCGGTCGGGCCGCTGATGGAAAAGCTCACCACCGGCAAGATCGCCGAGCTGATCTCACCCGACTACAGCGATGCCGAGGATCCGCGCCCGATCTTTGACTGGCGCTCGGTGATCCGCACCCGCTCGGTGGTCTATGTCGGCCTGGATGCGCTGTCCGATACCACCGTCTCCGGGGCGGTCGGCAACTCCATGTTCGCGGATCTTGTCTCGGTCGCCGGTGATCTCTACAAGCACGGTGAGGCCGGCGGACTGCCGGTGCTCGATACGTCGCCCTCGAAGCTGCGCATCTGCCTGCATGCCGACGAGTTCAACGAGCTGATCGGTGATGAGTTCATCCCGATGATCAACAAGGCCGGTGGCGCGGGCTTTCAGGTCACCGCTTACACCCAGACCTGGAGCGATGTGGAGGCGCGCGTCGGCTCCAAGGCCAAGGCCGGTCAGGTCGCCGGCAACTTCAACACCCTGATCATGTTGCGCGTGAAGGAACTGGCGACTGCGCAGATGCTCACCGACCAGCTGCCGCAGGTTGAGGTGCACGCACTGACCCAGGTCTCGGGTGTGAACGATTCGTCCTCACCGGGTTCCGGTGTGGACTTTACCTCGCGTAACGAGGACCGCCTCACCGTCACCGAGGTGCCGATCATCTGCGAGAACGACGTGATGAGCCTGCCCAAGGGTCAGGCCTTCGCCCTGGTCGAGGGTGCGCGGCTGTGGAAGCTGCGCATGCCGCTGCCCGATGCCTCGCACGATCCGCACATGCCTGAAGACCTCGATACGCTCGCCGAGCAGATGGCGGCGAGCTATCGCACCGCCGATCACTGGTTTGATGACCGCCAGACCGAATCCCTGCTCCAGGTCGGTGCGGCATGAGTGCGGCCGCCCAGACCCAGAACAACCGTGCGCCGGCACACGCCGGTCAGCAGTCGTCGGACACGACCCCAAGCCTGCTGCGCGCAGTGCTGCGTCTGGTGTTCTGGTTGTTTGTGGCCCTGCTGTTCTCGATCCTGGTCGAGTGGATCGGCATGCTGTTCTGGTGGCCGGATGAGGGCATGGCACACAGCCGCGCCATGCTCGCCGATGAACTGGGTTACCTGTCGGGTGATCTGCGTGCCACCTTGCTGGTGTCCGATACCGCCGCGTTCGCACAGGGCTTTGCCGAGACCGTGTACCACTGGCTGTGGCAAAAGTCCGGGCTTGAAGCCGCGATTGCCTGGCTGGCGGCAACACCGCCGGTCGAGGCCTCGGCCTGGCAGGCCGGCCTGCACGCCGGCTACACACTCGTGGCGGACTTTGTGGTGGCGGCCGCCACCATCACCCAGGTCTTCTCGGTACGCCTGGCGGTGCTCTCACTCGCCATGCCCGCCTTTGCGCTGGCGATACTGGTCGGCACCCTGGATGGCCTGGTGCTGCGCGACCTGCGCCGCTGGGGTGGTGGGCGTGAATCGAGTTACCTCTACCACCATGCCAAGCGCTGGATCTGGCCGTTGTTTATCACCGCCTGGGTGCTCTACCTCTCCTTGCCCTTCAGCGTCCACCCGGCGTTTTCCATTCTTCCGTTTGCGGCGCTGATCGGCCTGCTGGTCGCGATCACCGCCGCCTCGTTCAAGAAATACCTGTAGGAGATCTTCGATGCGTTATCCCTTTCGCGCTTTTCCCACTGTTGCCACTGTGGCGGCACTGGCCATGAGTGGCCCGTCGCAGGCCAGTGAGCCCGAGCGCGAGGCCTTGATGCGCCTCGCCCATGAACTCGCCGCGCTGGCGCCCTTGGTTGATGCCGCGCAGACCGGTGCCAACCCGGCCGAGCGGGTGCGCTTTCGCTACGACTGGCTGCGCCGCGATATCGACCGCGTCCGTGACGGTGTACTCGAGCATGCCGGTGCCGACCAGGCCGAGCCGCGCCTGTATCAGCCGCTGCGCGGTGACTACCGACGCTAAGCCCGATGAACGCGACACAACAGGCGGCGTTCAACGCGGCCACCGGCCATACACCCAGCGATGTGAACACCTTGATCGCCAGTATCGTGCTGGTGCTGATCTTCATCTTCGCGGCCTGGCTGGTCTCGCGCACCCTGTCCTCGATCTATCGGGGCAATGCCAAGGAGATCGACCTGTTGTGGATCGGCATCCGTGCCTCGGCGCTGATCGCGATCACGCTCTATGTCGTCAACTGAATTTAAAACCGGAAGCCCGCGCCGGATCCCGCGGGCTGTCACTAGCAACGATCGGAGGATCGAAACATGTCAGGAAAACTCAAGAACTGGTGGGCCAACTTGGGCGCCGCGGCGGCAGTCGCCATCGCCGCACCCGGTCTCGCCGTAGCCGCCGTGCCCTCCCCGCCTGCACCGTCCACCACGCCGGCGGCGAACGATGCGATCGCCTGGTTTGAAGGCGTCTTCGAGGATGCCTCCGAGGTCGGCATCCTGGTGGTCGGGGTGGTGCTGTTTATCATCGGCGCGATCGGCATGATCTGGGCGGTCACCCAGGTGCTCACCAACAAGGGTACCGTGGGTGATGTCGCCAAGATCGGTCTGGCCTCAGCGGCCGGTATCGCGTTTGGTACCTATGCCCTGACCCAGGCCACCGCGGTCATTTAACGGCATGTCGTCGGAACAACACCCACCGACGCAGGCCTTCGGGGTGCTCGCCGACCGTGTGGACGGCGAGCCTCCCGCGATCCTGGGGCTGACCACCTCGGAACTCCTGCTGGTGTCTGTCACGACCGGCCTGGTGCTGCTGCCGGTGTTGCTGGCGATCGCGTTTGCACTGGATATCGGCCACGGGATGCTGGCGGCCACCGGGTTTGTATTCATGGGTGGTGTCTACGTCGGTTCGATGATCTTTCGCAAGCTCAAGCGTGGCCATCCGATGGGCCACTACCAGGTCAAGTTTGCAGTGCTCCTGCAGCATCTTTTTGGCGGCAACAAATTTCTGCTGCGCAGCGGGTACTGGTCGCTTGGCCGCACCATGCGCCCGCGCGCGCGATCGAGAGGGTAAACACCATGTCCCGCTATCGTCACGAAATCGACAATGCGCGTGCCCACATCATCAGCCTGTGGCTGGTGATCATCGTGTTGGCGATCGGTATGGCCTATGCCTTTCGTGGCTGGGCGAATGCACCCAGCGATATCACGCTGCACATCCCACCGGACCTCTCATCCGGCAGCTCGGTGCGGGTCGGCGAGATCCCCAAGCCGAACGTGTATGGCTTCGGTTACTACATGTGGCAGCAGTTGAACCGTTGGCCGAAAGACGGTGCCGAGGACTTTCCGGCCAAGCTGTATCAGTTTTCCGCCTATCTGACGCCTGCGTTTCGCGCCCAGCTGCTGCGCGATATGGACCAGCGCGGGCGCAAGGGCGAGCTGACCGGACGCGTGCGTGCCTTGTACGAGGCCCCTGGCGCGCAGTACGAGGAGTCCCGTGTTGAGGTGCTTGGCCCGAATGTCTGGACCATCACCATCGAGGCGGTGATCGAGGAGACAGTGGCAGGCCTTTCGGTCAAAAACACGCGCATCCGCTACCCGCTGCGCATCGTGCGCTATGACGTCGACCGGGAACTCAATCCCTGGGGGATGGCGATCGACGGTTTTGCGGCACCAGGTCCGAGCAAAGTAGAAAAACTGACCGAGGAGGCCTCCTGATATGCGCCCTGTCCTTATTCTTTCTCTGATCGCGGCACTTGCCCTCGCCGCGACGGCGAGCGCCCAGACGCCGGTGTCGGAGCACGCCCCGACACCCGACAACATCGAGCAACAGGTCTGGCGCGGTGCGCCGATCCGTGTCGATCTGCGCCTGGATACCGAACGGTCCGTGCGCCTGCCCGGTGCGACGTATTTGCGCAGTGGTCTGCTGGGTGGTCCGGTACCGGGCCTTCAGGTGCAGGCGCTGGGTGATCATCTGTATCTGAAGGCGCAGCAGCCGTTTGCGGCCACGCGCCTAATCGTTCAGTCGGATACCGGGCAATCGATCCTGCTGGATCTGGCCGCGGACAAGGCCTTTGCAGCCGGCGTACCCCTGGAAGTGTTGAGCAACCCCACCGCAACGGCGGCAGGCGATTCGGTACCGGCCGCAATGACGCCGCAACCGGTCGAGAAGCCGATCGGTTACGTCGCCCTGGTGCGCCATGCCGCGCAAGCGTTGTATGCCCCAACGCGCCTGGCCCCACAGTCCGGGCGCATCGCGCGTGCGCCACTGCGCACGGATGGCTCGTTGCCTCTGGTGCGCGGTGCACACATCAAGGCCACGCCTGTGGCCGCCTGGCGCGCCAACGGGGCGCGCGGTCCGTTGTGGGTTGCCGCGATCAGGCTGCGCAACACCCTCGCCCAGCCTGTCGTGCTCGATCCACGGGATCTGCGCGGCCAATGGCAGGCGGCGAGTTTCCAGCATGCGCGCTTGGGTCCTTCGGGGGATCCGACCGACACCACGACCGTCTACCTGGTCTCGAATCGTCGCTTTGAAGCGGCCCTCGGGCCGTTCGCACCGCGGGCGGCCAAATCTGTGCAGGTGACGCCATGATTACCATGAACCGGGTGATCCCGATCATCGGTGGCCTGGTGGTGGTGATCGCGGTTGCGGTCGCACTCAAGAGTGGTGAGCGCAAACCCAAACCGGACATGCTCAGTGACCTGCCCAGGGCCGCCTCACCGGACGTCGACACACCGGCCGATACGGTGCGTTCGCTGTCGGCACAGGTCGCACAGATGGTCGATCAGACCAGGCGCCTGACCGAGGAGAACCAAAAGCTGCGCGAGCAAAATGCCACCGCCCTGGATCAGGAGAAGCGCGTGGCCGCGAAGGTGCGCGCCGAGTTGGCCCAGGATATTGATCGTGCCGGGCGGCGCGATGACCAGACCCTGAATGCCCTGTCACAGCAGCTGGAAAAACTGCGCGGTCGCCTGGCCAATGTCCAACCCCCCGCACCGGCGCCCGGCGACATGCCGGTCGGCTTTGGCTATGACGGCACGACGACGACAGGCACGATTCATTGGATCAACGGACTGGATGCACCCGCCGCGGGCCCCACCGATGAGGGGTCGACGTTTGCGCCAGTCCCCGGTAGCTCGCTCCTGCACCCCAACATCCCAGGGGGCAAGCCTGCCGGCGATCCCAGCCTGGTCAACGCCGTCGCGGCGACGCCGGCCAAGGCGGCGGTCGAGCCGGTATACACGATCCCCGCCAATGCCACCCTGACCCAATCGACCGCCTTCAGTGCCCTGATCGGGCGCGTGCCGGTCGGTGGCCAGGTACAAGACCCGATGCCGTTCAAGGTGCTCATCGGGGCGGAAAACCTCGCTGCCAACGGCCACCAGATCCCCGGCCTGGAAGGCATGGTCATGTCGGGTATCGCGGTGGGCGACTGGGCGCTCTCGTGTGTGCGTGGCTCGATCCTATCGGCCACCTTTATCTTTGATGACGGGCGTGTGCAGACCTTCGGCGAGAAACAGCGCAAGCAGGGACAGGGCAACGATCGTCAGCAGGAAAGCCTGGGCTGGATCTCGGACCGCTTTGGCACACCCTGCGTGAGCGGCAAGCGCATCACCAACGCGCCCGAGTTCCTGGCACAACGCATCGGGGTGATGGCCTTAGGCGCGGCGGCCGAGGCGGCTGCGGCCTCGCAGACCACCAGTACCGTCAGCGACCAGGGTACGTCCAATACCACCGTCACCGATGATCAGGGCAAGTACATTCTGGGCAAGACCATCGCCGGTGGCGCGCAGGAGATCGACACCTGGCTGATGGAACGCCAGGCGCAATCGTTCGATGCGATCTTTGTCGCGGCCGGTGAGTCGGTGGTCGTCCACCTCGACGTCACCCTACCGATCGACTACGACCCCGCCGGGCGCAAGCTCGACCACCACGCCCGCCTGACAGGCCCTGGAGGTGCTTATGGCTACCTGGATTAAACCAATTTTCGTGATTGTCGTGGTGCTCGGCCTGACGGCCTGTGCGACCAGCAAGGAAGACGTGATTCCCCAAGATGGCCCGGACATGCAGACGATCTATGACACCCATCAACGCAACGCCGGCGCCCAGCGCCATCTCATCACGCAGCGCGCCGGGCTGGATCGGTCAATCGCGCGCGGGGCCGGCGACCTGCGCGACTTCACCCAACAGGCCAGCAACGAGATAGAACAGGTCTTCCCGCTGCTGCCGAATCCGCAGATGGTGCTATTTGTGTTTCCACACTTGAGCAACGAGGGCGCGCCGGTACCGGGCTATACCACGGCATTCCCGCTGTATGCGATCGACCAGTACGCGATGCCCGGCGAGGAAAACCGGCCATGAGCGATCTACTCGCCCTGTTTGGCCTGACAGGCAGCCCAGCAGACCCACAGCCTGCCACCGGCGCGCGTCATCGGCCGATCACCCGCGCCAAGGTGGCGCGCGGTCAGTACGGCCTGCCGCCCTCGTTTACCGATCTGCTGCCCTGGAGCGAATACCTGGCCGAGGATGACGCCTTCCTGCTCGAAGACGGACGCAGTGTCGGTGCGGTGCTGGAAATCACGCCGGTCGGCTGCGAGGCGCGTCCTGCGCGCTTCATGGCCGATCTGCATCGCGGCCTGTTGGGGATGCTCTCCAATGTCCTGGAGGTCGACCCCTCACCCTGGGTGGTGCAGATCTACGTGCAGGATGAGACTGACCTGCGCACCACCAGCACCGCGCTTGCCGACTACATCCGCGCCGATATCCGCGACAGCGCCCTGACCCGGCACTGGTTGGCGGTGATGGATTCGCATCTGCATGCGACGGCGCGGCCCGGTGGCGTGTTCGACGACAGCATCGTGACCAACTGGCGTTGGGGCGGCAAGCTGCGCCGCACCCGCCTGGTGGTCTACCGGCGCTTCAAGCGCGAAGAACAACCCCTGCGCGATTCGGTTGAGCAGCTGCGCGACCAGGTCGGTCGGCTGCGTGCCTCGCTCGATGCCGCTGGCGTGTCTTCGCGCGTGGTCGATGGCGAGCATGTCTATCACTGGCTGCTGCAGTGGTTCAATCCCAATCCGGGGATATGTGACGGTGACAGTGCGCGCCTGGGCGATGTCGCGCCCTACCCCGGTGATGATGATCTGCCGTTCGGGCACGACTTTGCCGAGATGCTCACGCTGTCGGTACCGCAGTCGGATACCGAGAACAACCTGTGGCGCTTTGATGGCATGCCGCACACGGTCGTCTCGGTACAGGGCCTGCGCCGATCGCCCGAGATCGGTGTACTGACCGCCGAGCGCGCAGTGGGTGATCAGATCTATGCGGTATTCGATCGCCTGCCGGTCGGCACCGTGATGGCCCTGACCATGGTGTGCAAGCCCCAGGACATGCTGCGCGCACATGTGGCCAACGTAAAGCGCGCCTCGATCGGTGAGGGTGCCGAAGCCGTGCTCGCGCACGAGAATGCCTCCCAGGTCGAGATCCAGATGGCCCGTGGCGACCGCCTGGTGCCCGCCTACTTAAGTTTCTATGTGCGCGCCGAGGATGACAACGCGCTGCGCCGCCAGGTCAACCATGTCGAGAGCCTGCTGCTGCAGAACGGTCTGCAGACCATCGGGCGTGAGTCGGAGTTTCTGGCCTGTGACGCGTGGGTGCGCAACCTGCCGATGAACTACGACCCGACGCTCGATCGCAGCAATCGCCGATCCCGCCTGATGTTTGGCACCCACCTGACCAGCCTGCTACCGGTGTATGGCCGCTCACGCGGTACCGGCAATCCCGGCCAGCTGTTTTGGAACCGCGGTGGCGAACCCCTGAGCTTTGATCCCCTGAACAAGGACGACCGCAAGAAGAACGGCCACATGCTGATCGTGGGACCGACGGGTGCCGGCAAGTCCGCCACCTTGGTCTACCTGATGATGCAGGCACTCGCCGTGTGGCGGCCGCGCATCTACCTGATCGAGGCCGGCAACAGCTTCGGCCTGATGTGCGACTACCTGCGCGCGCATGACCTGTCCGTGCATAGCGTGGCCATGCAGCCGAACGCGGATGTGAGTCTGCCGCCGTTCGCCGGTGCGCTGTCCCTGCTCGATTCCGATACCTCCCTGGAAACTGTCGACGTCGACTCGATCGATCCCGACGAGTTGGACAACGAGGAGGCGCTGGATGCGCTTGAGGAAACCCGTGATGTGCTGGGTGAGATGGAGATCGCCGCACGCATCATGATCACCGGTGGTGATGCGCGTGAAGACGCGAAGATGTCGCGCGCCGATCGCATGGTCATCCGCCGCGCCATCCTGGATGCCGCCACGCACGTGCGCGAAGCCGGGCGTGAGCAGGTCATCACCGAAGACGTGGCCGCGTCCCTGCACCGCGTGGGCAAGGACGAGGCGCTGGATCCGCGCCGGCGCGAGCGCGCGGTAGACATGGGTGATGCGTTGCTGCTGTTTTGCTCCGGCATCGCCGGGCACTTCTTCAACCGCGAGGGCGTGCGCTGGCCGGACGTGGATGTGACCCACCTGGACATGGGCATCCTGCAACGCGAAGGCTACGAGGATCAGCTGACCGTGGCCTATATCGCGCTGATGAACCATATCAACGGTGTGGTCGAGGCACGCCAGCACGATGCCCGCCCGACGCTGGTGATTACCGACGAGGGCCACATCATCACCACCAATCCCCTGCTCGCGCCCTACGTGATCAAGATCACCAAGATGTGGCGCAAGTTTGGGGCCTGGTATTGGATCGCCACCCAAAACCTCGATGACTTCCCGGATGCCAGCCGGCGCATGCTCTCGATGCTCGAATGGTGGCTGTGCCTGGTCATGCCCAAGGACGAGGTCGAGCAGATCGCCCGCTTCCGCCAGCTCAGCGACGAACAGCGCCAGATGCTGCTGTCTGCGCGCAAGGAAGGCGGCAAGTACACCGAGGGCGTGGTGTTGACCGATCACCTGGCGGCCCTGTTTCGCAATGTCCCGCCGGCACTGGCCCTGGCCCTTGCTCAGACCGAGAAGGAAGAGAAGGCTGCAAGGGCGCAGATCATGCGCCGCCAGCGTTGCACCGAGGTCGAGGCCGCCGTGCACATCGCGGCCGAGATCGAGCGCCAGCGGGCGGGCGGCTGAGATGCGCGTCTGGCACCTTTTGACCTTTGCCTTGATAACGACCACGGCACTCGCCGATCCACGCGTGGAGGTCTTCACCGACCGCGCGCACCCGATCATCCACGCCGAGGCCTTCGCCCAGGTCCGCGTGGTTCGCATCGACGGCCTGGTGCTCGCCCAGGAATACCTCTCCAAAGGCCTGCCGATGGATGAGAACGCAGCGGCGAAGCGCGTCAATGCGCGCCTGGCGGCGCGCCCAAATCTCAAGGATCAGATGATGGCCGCCGGTGAAGGCCTCGCCTTGGCCCATCTGCAGTACCAACTCGATCGCTACCCGGCGATCGTGTTTGACGATAAGGCCGTCATTTACGGCGTGACCGACCTGGCCGTGGCGAAACGTCTCTACGAGCAACGCCTGTGACCGGGTATCCGCAGATCGCACGTATCGCCCTGCCGGCACGCGCGCTGTTGATCGCTTTGCTGATCACCGCACCCTGGCCAAGGGTTGGTTATGCGGCAAGCACCAATACGGCACAGATCCTCTCCAAGACCACCGCAGCCATCGGGCAGTGCCTGCGCTGGCGCCTGACCGGGATCTGTGTCTGGCTCAAGTGCTCACCAAAATGCAAGATCCGCGTCTCACCACGCGTCTTCAACTACGCACCCGATGCGGTAGTGACGGCCCACAACGATGCAGCGAACCACCCCTGGACTGAGCTGAACCCGATCCTGGCCAGTGCCAATGCCGGCCTGGCAGGCTTGGTGGGCGGCACTGCCGATGCCGCCGCGTCGGTCGAGGGTCGGCGCGAGCGTGGCAATCCTGACCGGGGCCGCGACCACCAGAGCTTCCGCGAGGCGGATCTGATCGGCCACCCGTTCGCGGCAAGCGGGCTGGTGCTGGGCGCGGTGGGCCTGGTCTGCCCACCCCGTACCATCCCGATGCTGCCGTACTTCGTGTCCACGCTGGACGCGATGACCTGGCGTGAGATCGTCCCGGTGGAATCGTTGTATCCCGCCTCCCTAATTCCAGGCATGAAGGAGATCGGCAACTGGCCTGCCAACACCTGGGGCAATGTGTATCCACGCACCGGCATGGCGCTGCAGCAGGAAGAACCCAAGGCCGGCGCGATCCTCGCCCAACGCGCCGGCGAGATCGCCACCCGTTCGGGTCAACCGCATGTCTACCTGCCACTGTCCTGGGCCCAGCTGAGCTGGGGCCTGAAGTACTGGAATCCACCCGCGCTCGAACCCAACGATGAAAGTACCGGCAGCTGGCAGATGCTGGAACCCAAGGCCGATACACAGTGCTATGGCTTTGGTGAGAACGACTCGCTGGGCCTGTCGAGCTGGTCAGACGGGCGCAGGGATGTCGGTGGCGACTATCAGTTCAATCTGTGGCGTCCCTACACCTGCTGCCGTGACCGTGGCCATTTCCTTTTCGCCCTACCCTGATCATGAGGAACCCCATGCGAACAACCCTTCGCCTGTGGCTGCTGCTTTCCCTGTCGGGCCTTGCCGGCGCCGGCGAGGTGCCGGTGCCGACGCAAGGCCAGGCCTGGTACTACACCATCGGTGGGGCAGAACCGGTTTCGATTGCGCTCAATCCCGCCGGGGCCAGCCAGATCCTCGATGCCCATGCCTCGCTGACCGCCAGTTACAGCTGCGGCAACTTCGATATCACCACCTCGGTCACCAATGCCTTTTCCAATGTCACCACCAGTCTTCAGAACACCGTGATGGGTGCGGCCACCGGTGCGATATCCGCCCTGCCCCTGTACGTGTTTCAGCGTGCCGCCCCTGGCCTGTACGAGCTGTTTCAGACCTATGCCGCTGACTTCAGCCTGAACTTTGGCGATGCGATCAAATCCTGTGAGCAGATGGAGCAGGAGATCCTCGCCGGCAAAGACCCCTACGCAGAATGGGTCCAGCTGGCCAAGGCCGGCGACTGGCGCAGCCTGATGGGCACCACCGCGGATGCGGTGGCCGCCAAACAACAGGTGGAGAGCAACGGTGGTGACGCCGGTTACCCCTTTCCCAAGGTCAGCAGCGGCGCTGTCGTGATGGCCGGTGGAACGAGTGGCCCGCCGATCGAGCCGATCAAGGACATCACCGGTGCCGGCTGGAATACCACCCTGGGCCGTCTGCCGGGCGACAACACCCTGTACATCCCACCCGCGACCGGCCCGGAGGTGCGCCTGGCGACACTGTTTCCGACACCGGCCGCCGCCGCCAACTACGCGGTCGACGTGCTGGGCGATACCGTGATCAGAACCTGCCCAGGTTGTCCGAAACGCGGCATTCCCGGCAACGGCCTCAATGTGAAGTACGAAGCCCACCGCCAGGCCATTGCCACGAATCTGGTCGCCCTGGTCGGCGGCGCGGGGGTACCGACCAATGCGGCACTTCAGCAGGTCTCCGCACCGGGCGTGGCAGTATCCGCCAAGGTGATTGAAACCCTGCGCGAGTTGCCGGCCGATGAGGCCGGCGTCTTCACCGGACGTCTCGCCTCGGAGGTCGCGATCTCGCGCACCATCGAGGAGGCCTTCGCCATCCGCCGCCTGCTGATCAGCGGCAAGCGCGTACCCGAGGTGATGAGCACCAAGCCCGCCATGGATGTGGCCGTGAGCGGGATTGCGGAACTCGAGCAGGAGATCAACAGCTTCCTGTTTGAGCAACGCGTCAGCAAGGAGATCGCAAGCAATGCCGCCGGCGTCGTGGTGGCGCGGCGCAACCAGCTGGACGCCCGCAGCCAGCAAACGCAGCGCCAGGGTCGTCCCGAGGCCTCCCCGCTTGAAGAAGGAGGCCGCTTCCAGTGACGCAACAAGAAGGTGCGTTTGACCCACGCCGGGCCCGTCGGCGCCTCCTGCGCCTGAGCGTCGCCGCGTTTGCAGCGGTTGCCCTGGTCATGCTCGCGCTGATCCAGATTTACGGCTATGAAGCCGTGCACGATGGCTGGGATGACATGGCCCCGGTCGTAATCGCGATCAAATGGGGGGGCATGGCGGTCCTGATCTGGCAATGGGACAACATCATCGCCTGGGTGGCAAAACGCCAACGCATGAGTAATGCCTACCGGGACTACCTGCTGGGCATGCGTTGGCGAGTGGCGATCGCACTGGTGATCCTGGAAGTATTGTTTGGCCAGAACCTCCTGGCTCATCTGCTGAACTGACGGAGACCGCCATGGCAGTCGACTCCTACCTCGAACTCTTCACCACTCTGTTTGGCTGGCAGTGGTACGGCATCATCTGGGATGCCCTCTCGGACACCGGGATCGTGTATATCCCGTTTGTGATGATCGTGATCAACGGCTGGAAGGATGCGGCACGCGGCGGCAGCTACGGCAATGTCCACGATCTCGCCCTGCGCAGCGTCGAGATCGAATTCTACGTGGCGGTATTTGTGGCCCTGATCGCCGGCCCACCCGCCGTGGCACTGGGCGCCAACACGATGAGTTACACCCCGTCGGCGACCCTGAATGCACCGACACCCGTGACGGCCACCCCGGCGCTACCGGACTCGAGTTATGGGTCGGCCGGCGCCTTCTCGGGCGCACCCGGCAGCGTCGACATCCCGGTGTGGTGGTATTCGATCCTGGGTCTCACCAAAGGCATCAACCACGCCATCATCGCCGGCATGCCCAACTCGGTCGGGATCCGCGAGGTGCAGCAGCAGGCGCAACTGGCCACCGTCAGCAATCCGATCGTGCGTGGTGAGGCCGGCCAGTTCTACAACGACTGCTATATCCCGGCCCGCTCGAAGTACCTGCGCGACAAGCCGACCAGTGCCGCCATCACCGGCCTTCTATCCGAGTACGGCGCCGATGACCCCGATTGGATGGGATCGCATGTCTATCGCGCACTCTACTACCCAAACATGCGCTCACGTACCCGTGTCACCGGCTGGCCCTACAAGGCATCGCGTGACGTGGATTACGGTACGGCGGCCACCGGGGGCTGGGGACAACCCACCTGCGCCGAATGGTGGTTGGGGGATGGGACGAGCACAGGTATCCGAAGCAAGATCAACGCCCTGCCGGAAGCGAGCGCACTGCGGAGCACGCTGTCGTCTGCGGCGACCCGTTTCTCCACCTGGCTCGGGCCACTGGGCAGTAGCGCCGCGATCGTTGCGGAGAAGCTCACCGACAATGCGGTGCGCAAATCATTGAGTAACTCCCGTGTAGAGGCGATGACGACCTTTCAGCCGGATAGTCTGGGTGCCTACAGTGGGCGTGACGGCGTATTGAGCAATCTGTATGGCGCCGCACAAGACATCGCCGGCACGGCCGGCGCAGGCCTCACCCACTTCAGCCTGGGCACCATGCTTACCGCGCTCAAGCCGATGCTGCCCACCATACAGGCCATCACCCTGATGGCGGTGTATGCCTTACTGCCGATCATTGTGGTGATCTCCGGTTACTCGCTGTCGATGCTGGCCGTCGGTGCAATCGGGATCTTCACCATCAACTTCTGGACGGTACTCTGGAAGTTTGCTCAATGGATCGATGAGAACCTGACCGTGGCTATGCACCCCGGCAACCTGGATGGATTGATGAACTGGGCGTCATCATCCGGCGGTGTGGCCGGTGCCACCAGCAAAGCCCTGATGCTGGATACCATGCTGGCAGCATTCATGATCGGAATGCCTGTGCTGTGGACAACGGTGATGGGATGGGCTGGCATCAGCATTGGCCGGAGTATTCAGCAAAGCCTCAGTACCAGTCAGAAGTCTACCGAACAAGCCGGCCAAGCAGGCGGGAACATGGGTTCTAAGACGGCATCCAAGGCAAGCGGAAAGTAGCTTCCCTTGCAACAATAGCAGGTCACCCGCCTAGATAGGGTCGGCTGGGATCAGCGTCTACATCGCTACTGGACACGAGCTCACCTCCATCGAATCGGGAGTAGTAGAGCGAATACCCTGTAGCAGCGAATTGGCTTTCGGCCGCTTCGTCCTTACCGTAACGCAAACCGAGCCACACAGCTCCGGCGACGAGCACGACCTGAACTGCCCAGAAAACCGACAGGACAATATATGGGACGGCCATTCCAACCAGGACAGCTACTAGCACGCCCAAGCTCAAAGAGTACCTGCGACAAGCGTTCACAACCCGCCCCAGGTAGGGGGCGCACCCCAGTCGATTCAGGGGCCAGTGCACCAAACGCACGATCGCGGTCGGCAGCCAGCGCACTCGTACCAATACCGTCCAGACAAAAATCAGGCCATACACGATGACAGCCGAAAAAAATCCAATTTCAAGCATATCCATTGTCAAACTCCTTCAATCACGCCCTCACAAGATCGGGCGTTTGGCTACGGAGGAACTACCCGCAACCGTCCATCACGAACGCCTTACCCTATCGGGCATCTCGGCGCTGGCCGCAGAGGAACCACGCAACGCGGCGTCTGTGGCCCACGAGTCTGACTGGCACTGCCCTCTAGCACCAAATAATGGCTCATAGCACGTCGGCGGGCAATCGCATCGATCAGGCGATCCTCTTTAGCATAGCTGTTCACCGGGGTCGTTTGAATGCGGCCCACAGCCGATTCCACGTGGCCTCGCACTGAGACAACACCCCGCTCGAAGTGTTCCTGCACGCGCCGGAATCACTGGCGTTGCACAGGTAATTGCGGATTCCGTATTGTGCCAATCCAGGGATTTGAGCCGGCGATCTTTGCAGGAACGCAAAGGGCGATGGAAAACGGCGGGAATGGAATAGGCAGGACCAATGGGAAGGGCCCAACCCAGAAAGGGCTGCCGCGACGTAGGTATGCGGCAAATGGCTCCCGCAGCAAGCTATCAATGCATGTTGGGAAAATCAATCTTCGGTCTCAAGGCCTATGACCATGATCGAACCGGCTTGGCCCAGGGGGAGCCGACTATGGCTACGACCTTCGGGTTATGAGCCGCTCTTGGACACATGTGTGCGCAAGCTGACACCAGCGAGCACAAGGAAAACAATAAGTTGCTTGAGTGGGCTTGTAAAGGCTTGTGTCAGTTCGAGCACGCTTGTGTGATGGGAATGTGATCAACACGTGCCCTGTCGACCATCGGGTTTACCACCCGACACTGCTTACTGTATCCGGCCGGACCATCGGATTACCGCCCCGAGGGTCGTATCAAGATCACAGACGCCGCCCAATTTCGGACCTCACTTCGCTTCCAGCTATCATCTGACGACAACACCAAACGGTCTTTCGGTGAGACAAGCGGCCTAAAATCCCACTATGCAATTGATCATCGGCAACAAGAACTACTCATCGTGGTCGCTGCGACCATGGATCTTGATGCGCGCGCTTGGCATACCTTTCACGGAAAGACTCATCCGGCTAGATGCGCCTGATTTCGACACTCAGCTGGCTACTGTGTACGACGGCTGGACGGTTCCCGTTTTGATTGATGGCGACAAGGTCATCTGGGAGAGCCTCGCCATTATGGAGTACCTGGCCGAACGTTTTCCGGCACTCGGCGTTTGGCCGCAGCAGGCGGAAGCGCGTGCGCTGGCACGCTCGATGTCGGCGGAAATGCATGCCGGGTTCACAGCCCTTCGGTCAGCATGCCCAATGAATCTCGGCAAGCGCTATGCTGCCCGAGACCGCGGCATCGACTGCGCGGCCGATGTAGCCCGTATCTGCCGTCTGTGGCGCAAGGCACGCGAAACCTTTGGTCAACGCAGTGGCGAACCTTACCTCTTCGGCGCGTTCAGCGCTGCCGACGCCATGTATGCACCGATCGTGACACGATTGGACACCTATGCAATCGAAGTACCGGCCGACGCGCGTGCCTACATGGAGACAATACTCGGGTCGGCCGCGTTCTCTGAATGGCGAGAAGCTGCTCTGCTGGAACCGTGGGTATTCGAGGCAGACGAGATCAATGAGGTCGCGATCAACGATCTTCGCAATACGTCGACTCATTGATGGGCACGCAACCGGCATCTCCGGCTTTCGCACGGCGGTTGACTCACCCCATTCTGTCAATGGAGTCGTCCAGCTTTATCTGGTGAGGGTTTTCGGTTGGCTGGCCGCGCAACACTTCCAGCAGTTCTCCCTGTTCCAGAATTCGTGGCGCCTCACCCTCGGTTTGTACAAAGGCCGCCCACGGCACGAACTTGGTCATTGGAAAAAGCTGGTTCTCCAGCGGCCACATATCGATGTTCAGTCCGGAGATGAAGATCAGATTCCTGTCCAGGTAGGCACCTTCCTTGACGATTGACCGATAGGTTCGATCGAACTCCATTTGAGTAGTCAGCAATGCGCCCGACAGGATCGGGAATTGCGACGTGACGATGCGCGGCATGAAGCGCAGCAGAATGTTTTCGATGTGGTGTCTGCCTTCGACCGTCAGCGGAATGTCGCGTTTGTAGTTGAACAGATTTGCGGTCAGACGTTCACCAACGGGCGTCGGTCGGGCCTCGCGGAACGCCGAATGGCCGACGGTGTCGACGAAGGGTTTTGCCGCGGCGAATGTTTTCGACGTGCTGAGAATCTGCAGCGGGTACTTGTAGCTGCCGGCTTCGAACTCGAACAAGCGGTCAGCGCGTAGAAACAGGCCCTCATTGCGGCTTTCGTCGGTCAGATTGCTGTCTACGGTAATGGCCTCTCGGCCGTCCTTGGTATGCAACAACAGGTTTTCGCATGCGAACGCGTATTCGTTTTGGTACCAGCAAAGGATGCTCTCCAGCTTTCCGCAACTCGCGCTGCAGGATTCGGGCATGGTCTGCACGCGTTTGTAGCTGCCGAACGTGTTTGAGTGCGGATCGAAGCCCACGTGGCTCGCCTGAATGATCACGAGATCGTGACCATGTGCGGCATAGGGCCCGTGACGGCCGGTTGAGACGACGCCGCCCACCTGGCCATGGTTGAACGGGAAAGTACCGAAATGCTTCGTGATCATGATGACGGGGAATCCCTGGCTCTCATCTGAGCAGAACGCCTGTGACGGCATAATTCTCCGCGGTTGAAAGCCGAGCGAAACCGCCCAGTTGAACAGCTGTGGCACGAAGTCGGTGTACGGCAGCATGTGCCCGTTCACGTGGTAATTGCGGATCGGGTTTATTTGCAGTTTGATCTGATCTGTCATGGCAAGGTGGCGCAGGCCTTCGAGGTTTTTGTTGACCTGACCGTTCAGTTTACCCTCCAAATTGCCTGCTGTCGGCCAAGCCGTGAACCGAAGACCACGCCAGGAGCTCCAGCGGGCTGGCGTATAGGCAATACAAATCATCACTTCGGTGGCTCGCAGCGGGCAGTCTCGCCTGATCGGCCCGGGCATCTGCCGTCGGCCAGCCACGCCGGCTCGCCCAACGGCATGTGAATCGGCGTCACGGCCCGGAACTCTTTCCAATGACGGCCTCGGCGACACACTTCTCCCCCTCCCGCCGGTTTTCTCGACGAGCGACGGATTTGGCCGTATTTAGAAGTAATCCAAAGAGTTTAGAACGCCCGCTTTGGCAGTCCTGACGCAATGCTGTGTTGCCTGCGTGACGGAGACTACCGAAGCCCCCTCCCGTCCGCCCGAACCATCAGGTTACCGATCCGAGGGTGTTGTTCGGCGGGTTAGTTAGCTTTCCCTGAGAGCAGCCCTGGCAGCCAGGGGCCGATAGAAAGTCCCCAGCCACTCACGGCGCGCTTACTGTCGCACGAAAACGCCGTATATACTGCGTACTTCCTCATCAGTGAACCTTTCTTGGAGAGAAGTCGATGCCGAGTTATGACTACCGTTGCGCAGCGAATGAACGCGTGGTCGAGGTGCGCCACCGTATGAGCGAGAAACTGAAGACTTGGGGCGAGGTCTGCGCCCGGGCAGGAATCGATACCGGGGATACCTCTGCCGACTCCCCAGTCGAACGCCTGATCACCGGCGGCAGCGTGGTCTCAAGTTCTGCACTGTCCAATCCCGAGCCGCCGAGCTGTGGCTCTGGTGGTTGTGCAGGCGGCATGTGCGGTCTCAACTGAATCGTCGACCGGGACTTGCCACTAAAGCCGATTGGGTCGAGGCGCAATCACCGCCAGCTAGCCTGCAGCGAAGACGCTATCCGCAGCCGGGACCGGCCTGAGTGCCCGCTATTCCGCCAAGAATACAACCTGGAAAGCGGACGCCGGGCTTGTGTGGCACAACAGTCTGAAAGCGACACACTTTTACCGATTAGATCACGTCCAGTTAACGACCGTTCTGTAACAAGTGCGGACTGTTGTGACAGTAATACTCGCCGCCGCAAAAGGCGGTGAACAGAAGTTGACGGCGTACTCGGCGACCGCCCGAATTTTGGCGGGAGCGGCCGTTCAGGTTCCGGCCGGGCTACGACCGCAATGGGTTGGTTAGCGGGCGTAGGTCGACAAATCTGGCTGAGCGTCAGCTTTCTGATCTCCTGAGCGGCAGCAACCGACACGGAAGAGACGGTCGGCTGGCGATTGGTGAGCGGCAGGTCATCCGCAGGAGCGGACCTTGGCGACCAAGACAGGTGGGTCTGAGAATGTTAAGGTTGTCGGATGCCTGCCCTCAGCAGCAGGCCTGCGGGTATTCACCGAGGTTCAAAGGGCGGGCGTCGGACAAGCCTCGAGGGAGGAAACCGCGGGATGCTTCGCGGGAGTGTGCGTAGACCGCAGGGCTATGGGGATTTGAATCTTGCCGCGTTGGTCTGAGGTGCCGATGCGCTGGATGATCCAGACCATGGCATGGCGCAGGATGTCGACAGTTGAGTGGATATCGCCGATGACCTGGCGTTGACGTCGGCAGAAATACCCGTCAGCGCAGCGTGGCACAAAGGCTGCCCGTATCGGCGCTGGCCAATAACGATACAGCAGGCAGTCTGAGCGAGGTATGGCGCGGCTGCTCATGTGGCACCTCGGCGCTGCGGTGGTGCACGGATCGATTGTCCCCGCGCCAAGATCTCGATGATGATCATCGGTGCGCCGCAGTCCGGGCAGACATAGGTCGGCTGCACCGGTTCGGCCTTGGCCTCATCGATACTCACCGCATCATCGGCTTCAGACGGTACGTTTAGCAGAGCCCGTACCCTTGCCAGATTATCCCGGCGCCCGGCATTGGCGATCAGGCCGTAATGACGGATGCGGTGGAAACCGGTGGGCAGGACGTGCAGCAGAAAACGGCGCATGAATTCGCCGGTGCTGAGCGTCATGGTCTTGTGTTTGGTCCTGCCCTTGGCGCGATAGTCCTTCCACTTAAAGGTGACCCCGTGCTCGTCCAGAGCGATCAGCCGGCTGTTGGCGATGGCCACCCGGTGGGTATAGCGGGCCAGATAGGCCAGTACAGCTTCCGGGCCGGCAAACGGGCGCTTGGCATAGACCACCCACTCACACTGCCGCAGCGGTGCCATCCAGTCGGCAAAGGTACTGGCGTCAGCCAGCGCGGCATGCTCACCGAAGAATTTCAGCTGCCCGGATCGATGGGCCTGCTCGAGTGCCTCGAGGAAACGCCGCCGAAACAAGCGCGAGAGGACACGTACCGGCAGGAAGAAGCCGGGTTTGCAGGCGACCCAGCGTTGCCCGTCGGGCGACAGGCCGCCCCCGGGGACGATCCCATGCACATGCGGATGATGGGTCAGCGCCGAGCCCCAAGTATGCAGGACCAGGGTCAGGCCGAGACGCGCACCCAGATGTCGCGGGTCGGCGGCGATGGTCTGCAGGATCTCGGCCGCGACCTGAAACAGCAGGCCGTAGATCACTGCCTTGTTGGTGTAGGCGATGTCGCTGATCGGTGCCGGCAGGGTAAAGACGACGTGGTAGTACTCGACCGGCAGCAGGTCGACCTGGCGGGCCTCGAGCCAACGCCGGGCGGCGCTGCCCTGACATTTCGGGCAATGCCGGTTGCGGCACGAGTTATAGGCGATCTCGTGATGGGCACAGGCCGGGCAATGCAGCACATGGCCGCCGAGGGCCGCGCTGCGGCACTGCGTGATCGCCGACATGACCTTGAGCTGGCCGAGGCAAAGATGCCCGTCATGGGCTCGCCGAAAGGCTTCACCATGGGTCCGGAAGATGTCACTGACCTCGAGCTGAGGTCGGGACACCACGCCGACTTACGCCGTCGGCTTCAGGTCCAGATACTCCAGCGGCCCCTTCACCTCGTGGAGGATTTTCGTCGCCACATGGGTGTAGCGGGCGGTATTGTCCAGCTTTTGGTGGCCGAGCAGCACCTGGATCACCCGGATATCCTCCCGCTGCTCCAGTAGGTGGGTAGCGAAGGCATGGCGCAGGCCATGCAGCGTCACGCGCTTGTCGATCTCGGCAGCGTCCAGCGCGCGATGGAAGGCGCGGTTGAGTTGGCGCGCGGACAGATGATTCACCGGGTCCTGCCCGGGAAACAGCCAGCCGCCGGGCAGCACCTTTCGTTGTGCTTTGCCCTCCCGCCACCAGACGCGCAAGAGCTCGAGCAGTGCCGGCGAGAGCATGGCGTAGCGGTCGCGCTTGCCCTTGCCCTGCTCGACGCGGATTACCATGCGCTTGCTGTCGATGTCGGTCACCGTCAGATGAACCACCTCGCTGGCGCGCAGACCGGCGCCGTAGGCGACCCCGAGTGCGGCCTGGTACTTGAGGCTACCGGCCGCCTGAAGCAACTTGGTGATCTCCCCAACGCTCAGGATCACCGGCAGCTTGCGTGGCTGGTGGACATGGCTCGTATGCCTCATCACGCCAGGCCGATCAAGGGTGATCTCGAAGAAGAAACGCAAGCCGGTGAGGGTTGCGTTCAGCGTGGTGCTGGAAGTGTTCTGCTGAACCAGGTACAGCTGATAGCGTCGCAGGTCCTCGGCGGTCGCGGCGTCCGGCGACTGTCCGAAGAACCGCGTGAAGTTCTTCACCGCTCGGACGTAGGCGATCTGGGTCCTTGGGCCAAGCTTGCGCAGCGTCATGTCGTCGATCATGCGTTGACGCAGGGGGCTGATGGCGCGAGTCGATTGGGTCATTGGTCTGCTCCTATCGAGAAAAGAGGCGGATTGCCTCATTCCTCAACATAGGAAACAGACCATCGATCTCAGTGACCCATCGGGGTTAAATTGAGGTCCTACCGCGTTAGCGGTTTAGTCCAACGGCCATGACCTGCCGGTCGCTGGGTGCCTGCTGACCGGCAGCTATATGCGCATAGCGGACCAGAGCCTTGCGGGTCACTTCGTCCGGATTCGACGGTGGATTCACCTGGTCGACGAAACATTCTAGATTCTATGTAGGTAGGAGGAGTGTTGCGAATGAAACGAAGACCGCGGGTTCATTACACAGAAAGCCAGAAGGCGCTGATGTGGTCTACTGAATCCGGACACCGAGTCAAGGCTGTAAAGTGCCAACACGCGGGCACGTCTTATGCGCGAGATCGCAGGCACGGTGTCTTCGCTTCGGCCAGACCGCGGTCTCGAAGGTCGTCGTCATGTCCAATCCAATATCTCAACATGTGTCCCCGGCCCGTGCGGATGAGGTGGGATCCGCACCCCAACGCCATCAACCGGGCCGGGGAAGACGGATTAATTGTCGCCGTGCAACAATGCTCCTGCGCCAGAATCATCGTGAACATCGATCTTGGACAAATCCGGGTTCACACCGATGGTGTGCTCATTCAGCCATTTGTTGACTTCGATCTTTTCGAAGCGGCCTTTGGGTTCGACCGGGAAGCGAATTGCCTGACCTGCTTTTACTGGTAGAACTTCGTTGTCCTTGACCACAATTGTGCCGTTCACCACAACATAAGGAATGCCAGTTGACGGAATTCCGTGCTCGCCAACTTTGTAGCCAGAATTGTCGGTGATCGTTTCGGGATCAAAGATCGTGATATCGGCAACCTTGCCCACCTGCATCCGGCCCCGGTCCTGCATTGACTTAAGCCCGGTATCGCCCAAATGTTTGGCGACCCAGTAACTGGCCTGTGCAATGGTGAACATCAGTGGAACACCCTGTTCACGGCCCATGCGGAAGGTAGCGCCGCGTGTGCCCGACGTTCTTGGATGACCGCGGTATTCTGACCAGTCCGCGTCCCAAGGCAACAGTTCACCGTCATCGCCAATGCCGGCCATCGCATCGCTCGCAAGAGTCATGTGCGGAACAGTCAACCAGTATGGCATCCACTCTTCGCGATATGGGAAAAACACGACCACGGCGCGTCCGGGATTGGATTCCAGCAACGCGGCATAAGTCTCATCCGTCAGATAGGCATCATCGACGGGATCGTAGAGCGTGTCTTCATAACGGTAACCGTATTTTTCTTTCCACTCGGCCGGGCGCAGGAAATCCGCGCTGACAGGTGTCGATCCTGCCGCATAGGGATAATACTCGGACCACATGTTGAGGCCCTTTTCGCGGGCAAGCTGCAGTTTTTCCTCGATCTCCCACCAACCATAGTCGTTGTTGTGCGCCATCAGCAGCGGCGCGCCCAGCAGCATGGCGTTGGTGAAAATCTCGTCAAAGGCAATGGGCGCTTCGGTCGGCGTGTCCTGGATCAAATGATAACGGGTATGAACCGACGTCAAACGATCGTAATTTGCCCCAACTCTTTGGGCGGCGAAAAGCTCATAGCTGGTCAATCCACGCGCCATATAAGCCGCGCCCACGCCGACACCGAGTGCTCCGTTGCGGAGATCCTCATCCATAATCTGCATGACCTGGTTCATGTCATCTATTGACGATCTGGTCACGGACCATCCGACAACGCCATCCGCTCCGGCTTTGGCGATATAGGGCGTCGCTCTCGCGTAATCGGTCGGATCACTCAGTCCGGCTTCAGGATCGTGGACAGCCATACGCGCCATGATCATGCCCGTTGTGGTGCCATAGTTGACCTGCCAGCCGGTCGCGGCCTTTTCGTCATACCAGCCCCCGACGTTGAACGCCCCGAGCTCTAGGTCCATTCCGGTAGTGACACCGTCCCGCAGCGCCATCTTGGTCGCAAAAGTGTCCACCGCGTGATAATGCGTATCGATGAAGCCTGGAGCCACGACATGACCAGTAGCGTCGATGGTTTCCGCACCTGAAAGCGGCTCTTTACTGATGGCGACGATGCGCCCATCGGAGATGCCGACATTGGCAATGTCATCAAACATGGTCTCGGGGTCCATGACCCTGCCGTTATTTATAACGAGGTCATAGTTTTGGGCAAAGCCTGTGGGCGCGGCCAGAACGCTGACCACAAAGGTGCTGGCCACTAGGTGTCTTATTAAAATCATCGTGTTCCTCGTTACTAATGAATGAAGTTCAGTGGGACTTATTCCGGGGCGAATCCCTTGAGTGACGCGTTTTGAAATTGGTGCACGACGACCAGGGGTCCACTCGATTTCAGGTCTGGGCTGAATGCGAGCTGCCGTCGGGTTTCACCAAAGGCGGGCGCTTCGCCGCCGAGAGTCGTGCCCTCTTCGGATCTGCAGTGAATGCCGACCATCTGTATTCCCTGTCAATGAGTGGTCGCGGACGCTGATCAAGGGCCCAAACGTCCGCTTCGCCTTTGGTTTAAATGCAACTACCCTAGTAGTCCATGCGGACAGTTATGTTATTTATTCGGACTATGCGTAGCATTCGGTATGCGCTCAGCCAAATCGTTTCGACTCTCCAAAAAGACCGACGCAGCTCTGAATCAATGGTGTCGATCCACGACGCTGCCTCACGGTCAGATTATGCGCGCAAGAATCATACTGCAACTCAGTGAAGGAATGACACGCACTGACGTTGCCGCGGCACAGAGGACCACAGCGAAGACCGTGCATCAATGGCGAAATCGGTTTGAAGCTGAGGGTATTGACGGACTGCTGGAACGTCCGCGCTCTGGACGCCCGACAGTCATCAATAAAGAGATCGTTGACAAGGTTTTTTCTGACGACGAAACGTATCCCTGAAGAGGCCACACACTGGAGTATCGAGTTGGTGGCCCGCTGCGCAGAGGTGACGCGGTGGAAGGTACGCCGGATCTGGAAAGCCGCTGATTTACGCCCACACCGGCTCCGTATCAGATCGTCGTCGCGCTGGTGGACAAGATGCTCGAAAACGGATACTCCAAAGAAAATTGCTCGGAGGCAACATGTACCGGGTGATGAAGCAGGTCTGGGTTTTAACCCTGGCCTTATGCGGGAAAGTAGACCTTAAAATGAAGAAAAGTTGCCAGTATCCCGCCGAGAGAGGTATACGCTAGCGATCTTTTGACAACATCGGTTCAACCGCATCGCTGATGGGGGCTGAAGACGAAGCTCCGCCGCGCGATGGTGCGCTGAAAAGTGACGCGAATAAAGGGAGATCAAACATGAAACAACTGCTGCGAATCTCAAGGCTCGTGACCGGAATGGCACTTGCCTTCGGGCTCCTCGCGGTCGCGCACGTCAACGCGGCCCAGGATTACGACCTCGTGATCCTCAACGGACGGGTCATGGACCCGGAGACGGAGTATGACGCCGTCGCCAACGTGGGCGTGAAAGATGGCCGAATCACGGCCGTCACCCAGGACAAGATCAGCGGCAAAAAGACCATCGACGCCACCGGCCACGTGGTCGCGCCAGGTTTCATCGATATCCATGCCCATGGCCAGAACCTCGGCGATTACCGGATGCAGGCCATGCAGGGCGTCACTACCATGCTCGAGCTGGAATCGGGCGTGCTGCCAATTTCCAGCTGGTATGAAGAACAAGGCAAAAAGCGGCTGCCGGTCAACTATGGCGCGGCCGCCGGTTGGACCTATGCCCGTATCGCCACCTTCACGGATACCCAGCCCGAGGCCACGGTCAAGTATTTCCAGGATGCGCAGAAGCTCAGCGGCTGGAAGATGGATGTGGCTACCCCGCAACAACAGGAGAAGATCCTTGATCTGGTGGAACAGGGTCTTGATGAAGGTGCGCTTGGCATCGGCATCAATGCCGGATACGCCCCCGGCTATGGCCGTAAGGAGTATTACGCCCTGGCCGAGCTGGCCGCGAAGCGCGATGTTGCCACCTACACCCATGTGCGCTATGCCAGCAACATGGAACCCAAGAGCTCGTTCGAGGCGGTCCAGGAACTGATTGCCAATGCCGCGATCACTGGGGCGCATATGCATGTCTGCCACATCAACAGCACTTCGCTCAAAGACATCCATTCCACGTTGCCCATGATCGAGAATGCCAAGAAGCGCGGCATCAATGTCACCGTCGGCGCCTATCCCTGGGGCGCCGCCAGTACGGTGGTGGGAGCCGCCATGTTCAGCGGCGAGGGCTGGCCCGAACGCATGGGTTCCACTGCCCATAATTTTCAGCTCGGTCTCGAACGCATGACCGATGAGCAGCTGGCGGATTATCAGAAGAACAAGCCAGGGACTTTCATCGTCTGGCACTTCCTGGACGAGACCAATGCCGAGGACCTGGTGCTGCTCGACGCCTCGGTGCTGCATCCGGATGTGCTGATCGAATCCGACGAGATGTTCTGGATGTTCATGGACGAGCACAATGAGATCCAAAACTACAACGGGGACGCCTGGCCCTTGCCCGAAGGGTCATTCTCACACCCGCGATCGAACGGGACCTTTGCCAAGATTCTGCGCTCCTATGTCCGCGAACGTGGGTTGATGAGCATGCAGGAGGCCCTGCGCAAGATGGCCCTGATGCCAGCCCAGACGCTTGAGGCGTTCGTACCCCAGATGAAAAAGAAGGGCCGCATCCAGCTCGGCATGGATGCGGATATCGTGGTCTTCGATCCCGAAACGATCCGCGATGTCGGGACCTATGAAAAGCCCAACCAACCGGCAGAGGGTGTGCAGTCGCTGCTGGTCAACGGCGAGCTGGTGGTCGCTCGGGGTGAGTTGGTTCTGGACGCCGCACCGGGCCAGCCGATCAGACGTCCGATGACTGATTGAGCGGGGCTGTCGGGGCAGGCCATTATGCGAATCCACGCCGACTTGTTCGACCCCTGGCGCACGTAGCAAAAGCACTGGACAAAACAAAGATACAGATGAATTGGCCAGTTGATTGATTCGCCCATGATTGTCCTTGACTGGCCGGGTTCGCCCGTGGCAGATAAAGCCGCCAATGTCAGCTCCTGGTCGGGAGCACCATCTAGCCAACCTGACATTTCCAAGCATCCCAACAGCGAGATTGGGTGGCCGGGGAATGACCGCTCCTGTTACAGAACGGTCGTTAACTGGACGTGACCTGACTGGAAGAAGTGGGTCGCTGGCATGAGTTCGATGCCGATAAATCGAACGTCCGCTAACGGGAAACTCGGAGTTCAAATCTGGATTACTCCTGCGTAAAGACCACCGAGCGTACTAATGCTGCATTTGTGCGGAATGAGCGGTTCCAGCAGACGATCGATCTGTTGGATGAGCCGACGAAGCCTGAACTGAAAGTCGTCAAATGATGACGTCCCGGATTCAGCAGCTGAATGACGCTTTCAGAACGTCTCTAAGCGCCGATCGCGGACGATTTGTGATGACGAGTGGGGTTGCCAGTTCGGATGCCAAAACAGAAAATTACATTGAGCGATTTCCGTTGCCAGTCTTACCGTGGACGGCTGGATCTGTTTCCAGTGGCGCCATAAGCATCCATTTGTCACGGAAAGGAGGCAGACGAAAATTCGTTTATGGGCGATAAGATACTACGATGACGCATGCCAAACTCAATCCTTCTTTACGATGCCCTGTGGTCTCTGAATAAGGGCCATCTATTGCGTAAGGCCGGCGGCTTGAGCAACGGTCTGTACCTGGAATACGTGCCCGAAATTGCGTTGGTGTTCGATCGCCTACAACGCGACGGCTATCTGCGCGCAGTCGTTTTCCCAGATCGTAATCCGGACTCGATCCAGTTCTTCGCCCTTAGCGAAGCGGGTCGAGAGAAACTACACGAGGTTTCGGGCTGGTACAAACAGCTGCCGTGGTACTTGAAATTCTGGGGGCGGTTGGGACTCCCGCTACCGGACTCATGACAGCTGGTGATTCGCAAGCGAGATACCGGCGCGGTCAACGTCCAGATCGCCGAATGTGCGTTAGGGGTACATTGTCAAAGTCGCGCGATCCGATTCTTGACGTCTTTCCCAGCAATTGTCACGTCTCTGAGCGCCGGTCTCGGTCGCACCGTAATGACGCGCGGTGTCGCTTGTTTGGACGCTGATACGGTCGCTCAAATCCTGGATTCGGTGCGCACGTACTATCGGTTTGACGAAGACATCGATCCATATGAGGAGCACGATATCGTGCCAACTCATTGTCGAGAGGAAGGACTACTATTGGAAGATCGATTATTACGGTGGGAACATGGAGTTCCACTCTCCAGATCCGGCTGAGCTTTCAGTGACGATCCGGGTGCTGACGATCATGCGCGTCGATGAGTACTGACACACACGGCCCTTATCGCGCCCTTTCATCGGGCGACTGATCGGAACCCTGTGCTGCGAACTCCTTGAGCATGTGTTCTTATGGAATGCCGGTGAACTGAAACGAAAACTCGAAGGATTCCGGCAATATTGCAATGCGCATCGCATGCACATTTCTCTCAACGGCGACACACCGTCAGAAACCGCTGGCGAAGCCATCGGCAGCTGTGCCAACCTCACCGATACCAGTGAAAATCTCATTGCCGCGGGCTGTAGCAGGCATCCGTAGCCACTTGAATGACAATTCGCCAGTCACGGGCTACGCCACGGCTACAGGTGACGCAGCCAAGCTTGCGCGACGTTAAATATTCGAGCAAGCCCCAGTTGTTACCAAACACAGGAGGAGCCGATGTCATATTGTTCTCGTGCCCTGGTAACCGGTGCCACTGGCGCCATTGGTGAAGCTATCGCCAGAGGATTGGCATCCGACAATGAGCGGGAGGTGGTGCTGGTAGCCCGCAACCGGGAAAAGGCGGAACGCACCGTGCAACGCATCCGGCACGAAACAGGCAATCATCACGTACGTTTTGAGTTGGCCGACCTTTCCCGGGGCGGCGCAATCGACGATTTTGCGGCACGTTGGGATGGTCCACTGCACATCCTGGTCAACAACGCCGCTGTCACGCCAGGTCAGCAAGAGGAATCCCCGGAGGGGGTGGAACTACAATTTGCCACCAATGTGTTGGCCTACTATCGCATGATTCGTGCCTTCACCCCTTACCTCTTCGCAGCCGAAGGGTCGCAGGTAGTGAACGTCGCAAGCTACTGGGCGGGCGGACTGGACCTGGACGATCTGGAGTTTCGGCGCCGACGCTACAACAATGACGCCGCCTACCGTCAGTCAAAACAGGCCGACCGTATGCTAAGCGCAGCCTTTGCTGAACGCCTGTCTGATCAAGGAATATGTGTCAACGCCTGCCATCCCGGTGACGTAAACTCGACCCTCAGCAACAATCTCGGTTTCGGCGGTCACCAGAGCCCGGAGGAGGGAGCGGACACCCCAGTCTGGCTGGCCATTGGTAGCGCCGGCACCGAAACAACGGGATGCTATTTCGAGAGTCGTCGGGCCGTTCCTTGTAGTTTCAGCAAAGACCGCAATATGGTGGAACGGTTGTTTGATGTCTGTGAAGCCTACGGATGATTCGTTTTCATTCTGCCGTTGCGTCGTGTCGGCCTGGGATGCTGGACGTTAGGGCAGCAAAAACAGCCCTAGCCATCAACCGGTATCCTTCTTCACTTGGATGCACACCATCATCAAGCCACTGGTTCGGACTTGATTCACCGACAGACCAATGTTCATGAATGGGCACACAAACTACGCTTAGCGTCCTGGCCGACTCGCGCATTGCCTGCCGGAAGGGCTCAAGCATGAGGTTTTCCTGTGGGGGATAAACCGGTGGTGGAGGTACCAGCAGAACAATGCCCTTCGGGCACTCTGTTTTATAGCCACGCACTATTTTCCGTACTGCGACCTGGAACTCAGTTGCGGAAATACCAACGAAGCAATCATTGATGCCGAATTGAACCAAAGCGATGTCTGCTGGCGGGTGCAACAAAGCCCCCCTCAGGCGACGTAGGCCGTCCTGGGCGGTATCACCGCACACCCCATGATTATGCAATCGAAATAGGTTCGACGGATAATCCTTTGCCAATAGCTCCATCAGCATGTGAATGTAGCCAGTTGGCACCATGTACCCATAGCTTAAGGAATCGCCAAGCACAGAAAGGGTGATTTGGTGTTGATCCTTGATAAGCGAAGCAAAAGAACTATTCATTATTTTTCCAGAAAGGCCATCACCCTTCGCGTAACCTCATGGCGCCTTTAGTCCTGTCCCGGAGTTTGCTCGCCCAAGTCGAGCCAAAGCTGGAACTGCCATATATGCGCGTTGATGAATACTGACGAATTTAGACCACTAGGCCAGCACGCGCCCTCTTCCAATTCTGGAACGCTCAACTAAGACTACTGTGGCAGTTTGTACGAGACGTTCCCTTCGCTCACCACAATGTAGCGCTTCTCTTGTAGTTCGTTGATCAACGAAATCAACTCCCCTTCCTCAAGCTTCTTGGTGAATAGCGTATTGATGGTGTTGGCTAGCGTCTTAACCTTCCTAGGCCGCGAATGTCCCCGCCCTGCCAAATTCTTTACGATTGCCGCAATTTTTTCGTCGTCACTAGTGGCAGCAGACATACGCAACACAGGGATCTCGGCCAAATCCTTTTCTCTCTGAATCCGAACTTTTCGGGCTTTCAGGTGCTTGATTAGAGGGTCGAAACCAGTGTCTTTCGATATGACGTGAAAATACGCTTCTGGCTCTTTTGCGACCAGTTCGCCGACATAGAATGCCAAGTGGAAATCAAGGGCATTCTTGCCATTGCCACCGATCTTTACGTACTGAGCATTGTCGCCAAGCTGTTGCATAGCGGCAGCCAATTCATACGAAATTTTGGCTTGGCTCGCTCCGACGAAAACGAGAACTTTAAAAGGGTGGCTCGCGAGGATTTCGAGGTTCCTCGGCTGCACGTTTTCGAAATCGATGAGTACGTAATTCGTCGCCAAACCTCTACTCCCTTTTCCTATACCATTTACCGGAACCGGCCAGTCCGTAAGTCACGATTCGCGTGCTGACCATCATGCGCGTAGATGCGCAATAGCGACGCGCATTCACGCCACCAGCTACGGCCTCAAAACTCACGCGTACCACGGCACTTTGGATAGTTCGTACAACCCCAGAAGGCTTTTCCAGAGTTAGAGCCTCGACGCGCCACGCGCTTCACCATCGGGCCATGGCAGGTGGGACACTGGGGTGTCGACTCGGCTCCGGCTGAAGTTGGTTCTTGCCGGTCGTGAACGCTGCTGGCCCTCGCAATCGGTCTTTCACTGTCCACCCGCGGCTTCTTGGAACCGTGCGCTTCTCCATCGGGACACCACTCTCTCGAAGAATGAGATCTCGTACCGCATTTCGGACCACTATCCGCTGTGGGTGGAGTTTCGCCTTTAAAACTGTTTCTACACTCGGCTGCCCCATTTCAGACAAGGCCTCCGCTCTCAATTGCCTGTCCTCCTCGCCGTGTTTTGTCCGATGAGGTCTGAGCGGCAGTAACGGTCAACGCCGCTGGTAAACACCGCTGACGATGAAATCGACACCTAGGGAATCTCGGAGGGGCATCTGAATCGCGGGGTTGAAGCCGACATTTTTGCGGATCTCTGCGATCTCCTCCCGCAGTCGATCAAGGGCATCCGGCCCCAAAATGGATATGCGCGGGTCTTGAGCCAGCATGTGGGCCAGTCGAGGGCCAACAGTGTTGTCATGCCCCGAAAAATTCTCGACCGCGAGGTTTACGCGTGTCGCCCTGAGGTCGACCGTTTTCTGAACAGCTTTACCCCACTCCACTTCCACCGGCACTGAGGAATAACCGATTGCCCCAATTTCGATCACAAAATCGTCTTCCAGCAATCTCAGTGCCTCATGATTAAGGTCACTGACCACCCTTGCCTTCCCAGTGCCTTTCACGACGTATAGGTGCGTCTGCAAATCAATATCTGAATCGGCACTCAGTCGAATGCTTCCCGTTTTCAGGTCTGCTGGAATCGACAGATTAACCTCGACCCTTGGTTTTGCTGCTTCTTCCCCTTGAGAGACTGCTCCGAGCACCCAAGTCCGCACGTCCTGAATCAGCGCTGCTTCCAGCGCATTATGATTCTTTTGAGTGAAACCCCGCGATGTCACCATAGACCGCTTGCGATCCCCCTCGACGTCCCAGATCTGCACTTCCAACTCTTGAGCGGCATCTTGAGAAAACCACCAAAAGCCTGCGGCTAAAACGACGAGCAGAACGACTCCGGTCGATACGGCAATTTCCCAGCGCTGAGTTTGCGAGGACGTTGCGGAATCGGTCTTCAACCCGAGGTCGTCTACACGCGAAGAATCACTGGGTTCACGTTCTTGACCTGCCATGACACGGGCCTTAACCGCAGCAACAAACGCCTGCACCTCCGGGTGACTATTATCTTCCTCACAGTCGGAAAACTGCGCCGCCTCGATACGCCCGAAACCAAGCGGCGACTCCACGTGATCGAAGATGACCGGTACCAGCGCTTCGCGCCTCGCGCCTCGGGAAGCCTCGTCCTTCACCCAGTCCGATTTAACCGAATTGTGGCTCCACAGAACGACGACGCATTCTGCTTCGTCCAATGCTGTCCCAATCACCTGGTCCCAGGTCTTACCGGGGGGTATGTGGCGATCCCACCAGATGGAAAGCCCGTGCTGTTCCAGAAGGCTCGCGATACGTATCGCTCTGTTCTCGTCCTGGTGCGCATAACTGATGAAAACATCTGCCATAGGGTTTTATTCCCAGTATCAGGTTGTTGCTGAATCAACAATCAGGCCCATTGTCATTTCACTAAAGGCGTAACGAATTCATGCAGAACAACACGTAGGTAACCGTCCAAAGAAGCATTTTTGACACCGCGGCATAACGCCCCTTTCCAGCCCCCTGCCCCGCGAGTATAGAAGATGCGGCTCGCTGAACGGTTTAGTCGAATCCTGCCGTTTCGTCATGGTACATCGGGTACAGAATCTGACAGCCCTGGCCGTGAAAGTGTCACGAACGACGGTACCGTCACGCGCACGACAGGATAAGCTAGGCCTTCTTCCGGGTACCAATCCAACGGCTACGCTATTCTTAGTCGCGCAGTCTCTGGACCATTCGGATTCAGCCTGACCGCCAAGGATACAGGTAAGAGTCAACTGGATCTTCTGATCGGGCAGATAATGCAACCGACTGGAAAAGGACCCCATCCCGGACGTCATGCACTGCGTCCCTCGGGTCGCATGAATCAATCAAGGAGAACCTGTTTTACGCATGAAACCCGTTCAAAGACCTGGGTTCCCCTTCGATACGGTCCCCGGCCCCATCTATCGCCCAGCCATGGGCGCAGCGCTGATAGCGTCCGGTCTGTTGGCATTACTGGTCGGCTTAGTGATTCCCTCACTCGGACAGTTCGTTCTCATCAGCAATACGCTGGCCGATGCCCTAATCCACGAGCCAGTGGCCATGTTACTAATCGCTGCACCTTCGGTGCTTGGCATATTCGGCGGTGCTTGGTTGATCTCGCGTGGACGACGCATGCGGGCAATCCCCGCCGAAACGCTTCTCAAAGACGCTGCTCGACCTCCCATTCTGTTCCTGCGTTCCTTTGATGACGACGATCTTGTTGACCCGACACCACGCATGATTCCGATGGGCGACTTTCTTCCCCGTCGCTACGAAGAATCTTTCGCCGGCGCCCTCAAAGGGGTTGGGCCCATGGTAGCGATCGGACGCCCAGGCAGCACTTTGTCGGATCTGGGCAGCTGCCGGCTGTACGTGCCGGATCACGCGTGGAAAGATGCGGTGAATTACTTGCGAGCGCGCGCGTCAGCAATCCTTTTTGTTGTAGGCCGTACCGAGGGGTTATGGTGGGAAATCGAAACGAGCCTACGCGATGTCGCATCCGAGCGCTTACTGTTTTTCTTCCCGTACGCCGAAGAACGCGGTCGCCGAAGTTCAATCTGGCGGCGCCACTTCCACTGGGCGGTAACACGGGTGCCGTTCAGCAAAGCCGCTTTCGTGCGCATGGAATCTGAGCGTCAGGCACGCTACCAAGCATTCCGTGAACGGGCTAACCCCCTTCTTCCTTTCCCCCTTGCTAATCAGCTCGGTAAGAGCCAGTTTCTCGATTTCGACGAACAACACCGCCCCCGCCTACTCGACACGATACAGCCGTGGTGGGTCCCACTAGCATTCTATCTACCTTCGACCAGGCGGACCGTCATCGACGTAACCAAAACCCTGCGGCTATTCGTCACGAAGTTGCAGCGCGCCATCTGAATAAAGCGATTAAAGAAAAAGGGGATGTGCCGCTGCCACCTCAGCTTCCCATCGTACAGTGGTCCTTAGATAACGCTGTTCGGATAAAAAATCCGGTGGCCAGCCCTACTCAACCAGCACAGGCAATCAATCCGACTACACGTTGACCACATTCCGCACCGTCATTTTGTAGCAAAGCCACACAGTGCGATCGAACTTGACGTATCGAAAGCAACCCCCGTCCCATTGTTCTGGGAAACAATGGCGGGCCTTCCTCGCCCTTTTAGGAAACAGATATTCCTTTCACATGTAGATGGACTCTGACATACGATAGCGGCTAGGCATTGTGAGGGGAGAAAGACCGTGGCCGACGAAGAACAACTAGCAATGCTCCGGGAAGACGTTTGGTTATGGAATCAATGGAGGGCGGTTAACGAGGATATCCGCCCGGATCTCATTGGCGCGAACCTGCGGGAAGCCGATTTGGCTGACGCGAACCTGCGCGAGGCGGACCTCAGCGGAGCCGAGTTGTGTGACGCGAGCCTCGAAAAGGCGGACCTCCATGGGGCGAACCTTAGCGGCGCGGACCTGACAGCGGCATTCCTCCGCGGCGCAGACATCAGTTGGGCCGACCTAAGCGGAGCAAAGCTCAGTGGGGCGGACTTAAGCGAGGCCGATCTCAGTGGCGCGGACCTCAGAGAGGCCGACCTCAGCGCAGCAGAGCTGGTGCAGACATCCCTCGTTCATGCGAAGCTTGATGGTGCAAAGCTGGATGGCTGCCGGGTCTACGGCGCATCGGTTTGGGACGTGAGCCTGGAACAATCATCCCAACGAAACCTCGCCATCACGCCAGCCAACCAGCACACCGTTACGGTTGATGACCTCAAGGTGGCGCAGTTCATCTACCTCCTGCTGAATAATCAGGAGGTGCGCCACATCATCGACACCATCACCTCCAAGGTCGTTCTCATCCTCGGTCGTTTCACAGCGGAGCGTAAAAAAGTGCTTGACGCACTCCGCAACGAGTTGCGCAAGCGGGGTTACACGCCAGTTCTGTTTGACTTTGAGAAACCCGACAGCCGCGATCTGACAGAGACCGTTTCCACTCTGGCTCACATGGCCCGCTTCGTTATAGCCGATATCACGGATGCGAAAAGCATCCCGCAGGAGTTACAGAAGATAGTCCCCACCCTACCATCGCTACCCGTTCGGCCTATCATCCTCGAAGGCCAGTACGAGTATGCGATGTTTAAAGACTTCGGCGGCTATCTATCGGTGTTGCCTCCGTACCGTTACCGGGACACCGAACAGCTACTCATGTCACTGGAAGACGAAGTCATAGCCCCAGCGCTCAACAAGGCGATAGAGATTGAAGAGCGGCGCAGGGACTTTGAGCAGGAACTCGCCAGGCGGTAAGTTGGGGACGCGCTTTCGGATAAAGCAATGCCTGCTGTTCTCTCAGTTTCCGTTCCCCGAACACCCCTGACCCTGGGCCCTGACGGTACACCAATTTCTACCCCTGGGACTCTGCGAATTTCTGTTGCTCTGCTGCGCATTGTTCCACGAAATCACTGGGCTACAGGCGGTTGATAGCCCCGTGAGGTCGGCTCACATTGTAATCCTGCAGCCAAGCCTGCAGAGTTTCTTTAACTATCGACCATCCCGCTTGCATTCGCGCGAATATCAGAGATCAGTAACCATCTCGTGAACCACGTCAGAACAGAGAATTCACATCGAGGGCGCTAGACACGTGTGGGCGGATTCTCTCGATAGCTCTTTTGACGAACCAGCTGCTCGGGCACAAAATCCGTAGGTCATCCGCAGGATAAGACGCGGAGCGGGTATGCCATCACGGCGAAATCACAAATTTACGCCCCTCCATTTTTTGCGAAATGCTGATTTTTACTCAGCCTACTCGGCAGATTACGGAGGCGCTTGGTACGTCACTGCAGGATGTCGCCGCTCAGCAATGCAATGGCGCGGTATCTTCAAAACCCGGGTAATTCGGTAGCCAAGCCGCTCTTTGAGTTGACCCGCGCTGTTCTCAAAGAATATTCCGCCCAACGAAGGGCGGAATTGATTCCCTTGCCTTTCGTCGTAAAGCCCATGATGCCTTTATGTGGCAAAGCGTCCGACAATTACCCAAAGCGTCCGGGTTACCGCTCAAAGGATTTCTTCCTGTCGAAACCGCAACCCGACTGCTAGCGCCAATCCATCCATTCCTAGATTCCATCAGGGTGGCCGTAGGCCTACCCGATAGCCATTGGCGGGAAATCTATCTGCCTGTGCTTCGTAACTACGCAGAGCTGTCCCAGCGCTTACCCGCCTCTGAAGCACATCACCACGCCGAATCGGGAGGGCTGTTGCGCCACGGTCTCGAGACCATGCTGGAGGCCTTGATGTTGCGCCGGAATCAACTGCTGCCACCTGGCGCACCCGCTGAGGAGATCGCCAGGCAGCAAGACCTTTGGACCTACGCAACAGCCACCAGCGCCCTGTTGCACGACGTCGGCAAACCCATCACAGATCTGGTCGTCACTTACATGCTGCCCGCCGGAGGAAAGCCTCAGCGCTGGCAGCCCCTCACCGCCCCACTACCCGCAGGCGCCCACTACCAATTTCGGTTCAATCCGCAGCGACAGTATCACCGGCATGCTCTTATTCCACCGCTATTGGCCCACCGCATACTTCCACATGCAGGACTTCATTGGCTGGCGTCGGAACCGGCTGTCTTCGACGCCTGGTTGGCCACCATCAGCGGAGATAACGACGCAGGACCCCTGGCCGCAATCGCCCACGAGGCCGACGGGATTTCTGTGGCACGTGATTTGTCCGGTGGTGTGCGCACGCGTTCGCCGGCTGCGCGCGCCAAGCCCCTCTCCGAGCGTCTGCTGACCGGGCTGCGGCACATGGTGAAAGAGGGGGAAGTTTCGCTCAACCGGCCAGGCGCATCGGGCTTTGTGGCAGACGGCGGCCTGTGGCTGGTTTCCAAGCGTGTACTGGATCATCTGCGAGAGCACCTGACCAAGGAGGGCCAAACGGGAATCCCCAGCCGGAACGATCGTTTGATGGATGAGCTGCAACAGTGGCACGTCATCCAACCAAATGGTGACAAGGCCGTGTGGTACTGCAACATCGAGATCGGCGACTGGTGTCAGGCGCTGACTTGCCTGCGCATGGACGTGACGCAGATTTGGCCGAGCCTGAAAGAGGTGCCGATCACGATCGACATCTCGGTAACACCGGTGGATAGAGACCCTGAGAAACAGGGCCAAGCAACCCTCGATAGCGCGGTCGCGTTAAAGCCAGCAGGCGGAGCGAAGTTGACCGCGGATTTGGTTGACGGCACCTCACCAACGGGCAGCCGTCACGCCAACAATACGCTGGCGATCATCCACCCAGCTGAGCCATCCAGCTCATGCGATGACCTTCCGCTGCCGTTCGACCCACCCGACGCCGCGAAAACGACCGAAACGCAATCCGGCACGGCCGATACATTATGCGCCGATCCAAGTCCATCCACTGCAGGCGCCTTGGCGCCTGCGCCTGCAACGGTGCGCGATGAAAACATCGATATCGGTCGCCGCTTTGTGGAATGGCTGACCCAGAACATCCGTGAGGAACGCGTGGAGATCAACACACCTCGCGCACGACTGCATGTACTACCTGAAGGCCTGGCGATGATCACGCCAGGGATATTCCGTGATTTCAGCCCGGAACACTGGGACCGCGCCCAAAAGCGCTTCCAGAAACTCAAGCTTCACGCCAAGACCATCAGGGACACGAATATCTGGACCTGCCAGGTGGCCAAGGGCCGCAAGCGCTCTGCAGTAAAGGTGATGTTGATTCCAGATGCCGAAACGGTGCTTGGAGTAAACATTCCAGCCCCCAATCCCGCAATGACACTTATCAACGCGACATGATGATGTTCGGCCTACAATTCGCGCCCTTTTCTACCAAGGATTGGTCAGGATGATGGACACAAAGGATTTCCAAACTGTTTCTGAACTGGTTGAAGACTACCTCTTGGAGCGACTCCCCCGCCCCGCTACCTGTCACATGTACCGTGAGGTCGCGCAACGATGGGTCAACGACACTGGAAATGATGTTGTTGAGATGATCAGTACTGATGATGTCCGTGAATGGCGCGGCGCAGTGCTGGCGAGAGCCAGCGCTCAGACATGGAATCTGTATCGCAGACACCTGCGCGCGTTGTGGAACCACGCCATGCGCTGCAAAGCCTGCACCAGCAACCCCTTCGCAGACACCGCACCCGCCCGCGCCCCCAGCCTGCGGAAGAAGACAGTCGATAGTGTCGACTTGTCGACGATCATCAAGGCCCTACGGGACAGCGACCAAAGCAAGCACAATACACGACCTGCCTGGTTCTGGGCGATCGTCGTCAAGACCTTCTACTACACAGGCATCCGGAGACGCCAGCTAGTGGAGCTGAAGTGGGAGGACATCAATTTTGATGAAGCGACAATCCATCTTCGCGCCGCTTCAAGCAAAACTCATCGAGAATGGTACATACCTATCGCCGAACCCCTGCTCCCAGAGCTTGAAAACTTACTGCTACTGACGACTGACCGAATCCAACGTGCGCCCGAGGGAGAAGAACAGGTCTTCAACGTCACGCTGTTCCATGAACGTTTCAAAGGCAAACGGATGACCGTCGACCAATTGAGCAGCACATTTGAACGGTTGTCGAAAGCATTGAAGATTCGCATTACACCCCATCGGTTGCGGCACACCATGGCAACCGAACTCGCTGCGCGTAAGGATATTCGTACACTGCAACAGATGCTGGGTCATACGGATATTCAGACAACGATGCAGTACGTACACCCCGATATCGACCGCATGAGAAATCTCCTGGACGGCATGTCGCTTTGACCCTTGCAATAGGGCGAGTGCTGTATTAAAAATACAGTGACGTATCTGGGGTAGGCGGCAATACCGACCGCGGTGCTCTGGGAGAGATTGTCTTAAAGAAGACGGAGGGGCTGCGACAATCAGCCCCTCACGAAACAACGTATCTGGGTTTCAACCCTGGCGTTGGATTGAGGGCCGAGGATAGCATATCGGCCGAACCAGCCACTCAAGCTGGGTTGGACGCCACCGTGATTCGTAATCAGTAGGTCGGCGGTTCGATTCCGCCCATTGGCTCCAGTTTCTTGCCAAGTCGCCTGCCAGTGTTGAAATCGGCAGGCGGTTCCTGGACATCGCCGATGTCGCTCCGAGTCATTGCCCTGCTGACGATCATGGCCCTCGCCCTGGGTGGCGCGGCCCAGGCAGTCGATCGCCAGTTGCCCGGCAGGGTGCTGTGGGTGGTCGATGGCGACAGCCTGGTGCTGGACGTGCGCGGCAGCCAGTACCGCATCGAGCTGTCCGGCATCGATGCCCCCGAACTCAACCAAGCCTGGGGACAGGCCGCCGCCGACCGTCTCAAGCACGCATTGACCGGCGGCTTTGTCGTGGTGGATTCGGCAGATACCGCGCCCGACGGTCGGGTCCACGGCCGCCTGACATACAAGAATCGCGATATCGGCCTGGACCTCCTGCACGAGGGCCTGGCCTGGTGCACCATAGGCCCGGTGACCGAAACACCCTACGACACGAACCACCCCTATCGCGATGCAGAGTCCGCAGCGCGCCAGACCCGCCGCGGCCTGTGGTCGGATGAGCATCCCGTCCCGCCCTGGGAATGGCGCGAACAGCGCCTTCGGCCCTTCGATTAATCATGTTCGATTCGATAGAAAAGGTCGACTGACTGCTCGTTACCTGAGCGGCTTTCAACCGTGAGCTTTTCGCGCAGCCTCAGGCGCATCAGCACCGCGCCCTCCGGATTGAAAATCCCCTGGGAATAA
>Ga0316196_10000006_pt1 | contig 46344 bp, 39 predicted proteins | sample Eddsed2cm_MG_FD_204938 | JGI IMG/M metagenome (GOLD analysis project Ga0316196, IMG submission 204938) | Coastal sediment microbial communities from Maine, United States - Eddy sediment 2 cm | ecosystem: Environmental > Aquatic > Marine > Coastal > Sediment | place: USA: Maine | collected... | reverse complement strand
CATTCATTTCGCGGCACGTGGCGCTGGCAAACCCGCAACCGCTGCTATTGATCGGCGAGGAATCACATCCTCCCTACCAGCGTCCGCCGCTGTCAAAAAAATATCTGCTGGGCCAACTGGAGCGAGAACGCCTGTTCATCCGCCCACTCGAATGGTACGCAGAACAAAACATTAATCTGCAGCTCGATACGCGGGTCGAAGCCATTCAGCCCGAGCATCACCGCCTGCAAACTGCCAGTGGCGAATCCATCGAATACGACAAATTACTGTTGTGCACCGGCTCCAGCGCTCGCCGCCTGCCCGCTGCCATCGGTGGCTCGCTGGACGGTGTATTTACGCTACGCAGTATTGCCGACATTGACCGCCATTCACCTGAGTTTCAATCGGGGCGCAAACTGCTCATCATCGGCGGTGGCTATATCGGCCTGGAAGCGGCCGCGGTAGCGCGTCAGCTCGGCCTCGAAGTTACCCTGCTGGAAATGGCCGAACGCATTCTGCAGCGGGTAGCGGCGGCGGCCACCTCGGATTACTTTCGTGAACTGCATCGGGAGCATGGGGTAGAGGTGCGTGAATCGACCCAACTCGCGCGCCTACTCGAAGAAGACGGCAAGCTGTGTGGCGCCGAACTTGAGTCGGGCGAAATCATCGCCGCCGATCTGGCACTGGTAGGCATCGGCGGCAGTGCTAACATCGAACTCGCGCAGGCGGCCGGCCTGGACTGCAATAATGGCATTCGCGTCAACCAGATTTGCCAGACTTCCGACCCGGATATCTTTGCGGCCGGCGACTGCAGTTGCTTTGAGCGCAACGGTCAAACCATACGTCTCGAATCGGTACAAAACGCCGCCGACCAGGGTGACCTGGTGGCACGCCACCTTGCTGGTGAGGACGTGCGCTACACGGCGCTGCCCTGGTTCTGGTCAGATCAATACGACTGCAAACTGCAGATCGTCGGACTCAATCAAGGGCACAACCACAGTGTCATCAGGCCCGGGGCCAGCGATCGCAGCCGGTCGATCTGGTATTACCGCGATGAGGAACTGCTCGCTATCGACGCCATGAACGAACCCAAATCCTATGCCTTTGGTCGCAAAATTATCGAGGCCGGCATCAATCCTTCACCGCAACAGGTCGCCGATCCGGCAACCGATTTGAAAGCCCTGGCTCTTGGTAGATAGACCCGAGGTGGATAGACCCGGTGCAGACAGTCCCTGGGCAGGCAGGATCTTGTCACAGAGCCTCGGGTGGAAAGCCCAACGAGCTTTTTTCTCTCATCTCGGGCCGTATAGCGGTTAACACCGCGCATCTGTTCGCGCCATCCTCGCGCAAGCAGGAATCTCGCATATGAAAACAGATTTGCCGAAGACAGTTTCCAGGCTGCTCGCGCATCGGGACAAAACCAGATGCATGCAGTCATGACGTCACAAAGCGTGAAAACCTGATCTTAAAATAGTGATCTTCTGTTGAGATCGGCCGGTACAGGGCGCAGATAAAATCTCGGTTCCGATTCGCGAGACGTTAATGCAGCCTCGATCAGAGAATCGTTTGCAGGGATAGACAGTAGCCTGGGTTGCGCCGTAGTGATCTCACGACCGAGATCGACATAGGCTTCAAATCGTTGACGGATGTCGCGCACGTAATTAACCGGCTCCCGCCCGTTAACGTATCCGAAACGGGCCTTGCGAGCGTATTCTTTTTTGGACAATAGCAGCATTGCCCTTTCAGTATGATCAAACCAGCGATCAGGGTCATAACCCTTAAGTCGCGCCAGCCGCCGCGCATCGTGCACATGGCCTGCACCCGCATTGTAAGAGGCCAGCGTAAACCAGAGCCGTTCTGAAATGGGAAGATTGGAGTCGAATCGATCACGCAACCAGTCCATATACTTGATGCCGCCCTTGATATTTAGGGCCGGATCACTGGTATTTTTCACCCCCATCGCCTTGGCCGTACGTGGCATTAATTGCATCAAACCATGCGCGCCAACATGCGACTTTGCCTTTGGATTAAACTTGCTTTCCTGATACATCTGCGCGGTTACCAGTCGCCAGTCAAAACCGTAACGATCGGCATACTTGCGCACCAGCTTGTCGTAGGGAGAAATCTGTCCTCGCAGCGGATCCACCACACGACCGCGCGCGAGGCGCTTCATCGAGCGCTGACTCTTGAAATACTTGGTATAGATGACGTTGTAAAACTCGCTCTTGTAGACCCGTTTAACGAACTCATCAAGAGCCTGCTTCAACTTCGGGTTACGCTTGCGTAAGGCAATCGAATGCGCCGCCGGCTCATCCAGTACGTAGGCCGAGCGCACCGCCACTCCCCTGGCCAGCTCGATGTCGAGCAGATGCTCGCCCGCCATGGTGGCTTCGTACTTGCCGCCCGACACCATCTTTATCAGTTGCTCGGTTTCCACATTGTCATCGGTGGCGCGCAGACTAAAACCAGCGCCCGCGCGCTGCATTTCTGCAAGGCGATTCCAGTAGCCACTGTGGTTACGCACAAACAGGGTACGATCATCCAGGTCTTCGAGTGATTTCGCCGCATCTTTCTGCTGAACGACAATGTGTTGCTTCGCATAGTGATAGGGGTCGGAATACTCGATACCTAGACGACGCTGTTGCTGATCGGGTTCCATGAAACCCAGCGCAATATCGGCACGCCCTTCCAGCAGCCAGGAGGTCATCTGGCTATGACTGGGTGGCACCACCACTTCGAGCCGCATGCCATGATACTCGGCAAATTCTCGTGCCAGTTCATACTCGAAGCCCATCAACTCGCCACGATACAGAAAATAGGAGGCCGCGTTGTTGCGCAGTAAAACGCGCAACACCTTACGCTTTTTAATCGCTTCAAAGTCATCCAGAAAACGTCGATCACGATCTTCAACCATGTGCTCGAGTTGTAGATAGCGATTGATTTCACTGACCAGCTGCGGCGCATTTTTGCGGATGCCCCAGGCGACATCACGCTGCCCGCTGAAATTGGTGGCAACACGCAGGTCGTCACGATAACCCAGGTAGATTTCAACCAGGTTGCTATCGAGGATAGTAGCGTCGACCTTGCCCTGCGCGACGTTGTCGAGCACCGCCTCGGTTTGCATACCATCGGGGATTTCGACGATCTTGATGTCCGGGTAGCTCTTCTCTTTAAGCCAGGTGAGCGCATGCCAGAAGGTCGAGTCGCGATTGACCATCACCGTCTTGCCATTCAAGTCACGCACCCGCTGTATGGACTGGTCACCCGCACCGACGATCACCTGTTCGCGCACGTGGTCAAGCGGCACCGAAAAAGCCATCTTCTGGAGTCTATCCGCGCTAATGGTCAGATTACTGATGGCGATATCCCCCTTACCATCTAGCAGGGCGGGAATCAGTTTGGAAAAGTTATCGACCAGTACCAGTTCGGGAATTAATCCATGCGAAAGAGCGAATTCCTCGGCAATACGCTGCTGCTCAGCGAGCGGGGAGCCCCGGCGTGGCAGGTAGGCGGCACTGGAATTATCACGCGTCAGCAAAATACGTAACTTACCCTGCGCCAGGATATCCATGAAGTCGCCGTTGAAACTCTGCGCCTGCTCTAAACTGCTGTAAGTGCGGTTCAAATAGCTATTAGCCGGGAGTGAATACAGCAAGCCAACTACCAGCAGCAAAAACCCTGCAGCGGGAATTCCGACCATTTTATGGGTAGTAGTCAAGCTCATAGTCAAACACTAAACCGTTTTATCTTCCCTTTGTCAAAACTAAAACCGATGGTACGACCCCGGGTTTATGGAGCATCCAGATCACGGCGTCATCAGCTTTCAATACTCAAATTCATCCGTTTTTCACTGCCTGCACAAGCCCGATATCTGCAAAATCACATCATCAATAGGCGATGTCCACGATGCAATAAGCCAGTCGGCCATTGGGCACTTCGACCTCGATCTCGTCACCCAGCTCGCGTTTCAACAGTGAGCGCGCTAGCGGGGAATCGACGCTGATGTAATGCTCAGCGTGATCGAATTCGTCCGGACCCACGATGCGATAACAGACCAATGCTTCGTTTTTATCCTCAAGGGTAACCGTGGCACCGAAAAACACTTGATCGGATCTTGCCGGTTTTTTATCGATCACATTGAGATCCGGTAGACGTTTTTGCAAATAACGAATTCGGCCATCGATTTCCCGCAGTTCCTTCTTGCGGTATATGTATTCTGCATTTTCAGAGCGATCCCCCTCAGCGGCCGCGGCCGATAGCGCCGCCACGACTTCTCGGCGTCGCAGCCATAAAGCTTTCTGCTCGGACAGCAGCGTACGCTTGCCCTCGGGCGTGATATAGGGCGATTTGCGCGGTGCAGGCGGTCGGTAGCGTATCATCTGGCGATTCTTCGGCAATCAAGCAGGGATCCCGGAACCCGGGGGCAAATCACCTGCGAAACTGGGTAATCTGCACTTCGGTACCGTAATCGGCATAGTCCCCGTCGGAGCGCTTGCCACGAAAGCTTCCCCACTCGATCGGCCTGTAGCGGCTCGGATTCTGCTCGTTGGCCACGGTCGGTAGCGGGCTTACCCGGGCGTTGGCAGCCGGGTTGAAGAAAAACGGCAGACTGTAGCGATCGCAGGCATCCATCGCCAACACCCGGTGAACCGGGGCATGGTAAACATCGTTTGACCAGACCTGCATCATATCGCCGGTATTGATAACGATGGCGCCCGCAACCGGCGGAATGTCATACCAGTAACCATCGCGATGCACCTGCAATCCGCCGACCTCGTCCTGGATCAATATGGTTAACGCACCCGCATCGGTATGGTGATGCACACCGAGATCGGCGACCGCCTGGTAGTCATCGGCCGCGCCCTCGATGGGGTCGTGCACCGGGTAATAATTGAGCCGCAGGAAGCCGGTGTGGTTACTGGCAAAATCGGCATGCATAAACTTCGCCGGTAAATCCAGCCCGATACAGAAGGCTTCCAGCAGCTGCAATGAAAGCTGTGTGCAGGCCGCAAAATACTCCTGCATGACCGATTTGAAGTCTTCCTGTTGGGCCGGCCAGCGGTTGCTTTGGCCATAGATCGGGTCCGTTCCCTCGCGGGTAAAATCGAATACCTGCTTTTTGTCACGTTGATTCTTGGTGAGTTCGTTATGGTAAAAACCCCAGGGATTTTCACGACTGCGCAACACCGCCATCTTGCGTTCAATCGGCAAGGCGAAGAACCCGCGAGTCTGTTCCCACACCTGGTCGATAAGGTCCTGCGAAATACCGTGGTTGGTCACCTGGAAAAACCCCCAGCTGCCACAGGCCTCGGCAATACTGTCGACGGCCGACCTGGCTTGCGGCGCGGCAGAATCGACCCTCAATTCGGTGATATCGATGATCGGCACCTGTTCCAGCACCGTTGACTGTTGTGCGACCGGGTCTTTATCGAGGTCCTGTTTACCGTGGAGCATATTGGCACTCACCTTAGGTTATCGCGGGAACGCAGTATAAATACTACCCGTTCATTCGTAAAACCGGATTGCCGGCTGGATCAGCGACTGGATCGACGGCAAAACCGGCGTTAACAGGTCATGCTCTCATGCAGTTCGTCGATATAACTCTGGTCAAACACCATGCCGGGATGATGATCATAACAGAACAGCGCGACCATGCGCTTGCGGCTACCAGCCTGACGTGATGCAGCGACAGATCCCCCATGAAAAGATAGAAATCGTCGAGCCCCGTGAGCAATAACTCAAGACTCTGTGGCAGCCAGACCACCCGTTCGCAATATTGCAACGGGTGATGGTTGATATCAACCGCAGATTGGCCCTGGCAACTCATGACTGCAGTCAGCATCTGGTTGGCCTCCGCATCAACGCCAGGCGCAGCGGCAAGTCAAGCTGCCCGACCTGGCTATGGGCGATTTTCATGGGGGCCAATCTCGCCATCCGCAGCATTACTGTCTAACAAATAATGCGGGTGGCGCTAATCGCTTTTTCCTATAATGGTTCGCGCTGACCGGCTACGGTCCTGCTGAGAGACAGACACGACATGTATGTACCAGAGCACTTCAAAGTATCCGAGGAAGACGAAATTTTCGCGTTTATCGACGCCAATGCTTTCGGTCAGTTGGTTTCAATGGATGCAGGGCGACCCTGCGCATCGCACCTGCCGTTTCTGATCGCAGACGATCATAAAACACTTCAATGTCACCTGGCGCGTCAGAACCCACAATGGCAGCAATTGGCCGGGCAACAGGTTTTGATCACCTTCCTCGGCCCGCACGACTACATTTCTCCGAGCTGGTATCAAAACCCGGGTGTGCCCACCTGGAACTACCAGGCCGTGCATATCTACGGGCATTGCCATGTGCTGGACGATGATGCAGCAGTAGCAGAAATAGTCGAAGCACTCAGTGCCCGCTATGAATCCGGCTTTGAATCCCCCTGGCAACCGCAGTATCGCGAGGCTATGCTGAAAGCGATCATCGGTGTCGAAATCACCATCGACGAAGTGCAGTGCAAATACAAGTTGAGCCAGAACCGCCCGGCCGCGGATCATCAGGGTGTTGTCGACCAGCTCGAGCAGATGGGCTCGAAGCAGCTCGCGAAAGTAATGCGTAAAACCCTGCTCTAATGTCTCCAACCTGCACCGCGAGAGGCCGCTCACCAACGATCTGAAATCGCAGTTCCCCTGAACCTGCCGAAGGCGGTATCAACCACCCGCTGGCGCAAAGGCTCCGCTGCACCGTCGATGGCTCCTGGGTACTGACCCTGAGCCCGGCGATGGTCGTCAGCCGCGGTGAACTCGATGCAACGCTGGATATCGTCGAAGCCGTTATCCAGCGCTGGATTAGTTAGAGCTGACCGTCTTCCTCGAGCACCTTGCGTGCAACGCGAAAGCATTCCAGTGACTGTGGCACGCCGCAGTAGATGCCGACAACGTGAATAATCGCGCGGATCTCTTCCTTGCTGACACCGTTATTGATAGCACCACGACAGTGAATTTCCCACTCATGCATCTTGCCGAGCGCGCCGATCATTGCCAGGTTCATCATTGAACGAGTTTTCGGTTCGATGACGTCATCACCCCAGCCGAATCCCCAACACCAGGCCGTCATCGCTTCCTGGAAAGGACGTGTAAAGTCATCGGCGGCGGCCAGGTTTTTCTCCACGTATTCCGCTCCGAGTGTCGCTTTACGCTGCGCCAGGCCTTTTTCAAACAAATCGTTATCCATTGTTATTCCTCAAATAATAAAAACTGTCATTCCCGCAGGCCAGAACGCACTAAAGCCTGAACGAAAGTGACAACGTCATCCCCGCGCAGGCGCATATTGTCATCCCCGCGCAAGCGGGGATCTTGCAACGAGCTCATGATACTCGCAATACAAACTTTACAAGATTCCGATACGTCGGACTGGTGAAAGCGGCGGTCCGGCGTATCCGGAATCACAGATCGAGATTAATCCCCCGCACGTGGCAGACGATTCTGCGGATCATACACACATTGTTCAACGATTACCGCGCGTCGCGGCTCGCCCATTACCAACACCTCGAACTCGTTACCGACGCGGTTTAATGATGGCCGGATATACGCGAAGGCGAGATATCGACCCTGGTCATAGCCATAACCCCCCGAAGAGATCTGTCCGACCGGACGACCGTCATACCAGACCGACTCGGAGCCCAGAGGATCACACTGCACTGCATCCGCTGCAGCTTCATCCAGTTGCAGGTAGGCGAGCACCCAACGCTCCGCGGGCGCAAGTGAAGCCTCCGCTCCCTGGAAACCAGCGTCGCGCGCAAAGCGCGCCACATCACTCTCGCTGATAGTGACCTCATTGGTGATTTCGGATCCTGAGCGGTAAGCCTTTTCCATGCGCACGGAATTCAGGGTGGCCGAACCGATGTGCACAAGGCCCGTACTGTGTTGCGTCGACATCAGTGCATTGTATACCTCGAGCATACCCGCCATCGGCACGTGCAACTCCCAGCCAAGTTCGCCGGTGTAGGTCACGCGCAGCGCGCGCACCCTGTCGACGCCGGCAACCTCGATGTGCTGCGCCGACAGCCAGCGGAAACTCGCGTTATCGAGCTCCGTGGTGGTGCAATCGGCGAGGATGCGGCGCGCAGCGGGGCCCGCAAGCATGATGACACCATAATGTTCCGAGACGTTTGCAAACGAAACCGACTCGCCATCGCGAACTTCCTCTTCCATCCAGTTCAGCAAGGCCGCCTCGCGCACCGCCGCATAAACCATGTAGAAAGAGTTCTCGCCCAGCCTGACGATGGTGGCTTCACCTTCGATACGACCGTTTTCCATCATCAGGTAGCTTAGCGAGATCGAGCCTGTTTTCTGCGGCAGCCGGTTCGACTGGATCCGCTCGAGAAATGCCTCGGCCTGCGCACCGCTGATTTCGATCTTGGCAAAGGCCGTCAAATCGGCGATACCGGCGTGTTTTCGCATCCCGCGCACTTCGTTACCGATCATGTCGAACAGCGGGCTGCGACGAAAACTCTCGACGTGTTTTTGCTCCACACCATCGACTGCATACCAGTAGGGCCGCTCCCAGCCATACACATCTTCGTAGACTGCACCCTTGCTCTTCAAGGTCGCATACAAAGGGGACAGCTTCGAATGTGACGGCCGCAGCTCCGGACGGTCGAGATGCGGATAAGGTATTTCGTGGCGCAGCAGGTAATCTTCCTTGGCCTTGTTGATGCGGTAATCGTCATCGATACGCGCGCCGAAACGCCGCGGGTCGAAACTGCGCATCGACACGTCGGCGGCACCGTGCACCATCCACTGTGCCAGATACTTGCCGGCGCCCGGCCCCCAGGCGATACCCACCTGCGAACCGCAACAGCACCAGAAATTTTTGAGCCCGGACGGGCCCAGCAACATGTTGCCATCGGGTGGATGGGTGATCGCACCGTGCACCACGCTCTTGATGCCCTTGTCAGCCAGCACCGGCATGCGCTCCAGGGCATTTTCCAGCCATGGCATGATGCGGTCATAATCGGGTTCAAATAATTCGTTTTCAGATTCCCAGGGCGTGCCGTCATCCCATACCGAGGCGGCGTTGGCTTTTTCATAGATTCCGATCAAACCGGATTTCTGCTCCATGCGGATATAACCCGACACCTGCGAGTCGTCACGAATCACCGGTAGTTCCTTTTCCAGGTCCTGAAACTCCGGCACCGTGTCGGTGATCAGATAGTGATGCAGCATGTTGGCAATCGGCAGGTCGACACCAACCCATTGACCGATCTGGCGCGCGTAGGTGCCGCCCGCGTTAACCACCATCTGCGCCTCGACATCTCCCTGTTCGGTGTGCACCACAAACCCGGCGCCTGCGCGACTAAGCCCGGTGACCCGATTCTGACGTACCACGGTAGCACCCATCATGCGTGCGCCCTTTGCCATGGCAAATGCAACACCGGCAGGATCAACGTGCCCATCGTGCGGTGTATACAGCGCCACCATGACACCATCCAGATTATAGAAAGGGTGCAGTTCGGCAATGCGCCCGGGATCGACTATCTCCATGGTATGACCGAGACCTTTGCCGACCGATAGCGTGTATTTGATCCAGTCGACTTCATCCTGGGTATAGGCGATGCGCAAACTACCACTGCCATGCCAGGTGCAGGATTGACCGGTTTCATCCTCGAGTCGTGGATAGAGGTCGGTACCATAAGCCGCCATCTTGGCGAGGCTGTAATGGCTGACAGAATGGGTGATCTGGCCAGCCGCATGCCAGGTTGATCCGCTGGTCAGCTCGGCTTTCTCCAGCAGCAGGACATCGGTTTCGCCCTCCTTACACAGATGATAAGCGAGCGAACAGCCCATGACTCCGCCGCCAATGATGACGATTTTCGCGCTCGATTGCATTGAGTAGACTCCGCAAAAATAGTGTTGCCTTGAAAGATTAGGCGATGATACACTTGTATCATTAACTAAATCAAGGAAACAAATGTCACACAGCACGCGGAACTTCAAAGTGATCAAAAACGTCCTGCCACAGTCGCAGGAAGAAGTGATCGCGCGCCTGCTGGCCGACTTTGACGAACTGCCCGGTCAGCTGCAGCTGTGTGCCCGCTACCTCATCGATCACCCGCACGAAGTCGGCCTGCAGTCGATGCGCACCCTCGCCACCAACGCCAAGGTACAGCCCAACAGCTTTGTACGCCTGGCGCGCCATCTCGGTTTCGAAGGCTATGACGCGTTGCGCGAGCGCTTCCGTGATTTCGTGCGCGGCGGCACTGGCAGCACCCCGGATCGGGTACGCTGGCTGCAGCAAATGGATCGAAAGGGCGGCAGTGCCGCCATCTTCGGTAGTATGGCCGAGGCCTGCCTCGAAAATACCGAAAAGATGTTTTCCCAGCAGTCGGTAGCCGATCTTGAAAACGCGGTTGATCTGATGATCAATGCGAGGCGGGTTTACGTGCTCGGCCTCGGGCTCGCCTATCCACTCGCCTATAATTTCTGGTACGTCGCGCGTATGGGCTTTGATCATTTTATACTGACACCTCGCCACGGCAGCCTGCCAGCAGATGACATCATCCGCATGGATGAGCGCGACTGTTTGCTGGCGATGACCTTTCAGCCCTATCGGCGCGATACGATGGCCGCGGTGCAACGCGCGCGCAAGAATGGTGCAAAGATTATCGGAGTAACCGATAGCAGTGCCGCAGCGCTTTGCCGTGAAGCCGATATCGGCCTGGTAGCGCCGACGCATACACCACAGTTCTTTCATTCGAATTCCGCAGTAACCGCACTGCTCGAAAGCCTGTGTGCGCTGCTGGTAGTGCGTGGTGGCGAGGAAGCAAGTAAGTCTGTTGAAGCATTTCACTCAGCCCGCTGGGAGGAAAACATCTATGATGAATCCTGACATTGATAGCGTTTCAGATACGAATCCGGTTCTTGGGCTGGAAGCCAGATACTTCAATGATCCTGACTTGTTCCGCCGTATTGTCGACGAAGTGTTTTTCAAAAACTGGGTAATGGCCTGCCATGCCAGCCAGATCAGCAAGCCCGGTGATTACCAGACCATCGAAATCTACGATCAGGATATTCTGCTGACGCATACACGTGACGACGAGATCAAAGGGTTTTACAACGTTTGCCAGCACCGTGGCCACAAGCTCGCCGAAGGCAGTGGCAATCGCAAATTACTGGTTTGCCCCTATCATTCCTGGTCTTACGATCTGACGGGCAAACTCAAGGCTGCTCCGCACGTCAGCAAGGTACCCGGTTTCGACTCGGCAAAAATCTGCCTGACCGAAATTCGTGTAGAAAATTTCCTCGGTTTCATATTTGTAAACCTTGACCCCGACTGCCCCAGTATGGACGAAACCTACCCCGGCATACGCGCGGAAATGACCAGCCTGTGCGCGGATGTAGAACAGCGCCAGTATGCCTACCATCACACCGCCGACGAGGGCTGCAACTGGTTCATCGCGGTCGAGAATTACAACGAATGCTATCACTGTGGCAACTGTCACCCAGCGTTTGCCAAAGGGATAATTGACCCGGATTCCTACTCGATTGAGCCCTACGGCGAGACCCAGGTACTGCACCATACTTCCAAACCCTCGCACAGCGAAGATGCCTGGTACGACACCAGTGGCGCCGACTATGGTAGCTTCTTCCTGTGGCCGGCCACCTCGATCCAGTTTTACCCGGGCGGCGTGGTCAACAGCTTCACCTGGCGACCACTCGCGGTCGATGATGTGCGCGTCTTTCGAACCTTTTATTCCAACGACGGCCAGCTCGACGAAACCCTGCAAAAAGTCATCGATAACGACCGTGACACCACTTTCCAGGAAGATCTTGATATCGTCAAAGAAGTTCAACGCGGCATCAATTCACGCGGCTACCGACCCGGCCCGCTGGTGCTGAACCCCGATGGCGGCATCAACAATGAGCGTCCCATCCAGAAATTACACGAATGGCTGCGCGCAGCCGTTGCTTAACAGGAGTCTTCGATCATGACCTCACCCGCCGTCAAATCCAGCACCAACAACCTCAGCCAGCGTGAGCTGTTTCAAATTGCCGACCGGGTACTGCCAGGCTCCGGCCTCGGCAGCTATTCACTCGCCGACGACATTCGCCTGATCTATTCGCACGGCAAGGGCTCACGTCTATGGGACGTCGATGGTAACGAATACATCGACTATGTCGGTGGTGCGGGCGCGCTCATCCTCGGACATTCGCACCCGGCCGTGGTCAAGGCCGCACAGGCACAGTTTGAACGCGGCGCGCACATGTTCGGCTCGCTCAACGACGTCGCCATCGCGCTCGCCGCGCGCCTGGTCGAAGACATCCCCTGCGCCGAGAAAATTGCCTATGCAACCACCGGTTCGGAAGCCACGGGTTACGCGATGCGACTCGCGCGTGCCTTTACCGGGCGCAGTAAAATTTTGAAATTCGAAGGTGCCTACCACGGCAACCACGATTACGCGATCGTCTCCACCTTCCCGAAAACAACCGGCAATTATCCTCAGGGCACCGCCGATTCAGCCGGACAACCCGAGGCCACCGTCTCGACCATGCTGGTCTGTCCTTACAACGATCTGGTGACACTGCGTAAAATTGTCGCCGAGCATCACGCCGACATCGCTGCAATCTTCGCCGAACCGGTACAGCGCATCATCCCGTCCGAGCCCGGGTTCCTGCAGGGCATTCGCGAAATCTGCGACGAGTACGATATTCTGTTCGTACTCGACGAAGTCGTAACCGGATTCCGCCTGGGCTATGGTGGCGCGCAACAGTGGTATGACGTCAAGCCCGACCTTTCCACTCACGGCAAGGTGGTCGGCGGCGGTGGCCCCATGTCCTGCATCGCCGGTCGGGCCGACATCATTGGCCTGTCCGACCCGAGGCTGAAAGGACAGGAGAGCTATACATACTTTAATGGCACTCTACACGGCAACCCGGTCGCTGCGGCTGCAACCATGGCCATGCTCGACGAACTCGGCAAACCCGGCGTCTACGAGCGTATGAACGGATTTGCCGATGACCTCTGCCGCGAGACTCAAAAAGTGCTCGACCGTCACGATATCCCGGCAATCGCCGAACACACCGGCTCGCTGTGGCAGATCCTGTTCATGGACAGGACACCGCGTAACCAGGCTGACGTACTGGCCAGCGATCAGGCGTCAATGCGCAAACTCGACACTCTGCTGATGAAGCAGGGGCAGTATGTACTGCCCGGCGTACGTCGTTTTGTTTCCACCGCGCACACCGCCGAAGACCTTGAACAAACACTGCGCGGCCTCGACGCCGCCTGCCGCGAATTCAAGTAACTTGTCCTCCCCACGGGGAGGGCCACCCCAAAAAAGTCATCCCTGATGCGTCGGACCGCCGCTCAGTGGGTCGCACGCAGTCGGGGATGAGCACTCTCGGTCCATCTGTAATTTGAAGTATCACTCCTAAACGAGCCTTTATTGACCAACATCAAACCCCGGTCAGAGGTTTTCCTTTAGGGTGGTTCGACCCCGTCCTCGAAATCGGTGCGATGCAAAAAACCAGCGACATCATCTGGCAGGACACGCAGCACCAGGTCCTGTTCGAACTGATCGACCAGATCAAGGAAGTACCCTTTGATCCAGATGTACTGCTGCGGCTCAAACTCTATGCTGAACATCACTTCATTCTCGAGGAAACCTACATGGCAACGCTCGACTATCCGCATGCGGCAGCCCATGTCGAGGCACACGATCGCTTTCGCGAAGAGCTTGCGGCGATGATGGATACCGATCCCAGTGTGCACCTCGCGTTGCAGGTGTCGCTGTCTGACTTTCTATATAAGTGGCTCAAGCTGCACGTGCTCGGCATCGACAGGAAACTCGAAGACTTCGTATTGAAATCATCGTCGAAGTAGCCACGCTCACAGTCATGCGCATTCTCATTCCCGGATTAGCAGAAATCCAACATCCTGGAAGCCTGGATAGAATCGCCAGGATGACCCGCTATCTAATAGCCCAATGGTCTGGCGATGAATTGAGAGGGCCGCGACACTCGCAGGACGCCGGTTTCACCTCGCCGGGCTGACCTGGCCAGAGTCACTTCGCCCGGCTTCGTATTCCCGGATGTTGAACGCAGACGCCGTACTTGTTGAAATGTGCGGCAGCCAATAACTCAATTGAGATGCCCAAAAAAAAGCCGCTCAATTTGAGCGGCTTATCAGGGTTGGAATGCTCTAGCTGCTATTACTGAAGCGTCGAGATGGAATTCCAGATTTCTCCATCAGATCCAGTGGCACGATCGCTGTCACTAAAGTTCGACTGCTCTGAATAGTGGTGGAAGGAATAAACGGACCCGGGAGTTCCCACCACCTCGGCCAGGGCAGTTGTCTCTCTAAAACTAACTCCAGCGGGTATTTTTACAGGATCTACCGTTGAGTCGGAATAGAGCACCAGTAACTGTGGGTACAGCCAGAACAGGTAGCGTCTTCGACATACCAGATGAAATCGATAGTGTCGATTCCATCGTCGAAAGTTCCGGCACCCCGGTCTGCCTCGGTACCGGCGGCGCCACCCAGCGCATTAAAAGCGTTTTTTATGGACTTGAGTTCACCAATCAAGTGTCTCTTATGGGTCGTTTATTTCCGCTGACTGAATAAAAATAAACGTCCGCTTAGACGCGAGCCCAGATAGATCAGATAGAGCCTAAAAATAGGGGCAGACTGAGGTTGATGCATTGTGCGGGCGGCTGACAAGGGATACACGCTCTAAATTCCACGGAAAAATATACTCCCAGGTGATCTTTAAAAGTGTGTGCCCCTGATCAAACGCTCTGAATCGCACAGGTCAACAGCTGCAGTAAGTACCGGGAATAATGTTTAATAACATGATTTAACCTTACAAGATCACTGGAGTATCCCCCTCCAGTACTCCGTTCTTTCGTTCATCTCCTCCCTGGTGGCGGCTGGCAGCAGTTCGACCGGATTGCGATTTCCGCGGATTTCCCAGCCGCCACCCAGTGCCAGGTAAACCTGCACCAGGTTAGTGTTTACGGCTCCCTGCGTAGACGCGAGCAGATCCTGCTGTTGCGCGTTAGACTCCAGGATGGTGAGGACCGGATTGTACGGAATCGATCCGGCCCGATACTGCACGGTGGCAACATCCACTGCCCGCTGTGATGCCGCGGCGGCTTTCGTGTATGCCACGAGTTGCTCATGCGATTTCAGGTAAGCGACAATGGCGTTTTCGACATCACCCTGGGCTTGCAGAACCGTATTGCGATAATCGGTCAGCAGTTGCTGGAAACGCGCATCCTGTAACCTGATATTGCTCCTGAGACGACCATAGTTGAAAATGTTCCAGTTGAAGCCGGCGGACAAGTCCCAGCTCTTGGAGTCGCTGTCAAACAGGTTGCTAGTTTCCTGTGCAGTGGCGCCTATTGAGCCACCGATTGAGAAACTCGGGTACAGGTCGGTTATCGCGAAACCGATCTGTGCGCTCTGTGCCGCGAGCTGGCGTTCCGCTGCCCGAATATCGGGTCGCCTGCGGATAATATCCTGCGGCATCCCCAGCGCGATATCGGCCTGCACCGATGGAATATCGCGTTTTGCCTCGAGCAGGTAACGAAAACTCTGTGGCGGCTCGCCCAGCAGAATGGCGAGCGAATTTTTCAACTGTTGCAGCGACACCTCCAGTCCCACTCGAGTTGCGATACTGTTGTACACCAGGCTTTCGGCCTGATCCTGGTCCAGTTCGCTGACATCACCGGCATCTAGCTTTGCCGTGGCAATGCGCAGGCTTTCCTGCTGCAGTTTGATATTAAAATTCGCTACTTCGATGCGTCGCTGGAAGGTGCGGATCAGCATATAGTTTTGTGCTACCTGGGAAACCAGCGACACCAGTGCGCCGTCATAACCGGCCACGCTGGCATCGAGTGACGCCGCAGATGACTCCACCTGGCGGCTGAAACGGCCCCAAAGATCAGCCTCCCAGCTCAGGTTGAAGCCGAGGCTATATTCGTTGAAGATGATCCCTTCAGACCTCTCCCGGGTAACCCCGGCATTGATCGCCTGTTGTTGCGGATACTGATTGCCTATAGCAATGGCCAGTTGTTGTTGTGATTGCAACACTCGAAGCGCAGCGGAGCGCAGGCTCAGGTTTTGCAACAGCGCAGTGCTAACCAGCCAATCGAGTTCAGGGTCGTTGAATGCAGTTTCCCACCACCTGGGACCAGCCGGAGATTCAGTCGAGATATATTGATTGTCGATCTCGAGCCAGTCGGTTTCGACGGGCGCATCGGGTTCCACGTAGTCCGGCCCAAGCTGCAAACAGCCAGTAACGAACAGCGCTGATAACAGCGATATTCCAACGGCCTTGAGGACGCGCAACATTCCGGCTACCTTACTGCAGCGCCGCTGGTACGGTTGGCACGGGCTTGTCATGACCGTCTTTCGCGGTACCGGTCAGCACCAGCACCGAAGCAGTCGTTCCAACCCGTAGCGTAACGCCTTCGGGTAGCTCACCGAGATGAATGCGAACCGGAACACGCTGCGCCAGACGAATCCACTCGAATGTCGGACTGACATTGGGCAGCAGGTCAAAACCGGTGCTGCCATCATCCTGGGCGATACCCCAGCCCATGCTATCCACGTAGGCTTCAATCGGTTTATCCGGATAGGACATCAGGGTCACGACGGCCCTGTCACCCAAGCCGATTCTCGCTATAGAGTTTTCCTTGAAAAAACCATCAATCCAGAAGCTGTCGACATCCACCAGGGCCAGTGCCGGCTGGTTGGCGACCGCCTGGCTGCCGAGTTGCAATTCGAGATTAGTAACGTAACCATCCACCGGCGCCCTGACCTCGGTAAATTCGAGATTCAGTTCGGCCTGCTCCACCGCCGCACGTGCTTCGCGAATACTGGCATTGGCGTCACCCGCCGCACCCAGGTTGGCTCGAGTCTCTGCCAGGTCTGCCTGCGACTGGGCTAAGGATGCCCGCGCCTGCGTCAGGCTGGCAACTGCGCTGCTGCGTTTCTGCACCGAGACTTCGTAGTTCGCCTTGGCACGTTCTACCGACTTTATCGAAGTCGCCTTTTTTGGCAGTAACTCTTGCTGACGTTCGTACTCCGCCTTGTTCTTTTCAATCTCGGAATCGGCTTCATTGATGGCGCTTTGCGCCTGCAACAATGACGCCCGCGAAACGTCTACATAAGCGAGTGCCGCCTCGACCTGCTGTTCCTGGCCCAGATAGCTGTCTCCGGATTTATCGTACTTCGCCTGTGCGCTTTCCAGATCGGCCTGAAAAGTGCGCGGGTCGAGGGAAAACAATAAATCACCCGCCTTGACGAACTGGTTATCCTTGATCGCAAGCTTGACGATTGGAGCGGATACACGTGGCGTAATCTGTATAACCTCGGCGCGTACCTGGCCGTCCCTGGTCCATGGATTGACGACATAGTCCCAGTATTTGAACAGAACAGCCGCGACCGCGATCAAGACAATCAGACCAGTGAGTAAATATTTCGAATATGATTTCACTCGTTACACCCTTACCACAAATGTCCCGATGAGGACTGTATAAATGACCGTCATTGCCATGAACACCAGTGGCGGGTAAAAAAAGTATCGCGAAAGCCGGTAACGGTTGAGCTGGCGCACGGTAAATACGGCAGCCATCGCTCCCAATAGCGACGCGATCAGCAATGGCGGCATATAAACACCCCCAATCGCTATCTCGTGAGGGTATAAATTCATTTTGCCTGCGTTGCCTTCATTGCTAAAACTTTTCTTCGTTCCAATCAAGCCAATCGATAGTACCAGCAATTCCAGCATAGGCAACGGCCGCCTCGGAAACGCCTCGGTAAGCACCCAGCAAGCGGTAGAAGTTTTCACCGTCTTCCTCGCTGAGGTTCTCCCTGTCCGCCTGCTCGATGGCTGCATCGATGCGCTGCTCCAATACGCTGAGCCCGGCCGCCAGGCGTTGCTCAAGGTCAGCTGCAGGCTCGCTGCCCGGGTTGCCTGACCATTTTATGAACATCGATTCGATATTTTCGCGCCAGGCGTGGACGCTCTGTTGCATCTCCCGTGCGAGCGCTTCAGCCTGACGGGACTCACGGGCCTCAAGCAGGTATTCGATACGATACATCAGCCCTTGCAGAGCCGTCACCAGGTGCTGCACCTGATCTGGCTTATTACTGGAGAACTTGCTCTGATCGATGGCTTTGCCCCAGACCCCGATCTTTGCCGGGAGTGACTTAAGCTCGTGAAGATAAAACGCGACCTTCCACTTCGTAAACACAGAGGCTTTGCCGTCAGGCTCCTGGATTACAGACGACATGAGATACTCGCTGCTGCGAAAAAATCGGCGCAGCAGCGACAGTAGCTTTTTTTCCGGTCGTGGTGAGCCTATTATGTGTGACAGCAAATGCATAAACAGGAAGGCCCCTAACATAAAGATCATGGAATTGGCGAGGGCCGCAAAGTCGTAAGTTTGCTGATTCTGGATTGGAATCATATTGATAACAGCGATCTTGCCCATCAACTCTGCGAGACCCGTAAAAAGGTAACGCACGATAAACATACAGACAAAAAGTAGCGATCCAAGCTCATAGTAGGTCGACAAACGCGGCATGATAAAGACGTAGACACAGATACAGAGCGTCGCTGCTACCGCAAAGGGTTTTATGAATTTGATGACAGACCCTTGTGGCGCCAGGATCACATTCAAAGCCAGGGTGGCAGGCAGGAACACCCAGCCCATGTGCCCCGGTGGGTCGACATAGATCCAGACACAAAATGCAGCAGCGGTTACCAATACCGCAAATGCCGCGCCCCGCAATCGATCCAGATCGAACACCGGTAATTTAAGACCGGGCTTTACCGCTGTCGAAACAGGCAAGGGTTGCAGAGTTGACTTATCTGCCGCTCGGCCCTCTATATCGAGGGCGCAGTCGAACAGGGCTGCGGTGCGCCTTTCCAGAGTCTCCAGCTCTGTCCTGGTCACCGCGAGCGCGGCCTGCTCAAAATGTGACAACCCAGCAAAAGCGGTTTGGTCAATGCTCAGGGATACCGGACTCGGCTTGAAATCGGTTGACCTGCTTTCCAGCAGGTCCTGAATTGCCTCGAAACGACCATTGAGTTCCTCGAAAAAAGCCGGTATACCCGGCAGAACCTTGATTAAATTCATGTGGGAGAGTTCGGCCATGCTGGTTTGCGAGCGATCGAGAGACTCCCGCAAGGCTGTCGATAGTTCGAGAAATTGGTCCCATTGTGGGCGAACTTCCTGCACCTCGTAGCTTTCGGAACCCTCGGCCACCAGTGCCTGCGTAAGTTGAGTCAGTTGCTCGAGTTGCTGTCGATGGAGATCGTCCCGATGCTCCCTGGTCGCTATCGCATCAACCCCACCCGTCATCACTTCCAGACCCGCCTGGCAAATCGCCGCCTGGGTCGCCATCAGCGCGCTACTGGCTTTCCTGATCGTGCCCGCGTTGGTTTGTGGCCAGAGAAAAACCGAGATGAGGGTGTAGACAACTATTCCCATCGCTGTTTCCACCACACGAAACACCGCGTGTTGAAACAGCGATTCTGAAGTCGATGCGCCCGAAGTAACAATAACGAGACAAACGAACCCCGCAACCGTCCACAGGTAAGTACTGTTCCTGCTGCGCATCGACATATAAGCGGTAAAGAAAATCCACAGGCAGGTTAGCAGCAGAAATTCCCAGCGGTTCTGCGCCGCCAGGGCAAGGATTACGATCGCTGCGATACAGCCGGGAATGGTTCCAACCATCCGGTTTATACCCTTGTGAATCGACTCCCCTGCGGTTTGCAGTGAAATCATCGCCACCGCAAAGCCTGCCCAGTAGGGGTTCATCCAGCCGGATTGCATCGCGATGGCATAAACCAGTGCAAACGCCAGGCCGGTCTTGATCGCTTCTTTTGCCTTTCTGGAAAGCACTATTTAGTTACCGAGCAACTTCATGACATCATAGGGAATAATATTACTCGCATAAATAGCCGCCGACAAACCACCCATGCGTCGCCCCGGCGTAGGTTTTTTCGATGACACGACAAAGGCGATCAGCATGGCAGCTCGGTGTATGCGTGGTGCCCAACAGAGCCCGTCAAAAACGTGAGCGTAATGCTGATTCTGCTATTTAACTCGAACAGTCGAAAGCACCTCAAACTCGAATGCGGCAAGGGAGCGATATAAATAGAACCAATCAAAAGCACATCAACAGCAGTGACCGCAACGCAGGTATCGATATCCGTAAAGCAATACTTGATGTTTGCATTTAGGCATCCGATTTACAACGGCAGGATGCCAACTCCGATGAGGGCGTGCGGCGAAACTTTCTGCTTTTCATATCGATTATTAATGGGGGATTACAATAACGCCTGTCTTAACCGGCCCAGCTTCGCTGGGCCTGCTTCAAGCACTTGTCAGGAGGCACCACGTTGCAATCCCGCCGAAAATGATCGCGGCCGCACCAAAAACCAGCTAGCCAACACCAGTCCAGCAAAGGCAGTGTAACAAACCACAAAAACCCACGGCGGGGCTTGATAGTACAAGAGTTCGTTCAACCAGTGCCTTATAAAGGAGCCCTCGTAGATAGTTTCTCCCGCTTTCGAGCGTAGATCCATTTCCCAAATTGTCAGTGGGCAAATGACACCGAACCAGGACTGCAAAACGATAACGCAAATTCCCAGTAAATGTGTGACACGAAACCATGGGTTTCTGACCCACCGCCATGATAGAAACTTACCCACGAAAATAAGAATCAAGCTGAAGACAACAAAGGCCGCGAACAATACATGGGTTACAAGTATGGCATCGGCGACCAAAGAATAGAATGCCCGGGATTCCATAGTGCCTCCTAAGGCTTCACGTCAGCGGTTCGGCGATCCGACTGCATGCGCTGTCTGTGTGCTCTGCACAAAACTATGCCCTGAAAACTACTCTGCTTCCGGCTTTGCAAAGAATACAAACGGAATAGCAAGCGGGCCAAACAGCGCGCCCATTACGCCCCAAAATACGGGCCTGGCACCCCGACGCTTTGCAATTTGATGGCACAAAATAATACAAGCTATATTAATTGCCGCTGATGCTATGAGCAGTTCCATTTTCGTATTTGAATTTTCCCGCTATTTGATAAGTTGAGGCGACTAAATGTGGTATTCGTTTCTAATTAACATTTTGCATCCATCAGTACTCATTATGCTTGCCGGGAATAGTACTAAAAAATAACACCGGTCCGCCATGCATCGAAAAGCAGGGGGAAGGGAATGCAACATCAATTGCGGCAAAAAATATCGGCATCCAGGTAAACCTTAGAAGATTCTGCGCGACCTCAGGATTGTTCATGGTTTTATTCTAACAGTTTATTTAAAAGTCCTACTTCCTTTTGAGAAACCTCAGGAAAATAGGGGACAGACCACGATTTGATGTATTGTTGGGCCTGCAGCAAGATTATTAAACTTTGCCTGTTTCCGATTGGCAGGGATGCGAAAACGATCCCCAGCAGGTCAGCGAGACTCAAACCCGGATAGAGCGATGACAAAGAAAATATTGCAACATTACCTGGGCATAGACCTGGCACCTGTTAGTCACCATGAGAAACTGATATCCGCCTGCGGGGGATTTATCGGGATCTTGCTGGTAGTGACGCTTAGCAACTGGCTCATGGGTGCCGGGCCGGCGGTCTATATTATTCCGTCCATGGGCGCTTCCGCGGTGCTGCTTTTTGCCGCTCCGCACAGCCCCCTGGCGCAGCCCTGGAACGTGTTCGGAGGGCATCTGGTTTCGGCTGGGGCGGGAGTGATCTGCGCGCAGTTTATTCCCTTGCCAGGGGTCGCCGCGGCGGCAAGCGTGGGCCTCGCCATTGGCGCAATGTACTACCTGCGTTGTATGCACCCTCCCGGCGGCGCCACGGCTCTCGCCGCGGTGATCGGTGGCGCGCAAATCCATGCCCTGGGGTTCGAGTACCTGCTCACGCCGGTGCTGGTGAACACGGCTACCATCCTCTCGGTTGCATTGCTGTTCAATTACTTTTTCAAATGGCGCAGGTACCCTGCCTGCCTGGCCGTGAAGGACACCGCAAAGCAACCGCCAAATGACGTTTACGGGCCGGTCACCCATGCCGATCTCGTTTACGCGCTCAGCGAAATGGATTCCTTTATCGACGTTAGCGAGGAAGACCTGCTGAAGATTTATAAACTCGCTACCAGCAGAAACTCGGACTCAGGCGGCGAATCGAAGTAAAACGGCACTGCCGCTAACGCTGAGCCCTGGCCACCGTGCACAGGTTTTCCCCAGCATCAAATGATTGCCTTTTCATTGAATGGCCTGTTCTGCTCAATACGCTGGTAGTCAAAGGGTGTCAGATCAAGCGTACGGTACTCACCGTAGGTGATCAGCTCGGAAATGCCGCGCCCCATGGCAGGTGATTGCTGTAATCCGTGACCTGAAAAACCGTTTACAAAAATGAAATTTTTGACGGTTGTGTGCGGGCCGAGTATCGCGTTTTGATCGAGGGTGTTGAACGCGTAGTGACCCGCCCAGGAATTCATCAACTTGATCGCTTCAAACTGGGGGATACGATTAGCAATAACGGGCCAGACTTTGTTTTCCCAGATGCCGTGATCCTGCTCAAAATCATCATAATCGACGGCCGGGTCATCGTCCGGCGGGCAACCGGCAAGATAGTAGGTGCCATCCGTGCGCATGTGCACGCCACTCGGGTCTATGGTCAGCGGTAGATCTCGATCGAGGGGCTGTTCTGCATCAAATATAAAGGTATAGCGCTTGCGCGGTTCGACGGGAATTTCGATGCCCGCCATACGCGAGGTGAGTATCGCTCTGGGGCCCGACGCATTGACTACCGTGCCGCAGGACACGACTTCACCGGATTTCAGGGTAACGCTCTCAACCCTCGTCCCAGCGGCATTACGACCTATAGCAATGACCTCGTTGGCCAGGTACTCGACACCCTTTTCTCGAGCCGAGCGACGCCACCAGTCAAACAGGGTTGCACCGTCAAAATAACCCTCATCGATGAGATTATGGCTACCCGCGACAATGTCATCGACATTGTAAAATGGATAATCGCGTTTGATTTCTGCGGCAGACATTACCCTGGTGCCCGCACCGCAACTGGCCTGAACTTGCTGGCTTGCTCTCAGAACGTCTGCAAAAGCGTCATTGTCAGCCAGGTACATGTAACCATAACTCTGCAGCAGCAGATCGGGCACACGTGGATCGTTACCCAGGCGTACGCGAAAATTCTTCACAAAATCGGCCGCGAACTGAGATATCCGCACATTGATCTCGCGTGAAAATTGTTGTCGCATGCAGCTGTTGGTATGGGCCGTGGAACAGGCTGAGTAAGAAGGGTCTCGTTCTACTACCAGGATGGACCCGTCAAAATCAGGATTATCGGCGAGAAACCACGCAACCGATGAGCCGTACATGGCACCGCCGACGATTACGACGTCATAGCGACTTTTTTGCGGTGAATCGGCGAAAGCTGTCTGGGTCATCAACTGAGCTCCTGTATCTCATGTGGGTAGCGGAGCAAGCTTATATCAGTACACCCGGGGAATTACAACGAGGTCTGTTAGCGACCGATCTTGATAACCCGTCAAGCGCATACCAGCGTCTATGCCGGGGCAAACAGATCATTAAATTACCGGCCAGCAGTAGACCCTTTCAGAATATGGCTTCTTTGCCCTGCCGATGGGGAACCTGGCATCCCGGTACATTTTTTTGTCGAAGGTAATTGTTGAATGCTAAAATCCCGGATTCCAGGTATAGACCTAAAAAAGACGATTGATGCCTATGTCTCGAGTGAGTATCGCCCTTGTGTTGCTGGCGCTCATCCCGATCCAGGCGGGTGCACGCGATGCGCTCGCCATCTGGGACAGTCGCTGTGAAGAATGCCATAGCGATCCCGCGGTGTTTGCCCAAAAATACCTCTGGGATATAGATGGTCAATTGCAGGGACAGCATCACATCGACAACTTGAGCCTGTTCATGGAAAATCACTATATCCCCGACCACGAAATCGAAGCTATTACCAGTATGCTGCTATCCCAGGCAAATTCGCCGCTGCGCTTCACAGCCGAGTGCAGCAGTTGCCACGGTGACGTCAACGATTTTATCGAGCAGTCGCTGTGGGTTAGCCGGGGTGGCATCACGGGCATGCAGACCGGCATGGATCTCGGTGATTTTTTACCGACCCATCAGGAATTACAGCCCGAAGACGTCAGCTTTTATCAGAAATTGTTTGCCCGTATTGCCGGCAAATCAAGTCCTAAGTAGCGCTTTGAATCGATAACTGATCGGGGTGAATTTCAACTGCCCGCCTCCTGGTCGTCGAAGCTCGATACTGGGCTCTGCGACTACTCGACTATGCCGGGCAACGTCGTTTTCCTGAGGGCTGATACGGGGTCCGCTGTCGATTTCAGTCCCTCAACGCTAGCGAGGAGAACTAACGTCTGATCCTTACCGATACCAAAAGCATGTGCCGACAGATAACTACCCGTGCCGACAGAGCGCACGACCACGATTATCTCCGGCAAATCGTCACTATCGATATCAGCGAGCATGACCTTCTCTACCACGCCATCGCGGGCGCTGACCAACCCGCTGGTGAAGAACGTGGTTTCATTCTCGGACACTGCTGCCTGGTACAGTCGAACACTGAAGCTGCCGATCGACCTGGCCTCGAATTCTCCTTCGGAAACCACGACCGTCTGCCCCGAAGGCAGGCTTAATTTGGTTACAAATCGACCTGAAGCCCCGGCTGGCGAGGCAGCAAAGACAAGCGCGACTAACGCAAGTAAAAATGCTCTTGTCATCTATACCTCCGACATTAATGGCGTCGAGTCATGGTTCAGTTGTGCCTGGCAGTCCAGTTACGCGATCCCTGCCCTCAGGACAGTGACTGTAGAGCGCCAATTAAATTTTTGACACAGGCTTCCCGGCTTGCGCTGGATGCAGGTTGATGCGGGAATTATACCTGCCATTTTCAACTGCTTTTCAAAAGCGGCCGGGGGCATACAAAACCGCTTTGTTCGATAGCCCCTCGCCTTTTAATAATCACCTTTTCAAAATCGACCTTTCGCGCAGCGACTCGCCGAGAGAAAGTTGATCACTTACCACTGCCAGCGATCTGATCGCCATCCCGGGTCAGGTAGAAAGCGCCCAGGATGGGCAGGAAGGTCACCAGCACGACCACCATCGCGACCACGTTGGTGACCGGTCGCTGGCGCGGGCGTACCAGTTCTTCCAGCATCCAGATCGGCAGCGTCTGTTGCTGTCCGGCGGTAAAGGTAGTGACGATGACTTCGTCAAAGGAAAGCGCAAAGGCGAGCATACCGCCAGCCAGCAGAGCGGTAGCGATGTTCGGCAGAATCACGTAGCGCAGGGTCTGGAAACCATCGGCGCCCAGGTCCATCGAGGCCTCGATCAGGGACGCCGAGCTGCGCCGAAAACGCGCTACCGCGTTGTTGTAAACCACCACCACGCAAAAGGTGGCGTGGCCAAGGATGATGGTCCAGGTCGAAAAGGGGATATCCGACAGATTGAATGCCGAACGCAGGGCAATACCGGTGACGATGCCGGGCAGGGCGATGGGTAGAATCACCATCAGCGAAATGGTTTCGCGACCGAAAAACTTCGAGCGTGACACCGCGGCAGCGCACAGCGTGCCCAGCACCAGGGCGATCAGCGTCGAAATCGACGCAACCTTGACCGACAGCCCAAGCGCCTCCCAGATGTCGGGCCGGTTCCAGGCGACGGCGAGCCATTTGGAGGTAAAGCCCGGTGGCGGCCACTGGTAACTGCGCTCCTCGGTGGTAAACGCATAAACAAAGATCAGTAGAATCGGCAGGTGCAGAAACAGCAGGCCGGCGCCGGCTGCGATTTTCAGTGCAAGCGGCGCGCGTTGCTCAGATCGCATCGAAAGCTCCGGCGCGCTTCGCCATCCACAGGTAGAAAGCCATGATTACTATCGGCACCACCGCAAACGCCGCGGCCAGCGGGATGTTGCCCGCGGTACCCTGGTGGCTATAGACCGCCTGACCGATAAACAGGCGCGAGGAACCGATGATCTGCGGAATGATGTAGTCGCCAAGCGTCAGTGAAAAAGTAAATATTGATCCGGCGATCACTCCCGGCAGCGCCAACGGCATGATCACGTGACGGAAAGTCTGGCCCGGTGAGCCACCGAGGTCGGCCGAGGCTTCCAGCAGGTTGCCCGGAACGCGCTCCAAAGCCGCCTGCAACGGCAGGATCATGAAGGGTAACCAAACGTACAGAAACACCAGGAAGGTACCGGTATAGCTGACCGAGAGCGAATTACCGCCGATCAAAGGTATCGATAAGTACGCATCCAGTAACCAGGTCAGATGCAGCTCGGCGAACAGCCAGTTAAGAATACCTTCCTTGGCAAGCACCAGTTTCCAGGCGTAGATCTTGACCAGGTAGCTGGACCATAGCGGCAGCATGATGCCGATGTAAAATGCCGCCTTCCACTTACCACGTGCGTAGCGCGCAGCGTAGAAAGCGATCGGAAAAGCCACCACCACCGCCGCCAGCGTGACCACGGCGGCCATCGACACGGTACGCACAATAATATCGAGATTGGCCGGAATCAGCAGTTCACGGTAGGTCTTCAGGGTGAATTCGTAATTGATCATCCCGGAAAACTCATCGATGGAGAAAAAGCTTTGCACCAGCAGGGCAAACAACGAACCCAGGTAGATGACGCCGAGCCAGAGTACCGGCGGCGCCAGCATCAACAGCAGTAGCAGGCGCGGATGGCGCCACAGCGTATCGGCGAGCCGCCGCAGGAAACCCTGCCGCCCGGGCAGAATTGCCGCCGCGGGCGAATTCATGCACCACTCTCCATCAGGTGCATGTCCGCGACTTCCCAGTCAATCGACACGCGCTCGCCCAGCGCCGGGATATCCGCCGTCGAGGGCAACAGCAGGTTGATTCTCAAACTGCCAATTTCAACCGATAATCGAGTCGAGCCGCCGAGAAAACTGATCGCAACCACGCTCGCCGCATGGCCACCCTGGTGCACCAGGTAGATCGACTCGGGCCGCAGGCTGGCCCAGCGTGATCCGCCATTGACGCTGGCGACAAAATCCGGCGGCAATATATTCGATGAACCGACAAAGTCGGCGACGAAACGCGAATTGGGCTGGCGATAGATTTCCCGTGGCGTGCCCACCTGTACTATCCGGCCATCATTGAACAGGGCGACACGATCCGCCATCGACAGCGCTTCGTTCTGATCATGGGTGACGAAGATAAAGGTAATGCCGAGCTGCTGGTGCAGGTTTTTCAGCTCTTCCTGCATTTGCTCGCGCAGCTTGAGATCGAGTGCCCCGAGGGGCTCGTCGAGCAACAACACACGTGGTTTGTTCACCAGCGCCCGCGCCAGCGCAACGCGTTGCCGTTGCCCACCCGATAACTCGCCCGCGCGGCGCTTGCCGAGCCCCGCCAGGGCAACCAGTTCCAGCGCCTCCTCGGCACTGCGGTAACGCTCTGCCTTGCCAACACCGCGTATCATCAAACCATAAGCGACATTGTCGATTACGTTAAGGTGCGGGAACAACGCGTAATCCTGGAACACCGTGTTTACGTTGCGGCGAAATGGCGGCACCCCTTCGGCGGTTTCACCGAAGATTTCGATGTGGCCCGCCGTCGGTTGCTCAAAGCCGGCAACCAGGCGCAAACAGGTAGTCTTGCCCGAACCGGACGGCCCCAGCATCGCGAAAAACTCACCTTCGTAAACCTCGAGATCGACCTCGTCCAGGGCTTTTACCGCACCGTAATGACGCGAAACCCCGGCGAACTGAAGCGCAGTGTTCATGTTTTCATTCATCTTCAATACACCACTGAAGACGCCCACCCGCGAGGATGAGCGTCTTTCTGTTTCAGCTTACTTTAGCGGACTAACGCCCCCCGATTACCCCGATGTAATCAGACACCCAGCGGTAATAAGGCACACAGCTTTCCTGCGTTTTACATTTCGAAACCGGCGTGGTCCAGAAACGAATCCTTTCGAAGTCGTCGAGACCATTAGCGGTACAACCAGCGGCAGTCTGCATACCACGACCATCGGTACAGGCCGCGGGCACACTCGGGTTGGCACCAAACCAGACCGACAGATCGCTCTGCAGGTTGGAGGAAAGCGTATGCTCCATCCACAGGTAAGCACAGTTCGGATGCTCCGCTTCGCTGTGCAGCATGGTGGTATCTGCCCAGCCGGTAGCGCCCTCCTGCGGAATGGTCGAGGCCACCGGGTGCTTCTCGCTCTGCAATATGTTCACCTGGAAGGGCCAGGAACCGGAAGCCACCACACCTTCGTTTTTAAAGTCATCCATCTGGATGAAGGCATCGTGCCAGTAGCGCGATACCAGCTTGCGCTGGCCTCGCAGCAGGTCGAGTGCGGCCTTGTACTGATCTTCGTTCAGCTCGTAAGGATCCTTGATGCCGAGTTCCTTGTTGTGATACATCAGGTAGTTGGCTGCATCGGCGATATGGATAGGCCCATCGTAAGCCTGCACACGCCCTTTATTTGTCTTGCCATCACCCAGCGTGGTCTCTTCGAAAACCACGTTCCAGCTCTTCGGCGCTTCCTTGAAGGCGCGCGTATCGTACATCAACACGTTCGGTCCCCACATGTAGGGAACGCCGTAATGCACGCCGTTAACCGTATGCCAGGGGGCGCTTTGCAAGCGCTTGTCGACGCTGTTCCAGCTCGGCACCAGTTTCACGTTGACCGGTTGCACGCGCTTGCCCGCCACCAGGCGCAGAGAGGCGTCGCCCGATGCCGTAACCAGGTCGAAGCCACCCTCGTTCATCAACGCGACCATCTCGTCGGAAGTGTTGGCGGTCTTGATATTAACCATGCAACCGGTCTTTTTTTCGAAACTGGTCACCCAGTCGAAGTTCGGATCGGTTTCACCGCGTTCGATGTATCCGGGCCAGGCCACGATATCGACGCGTCCCTCGCCCTTGCCTATTTTTTGCAGCATATCCGCTGCCTGAACCTGAGCCACGCCGAAGGCCAGCATGGCCGCGACGGTGGTGGTAACCAATTTCTGTTTCATCATCTGAGTTCTCCCGGTTATATCTTTATATAGATGGGTCGGCATTTCGTCGCGCTGACTAGTCGACTGAAAAACGGTACAGGCCCTCTCCTGCCGCGCTTATGTTAGCAGGGGCTCCGAATCGCGGGTACATAATTTTATCGACTCGCCGCGAATCCGGGTTTAACATCCTTCGACGCATGGAGGTGATTTATGCCCGCAACGAAACTAACCGGCCACTGCTACTGCGGTGCCGTCAAATTTGAAGTATCCGGCGAATCCGACTGGATCGGCCATTGTCATTGCGAATCCTGCCGCCGCCAGAGCGGCTCGGTAATGACCACCTTTGCCGGATTCCGCGAAGACCAGGTAATTTTCACCGGAGCGATGCCCAATCGCTACAGTACCAAAGATGGCGTTACGCGCAGTTTTTGCGGCCAATGTGGTTCGCCGGTCGCTTATCAGTCAAGCGACGAGCCCGGAATCCACCTGCAGCTGGGGCTCTTTGATGACCTCGAATTGCTGGTGCCAAGAGATCACAGTTTTCTTAACGAAAAGCCGAGCTGGTTTCATGCCGATGAGCACCTGCCGGAGAGCGGCTGGCAGAAACCCGCCGACAACTAGTCGCTGAGCAGGCTGCCAACACGGGTTGCAATCATTTCACTGCCGACGATTTTGCTGACATTGGCACCAGCCCAGACGTACTTGGTGATTTTGCGCGATATTACCTGCCCCGCAGTACCGGCCAACAGCGGCATCCTGTCGACGAACGCGCCGTCACCATCGAGTGCGATCAGCTCGGCGATGGTATCGCCTTTTTCGACCCAGTCGCCAAGCTCAACGTGGTAGGCCAGCAAACCGGAATGCGGCGCGCGCAAATACTCGGTCGCGCGCAGGTCGGTGCCCGCACGCGCCTCGCCCTTTGTTCCCAGCGGCTCGCCCTCGATCAGGCCCTGCTCCTGAAAATAGCCGTAAAGATTGAGCGCATCCTGTCGATTCATCTCATCAAATGTGTCGCCCTGCCCTCGATACTCAAGCGTGCAGGAAACCACCGGTAACGGCAGGGGTTTGTCCGCACATTCTTTGGCCAGGCGTAGCCAGATGGCTGGCCAGACTTCATCAAACGATCCACCACCGCTGTCTTCGGCGAGCATGGTCGCCGCCGCGCCGGTCCAGTTGGCGAGTTGCTGCATATTGTCAGCGAGCTGAGGAAGCGAAAATATATGCAGCAGCGAGTCGTTGTCACAGTGCAGATCAAAGACATAATCGGCTTCGCAGGCTTCAGTTATGACACATCGCCGCCATTGATCGAAAGCGGACACCCGCGGTAACGATTCGGCCCAGTCACGCAACTCGGCGCGCACCAGTTGAATATTCGTATCGGCATCGTGACCAAGTTTTGCAGCCAGCCCCTCGCCAACCGCATCGTAGAGGACCGGCCAATCGCGGTTGTGATTGATTCCGCTGCCACGGTTATAGCGCCCCTGGTGCTGACCGAATTCGATATCGCCCATGCCGAGCGGATTGACCATCGGAAACACGACAAAACGGGTGTTCAATTCACCCGCGCTATCCGCGGACCGTAGCAGCGGCAGCAGGTGATGCAACACCATGATACCGGGCTGTTCATCGGCGTGCAGTGCCGCCTGCAAATACACTTTACGCTGGGCATCCTGCGGCCCGATACGAAAGTAGTTCAGCTCGGTACTGCGGCCGGGAGTATCGCCGACCAGGGTTTTGTTGACCTTCTCGAAACTCACGTCGCGACCGCTCCGCCATCTACATCAACGATGGTGCCGGTGACAAATTCATTCTGCAGCAGGAAGATTACGGCACTGGCAACTTCGGCCGAGGTGCCGGCGCGAGGTATCAGGTGCCCGGCGGTGCCCTCACGATAGTAGGTTTCGCGCTGCTCGCCTTTGAGCGGCGACATCGGGGTATCGATCAGGCCGGGACTGACGCCGTTGATGCGCACCGGTGAGATCTCATTGGCCGACAATCGAATAAATGCCTCGACCGACCCACCAACGCTGCCGATCGCAATCGTACCCGCGCGCCACTTGCGCGCCGGGTAACCACTGATTAACACCACGGCCCCGTCTGGCGCCATATGCGGCACACCCAGGCGCACGCTGTTAACGTAGCCCCACAGTTTGGCGAAAGAGTTCTGAAAGCCATCGAGATCCATCTCTAGCAATGGGCCGATTGCCCGGGTACCACCGGTTGCCGCATTGACCAGGTAGTCAAAGCCATGATGTTTTTCGAACAGAGTGCGTAAGGCTTCACGATCGAGCACGTCAACCTGGACGCATTCGACACCATCAATTTCACACTCACTGCGGCTTCCAACAATGACTTCAGCGCCGGCGTCGCGCAACATTTCCGTGGCCGCAAGCCCGATGCCCGAAGACCCACCGAGGACGATTGCTTTCTTGTTTTCAAAATCTGGCATAGCTTTTACCCTTAAGTTATTCGGATTGGCAGGATCGCATCGAGATAGTCGATTTTTTTTGATCTGCGCATGTTATAAGATTACCTGTCGCGCGGGAATGAATGATTAAGCGCTCATGATCAGATGATACCGGCTTCAAGGCTGGCCGCCATCAACATGCCGAGCTCCTCGCACTGAGCCTCGAATCCGGGCTGATAGTCGCCATGCAGGACTATCGTTTCCTGCACCGGTTTCCACTTCAGGCCGGTAGTGATCTTGCCGATCGCAATTCGAGTGCCGGTACCATCGAGCCCTGCACGGATATAGGCAGCAAAAGGCAGCGCCTCGGTATGCTCCAGGCAGGGGTAATAGATGCGGTCGAAAAAGTCTTTCAGAGCACCACTCATGTAACCGAAATTCTCGGTGGTGCCGAGAATAATCGCATCCGCCCAGAGCACGTCATCGGCATTTGCCTGCAGCGGGGCAATGTGTTTTGCTTCGACACCGTTGATGTCCGCATGACTGGCACCACGCAGCGTGGCGTCAACCAGTTTCTGCGTATTCGGCGACGGATTATGCGCCACGATAAGCAAATGCTTGGACTCAGACATGTCACAGATCATAATCGCAAGCTAATTGAAAAGGTAGTATCGAAAACACAAATGGCCATACGTTCTTCATGAAACTAAGAGATTCTAATATCAAACGCCTGCAGGCGGAATCCTTCGATGTGCTGGTAATCGGCGGCGGCATCAACGGGGCGGTTTCGGCAGCCGCGCTCGCTGCGCGCGGAGCGAAGGTGGCGTTGATCGATGCGCGCGATTTCGCCGGCTTTACCAGCCAGCAGTCTTCTAACCTGGTGTGGGGTGGCATCAAGTACATGGAGGGCTACGAATTCGGGCTGGTCGCCGGTTTGTGCAAATCGCGCAACGAATTGCTGGACAGCTTCCCGTCCACCGTGAAAGAAATCCGTTTCCTGATGACACTGACCCGAAAGTTTCGCTTTCACCCCTGGATAATATTTGCCAGCACCTGGTTGTACTGGTTGCTGGGGCGCGGCAAAACACGCACTCCGCGTATTCTATCGATGGGTCAGATTCGAGAAAGCGAACCATTAATCGACACCTCTGACGGTCGTGCCGGCATCGAGTATTCCGATGCCTTCCTGCACGACAACGACGCACGCTTCGTGTTCAATTTTGTGCGCAGCGCGATGGACAAGGGCTGCGCGGCGGTGAACTACATTGAATCCAGGGGGGCTATGCGTGATTCCGTCGGCCACTGGAAGACGGAGGTAAAGGATCAGATCAGCGGCGCCACTTTCACCATTCGCTCAAAGGTCCTGATCAATGCGGCTGGCGCTTATGTAGACCAGCACAATCAACTCTGCGACATCGATACCCGTTACCAGCACCTGCTGTCCAAGGGCATCCATCTGATTGTGCCGCAGATTTCAGAGAACCATCGCGTGCTGGCGTTCTTCGCCTCCGATGAACGCCTGTTTTTTGCGATTCCGATGGCAAACCGCACCTGCATCGGCACTACCGATACCCGCGTTCACAACCCGGAGACCGAGGTTAGTGACGAGGATCGCGACTTTGTGCTGAGCAACATCAACGCGCGCCTGAATTTGCCAAAGCCCCTGCAGCCTGAAGATGTTATCGCCGAACGCTGCGGCGTGCGTCCGCTGGCAGCGCTCAAGGCAAGCGGTAACTCGCTCGATGTAAAGCATATGTCGCGCAAACACGTGATCGAAGTGACCGACAATCGCAGGCACATCAGCATATTCGGTGGCAAGCTGACCGACTGCCTGAACGTCGGCGATGAGATCTGCGAGCGGGTGGCGCAACTGGGAATTGAACTGCAACCAGCCGGAAAATGGTATGGCGAACCCGATGCGCAGACGCGCGACGAATTTTTCCGCCGGACACACGCGATGGGGCTCGATGAAATCGTCGCCAGCGACACGCATGAGGCACTCAGCGAGCGCCTGTGGCGCCGTTATGCCGCTAACGCAAATTCCATGCTCGACGCGATCGAGAAAGATGCGACCCTTGCCGAACCTCTACTCGAACAGGCTGGAATCCGTCGTTGCGAGATCGCCTACCTCGCGCAGCATGAAATGATTGTGAAACTCGAGGACTATCTGCGCCGACGTTCCAAGATCGAGTTGCTGATGTCGCGCGAGATCCTGCAGAAATCGGCGGGGCTCAAGGAAGCCTGCGAGCAACTGTTCGGCGACGAGGCACAGCAGCGCATCGATGAATATTTCAACTAGCTATCCTTCGCATGTAGGCGCGAAGGACAACAACAAAAAAGTCAGCCCCACGGATACGTGGCCCCCTCTAAATAGTCATCCCCGCGAAAGCGGGGATCTTGCAATCCGCCATTCGACCCAATTAAAGTGTTTCCTATGTGCTCGGCATTACAGATGGGGTGCCGAGATGAGATTCCGATGCGTCGGGCCCCGCTAAGTGGGCCGCACGCGGTCGGGAATGACGGTAAACTGTTCGGATCGCAGTATCGTCCCTAAACTGATAGACGGGAACAACATGTCGAGGAGGAAACGATGAGCCAGTATATTCTCAGCATCGACCAGGGCACCACCAGTTCACGGGCCATGCTTTTCGATGAAAACGGACACGCCGTCTTCACCGCACAACAGGAATTTACCCAGTTTTTCCCCAGAGACGGCTGGGTCGAGCACAATCCAGAGGAAATCTGGACTAAAACCCTGGGCGTGGTGCAAGAGGCCATCGAACATGCCAGCCTGGCCGGGCGCCAGATCGCCGCGATCGGCATTACCAACCAGCGTGAGACTACCGTGGTCTGGGATCGATCCAGCGGCGAACCGGTCTACAATGCCATCGTCTGGCAGGATCGGCGTACCGCTGATTTCTGCGAAAGATTGCGTGCACAGGGACACGAAGCCAGCGTGGCAGCCAAAACCGGCCTGCTGCTCGACCCCTATTTCTCGGGTACCAAGATCAACTGGATCCTGGAAAACGTCAGGGGCGCCCGCGCCCGCGCCGAAAAAGGCGAACTGGCCTTTGGCACCATCGACAGCTTTTTGATCTGGCGCCTGACCGCTGGCAAGTCACACTCAACCGATGCCACCAACGCCTCGCGTACACTACTGTTCAACATTCATGATCAATGCTGGGATAGCGAACTACTCGAACTGCTTTCGATCCCCGAATCACTGTTACCCGAAGTACTCGACTGTGCCGCTGATTTCGGTACCACCAGTAAAGATCTGCTCAAGGCTGAAATTCCAATTGCCGGTGTTGCCGGCGACCAACAGGCCGCTTTGGTAGGGCAAGCCTGCTTCGAGCCCGGCATGATCAAAAGCACCTACGGTACCGGCTGCTTCATGATGTTGAATACGGGTGAACAGGCGCTGTCGTCGAGCAATAAACTGCTGACCACCGTCGGCTACCGCCTGAACGGTAAAACCACCTACGCGCTGGAAGGCTCGATCTTCGTCGCCGGAGCTGCGGTGCAGTGGCTGCGCGACGGCCTCGGCATCATCGACTCAGCCGAGCAAACCGAGGCCATGGCGGCGTCACTGGAATCCAACCATGGTGTCTACCTGGTGCCCGCATTTACCGGGCTGGGAGCGCCGCACTGGGACCCGGATGCCCGCGGTGCCATCTTCGGTATCACTCGCGATACCGGGCCGGCGCAACTGGTGCGCGCTACGCTCGAGTCGGTGTGTTACCAGACTTTCGATCTGCTCGAAGCGAAGCGGCGCGATGGCCTGACGCCAACGCGCCTGCGTGTCGATGGTGGGATGGTGCAGAACAACTGGCTTTGCCAGTTTCTATCCAACCTGCTCAACATCATCGTCGAACGTCCGGCACAAACCGAAACAACCGCGCTCGGAGCGGCTTATCTCGCCGGATTGCAGGTCGGCATTTTCAGCTCGCTTGAAGACATCGCCGGGCGTTGGCAAGCCGATCAGGAATTCGATCCGTCGATGGAGAACAGCGCACGAAACCTGCTGCTCGCCGACTGGCACGAAGCGGTAATAAAAATCAGAACCAACGCCTGATTTCGCAGCGTATAATCCCAGGTGACGAAGACCGGACTACGTTAAGCCGGCCGGCGGGAGTACGGCCCGCGACAACCAGTATATCGGCGGCCGCAGCTTAAAGGCGGCGCGGCAGGAAGGTTGCCATACTACCGGCACTGATCAGAATAGCCGCGAGCAGCAGGTAAAATACCTCAAAAGGCGCCACCAGCAGCACCAGCGAAACCAGCAAGGGGGTCAACAATTGCGAACCCTCGCGCCAGGTGGAAAAGATCATCGTCATCTCGGTGCGCTCACGCGGCTTGACCATGCGCATGAAAGGAATATTGCCCAGCACATCGACAATGGCACCACCAAGCGCCGCGAGCACCCAGAACAATAATCCGATCGGTTGCGGTTCTCCCAGTACGTACAACATGACCATCCCGATTCCGGTTGACCACAGTGCGCAGACAATAACAAGTCGAGTACCAAAATGGCTGGCCATTCGCCTGATCAGCGGGCTTATGATCAAAAGCGAGCTGACCAGCGACAGGAATACCCCGGCCACCCAGTTGGACAGGCCTGACTCGACCACGTAAATCGGCCCATAGATGAACACTGTCATCCAGAAAATTGCGCGCGACAAGGTTATAAAGTAAGCGATACGCAAGGCCGGCTGCGCGAAATATCGCGGAATAATCCGAAAAATATTGACCGAAGGTTTCTTCGCTTTGCTAATGACCTCGCTGTGACCAAGGCGCAGGAACCAGAAATACCCCAACATTCCACAGATGGCACAGGCCGATAGCAGAAACGGCGCCCAGTGGCCCACTTCCTCCCACAACCACAATCCAAGCACCGGACCGATCATCCAGGCAATGCCGGTGTAAAGCAAGCGCCTGGACTCGGTGAAGATAAGCTCTTTTTTGCCGATGTAATCCATGATGTACAGTGACAGGCATACGGAAAATAGCGATGCGGCTGCCGATTGCAAACCGATAGCGATCGACATCACCCAGCCGTCGCCAAAGGTCAGGATCATGATCGCAGTAAGAGAAAACCCGACGCCCAGCGACAACACCCAACGCCGCTGTAGCAAACGCTCCAGACCGGCAAAATTGAGGGTAATAACAAGAGTCAGAAGGGACGCTGCGAGGTAGGCCCGGGTCACCATTTCCTTGCTGCCCAGGGCTTCCAGCACCAGCAGCGGAATCAATCCCATCAGCAGAGAACGCGCAAACCCTTCGCAGGCATTCAGGCGCGCAATGGGCTCGCCCGCATGCCCCGAAAACGCCTGCAGGCCGGTAGGCCTTCGATCAAACAATAGAATTACTCTGGAGGTAACGGAGTCTCATGCTAGGGCAAACAGCCGGTCGAAGATAACCATTAAAATCGATCACGCCTATCGATTTAACTGATGCCGATTTAACTGATGAGCTTAACCCGTCTGCAACACGATCTTCGGCGCAGGGCAACGCCCCTGCAATAACTCGCTGAATGCTTCGCCACCCGCAGACAGGGGTCGCTGCTCGATCCACCCAGCACCTTGCCACGCGGCCACTGCAGGCTGCGTCCGGCAGTACCGGCATCCAGCTCGGTTTCGTAGCACCAGTCGAAGGCAGGGTTGTGCATGGTTTTGAAGTAACCGACCGGTACGTGCAGCCAGGGACCAAGGTCCTTGCCCCCTGCTTCTAGCAATAACACCTTGTTGTTCGGATCGGCCGACAATCGGTTAGCCAGCACACAGTCCGCCGATCCGGCACCGACAACGATGTAGTCACAGCTGTTCACATCAAACCCGGCGATAATAAAAACTAAAAATTACACCAATTGCGGTTAAAACGGAATTAACTTTCTCGTTTTCGTATAAAAACCCTGCCCTTTTGAGTACCATGGGTAAAAAGTTGCGCTTTTTAATGCAGCAGAAAAATATTCAACCCGGAGGAAATGACATCGATGAAGCATGAACGCGGCTCAACAATCGAACGCGTTCTCGATATCCTCGACACCGTCGCGGCGTCGCCCAAGCCGCTGAGTGCAACCGAAATCAACGAAGTGCTGGGCCTGCCCAAGGCCACCGCCCATCGTCTGTGCTCCGAACTCGAAGCGCATGGATATCTTCTGAAACGCATCAATGGCAAGAGTTACCAGCCTGGCAACCGACTTTATGATGTCGCTGTTGGTGTTTTGGCCAACGCGCGCTTCAGTGCCACGCGCCACGCGATACTGACCGCACTGTCGGAAAAAGTCGGCGAGACCTGCAACATCGCCTACCCCGACGGACTATCGATGGCTTACTCCGATCGGGTTGAGACCAGGGCGCCATTACGCCTGCAGTTCTCCATCGGCATGCGCGTGCCGCTTTACTGCACCGCCAGCGGCAAACTCTATCTCAGCAGCCTGCCGAAATCGCGACGCAAATCGGTCATCGGCAAGCTTGAACTGGAAAAACACGCAAAGAATACGATTACCGATATCGATATGCTGATGGCCGAGCTCGACCTGATTGAAAAGCGCCAGATCTCGATCGACAACCAGGAATTATATGACGATGTCGTCGCCATCGCAGTCCCTATCAAGGACAAGCACGGCCGCTTTTACAGCTCGCTCGCTATTCAGGCCCCGGCATCACGCATCGCGATCGACAGCAGCGACCGTTACGTGCCCTTGCTGCGCGAGGCAGCAGAGGAGCTTTCGCGGCTGGCCGACGACGATTAACAATTACTGCCGACGCGATGCCGATTGCGCCAGCAGCACTCCCGCAGCAACCAGCGTGGCGCCTGCCGCCTGCCACCAGTTCCAGGATTCCCCGAGAAACAACACCACGATAACCATCACGTAAAACGGCACCGCATTCATGTGCAGCGAAGCGAGCAGAATACCAAGCCCGGCGGCGCCACGAATCCACATGAACTGTGCCAGTGCCAGCGATGCCACCGAGGTAAATACCAGCAAGCCGACGTGATTCGCGTCGAGCAAGCCAATGGTGGTACCGGGAATGGCCAGCAAATTCATCAACAGAAACACCACCATCACCACCACCAGACTACCCGACAGGGTGATCGTGGTTTGCCCGACGAAGGAAAGCCCGCGAAAATCGCGATTCGTCGCGCGCGTCGCCCAGGCGAACAGGATCACCGAAAACAGACACAGCAGGCTGCCCCAGCCGAAGTTACCTTCGTTCATGCGCGTGCCGGTCGCGAGTAAACCACCCAACAGCGCCAGCAGGATGCCGCACAACAGCAGTGGCCGCATGCGCCGTCCGTCGAGAGTGACTTCCAGCAATGCACCGACAATCGGCATCATCGACGCGGCGATCGCCGGGGTCACCGCATCCGACATATTCTGCCCCACCAGAAAGGTGATCGAGCCGAGACCGAAACCCACCCCACCAATGCGCAGGCCACCGAGCCAGTCGGCGGCGCGAATCTTTGCGTGACCATCGAGCCAAAGCCAGAAGGCGAACAGGGCGCTGACCCCGATAAGCTGGCGCGCCAGCACCAATGCGACGGTGCCCCAGCTGGCAAGCATGAATTCCGCAATCGGAAAGGCGAAAGACCACATCACCATCGCCGAAAAACAGGTGAAGTTCGATACGACAACACCTGGACGGGGTGTGATCAATAAATCTGCCTTGCTGGACATAACACCTGGTCTGAATTAACTGGGTTCCGGGGCTGTGTGCGCGAATGCGAGCCTTCGGTACAACTCACGGATTATTAATGTATCAATCCTGAAACACCAGCATTTTGTAATCCAGGGCTTAGCCCACCCGCTGCATTGCCTGCTGGACGCTATCAAATGTGCCATGTAACACTAGGGCTTTATTGCCGCCCGACTCAACAGAATGAGACACGCAAATGATCCAGTCTTTATTTATTGTCCTGGTAATCCTGCTCCTCGCCGGCCTGCTGATCGATGGTGCCCTGAACCGAACAGTCTGGATCAAAGGTGCCCGCAACGGGTTGTTCAGCTTCCGTCACCTGGCACATCGCTGCGAGCGTGACGAAGACCCCTGGTCTTATTGGTTCGCGATGGGTTTTTACGGCCTTGCGCTGATCTGTCTGTGCGGCTTGTTGATATTCGGTTGAGATGTCGTGGTGGTTTTCTGCCACCAGGCACAGCGACAATGCGGCGTCCCAATGATCCGGACCATCAGCTCGTTCGTAAATTCAACCAGCGGCATGGAATACATGAAGACATCCCGTACTCAACGTGGCCACATTACCCTACTCAAACGGATAACCATTCAATCGTGAACATTTTCGTGCTGGATACCGACATCGAACGCTGCGCTCACTATCACTGCGATCAGCACGTGGTCAAAATGATTCTCGAGAGCGTGCAGCTGATGTGTACCGCGCTCAATAAGAAAGGCTTCTCGACACCCTATAAATCAACACACTCGCAACACCCCTGCGTGCTGTGGGTGGAGCAATCCTGGCAAAACTTCTTCTGGCTCGGGGATCTGACACGGGCGCTCAACGCCGAGTACCGCTATCGTTTCGACAAGACGGTCGACCACAAGTCACTGGCGGTGCTCGAAGCGATATCAGCTCACCGCTTCGAAGACCATGGCCTGACCGAATTTGCGCAGGCAATGCCGGACGCATACAAGGTGGCTGGCGACCCGGTCACGGCGTACCGCCAGTTCTACCTCGGAGAGAAAATACACTTCGCCCGCTGGACAACAAGACCGGCACCCGGCTGGATTCAGGATGCTCGGGCCTAGAGTGAAACCGAAAAACACATCAGCAGCGTTTTTCAAGCGATAAACCGACACTGGTTTACCCATCAGGGAGCAGTATTTCGGTCATTATTCTTTTCCTACTCCCTGCGCCCTGGCTATCGATAAGGCTGTTTCTAGCCGACTGTCGACCTTGCAATGCAAATTCTATTTGTTAAGCTTTGCGTCGCCGCGAAGGCTGAGGATATTCAACTCCCTGTCTCAATGTGCTTAGCGCTACGACTCGCTGGAAGCCCCGGAATGTAATATCGTGTCCCAACAAGTTATCAGCCTCAATTCACTAAGCTTTGCCTGGAGTGGACATTCGACTCCCCTGCTACAAATTGACTCCCTCACGATATTGAAGGGTGAGCGATTGTTCCTGCGAGGTGCCAGTGGCTGTGGAAAATCAACCTTGCTCGGTTTGATCGCAGGCGTGCTGGCGCCGCAGGGTGGTCGAATTTCTATCCTCGGCCAACCCCTGGGTGAACTGAGCGCGGCCGGGCGCGATCATTATCGCGCCGACCACTTCGGTATCATCTTTCAGCAGTTCAACCTGATTCCCTACCTCAGTGTGATTGAGAACGTAGCGCTGCCCTGTCAATTCTCGGCCTTGCGCCGACAAAAGGCTCAGTTACACAGCCGCAGTGTCGACGCAGAAGCCCTGCGTTTGCTCGATCGTCTCGATATGGCAGACGCGGGGGTGATTCACCAGCCGGTTAACGAACTCAGTGTCGGTCAGCAGCAGCGCGTCGCCGCAGCGCGCGCGCTGATCGGTGCCCCGGAAATACTGGTGGCCGACGAACCCACCTCGTCAATGGATTCCGATCGGCGTAACGCGTTTCTCGAACTGCTTTTTGCTGAATGTGATGACGCTGGATCGACATTGCTGTTCGTCAGCCACGACCAGTCCCTGCAAACGCCGTTTGATCGTGTCGTCGAATTTGATGAAATTAACCGCAGCGCGAAAGCAAACCCGGCGGATGCAGCCGGCGAGGGAGCGGTATGAGCATCGCTGTGCTGGCCGTTAAAAGTTTTCGCAACCGCAAGCTGAGTGCCGGGCTTGCGGTAGGCTCGATCATGCTTAGTGTGGCATTGCTGCTCGGGGTCGAAATTTTACGCAACGAGGCTAAAACCAGCTTTGCCAGCACCGTATCCGGCACCGATCTGATTGTCGGCGCACGCAGCGGGTCGGTGAACCTGCTGTTGTATTCAGTGTTTCGAATCGGTAATCCAACCAACAATATCGGTTGGCAGAGCTATCGGGAAATCAGCAACCTGCCGGGGGTTAAGTGGAGCATTCCACTGTCCATGGGTGATACGCATCGGGGTTTTCGCGTGGTCGGTACCAACGATCAGTATTTAGCGCATTACCGTTACGCCCGCGATCGGCAACTGGTGCTGGCGCAGGGTGCATGGTTTGACCGTGAAGAGGAAGCTGTGCTGGGTGCCCAAGTGGCAAATAGCATGGGTTATCAGCTCGGCGATAAAATCGTCATAGCTCACGGTGCCGGGGATGAAAGCTTCATCAAACACGATGATCACCCGTTTCAGGTGGTTGGCATACTTGCCGCTACCGGCACTCCCGTGGACCGCAGCGTACACGTCAGCCTCGCAGGAATCGAATACATGCATCAAGACTGGCAAGTTGGTGGGGCGCACAGTCACGATCCGTTGGCAGCGGCGCTCGGCAGTATTCGCACCGTGACAGCGGGTAAACGCCCTGCTGATGAATCTGCTGAAAAACACGAAGATCACGAGGAACACGAAACGCGAGAAGAGTATGACGGCGCACAATACAGCGTCAGTGCGTTTATGCTTGGTCTCGAATCCCGTGCTGCGGCGATCAGCTTGCAGCGTCGAATCAACGAGTTTGAAGCGGAGCCGTTGAGCGCGATACTACCCGGCGTCGCGCTCCTTGAACTGTGGGAAATTGTCGGGCTCGTCGAGCATACACTGCGCGCGATCTCGGTGTTTGTGGTGATCGTCGGCCTGTCGTCAATGCTGATCGTGCTAATGACGAGCATCAACGAGCGCCGTCGCGAAATGGCGATCCTGCGCGCGGTGGGTGCGCGACCAGCGCAGGTGTTTGGGCTGATCGTTGGCGAGGCGGTCTGTATCACACTTGCTGGAACTGCTCTTGGAGTCGGCCTCGTCTGGGCTATGTTCCTGTTCGGGCAGGGCTTCCTCGCCAGTGAGTTCGGGCTGTATATTGAATTGAACCTGATTACCGTTAAACTTGTCTTTTTGGTCGTGGCAGTCGCTCTGAGCGGAGGCCTGATTGGCCTGTTCCCTGCATTACGGATGTATCGGTATTCGTTGGCTGATGGCATGGCCGTGCGAGTCTGAGGCTAACTGGAAGGTATCAAACATGAAAATCCGCCCTGACCTGGCTGTGCTGGCATTGCTTGCCGGTTTAATGATGCATTTCAGCGCTACTGCGATCGAACCGCGCGAAGTAAGCTGGGATGACCTGGTGCCGCCCGAGGCGCAGTGGGATGATCCGTTCACAAAACTCGACGAATCCCAACTCTACGACCTGTCGATGGTGTCGGAGATGCGCAAAGACATCGAGGCAGGTAAAAATATCAGTGCGTACACCCTCTCTGGCCACGAAAAACGTATTCAGGACCTGCAAGAACAGGGCGTCGATATTGACGGTTTACTGGCAATCGCCGACAAGGTTGCGGAGGAACGCACTGCCAAGGTTTTTCTTGCTAACCAGTCACTCAATGGCGCATCGGTAAGAATTCCAGGTTACCTGTTGCCACTGGAGTTCGACGGCGACAAGGTCACGGAGTTTTTCCTGGTGCCTTACGTGGGTGCGTGCATTCATACTCCACCCCCGCAACCTAACCAGATCGTGCACGTAAAGACCGACGATGGATACCCCACCGACGGTGGCCTGTACACACCGGTTTGGGTTACCGGCACGATGAAACTGGAACGGCGCGAGTCCAGCCTCAACTACGTCGACGGTGCCGCAGACATACCGAGTGCGTATGCGCTCGATGCAATCTCGGTCAAACCTTACGAGTAGTCTTTAAAGCCCGGTGAGAAACGGGTTAACACCGCCTGAGCCAGGTCAGTTATTTACCTGTGGGTGGAGCAATCCTGGCAAAATTTCCGCCAGCTCGAGGATCTCACGAGGGCGCTCAACGCCGAGTACCGCTATCGTTTCGGGAATTCGGCCGACCACAAGTCACTGACGGTGCGCGAAGCGATATTAGCTCACCGCTTTAAAGACCATGGCCTGACCGAGCTTGCACAAGCCATGCCCGATCAGTACAGGATAGTCGGTGACCCGGTCCGCGGGTACCGCCAGTTTTACGCTGGCGACAAGCTGCACTTCGCGCGCTGGACGCGGCGGCAGAGGCCGCGCTGGATCCAGCCGTCGACCAGCGCCACTGCGGCTATGAATAACGGCGAGCCAGCAGAGCGCCAATCGCGATCTACTGATTACACTTTTGATTGTGTCTGCCCGCCATAAATCAGTAATCCAACGATGGCCCCTACGACAAATCCAGTCGGTAGAAACATCTCCAACGCCGCGAAAACCAGCCCCGGGTAGAGCGCGCTAACACAACCCAGCAAACCGCTGATCACCAGGTAAGGACTTCGCCGGGATACTTTTGGACGTACCACAAACTCCATCACCAGACTGTAGACAAACGCTTGAATGCCGACAAAAAGCATCGCACCAATAAATACCATCAACGTGTAGACAGGTATCCGGGGCAGAGTTTCGTATAGGGATTGCTCAGAACCCAGCTCGCTCAACTGGGCTGATACCACAACCAGAAACGACCCCAAAAACGGTGGCGAGATAAACCCCACCAGCAACCGGTAAATTCGACTTGAACGGTTAAATGACATGCCGGCGTCTCAAGCGTGATCGCTAAACTGTGGACGCCGCGTTTGTCTCAGCCCAGGTTCACGGAACCTGTGGATGACAAGCATATTGAAGAAGTGAGCCGCGCCCATCACGACCAGCACCAGACCCAGGTTTGAACTCAGGCAGATGATCATGCTTTCGAGATTGTCAATTTGCTGATTGGCCTGCACGCGCAGCCGGGGTAATGACACCACCGAAGCCCACTTATTCCGGCCGGCAGCGCTGCCCAGGAGGCTTTCGAAAAGAGACCTTTTTGTAGATCGGGCAGGAAAAACCAGTAGGCAAATATCAGCGCAGCGGTCCTGAAAATGGAGCCTCCGGCCAGCGGTATTGTCAAATGCGTCAACATAGGATTAGTTTAAGCACATATATCCATTTTTTGATCGATTATTACTCTTGCTTCTCGCATCGAGATCCTCCTCAACAGTCGAACGCAACCATCAGCGAAAAATTATCCCCCTGAGATCATCCAGGTTTAATCATCGAACATCAGGTCTGCTGCGGATGACCTGTATATACCGGTCGATGCGGTTTCCGGTATGCTGTCGGGATGAATGACCAGTTTGACCAACACAAGCTCGCGGTAATATTTTATGCTGATATCGCAGGCTACAGTCGACTCACTGCGCGCGACGAGCGGGGGACGCATCAGCGTGTAATGTCAGCCCTGGACTTCGCCAGCGAATCCATCCAGGACACGGGCGGTAAGGTGCTGCGCTATGCAGGCGACGCAATTCTGGCGGAGTTCCCGAGCATCCTGAAGGCCGTTCAGGTTGCAATCGATATTCAAACCGAACTGGAAAAACGCAACCAGCCCCTGTCCAGCGATGAGGGGGTGCAATTACGCATTGGTCTCCATTTTGGTGAAGTGTTGCAGGACCGCGGCGAGATTTACGGTAATGGCGTCAACCTTGCGGCGCGACTAGAGGCCGCCGCTCATCCGGGCGGAATCTGTATCTCCGCAGCCGTCCATGATCAGATTCTCGGCAAACTCGAGGAAGGCTTCATCGATGGCGGCCTGGAAGCGTTTAAGAATATCGAAGTTCCGGTGCAGGTTTTTCACTGGTTACCTGGCACGAACACCGATACCAGGCCTGAAGCGTCACCAACCACGCTTCCGCTGCCAGCAAAACCTTCCATCGCCATCCTTGCGTTCGCAAACATGAGCAACGATCCCGAACAGGATTTTTTCGCCGAAGGTATCAGTGAAGACATCATCACCGAGCTTTCAAAGTTTCGCTCGTTGTTCGTCATCGCGCGCAATTCGGCCTTTGCCTTTAAGGAACACGCCACCGAGGTGAAGGAAATCGGGCGCAAACTCGGGGTACGTTATATCGTCGAAGGCAGCGTGCGGCGCGTCGGGCAACGCGTTCGTATTACGGCACAGTTAATCGATGCCATCGAAGACCAGCATCTTTGGGCCGAGCGTTATGATCGAGATCTGGAAGATATTTTCGCCGTTCAGGACGAAGTCACGCAGGCGATCGTCACCACCATCGAACCCGAATTGATGAACACCGAGCGGCAACGCGCCAGGCGTAAGTCAACGGCAAACCTGACCGCCTGGGAAGCCTACCAAAGAGGCCTTTGGCATATTTATCAGTACCGTCGGGAGGATACGGCAATGGCGCTCGAGCTTCTGCACAAGGCAACTCAACTCGACCCGGAGTTTGCCTCGGCCTTCGCCGGAATCGCTTATTCCATGTACGTGCATGTCATCATGGGCGATTCAGAGGACCGTGAGAACGATTTGCAGCGCGGCCTGAAAGCGGGTCTCACCGCTGTATCGCTGGACGATCGCGACCCGTTTTCCCACGTCGGTCTCGGTCGTCTGCAGATCGTTCGCGCCGAGCACGAACAGGCTATCGCCTCCTTCGACCGCGCCCTCGAACTAAATCCCAGTTTTGCGCTTGCGCACTATGGCAAGGGCCATAGTCTGTGGCATTGCGGACACCCGGATCAGTCTATAATCTGCCTCGATGAAGCGATGCGGTTAAGCCCACGTGACCCCCTGATGTGGACCTTTCTCGCCAGCAAGGCGATCGCATTATTCATGCTGGAACGCTATGACGAGGCATTGGACTGCTCACATCGCTCACAACGCTATCCTGTCACCGCCATCTGGGCGCATATGGCCGAGCTGGCAACGCTCGGCACTCTCGAACGACAGGACGAGGCGCGCGGAGCAATCGCACGGGCTTTGCAGATACAGCCTGATCTGGACATGACCTTCATCA
>Ga0316196_10000003_pt1 | contig 54516 bp, 51 predicted proteins | sample Eddsed2cm_MG_FD_204938 | JGI IMG/M metagenome (GOLD analysis project Ga0316196, IMG submission 204938) | Coastal sediment microbial communities from Maine, United States - Eddy sediment 2 cm | ecosystem: Environmental > Aquatic > Marine > Coastal > Sediment | place: USA: Maine | collected... | reverse complement strand
AAAGACGTAATCCCCAACTTTAAATTACAAATTAAACTTGGTTCTCACGTTGATTTTGCCAATGCAAATTCCAACGCGAGCACCCACACAAATTATCTGTTTCGATTTGTTAAAGAACGAACCCCGTAAGCCGAAGATGCAATATCTGCGTTTTCCGAGGCGGACCCACAATTATACAGGCCAGAGGTGGCTGTTGGCCAGCCCGGAGCCTGTGTGTTTCGACTAATTGGAAGTCTGCTGAAGGACACCGTACCTTCAGCGGACGGGCATTATAGCGGCGATTTGACCCCCGTCAACACTTAATCGCAAGATATTTGAGCCACCCCCGTCCGGGGCAGGAAGGTGCCGCCTGGATTATCGGGTTTCAAGCCAGGCTGCGAATTCCTCAGAAGCCATTAACTGCCCGAAAACACGGCTTTTTTCGAGGGTTTCAGGGCCCAGGTCGTATTCGAATTCGCCCTCCAGCCGGGTGAGCGCTTCAACTGTCCCGGCAAAGTCACCGACCGCGTTTCGGGCATTCAGCGCAGACAACCAGCCCAGTTCGAGGCCGGGCTCGCGCCCGAGCGCCAGATCAGCGTAGGCGACAGCCTCTGCCGGATTGCCCGATGCGAGCAATGCAGCCGACATTCGCGCATCCATTGCCGCGTCCTCGACATCCAGCCTGTCACTCAGTCTCTGCAGGGCCGCGATGCCCTCCTCGAACTTTTTCTGTGGGAAATAGTGATCGAGCAACATCAGCGAGTAAAGGGGCTCCTCCGGGAAGTGCTCGGCCATTATGCCGAGCGCCGCAACCATCTCACGACGCCTGCGGACGTCCCTGGCGACACGCACCCCGGACTCCACGACTATCCGCTGCCGCTGAAAACGTGGCTGTATGCCGTCCCGCAATTCATTGAACTTGGCGAGGTTTCTATCACGTGCCGCCTTCATCAGTTCACCGAACTGGAACAACTCCCGCTCACTGACGTTCGAAAAGTCGAGCAATTTGCGCAACGCCGATTTGCTGGGCTGAGCCAATACGAGATAAGTACCGACATCCTGCGAGAACGCCTGCCCATCGAGGAAGTTGATCCAGTCAACGACAACGACATTCTCACGCTGGTCGAGTCGCAGATCAAAGTCGAGATAATTGAACTGGAAGTTGTCGAGATCAACCCGGACGACCGCTCGGCCCAGATCACCGCGCGACTCAACGCCAAGCAGCGTAAACCTCAGCCCTTCTTCGGGCGCACCACGGCTGGGAACAATGCCTCCCTTCATTAGACCTGGCCACGATCCTTCGAGACTTCCTTCGAACTGCTTTTTGATTCTCTGATCAATGAGGCGCAGGCCGTAGATACGGTCAAGCATGTCCGCTTGATTGATGGCGCCAACAAAACTGTCAAAAACCCCGAAATTCAGGTCGTTGACGATACTTACGACACCCGCCCGGAATGCTTCCTGTTTTCGTGCTTCGGCTTGCGCAGCGTCTTCAGCTTCGTCGGCGAACGCCGCGGCGCACAGCATGGTGAAGAACAGGGAAATAATCAGGCTTTGGATGTTTGTCGTCATCTTGGCAACTCCAACCCCGGGTCAGGTCAGGCTTATACGAGAGAATTTGCGCTTGCCAACCTGGTAGATGCCGGTACTGCCCGCGTCAATCTCAAGTCCGCGATCTTCAACCCTCACACCATCTATTTTTACAGCACCTTGCTTGATCATCCGGAATGCTTCGGATGTGCTGCTGACAAGGCCCGCTTCTTTCAAGAGGTGCGCAATACCAAGTCGTCCATCCTTGCTTGCGAGACTCAGCTCGGGCATGTCCTCCGGCATAGCACCTTGCTGGAAGCGAGAAATGAACTCCTCTTTGGCGGCCGTTGCGGCGCTTGCGTCGTGAAATCTCTCCACCAGTTCCAGCCCCAGCTCGAACTTCGCATCGCGGGGATTGAGGCCTTCTTCAACGCGTCGCCTGAGACCCGCAATGTCGTCGAGTGTCCGGAAGCTCAGAAGCTCGAAGTAGCGCCACATCAAATCGTCCGACACGGACATCAGCTTGCCGAACATGTCGCCCGGCGCATCTGTGATGCCAATATAGTTGCCCAATGACTTCGACATTTTCTGCACACCGTCGAGCCCTTCAAGGAGTGGCATCGTCAGGACAACCTGTGGTTCCTGCCCATAGTCCTGCTGTAACTGGCGGCCTACCAACAGGTTGAATTTTTGATCGGTACCACCGAGCTCGACGTCTGCCTTAAGCGCCACGGAGTCGTAGCCCTGCACAATCGGGTAGAGAAATTCATGAATCGATATCGGCTGACCACCCGTGTACCTCTTATTGAAGTCATCGCGCTCGAGCATGCGAGCAACGGTATGGTGCGATGCGAGTTTGACCAATCCGGCCGCATCCATCGCCCCCATCCATCTCGAATTGAAATCGATTCGCGTGGTTTCCTCGTCCAGGATTTTGTAGATCTGCGCCTCGTAGGTCGCGGCATTGGCCTTGATTTCTTCGGGTGACAACGGCGGACGCGTCGTGTTCTTGCCCGACGGATCGCCGATCATGCCCGTGAAATCACCAATCAGGAACACGACCTCATGGCCAAACTCCTGGAATTGCCGCATCTTGTTAATGAGTACGGTGTGCCCGATGTGCAGGTCTGGTGCGGTCGGGTCGAACCCGGCTTTGACGATGAGAGGCCGGCCTTGCTTCAGCTTCGCTTCAAGTCCGTTTTCGGGCAAAACCTCATCGCTGCCGCGAACAAGTTCCTGTAATTGTCTATCTATTGAAGTCACAGAGTTTTTCCAATTATCGTTGTCGCGCCGCAAGCGACGCTCCTACGACACACCGCCGCACGTTCCGGCAGCGGAACTTTAGCATTCTCAGGCTTTGATGAAAGCCCATATATGGCATTTCACAGCAATATGATTTAAGACCATGACTTATAACACTTTTCTTTGACGTCCTCGAAACGCCGCGGTAGAGTAGCGGCATCTCAAACCGCGGGGACGCAGACTTGCATCGCCCAGTAAGTCCACTGCTGCACGATTACAAGCCACCGGCTGCAAACACGCCTAAGAAGTCCCGTGCTTTGCAATGGTTTGTCGTCGGGCTGGGCCTCCCGCTTCTGGGTGTCGCGCTCATCAGTACAATCGACCTGTCGGACGCACCATCGACGACCTCCGCGACGCCGTCCGCAACACCGATGATGGCAGCCACTCCTGGCACCGAAGTTGCGGTTGCGGCACCTGCCACCTATTCCGAAGTACCGCTGGTACTTGCACCCGAGCCCGAGTACCAGACACTGACACTCACGATTCGCAGGGGCGATACGCTGGATCAGTTGTTCCGCAAGCACCAGCTCGACATCGGCCACCTCGCCACAATTGCGAGACTTGACGAAGCCGGCAAGCAGTTCCGCAGGATCAAGCCGGGGGATGTGTTCGAGATTACGCACGATGAAGGCAAGCTCGTCAGCCTGTATTCAGCGCTCAACCTGACGAGCGCGCTCAAGGTTGACCGTCAGGAATCCGGGTTCAGCGCGGCGATCGTCGACCGTCCGATCGAAATTCGCAAGCGCATGGCCCATGGCGTTATAGAGAATTCGCTTTTCGAGAGCGCGACAGCCGCCGGATTGTCCGACAAGCTTGTCATGAACATCGCCGGTATATTCGCCTGGGATGTCGACTTCGTCCTGGATATCCGCGGAGGCGACAACTACTACGTGCAGTGGGAAGAAATCTGGCAGGACGGGGAATTCGTCACCGACGGCGAGGTCGTGGTTGCCGAGTTCAATAATGATGGCCGGACGCACCAGGCCATTCGCTTCGTCGACAGCTCGGGCCGGACTGACTATTTCACACCCGCCGGTGACAGCGTTCGCAAAGCGTTCCTGCGTTCCCCGGTCGACTTCCGGGTCAGCTCATCGTTCAACCCCAATCGCCGGCATCCAGTGCTCAAGACCGTGCGTCCGCATCGCGGCGTAGATTACGCGGCCCCGAGAGGCACACCTATCAAGGCATCGGGCGACGGTAAGGTAATATTTCGCGGCGTGAAGTCAGGATATGGCAATGTCGTCATACTTCAGCATGGCGGAAACATCACGACGCTCTATGCGCATATGTCGAAATTCGCCTCCAGTGCACGTACGGGATCGCGTGTCAGGCAAGGACAGACCATTGGTTATGTCGGCAAGACGGGTCTTGTTACCGGGGTTCACCTTCACTATGAGTATCGGTTGAACGGAGTTCACAGGAATCCGAGGACCGTAAAATTGCCACAGGCTGATCCCATCGCTGACGAGTACCGCGAGCAGTTCCTTGCTAATGCCGGACCCATACTCGAGGAACTTGAAAGGTTCAAGAACACTCAGCTCGCCACGATCGCGCAAAACGAAAAACAGTAGCTCGGACAGTGCCGGTGAGTAACCTGTATATCGGCCTCATGTCCGGCACGAGCATGGACGGCATCGATGCGGCACTTGTGCGTTTTACGGGTTCGGGCCTCGACATTCTGCAGACGCTCCAGCAAGACTATCCCGAAGACCTCAGGCAACGTCTGCTTGTGTCGAGATCCGATACCAGCCTGCGCTCCTGCGAAGATATCCCGGATCTTCACAGGGAGGTCGGCATCTGCTTTCGAGACGCGGCCATCGCGTTGCTCGCCCTCGCGGAGACGGATGCGTCGGCAATCACGGCCATCGGCAGCCACGGCCAGACGTTGCGCCACGAGCCAAACGCAAGCGAGCCGTATTCGCTACAGATCGGCGATGCAAGCCTCATCGCCAAAGGTACTGGAATAACGACAATCGCTGACTTTCGTCGCGCCGATATTGAGCTGGGTGGGCAAGGTGCTCCTCTCGCGCCAGCGTTCCATGAGTGGCTGTTTCGGACCGAGGAGATGACGCGGATCGTGCTGAATATCGGCGGCATTGCCAATATCACGGTGCTACATGCCGATGAGCTGGAAACAACAGGGTTCGATACGGGTCCTGGCAACACTCTGCTGGATGCGTGGGTCTTGAAGCATTTGCACACGCCTTACGACGCAAACGGTGACTGGAGTGCGTCAGGGTCAGTGGCCGCTGACCTGCTTTCGCAGCTGATGAGCGATGCCTATTTTGCGGCCGCTGCGCCAAAGAGTACGGGCTTTGAGTACTTCAACCTCGACTGGCTTGATCAAAACATTGCGAGCCGGTATGACCCCGCCGACATCCAGGCGACGCTATGCCAGCTAACGTCCGATAGCATCGCCGAAGCAATCAGAACTGCTGCCCCCGATGCAAACGAAGTCCTTGTTTGCGGTGGCGGCGTGCACAATCGCGATCTCATGCGGCGACTGCAGGCAGCCTTGCCAGGCACGAACATCGTATCAACCTCGAGTGCCGGCCTGGATCCGGACTGGGTCGAGGCGGCAGCATTTGCCTGGCTCGCAATGCGCACTACGCATGGGCAGTCGGGCAATTTGCCATCAGTAACCGGTGCCAGCCGCGCAGCGGTTCTGGGAGTGGCCCACCAAGCGTCCTGAACCGAGGACTTCGTAAAGATCTCGCAACATGGTCGTTGCTATACTGACCGGCCGCCATTTCGAGATAGCTCCGTTGCAAGCGCCGGCACTCCCCCCTGCTGACCTGTATATCAATCGTGAACTCAGCCAGCTTGAGTTCAACAAACGCGTATTGGCCCAGGCCCTGGACGAGAGCGTTCCTCTTCTCGAACGACTTCGGTTCCTGTGTATCACCTGTACCAATCTCGACGAGTTCTTCGAGATACGGGTCGCTGCGCTAAAACAGCGTATCGAGCTTGGCGCCCCGGCGCAGGGCCCGGAGAAGCTCTCGGCCCAGCAAATCTTCGACGCTATCCGCCAGAGCATGCTCGGCATCGTTAAACAGCAATACGAATTGCTGAACAATGTGCTGTTTCCGGAACTGACGAAGGCCGGCGTGCAGTTCTTGCAGAGCGAAGAGTGGAACGACGAGCAAGCCGAATGGCTACAAGAGTATTTTCTTGAACAAGTCGTGCCAGTGCTCACACCGCTCACTTTCGATCCGTCGCGCCCGTTCCCGCGCGTATTGAACAAGAGCCTCAATTTTATCGTCAGGTTGCGCGGCAAAGACGCGTTTGGTCGGCGGCGTCACCAAGCCATGGTGCAGGCGCCTCGATCCCTGCCACGAATCATCCGCCTGCCGGAACACCTCAGCACGCCAGGACGGCATAACTACGTCTTTTTGTCGTCGATTATCCGCGTTCACGTCGCCACTCTCTTCCCGGGACTGAATGTGGAAGGCTGCTACCAGTTTCGCGTAACACGCAATTCAAATCTCTATGTTGACGACGAAGAGATCGGCGACCTGGCACATGCTCTTGAGGGTCAGCTGGCAGCCAGCCGTCACGGCGCGGCCGTGCGTCTCGAGGTCAGCCACGAGTGTCCGCCGGATCTGCAGGAGTTCCTCCTCGAGAACTTCGGTCTCGCTGAGCACGATACGTATCTCGTCGACGGCCCTGTGAACCTGAACCGCCTCGCGACCGTGTGCGAGATTGAGGATAGCTGGGACCTGATGTACCCGCCATTTGCACAGGGGCTGCCCGAGGAACTCCTGGGCAACGAGAACATTTTTGATCTGCTCACGCAGAAAAACGTTCTGCTGCACCACCCCTATCAGTCATTCGCGCCGACCATCGATTTCATAAAGACGGCGTCGATTGACTCCGATGTGCTCGCGATAAAAATTACGCTCTATCGAACCGGGGCCGAATCGCCGATCGTGGATCATCTTGTGCATGCGGCACGGTCCGGCAAAGAAGTAACGGTCATTATCGAGCTCATGGCGCGATTTGATGAAGCCGCGAATATTGCTCTTGCAAACCGCCTGCAGGAGGCCGGCGCGCACGTTGTTTATGGCCTGGTAGGCTACAAGACGCATGCCAAAATGACGCTCGTTGTGCGCAGGGAATCGGACAAGCTTGTCCGCTATGTGCACCTCGGTACGGGCAATTACCATCACGCGACGACCCGCGTCTACACCGACTATGGCTATATGAGTAGCAGCCGGCGCCTCGGAGAAGATGTCCACCAGCTATTCATGCAGTTGACCAGCCTTACCGAATCCAGCGACATGTCGCGGATGATGGCGGCACCGTTCAATCTTTACTCGTCTCTTCTGGAAAAAATCGCACGCGAGGCGCAGAACGCACGCGATGGTAAGAAAGCGCGCATCATTGCCAAGATTAACTCGCTCAACGAGCAGGGAATAATCAATGCCCTGTATGAAGCATCCCAAGCCGGCGTAAAGGTCGACCTTATCGTGCGCGGCATCTGTTCCCTGCGCCCTGGTGTGCCGGGACTGTCCGAGAACATTCACGTGCGATCGATTGTCGGACGATTCCTGGAACACTCGCGCGTCTATTATTTCCTGAACGATGGCAATGAAGAGTTCTATTGCGCGAGCGCGGACTGGATGGAGCGCAATCTTCTGCGCCGCAATGAATCCTGTTTCGAGATTCGACAGAGGGCGATGAAGGATCAGATCCGTGCCGACCTGGAGTTGTTCCTGGCGGACAATTGCCAGGCCTGGGTGCTGTGCGGCGACGGCAGTTACGAACGTCTCTCGCCGGCAGTGGATGAAGAGCGCGTCTCTGCGCAGGACGTATTTCTCGAACAGCTGGCACTGCCTAGCTGAACGTCAGGCTGTACCCCACTGCTTTGAGATAGCCGACTTCACGCTCCAGGTCTGCAACCGTCAGCGGATTGGCCGCAAGCCAAGAAGAATCGAAAGACAGGTACACCGAATCCTCGCTCGCCGAAATTGCGACAGTAGAAATCTCAATAGCATTACGACTTCTGTTCAACAGAACCGCCAATCGCAATAGTATTGCAAGGCGCAACGCCGGCTCGCGCCAGACCCGCGGCAATATTTTCTGCGCCCGGGTATCCATCTCATGACGCTGGCCGCCGATCAGAAACGCAAGAAGTCGCTGCTCGGCGCGCGGGAACCCCGGCAGATCTGCATTGGCAGCGATGTAGGCACCGTGCCTCTGGAAGCCATCGTGGGAGATGTCGAGACCAATCTCGTGCAATCGGGCAGACCATGCGAGCATATTGCCAAATAACGCCGATTCGAGGTGCCACTGATCTTTGCACTGCTGCAACAGGAGTACTGCTGTATCCGCCACGCGGCGCGATTGATCGGTATCGACGTTGTAGCGCGCCGCCATGGCACGCACGCTGCGCTCGCGCGCATCTTCATGCTTGAGCCGGCCGAGCAGGTCGTAAAGCAGGCCCTCACGCAAAGCGCCGTCCGAAACCTTGAGCTCGGCAACCCGCAACACGCTTAATAGCTCGGCCAGGATCGCAAGACCGCCTGGCCAAACCTGGGCGCGGCGCTCCGACAAACCCGGCAATGACAGTTTCCTGATCGACTCGCACTCTATGACCCTGGCAATGATTTTTTCGAGTGCGCCGGGAGTCAGGCTGTGTGAATCAATAATTCCGAGTTCGCTCGCGACTCGCTCGGTTGAACGAATCGTCCCTGATGTGCCAATAGACTCGATCTGCTCGGTGCCGCGGAAAAACGCTTTGACAGGCCGGAGTTCCAGACGTGCTGCGACCCGGGCCTTCCCAAATGCTTTCTCAGTAATCTCGCCGTCAGCAAAGAATCGTTCGGTCATCGACACACAACCCAGGTGAACGCTTTCAAGCGCCCGTGGTTCGGCGCCCTGCCCCAGTATAAGCTCGGTGCTACCGCCACCGATGTCGAGAACGAGACGCAGGCCATCCTGCGGCGGCAGACTCTGGTTAACGCCGTTGTATATCAGGCGAGCCTCTTCCAGACCCGAGATAACGTCGATTGGATGTCCGAGCGCTGACTCAGCCTCCGCCATAAAGCCGGTATCTTCACGCGCCCGACGGATGGTGCTTGTTCCTGCCGCACGCACGCTTCCTGCGCGCATATCGCGCAGCCGCTCTCCGAACCGCGACAGGCAATCGATCGCCCGCGCGCGCGCATCCGGTGAGAGATCGCCACTAGATGACAGTCCCTCTGCGAGGCGTACGGTCTCGCGAATTCGATCGATGATGATGAGCTGCCCATGGCGCAACTCACCGACGATCATGTGAAAACTGTTGGATCCAAGGTCAACAGCAGCAATGACCTCGGAAGAGGAATCAGGTCGAGAAGGAGGATCCACAGCCGCAGGTTGTTGTCGCGTTCGGATTGCGGATGATGAATTGCGCACCCTGCAGGTCTTCCTTGTAATCGATTTCTGCGCCCATTAGGTACTGAACACTCATCGGATCGATCACAAGCTTAACGCCCTGGTTTACAACTTCGCTATCGCCGTCCTCGATATTCTCGTCAAACGTGAATCCGTACTGAAACCCGGAACAACCCCCACCGGAAATGAAAACCCTGAGCATCAGCTCCGGATTCTGTTCTTCCTCGATGAGCTCGCCGACCTTCGTCGCGGCAGCATCGGTGAACACTACGGGTGGTGGCGGTGCTGGTGCTGTTATATCTGTCTGCATATTTTGAAGCCTGATTTTGTCCCTTTACGATTCGGCAGCAACTGCGGCCGATTCATCGATGCGAGTCGTTTGTTCGAGCAACGGTACCTGGCCTTCCGGCTGGTGTACCAGCTTGCCGTTAATCTCGGCGCCAATCGCCATCTCGATCAAATTGTAATACACATTACCAATGACCCGTGCTGTGGGCCCGAGTTCCACGCGTTGAGCCGCACAGACATCGCCGCGCACGATACCATGAAGTACGACATATGGAACCGTCACTCCGCCTTCAACGTTACCATCTTCGCTGATGCTGAGCGCCGAATTGCTCTCAGGATCCGCACTGACATTGCCTTTGACGGTACCATCAACATGGCAGCCGCCTTCGAAATGCAGGTCTCCGTTGACCTTGGAGTTGGCGCCAACGAGCGTATCCACGACGGTGTGCCTGCGTTCTTTTCGACCAAACATGTACTTCTCCAGTGTGCCTGTTCAGGCGGCTAATCAGCGTCAGCCCGGACTTGTCGCCCAGGAGTAACTCTCTTCAATGCTGGAAATCGAGCGCGTTTTCGAGTTTACCTCTATCGTTATCGATTCCGGTGTAAATCCGTCAGGAAGTACGATCTCCCTGTCAAAATCCTGAAAATATCGAAATGAGAATGGCCAGTTCGCGCTCGCGTCCGCAGGCAGCAACTCCGCATAGCTGTAGCTGGTCGTAACACCACCTTCCTGACCCTGGACAACCAGGCTTACATCGCCAGTTACCTTGCGGTCATGCTGCAACGATTGCACCAGTACAAGGCGCACGTTGTAGGCATGTTCGTCCTGGCTGCGCGTCAGCCTGAGGTCCTGAACTTTGAGACCTGCAGCGCCGTCCGCAGGAGATACGATGCCGCGATAAAACGCGATGGCCTCCCTCTGCTCCTGGATCTTTGCCTGTAACGTCGTGAGGCTCACTTCAACCTCCCTGTAGGCCTCGGTGTCGATATCGCGGTGCGTTTCGAGTAGCGCGATGTCCTCATTGAGCCCGATAATTTCTTTTTCAAGGTCGGCAATGCGGTCTTCGTACATCTGACGTTCCTTGCCGGCATCCACGATGTTGTAGTTCGCCTGGATGCGGCCGAACTCAAAGACGAGGTAGGCAAATCCGAATATCAGCACGGCAAATGCCGCGCGCGTCATGAAAACGCGCCCGCGGCTGTGCAGTTGTAGTGATGAATGTCGTGCCATTCCTGGGCTCGCCCGCCAAAAGACATTATGTTACGCGGTGGTCCGGGTCGAGAGAAGTGCGCTACGTCACGAATTGGGCGCCGCAATGTCCTTGTCGAACACTGCCCGCCAGCGCTTGGGCCACCAGCGTGGCCGCGGCGGCAGATCCCCCGGATACGCGGTTGATCCGAGTTCGTGCAGGGCGCGGGCATAAACACGACGTTTGAAATAGATGACTTCATTGACGGGTCGCCAGTAGTCAACCCAGCGAATGCGGTCGAATTCGGGCTGCTCACAGAGGTCAAAACGGACGTTTTCCGACGACGCGGTGAGATGCAGCATGAACCAGCGCTGCTTTTGCCCAATGCAAAGCGGCTCGCTGTTGCGCCTTACAAATTTGTCGGGCAGTCGGTATCGGAGCCAGTCCGAGGTCACACCGAGCAGCTCGACATCCGTGCGCTCGAGACCGACCTCCTCGCGGAGCTCGCGATACATCGCTTCTTCGGGATCCTCACCGACAAGCACGCCGCCTTGCGGAAACTGCCAGCCCTTGCTACCTGCTCGGCCGGCCAGCATCAGCCGGCCATCCCCGTCAGTCAGGATGATGCCGACGTTGGCGCGGAATCCCTCACCATCAATCCAGTCGTTGCTCATAGCAACCGATACGAAAACTCTAACTGCCTTTAACTTTACACCAATTATGTGCATTGTCCGTGTCTTCAGTCACACGCATTGACAAATTTTTCGACCCGGGCATTGTCTGTATTCCCGGTCACTTTGAGGGGGACATGCATTGCTTGTCGGGCGGAGAACAGCGTTGTTTGCCGGGCTGTTCGGAATTGCGAGCGGCGCGATGGTCTTCGCGCTCGCGTCGGGCAGCGCGGATATCAGTTTCGGCGATGCCATGGGCGCACTATTTGGCGAGGCGCCCGAAAATACGCGCGCACTAATCCTGGATCTCCGGCTGCCACGGGCGTTGACAGCGTTCTCGGTCGGCGGTCTGCTCGCAATTGCCGGTGTCCTGATGCAGGTTCTGCTGCGCAATCCGCTGGCAGAACCTTACATCCTGGGCAGTTCCGGTGGCGCCGCGGTCGCCGCCCTGTTCGCAATGATCCTCGGCTTGAGCAGCGTCGTCATTGACATTGCGGCGTTTGGCGGCGCACTGGCCGCGACACTGCTGGTTTTCTCGATTGCACATGGAACCGGAAGTTGGGCGCCCGCGCGCCTGCTCTTGACCGGCGTCGTTCTTGCTGCCGGATTCAGCGCTGCTACTACCTTGTTGCTTGCCCTTAGCCCGGAACAAAACCTGCGTGGCATGCTGTTCTGGCTGATGGGCGACCTGAGTTTTGCCTATGAGCCCGAGCGCGTGCTTTGGTTGATGCTGGTGCTGACCGCGGGCGCCATGTTATCCGCCAGGCATCTAAACGTTCTCTCCCGCGGCGAACTCCAGGCCGCGATCGCAGGCATGCCCGTAATAGGCTTTCGCTACATCGTGTTTGCCGCAGCCTCGCTCGCGACCGCGCTGTCGGTTACAACGGTAGGCGTAATCGGTTTTATCGGGCTGGTCGTGCCGCACCTCGTTCGTCTTGTGGCAGGCAGTGACCACCGTATCGTCGTTCCGGCTTCCGCACTGGCAGGGGGCAGCTTGCTCGTCATCGCAGATACCCTGGCGCGAACGATCATGGCACCACGACAGCTCCCGGTTGGCGCTCTTACAGCCGCGATCGGCGTGCCATTGTTTTTGATTCTGATGAGTCGCAGCCAGACTCGGGACCACTAAGCGTATGAAGACCTGCAATCAGTGTGGCAAATGCTGTATTCACTACAGTGACGGTGGCCTGGCAGCGACAAGCGATGAGATTGACTGGTGGGAAACCCATCGTCCCGACATATTCGAGTATGTTCGCGATGGTGAAATCTGGGTGAGCCCAGCCACCGGCAAAGCGCTGACAAGATGCCCATGGCTGGAAAAAGTCGCCGACCAGGAGACGTATACTTGCGCCATCTATCACGACCGTCCGGACGACTGTAAGCACTACCCGGTCGATATCGACCAGATGATTCGCGATGCGTGTGAAATGCTCGAGCCGCGTGACCTGGTCAATCCGAAAAAGGCGCAGCAAACGCTTGACCTTCTTATGTCGGACAGCCGCCCACCCCTGTCCAGATAGGCGCGCGGGGAACTAGTGGTACCTGGCCCGTTCGGCCAGTTTGACCGCGTCTTCGTAGTGCCAGGCCACGACACTGACATTCTCCCGGTTCACAGACGGGTCGCCCACGACTTCAGTTAACTCGGAATCTGCAAGCAACCACTCTACGAGCCTGGTCGCCCCATCAGGATTACGTGCATGTCGTGCAATGCCAACCGCCTCGACATCGGCGTACCAGGTCGCGGGCAAAATTCTCTCAAGGTCTGAATTCGCGATATCAAGCGCTGTGTTTGAGACGATGCCGATACCACAGGCCCCACTCTCAATTGCCCTGATCAACTGAGCTTCGTCGTCAAACGGCGGAACCGCCAGGTTCTTCATCCAGCCTCGTACGACAAGCTCGGCCGGTCGAACGTCGAGTTCGCTAAGCATCACTGCGATAACCGTACGGTTGACGGACATTTCAGACGAAGACAGGCAGAGCGTCCCCGAAAATCGCGGTTCCGCGAGGGCGTCAACATCGGGCACGTCTTTAGCCTGCAGGCCGGCAATATCGTGCACGATCACCGCCGAGCGGACCTGCGTCCCGAACCACAAATCGTCCGGATCCCGGGCCCACGCTGGCACGTGCTCCCGGGCCGGCTCCGAGAAGAGCGGCCGCAGTGCGCTCTCGTCAGCGGCACGCCATGCGTCGACAACGGACCGGGTCACCAGCACGTCTGCCGGCGGGGATACCCGGTTTTTGATCATGTCATCGACGATGCCTGTCGCTGTGCCCCGTCGAACGATGACCAGAACACCGGTTTCATCGGTGTACCGTTGTGTTGCATCGACGAGCGCTGCGTCGTCTTCAAAAGCTGCATAGACAACGACGGGCTCTTTTCTGACCTCGATCGACTCCGACTCTGGCGGTTGCCCGCAGCCGGTGCAACACGCCGTTAACAAAGCCAGGATCAGGATTCGCAGCATGATCAGCCCTCGTCCACTGCAACCTGGTCGCGGCCATTCGACTTCGCGCGATACAGAGCGACGTCCGCGCGAGCGATCAGAGACTCGCCAGCCGTCTTGAGGTCTTCGACTTCAGCGTCGGGTGTAACGCCCGCAATACCGATGGAAACGGTGATCGACCGCTGCTTGCCACCCGGCAGTTCATAGGGCGCTGCGGCCACGGCCTTTCGAATGCGTTCAGCGAGTTTTACACCGGAGGAAATTTCGGTGTCGGGAAGCAACACAATAAACTCTTCGCCACCGTACCGAGTCGCAACATCACTGGCACGAACCTGCGCGTCGATGCGGTTCGCCAATTCCTGCAACACGGCATCGCCAGCCGCATGACCAAAAACATCATTCACTTTCTTGAAATGATCCACATCGAGCATCAGACAAACGACGGGGTGGCGATCTCGTCGCGACCTTGCAAGTTCCTCATGCAGACGCACTTGCAGGTAGCGACGATTGTGCCAGCCGGTGAGAACGTCGGTGAACCCGCTGCGCAGCAGGCGCGCACGATTCACAGTGTTGTCAATACAATAGGACGCGATCACACCGAGATGAGCGAGGAAATCCGTCGCGTGCGCGCGCGTATAGCGTTTTGCATCGCGGCTGCCCAGATTGATGCTGCCGATCAGCTCCCTTCGATGCGTCAACGGGATCATTGCCACACTGGCAAGATCTCCGGACCCGGGAAAAATGAGTTGATGATCACAGGCCGTGAATGGGCCAAGCCAGGGCTGGCGCAGCGCAACATACTGCGGTGCGAGGCCGCTCAGAGATTCCACCATCAACAAGCCATCGAAGCCATCGGCAGGTGTTCCAGCTGCCAACAACAAATGGCGCACATCGTGGTCGGGGTCGCAGAGGACAATTGAAACCTGGTCCAGGCTGTGGCTCGACCGCAGCCCGGCGGTCAGCTCATGTATCAGGGTTTGCAGGTCATCGGCATGCAACAACCTGAGCTCCCGCTGCTGCGTACGATGCATCTTGGCATCGTTGCGCGCGACCTCGGCTTTTAATGCGACGAGTTCCCTCTCGGCCTCCACCAGGCGTGTGCTGAGATCATCTGCGGTTTCCATGCTCGCATCCCTCCAATTATTGCTACGGTCAGCCGCGCAAAGCCATGTACTGGCGGCCTTTCTCCATGAGTTCGACAAAACCCTCTTTGTCGCCACTTGCGACACTCTTGCGAATTCGGTTCGCTGCGTCGCAAAGGGCATCAAGTGGCCCAAGTCCGAATTTGTTCAGGTTCTGAATCTCAAAATACAGGTGCGGGTTGTCCTGCGCGACCGCCGCCGACACGAGCAACTGCGAATCAAACGTCGTCGATGACAGTTGCGCGAGTTTTGGCGCCGCCTCACCACTCTCAGCCAGTGCCGTAAAGAACGCAATGTTCAGAGCGTGCGACAGACCGAGCACATACGCGATAAGGCGATCATGATCATCGAGTCCCATATCAAGCTGATCAACCATAGTTGAGCTGAACAGATCTTTCGCCGCCTGCGTTGCCTCTGGTACGCCGGCATCGCAAAAAATAAGGTGGTGTCCCGAAAGTAACCGGGTTTCCGGCCCATACATAGGGTGCAGTGACGTAACGCGGCAACCGGCGCTCCGCAACTCTGTCAGTCCATCGATGAGTGGTGTCTTGAGTGAGCCAATGTCGAACACAAGACCTGCCGGCTTTAGAACCGCCAGCTGCGCGAGGATTCGGCCCGAAACGGCGAGCGGCGCGGCAACAACGATAACGTCGTAGTCGACGCCGGCGTCGGTCCAGCTTTTGAACCGCCCCGGTCCGTTATCAACGCAGCTATCAGCAATCGTCGTATCGAAACCCTGCGACGCGAAGAAGTCGACAAACCAGCCACCCATTTTGCCGGCACCACCGATGACAAGTACGCGCTGGCCGTCCCCTTTGCCCTCGGCAATGACGCGTTCGCGCTCCTGACTTGCCAGCGAGGAACGAATCAGTTTTCGCAGCACGTCTTCAGCCAGGTCCGGGTCGATACCGAGTTTCTCCGCCTGGGCGCGACCCATGTCGAGCACATCTTTTTCCCGGGCATAATCGCGCGTGCCCGTGCCCGTGGACTGCTTATCGCGACCAATGTCGCTGACCAGGCGCTGACGTTCGGCGATCAGGTCGACAATTCGCCGGTCGACGGCAGTCAGTTCTTTACGCAGATCGTCAAGACTCATATTTATCGATTCGGCTGAGGGGTGGTGAAGAACTCCGTTTTACAGGAGACACGCGCGGCTCGGCAAGCGACATCGCGTTGTCGACAGGCCGGCAATCGTGAGAATATCGCCCTCCGGAACGCAAACACAGTGGAGCCAGACAACAATGAAGACACGCGCTGCAGTCGCCTGGGAAGCGGGCAAGCCACTCGAGATCGAGATGATTGACCTGGACGGGCCGAAGGCCGGCGAAGTGCTGCTTCGAAACGTCGCCACAGGTGTATGTCACACGGACGCGTTTACCCTGTCCGGCGAGGATCCTGAAGGAATATTTCCGGCCGTTCTGGGACATGAAGGTGGCGCTATTGTCGAAGAGATCGGCGAGGGCGTGACGTCTGTGAAGGTTGGCGACCATGTCATTCCGCTGTACACACCTGAATGCGGTGAGTGCAACTTCTGCACGTCCGGCAAGACCAACCTGTGCCAGAAAATCCGTGTTACACAGGGCCAGGGCCTGATGCCCGACGGTACGTCACGATTCTCGGCCAACGGCAAGCCGGTCTACCACTACATGGGTACCTCGACGTTCAGCGAGTACACCGTGCTCCCTGAAATCTCAGTCGCGAAGATACGCGAGGAAGCGCCTCTCGAGAAAGTGTGCTTGCTCGGCTGCGGCATTACGACGGGCATCGGCGCCGTCCTGAACACAGCCAAGGTCGAGCCTGGCGCTTCGGTGGCAGTATTCGGTCTTGGCGGTGTCGGCCTGAGCGCCATCCAGGGCGCGGTTATGGCGAAAGCCGGCCGCATCATCGCCGTCGACATCAACGCGGACAAATTTGAACTGGCAAAGCAATTCGGCGCAACCGACACGGTCAACCCGAAAGACCACTCGACGCCGATCCAGGACGTCATCGTCGACATGACGGATGGCGGCGTGGATTACTCCTTCGAGTGTGTGGGCAACGTCACGCTCATGCGTGCCGCACTCGAGTGTTGCCACAAGGGATGGGGTGAGTCAGTCATCGTTGGCGTCGCCGGCGCCGGCCAGGAAATTTCGACACGACCATTCCAGCTTGTGACGGGTCGTGTATGGCGGGGCACGGCGTTTGGCGGCTGCAAAGGCCGTTCACAACTGCCCGGCATGGTTGACCAGTACATGCATGGCGACATCAAGATCGACGAATTCATTACCTACACGATGCCACTCGAAGACATCAACAAAGCCTTCGACCTGATGCACGAAGGTAAGAGCATTCGATCGGTTATTCACTATTAGCCATTATCTCAATGGTGACAGGCCCCGCCAGTGACTAAAGTCGCCGTCGCAACGACGTCCCAGCTTGCTGCCGATGGCGCCAATGAAGTTGCCGAACTCGGCGGCAATGCGGTCGACTGTGCGCTCGCAGCAGCTCTATTCACGATGAACACCGAACCGGGTGTCTGTGCGCTGGCGGGCAGCGCGTTCATCACAGTGTGGCAACCGGACGGTGATCCGGTAACGATCGACGGCAATGTCGCGGTTCCCGGCATGGGGTTGCCAACCGGGGATCGTGGCCACGCCGTCAGCGAAGTAACGCTCAAGTATGGCGGTGGCATCACAACGCTGGCTGGCCCGGGTTCCGTAGCCGTGCCCGGCTCGCTGGCCGCTATCGAGAAAGCATGGCAGCGCTTTGGCAGTGCGCGATGGTCGGATCTTTTCCTGCCGACCATTGCGGCGACTCGAGACGGCTTCCCGTTATCGTCGGCCTGTCATTACTACCTCGGTTACGCGGGCAAGGAAATATTTGATCGCAGCGACGACGGCTATGCCGCCCTTCATAGCGACGCTGGAGCACTGCACCCGGTCGGCCACCCGGTCATCGTGCCGCATTTGGCCGACACCTTGTCAGCCATCGCCGCAGAAGGCGCGCGCGTCTTTTACGAGGGGGAGTTGGCGCAGAAAATTTCCACGCACGTACGCGACGCTGGTGGCGCCCTGACGATGCAGGACCTGAGCAACTTTGAGGCCCTTGAACGCCCTTCGCTAACGGTGGATATCAATGACTGGACGATCGCCAGTAATCCCCCGCCCGCAGTTGGCGGTGCGACGCTCGCCGCAATGCTGCTTGCCTGTTCCGACCTGTCGCAGGAAACCTGGACTGCCGATGCACTGGCTCGGCTGATCCAGGTACAACGCGCCACACTCGATTTTCGCAAACGGCGCCTCGACCTCGCCGATGACGTTGGTCCGGAGGCTGCCCGTCTGCTCGAATCCGCCGCAAGTGGCCAACTGTTGAGCAAATGGGCGTCGGCATCGACGGTGCACACGTCCGCGGTCGACGAAAACGGCGCAGCCTGTGCGGTGACCGCCTCGTCAGGTTACGGATCGGGCGAAATGCCTGCGGACACCGGCTTGTGGCTCAATAACTGTCTCGGCGAGCTGGAGCTCAACCGTCGCGGCCTTGATGCCGGGCCATCTGGAGTCCGCTTGCCCTCCAATATGGCACCGAGTATCGCGCGTCGACCCGGGCGGGTTCTTGCGGCCGGGTCTCCCGGGGCGGATCGCATCACGACAGCCTTGCATCAGTTCCTGGTGAATATCCTGCAGATGGGCATGTCCCTCGAAGACGCGATCGCGCACCCTCGAGTTCACGTCGATACGACCGGCGATAGTGAAAGATTGATGGCGGAACCCGGGCTCGACCTCCCGGAGGTCGACATTCCCGTCAACGTCATGCCCGACCTGAATATGTACTTCGGCGGAATTGGTGCGACACTTGTCGACCGGGAAGAGGGCTTCCAGGTCGCTTCGGACCCGCGGCGCGACGGCGGCACGCGGATTTGCGGCGCGTGACGCCCTGACCAGATTTGTGGAGAAAAGTGTGACCGACCCTTGCTCGGCGACGAGACTGCCCGCCGAATTGCCGTCCGATCCGATGCGTTGGGCGAAGGCCTGGCTCGACGAGGCGCTAACCAAGCAGGTGCAGCGAAACCCGAATTCGATGGCAGCCGTTACGGTTGGCCAGAACGGGCAGCCCGCCGCGCGCGTGGTTCTGTGCAAGGAATTTGTTACCGATCCGGGCTATCTCGTTTTTTACACGAACTACAACTCCGACAAGGCCAAACACCTGGAAAACAACAACAACATTGCGTTGCTGTTTCACTGGGACGTGTTCGGGCGGCAAGTGCGCATGGAGGGCGAGGCGGTGCGTTCGCCCGCCGAAGAAAGCGATGCCTACTTTGCTTCACGCGACTGGGGAAGCCAGATCGGTGCATGGGGTTCCGACCAGAGTTCGCCGCTGGAATCTCGAGCGGCGCTGATCTCACAGGTGGGCAAACGCGCGATGCAACTCGGCGTCCAGGCTGCAAAAAACCTCAAGTCCATCGCAATCGAAGATCGGCCTGCAATCTCGCGACCGCCGCATTGGGGCGGTTTTCGCGTCTGGCCGAGACGCATCGAACTCTGGATAGAGGGTAACGACCGAATTCACGATCGGGCACGGTGGGAACGATCGCTGTCGCGCCGCGAAGACGACTTGTTTGACGCCGGGGACTGGATCGGTACCCGGCTGCAGCCCTGATTCGCGGTTTGTTGCGGGCCGGCCTGACAGTTTTCCTGCTGCTCTCTGCCTTCGCTGCAGAGGCCCAGGTTTCATTGACACGCGGTACCAACTTCACACTGGATGTGGCGGCCGATGGCCGCATCGTATTCGACCTGCTTGGCGATATCTGGGTCATCCCGAAGAGAGGCGGCGTTGCCAGGGCCATCCCCGATGGGCCTGCCGGTGCGCGACGGCCACGCTGGTCACCCGCAGCTGATGCCATTGTTTTCCAGGCGCGAAACGGCGGGCAGGAACAGCTCTGGCGTTACGACATCGGCGAAGCGTCGCCGCGACAGCTCACCGTCGGTCGGTTCTTTGACCACCATCCCTCCTGGCACCCTGACGGCGATCGCATCGTTTTTTCAAGTGATCGCCTCGATACGGGATTTGATCTGTGGGAACTCGACCTGACGACAGGGCTGGCCTGGCGCATCAGTGATTTGCCAGGTGACGAATCGGAGCCCGTATGGTCCTCGGACGGGGATGATCTTGTCTACATACACCGCCTCGACGCCAAATGGGCATTGATGCTCAGACGCCACGGCCAACCTGACCGGATGCTCTTGTCGTCAGCATCACGCCTGTCGAGCCCCGCATGGCGACCCGACGGCAGCCTGATTACTTACTTGCGTCACGGCGACGAGGCGCTTGTCACTGAGATGGTCATCCTCTCCGAACCCCTGCTTATCCGGCCGTTGATTGAGAACGAGGATTTCTTTATTGCGCCGATTGCATGGCGAGATCGACAGGCAATGCTATATGCGGCCAACGGCCTGATTCGCAAACGTGATTTCAATTCCTGGACATCAAGAAACGTACCGTTTCGCGTCACCGTCTATCCGGACGAATCGCCACCACCCGGACCACCACAAGCCCGCGACTTGCCGCGGGCGAACGAACCGGGCGGACGACTTGTTGTGCGTGCGGCGCGTGTGTTCGATGGCGTCGGTGTCGGCTATCGCGAGGACGTGGATGTCGTCATGGAAGGTGGTCGAATCGTTGCTGTTGAACCTCGCCGCGACTGGCCCGATGCGATTCTGGTCGACATGGGCGATCTTACCGTGGTGCCCGGGTTCATCGACGGTCAATCGAGTCTGCCGGCCGATGCCGATGTATCGCTCGGGCCGATATTACTGACGTTCGGCATGACCACAGTGGTTGCCGACATCGACGACCCTGATGCACTGAACGCAGTCTGGTCCGGCAAGGATATGCCTGGCCCACTGGTCCTTGGCCGCGACTGGCATCTGGACCTTGCGACCGTATCAACGATAAATCTCCAGGCAGACGCCTTGCCAGCGTCACCACGAGGCATACGCTATGAAGACGCACGTCTTGCAGATGTTGCCGAACCTCTGGTTGTCCTGTCCGGCCTTGCGGATGCAACGACGCCCGGACTGGCGCAGCTGTTTCGCTCGCGCCAGGCCATGTTGCTGAACGGTCAGGCCAGCGCGATGCGCCGCTTCAGCGAAGCGCCCTTGTTGGCTGCACAATCGTCATCGATCGTGCTCGGCAGCGAAGCCAACGGTCTGCAGCCGGGGGTCGCATTGCATGCCGAATTTCGCGCCCTTGCCGGTGCCGGACTCAACGAGGCGCACGTGCTGCGGACCGCCGGCATCAATGCCGCCAAAGCACTTGGGCTTGGATTACAGGCAGGGCGCATCGCGCCCGGCGCAAGCGCCGATCTCGTCATTGTCGACGGTGACCCGCTCGATGACATCCATGATGCACTAAATGTGGTCGGTATCGTCCGTAACGGACGGTTTTTCAGTACGATTGGGCTCATCGAGCGTAGCCAAAAGACCGAACCCGTCGAATAATTTGACAAGTTTCTGGCTCACTCAGAGCCGTTCGCCCACAAATGGCTATCAGTCACGACAGGGCCTTTAGTAAATTCTTTATTTTCTTAGGCTTACGCATGCTTGTTTCAGAACCAGTTGATGTGCGGCGCTATAATTACGTCGGGTTCCTTTACAAAATGCGTGCAACCGTTCTCCTGAGCAACCTCTACCAACCGCTAAATACTTGATATCGGAACGTCTGTGACGTGTTGGCACAGGTCTTGCTTTTAATACCTTGCCCAAGCGAAGTGTAACTGCACTTGGTATCACTCAACGGCTACTTAACAGGATTTAGACGCCAGAAGAACAATAACTACAAAAACAATACGATCCAGGTCCAACAATAATAATATTTCTGTATCCGGACGCCGAATCTGCAGTTACCTCTTTTAATAATAAAAAGAGAAATTAACCCCGCCGCTCACGCCGCGGGGTTTTTTATTGGGCGGCACTTTGGTGAGTGCGACGAGTCGGATACCGGTATTATCCAATTCACACGACGCACCGGAGCCGATCATGAAAACAACACTCGCTCTTTTGACGCTTGCCTTACTCATCGCCGGCTGCGGCCGGGAAACTGGCGACTCCGAGCCTGCGAGCGAGCCTGCACCTGAAATGAGCACGCCCGCCGAGCCCGCAGTATCGATTTATGCCGCCGCGATCGACAGCCCAGGCCGAACAGACGAAGACCGGGCCAGCGATGCCGGGCGCCAGCCGGCAGCCGTGCTCGAGTTCTTCGGCATCCAGCCAGGCGATACCGTCCTCGAGATGTGGGCCGGCGGTGGCTACTACACTGAAATGCTCGCACACATCGTCGGCGAGAACGGCAAGGTCGTCGTTCACGCGAATACGCCAATCCTGAATTTCGCGGGTGAAGCACACGAAAAAAGGCATGCCGATAATCGCCTGCCGAATACCGAAATCCTGATGGCGGAAAACAATGAGCTGGTCCTTGAAGCCGATAGCTTCGATGCGGCGACAATCATCCTCAACTATCACGACCTTTACTGGACATCGGAGCAGTACGGTTGGGATCAGATCGACATACCGGCATTCAATGCCGAGTTGTTCAAGGCCATAAAACCTGGCGGCATCATCGGCATAGTGGATCACCAGGCGGCCAGCGGCTCACCGGGCGAGACTGGTAACACTTTGCACCGCATCGATTCGGCCATCGTAATCGCCGAACTCACGACGGCTGGCTTCGTACTCGATGGCGAAAGCGATGTACTGCGGAATGCCGACGACGATCACAGCAAAAGCGTCTTCGACCCTGAGATTCGCGGCAAGACCGATCGCTACGTGTTGCGCTTTAGAAAGCCTGAGTAACTAAGCCCGCGCAATGTTCAAGGCGATCCGCATTGCGATCCTGCTGTTCATTCTGTTCTTCGTGGCGGTCAGTGCCTGGCTGACGCAGTCACGAAGCACAGACTGGAACAACAGCCTGTGGCTCAAGGTTTACCCCATCAACGCGGATGGCAGCGAGGTCGTCGCAAAGTACATCGCGGGCCTTGAGGTCGACGATTTCACGGGTATCGAGGCTTTCATCGCACGAGAAACTGCGCGTTACGGGAAAGCGCTCGATCGGCCTCTACGGATGGAACTGGGCCGACAGGTTCGGGAACAGCCGCCGACCATCGCCCCTGATTCCGGGGTGCTGGGTGTCATGATGTGGTCACTCAAGTTGCGCTGGTGGGCATCGCGTACGGCCGGCGATCAGGACAATATCGACCCGGATATTCGCATCTTCGTTCGCTACCACAGCCCCGATAACGGGTTCCGGCTCGAAAACTCGGTTGGGCTGCAAAAAGGCATGGTTGGTATCGTTAACGCGCGCGCGAGTCGTCAGCACGCGGGTGGCAACAACGTGATCATCGCGCATGAATTCATGCACACGCTGGGCGCCACCGACAAGTACGAACCGGGCAGCGGACAACCGCTGGCCCCGGACGGACTCGCAGAACCGGATCGCGAGCCGCTGTATCCGCAACGATGGGCCGAAATAATGGGCGGTCGAATCGCGCTCGCAGCAGATGATGCGATCATTCCCAAAAGCCTGCGCTACACAGTCATCGGTCCACAAACCGCCAGCGAAATTCGCCTCGTCGAGTAAATATGTCAGACGCGCCTGAATCGATACTGAGCTGTGAAGCACTGCGCGTGAGCGTGCCTGGCCGCTGCCTTGTCGACGCGTTGCAGCTGGACCTAAGGCGCGGCGAACTCGTCGCCGTGCTGGGCAAGAACGGCTGCGGCAAAACACTGACGCTGATGACACTTGCGGGACTGCGCCCGCCCGATTACGGCCGCGTGCAGTTGATGGGTTCGGACCTTCATACTGCACCGCGACAACGGACGGCTCAGCACCTGGCGTTGCTGCCGCAGGACGTCGACGATATCTTTCCGGCGACCGTCATGGACACCGCCCTGATTGGACGTCATCCACATATCGGCCGCTTTCGCTGGGAGTCGACTGAGGATTATGAGGCGGCAAAAGACGCGCTCCGGACCGTGGGTCTCGCAGCATTATCAGAGCGAGACATACTGACATTGTCCGGCGGCGAGCGTCGCCGGCTCGCTATTGCGCAGATTCTGACGCAGGCACCAGGCGTCTACCTGCTCGATGAGCCAACCAACCACCTGGATCCTCAACACCAACTCGATGCGCTGCGTGTGTTTCGCGGTGCCGCCGACTCGGGCGCGGCCGTGATTGCGAGTCTGCACGACGTCAACCTGGCTGTTCGATACGCAGATCGTTGCCTGTTGTTGTTCGGTGACGGGCGATGGGAACTCGGCCGCAGTTCGGACATTCTGACCGAGGAGAGACTCAGCGAATTGTTCGCCACCCGGATGGAAGCGGTGGACTGGCGCTCGAAAAAACTCTTCGTCGCGACCTCAGACCACCCACCCCTTTAAGCGGCTCAGAAAGTCATCGTACAGCGCCGTATTGGTCGCGAGCACTGAGCGCGTATCCAGACCGACTGGCGCACCGTTCAGGTCGGTGAATGTGCCGCCCGCCTCACCGACGATGATCGACAGCGCGGCGATATCAAGGATATTCACATCCGATTCGATCACAGCCTCGATCTTGCCCGCCGCCAGCAGGTGATAATGATAAAAGTCGCCATAGCCGCGTATACGATCGGCTCGCGCAACGATGTCGCCCAGCTTGCCCCACCCTTCGCTGAGTGCCAACGACCTCAGGTTACCCGTCGACACAGCCGCCCGCTCCGGGTCGTCGATCGTGCTCACAGCGATACGTTCGCCGTTGAGCCAAGCACCCTGCCCCTTTTCCGCCCAGGCCAGCTCATCCATCATCGTGCCACTCGACACCCCGAGAATTATTGCTCCCTGATGCATCAGCGCTATCTGGGTGGAAAAGAACGGGTACTGGCGCACAAATCCCTTGGTGCCATCGATCGGGTCGACCAACCACAGATAATCGGCATCCTCACGCGTGCGACCGGTCTCCTCGCCATAGAAACCGTGTTCAGGAAATCGCTCAAGAATGATCTCGCGAATCTTCTGTTCGCACTCCACATCGGCCTGGGTAACGGGCGTCAGGTCGGCCTTGGTCGTGACTGTGAAGTTCCCGGCGTAGTAGCTTCGACTGATGTCGGCCGCCGCACGTGCCGCCTGCAGTGCTATCCGCAATTCCTGCGACGCGTTGTTGTCGTCGTACGTTTCCATTTTGTGGTCTACGCGAGTCTCATGATGGTCGGCGCAAAATAGCCGCTCGGCGTGGAAGAAACAAGCAGATGTCCCTTGCTTGACAGCAACCAGCGGCCCCCCTATCGTACATCGCTCACGAGGTGAACCCGGTTTGGCAAAAACCGGGTGAACGGGAAGCCGGTGTGGCCTGTCTTCAGGCTTAGTCCGGCGCTGCCCCCGCAACGGTGATCGAGTTAAACCGCAGCCCCCGGTTCGAGAAAATCGACCCGGAGCCACTGCGAAACCAGCAATCGGTTTCGCGGGAAGGCGCTACGGAAAGGATTTTAATCCGCTCGTCAGCCCGGAGACCGGCCTGGTGAAACCGTGAACCATTGCGCGTGCGGGCGGCACGCAAGGAGAAAACAATGAGAGACCCCTTGCCGTTATTCGCCATCGTGCTGGCGTGCGTGCTCCTGCCCGTCGATTCCGTCGCCGTGGACCTGGCGCAGGGCGAGACAATTATAGTCACCGCAACACGAACTGAAATCCCATTGAGCGATGCGATCGTACCGGTCACGGTTATTACGCGGGAAGATATTGAAATGTCTCTAGCCACAGACCTGGCGGAGTTGCTGCGTTTCCAGGCCGGAATTGATATCGGCCGAAACGGTGGGCCGGGACAGGCAACGTCGGTGTTTATGCGCGGCACGGAAAGCAATCACACGCTCGTGCTGATGGATGGCGTTCGTATAAACCCGGGAACAATTGGCGGCGCTGCCGTGCAGCATATTGCGCCAGAAATCATCGAGCGCATAGAGATCGTCAAAGGAGCACGCTCGGCGTTGTTCGGCACCGATGCAATTGGCGGTGTCATAAATATCATTACCCGGCGAACTGAAGCGGCGTTTCTCGAAACTGCTGTTGGTGCAGGCAGCTTCGACTCGCAATCGGGATTTGTTTCCGCCGGCAACCGGGGAGACAACGGCGACTTCGGCATTACTTTGAACTGGCTGGACACTGCTGGCTTCGCGCCCCGCACCGATTCGGACATTGCGCGCGGTTATGACAATCTCTCCGCCAATCTCTACGGCGCGCGCCGTTTTGGCGATGGCGAGATCAGCCTGCGTCACTGGCAAACACAGGGAAACGTCGAGTACCTCGACTTCTTCCTGACCCCCGTCGACCAGGACTTCGATAACTCAACGACGGCAGTCGAACTCAATACTCGGATTGGTAATCACGGTAGCAGCAAGTTCATTGCCTCGTTCATGCAGGATGACATCTCTCAAAACCAGAGCGACGACTTCGTAAAATCAGATCGCATCAGCCTCGACTGGCAGTACAGCCATGCGTTCGCGAGCCACACTCTGACCGGAGGCCTGTTCGCAGTCGACGAGAATGCCTCGATGCTGTCCTTCGGCTCGGCATTTGACGAGAGTACCGAGGTGCGCGCGGTATTTATCCAGGACCAGTGGTCCAGCCAACAGCACAAGACCTTCCTCGCACTGCGCCTTACCGACCATGAGACATTCGGCAACAAGACTACATGGAATGCCGAAAACGCCTATGAACTTAATGACAACTGGACGATCAATGCAGGCCTCGGGCACGCGTTCCGCGCGCCCGATGCGACTGACCGTTTCGGTTTTGGTGGAAACCCGGACCTCGATCCGGAGCTGGCTGATGAGGCCCAACTCGGACTGCGTTATGCGCCGGGTTCAGGGCACAGCGTCAGCATCGAGTTTTATCGGAACGATATTGAAGACCTTATCGAGTTCGATCTGCAGACTTTTCAACTGCATAACATTGCCCAGGCCGAGATCCGTGGCGCACAAATAGGGTACGAATATCGCGGTGATCGATTCGTCATCCACGCCGAGTTGGTAAAGCAGAGCGCAGACGACGCGACGACAGGCGATCGTTTGCTACGACGTGCCGAAGAAACGGCATCACTGTCCTATATGCAGGATATCGGTGCACATCGTGTCGGCCTCGCGCTCATCGCAAGCGGCGACCGCGAGGACTTTGGTGGTGTGAAGCTGGATGGCTATTTGCTGGCCAATCTGACGGCACAGTTCAGCATCGGCCCGGCCTGGGCTCTTCATGCGAGAATTGAGAACCTGCTCGACACCGACTATCAAACAGCCGAGAATTTCCGCATGCAGGAGCGCGGTGGATTCCTGGAACTCAAGTACCGCTGGAACTAGATGGGACCTCCCGATGGGTAAACGACTCAGTAAGATCTATACGAAGACCGGCGACGACGGCACCACCGGCCTCGGTGACGGTACACGCGTCCCTAAAGACAGTGTGCGCGTAGATGCGTACGGCACCGTCGATGAAGCAAACAGTGCCATTGGCATTGTGTTGGCCGAGAGCAGCGTTCCACAGGACGTTCGCAGCATCCTGGTCGAGGTTCAGCATGACCTGTTCGAACTCGGCGGTGAACTCTGTATTCCGGGCCACAGTGCGATAAGCGATGAATTCATAGGGCGCCTCGAACGCGAACTCGATGCCCTGAATGAGAATCTGCCGGCGCTGAAAGAATTTATTCTGCCGGGTGGCGGTCGAGCCGCCGCCGCCTGTCACCTGGCGCGAACCATCGTTCGCCGTGCCGAACGCACGACAATTACGCTCGCAGATGACGAGCCGGTGAGACCCGAAGCCATCAAGTACCTGAACCGCCTGTCGGATTTGCTGTTCGTCATCGCACGCGTCCTGGCTCGCGCCGAATCGGGTGAAGAGGTGCTCTGGAACCGCGAGCGCTAAAGCCCTTTCTGCATCAACGCCGGGTCACCCGGACCAATAATCACCGCTTTGCATCGCCGCGACGGCGCCGTGCTTCGGCGAGTGCCTCACAAACAGCCTCTCCAGCCCGCAACAACCGTGGTGTGGCTCGTCCGATCGCGTCGGCGGGCATCAGGAAATGGTTGCCCATCTCATTGGCGGCCATGTGCGGCCACCGTTGCCATTCGGAAAATGCACTCTCACCCGCATCGGTACTGGCGAGCAAGACCTCGGGATCGCGCTCGACGACGGACTCCACATCGATCGTCGGTGCCAGTTCGTCCAGGTCGGCGAACACATTGCTGCCGCCGCACAGAGCGATCAATTCGCTCACATAATGGTCACCATTCACCGTGAACAGTGGCCGCTGCGATACCTGGTAGAAAACCCGAATGTCGGTGAACTGATCGCTATTGCCGCCGATAGATTCAAGACCGCGCTCATAGGCGCGACCGGCCGCTTCCGCATCGTCGGTATGTCCCGTCAATATTCCAATACGGCGGATCGCCGACGCAACATCTGCAAGGCTGCTCGTGCGAATGACCTCAACGTTAAATCCCACGCGACGCAATTCATCCACGACATGCGCAGGTGTTCCGCCCTGCCACACGAGCAGGAGATCGGGCTTAAGGATCGCGAGCTGTTCCTGATCGATCATGAATGCATCGCCGATGATCGGCAATTCGAGCGCAGCGGGTGGGTAGTTCGAATAGGCGCTGACCCCGATGAGCGAGCTACCGGCACCTGCCGCAAATACCAGTTCCGTCAAATTTGGGGCAAGGGTTACGACGCGTTGATAAGTCCCGCTCTTGTGCTCAGGCAGTGGCGCGTCTGAACAGGCGCCGAGGGCATACAACGTGAGCAGCATCAGTGCCGCCCGGCATGCCCTCACTGCGTCCAGCCGTACAACGTCATTGCGGCGATGACAACGGCCGAAATCAGAAGCAGGCGAAAAACAAGACGGTTGGCCGCGGTTGCCCCGCGCACGCCTCGCGTTACCAGGTCCTCATCGGAATCATCACCCAGCGCCAACGCACCGACACCAACCCGTGCGAGCAGATGTTCGCTGTATTCCGACGCTGAGTCGGATTCTTGTTCCGTTGGCGCGCGCCATGCACCGAGTGCCGTATCGAAATTGCCGGCCGCCGCATAACCAAGCGCCGTGAGCCGTGCGGGAATCCAGGCAAGCCAGCCGTGCAGGACAGTGGCTGCATCACGCAGGCGCTCTGGCATTCCGCTCGACTCCTCTTCACGCGCTGCAATAAACACCGCACGACGGCGCACCAGGTCCGTTGCGCGGTAAGTCCACGCACCGAGCGGCCCCAGCGGCCCGAGTACTACGAACCAGAAGATGACGGCGAACAGGCGATTGTTGGCCTGAACGCAAACGGCCTCTTCAACGCGGTGAATGCGCTGCAGCGTATCCTCGGGAACATCGCCCTCGATGATGGCCTTGGCAGTCTCTCGAATACGTTCTTTATCGCCATCTTCCATGGCCTTGCAGTACTCGTCGACGTCTTCGCCAATGTCCTGCGGGCCGAGTGAAAAAAACAGCACAAATACGCCGAGTACCAGGTAGGGAAAACCGAGCAGAGGATTACCAAGGGCAACCACCACTGAGAGCGCGAGTACAGGCAATACGAGCAGCAGCACGAGCGCTGCAATCGGAATCAGCGCAGGCCAGTTGGGCACGCGGTCGGCCTGCCGGAAACCGGCATCGATCACGCGATCGATCCAGCGCAATCTTCGCAGATGAAAAAACTGTGTCGCAAGCCGTTCAATGACAAGAGCGATAAGCAGGGCAATCAGATGCATCGTTCTTTAACTCGTGTTGTTCTGCAGGCGGGATTCAGCAGATGCCATCATACAATCGAAGCCAGTCGAAAGCAGGACCTGGATCGGTTTTTCGGTCCGGCGCGATATCCGAGTGTGCTGCAATTTCGCGGCCAGTCATACCAGGATACGCAGCGATAATTGCACGGCTCACGTCGCACAATACGGCATATTGCTCGTCGCTGTACGGTGTCTCGTCCTCCCCTTCCAGCTCGACCCCTATCGAATAGTCATTGCAGCAGCTGCGCCCCCTGAACGACGACTCTCCCGCGTGCCATGCGCGCTGTGTAAAAGGCACGAACTGGATCAGCTCGCCATCGCGCCTGATCAGCAAATGTGACGATACCGTGAGCCCGCGGATTTCGGCAAAATATGGGTGGGCGTCCCAATCGAGCTGATTCGTAAACAACTGTTCGATCTCGGGGCCACCAAACACGCCGGGCGGCAGGCTGATGCCGTGGATCACTAGCGTGTCCGGCGGCGCGTGCTGCGGGCGCTCGTCGCAGTTTGGGCTCGCGACCTGCCGCGCTGGCTCGATCAGGCCATTTTTTGTATCAATACTGTAAGACGCGTTCATTGGTATACGATAGTCGTCCTCGGCGACTACAAAATCAACGGCAATGGCATCGACCCGACTCTTCGTCAACGACCCGCTCGTCCCTGGAACCGAACTGCAGCTCGGTCGCGATCAGGCACACTACCTCGGTCGCGTACTCAGGCTGCGTAATGGCGACATGCTGACCGTTTTTAACGGTGACAACGGCGAGTTTGATGCACATGTCACTTCACTCGCAAAAAACAGCGCAACCGTCGTCGTTGATACAGCGCTCGAAACCGCGACCGAATCAGCGCTCAAGATCCACCTCGTGCAGGGTATTTCGCGCGGCGAGAGAATGGACTTCGTGGTGCAAAAAGCGACCGAGCTTGGCGTCAAGCGCATCACCCCGGTGTTTACGGAGTACGGTGTCGTCAAACTGAACGGCGCGCGCGCCGCGAAACGAAATGATCATTGGCAAAGTGTTGCTATTGGCGCCTGCGAGCAGTCGGGACGCATACGTCCGCCGTTGATCGACGCGCCCGTCGATCTCAACGCCTGGTTCGGTGCGGGCACCAAGGAAGCCGATTCGGATCTTATCCTGCGACCGGGCGCTGCAACGCCATTGTCATCGATCGCAGCACCTGTCACCAAGGTTTGCCTCCTCATCGGGCCCGAAGGTGGTTTTAGCGACACAGAATATGAGGATGCAAAGATTGCAGGGTTCGCGACCGTATCACTCGGACCGCGGATATTACGTACCGAAACCGCCGCGCTGACCGCGATCGCCGTCGTGCAATCTCTGTGGGGTGACTTCTAAAGCTACCGATCAGGCCTGGATGGATTCCTGGGCGAGCATTGCCTCGAGCTTGTCGAGGTCGGGGATGAGCGGAAACTCGTTGATCATTTTGACCCTGCAAAGTACGGGCGCCTCCTCGGGCCACCCTTCTGTCGTATGCAGATCAAGTACATCGCGGTTGACGCGAACCAGTTGCGGGAAACCCTGCGTCAGTACGCCAAAGTAACCGGTCTTGAGCTGCCCGGTGCTGGCGTAGAAAACAACAATTCGCGTACGCCCCGTTGGCGCAGGCACTTCCTTACCCAGCGCACCCTCAAAAGACATCACCGGCAACTGCCGACCATTCCAGTTAACCGTTCCGAGCATCCAGGCGTGAGCGCCAGCCTCGTGGTCGGGTTTCGAAAACCGCACGACTTCAACAACGCAGGCGCGTGGAACGATCAGGCGATCGTCGGCCAGAGGTATTAGCAAGCTATACAGTTCGTCGTTTTCTGTGCTCACGTCAACGTGATTCCTCTTTCCTCGAGCAGGCGACCCATCGCTTCAAGCAGTTCAGCATCCTGATAGGGTTTGCCCAGGTAGTCATTGACACCAAGCTCTATCGCACGGGCTCGATGCTTGTCGCCAACTCGCGAAGTCACCATGATGATCGGCACGTCGGCGACGCGCGGGTCATTGCGCACATGTGATGCGAATTCATAACCGTCCATGCGCGGCATTTCGATATCCAGCAGGATGATGTCGGGTTTGTGTTCGGAAATGACGCTGATCGCATCGAGCCCGTCTTTGGCCGTAACAGCTCGTAAGCCGTTGCGCTGCAGGAATCGTTCGGTCACGCGCCGCACCGTAATCGAGTCATCAACAACGAGCGCCAGCGGACGATCATCCGCGGGTGTGGGCGCGGCTTTCTTAAGCTCAACAACCGGCGCGCCCGTGCGAACCAGGGCCGCGATATCGAGAATCAGGACAATGCGGCCGTCGCCGAGAATAGTGGCGCCGGAAATGCCACGGATGCTCGCAAGCTGCGGCCCAATCGTCTTGACGACGATTTCGCGACTCGCAATCATCTCGTCGGTCAGGAGCGCGGCCGAGAACTCGCCGGCACGCACAAGAATGACCGGTATGAAGGGTTCATCCTTGGGCAGATTCGCGGCCTGCCCGCCAAGATACATACCCAGGTGGCGGAACTTGTAGGTTTCCTCGCCGTACTGAAAACTGGGCTCGCTTTGGCTCAGCAGGTTTTCGAGTTCGCCACGCGGAATTCTCGCTACGCCTTCGACCGAGGGCAGTGGCAGCGCGTACACTTCTTCGCCCGTGCGAACGACCAGGGACTGTGTGATAGCCAGCGTAAACGGCAGGCGTACCGTGAAGTTTGTACCCTGGCCCGTGACGGACGAAATCCGCAGCGAACCACCGAGCTTCTTGACTTCGTTAGCGACGACATCCATGCCGACACCACGCCCGGCAGCTTGTGTGACCTTGCCGGCCGTCGTGAAGCCCGGCGTCAGGATCAGGCCCATGATCTCTTCATCAGTCACTTTCGCATCCGGCTTCAGCATATCGAGCTCGAAGGCCTTGCGCCGAATCGCATCGACATCGAGCCCTCTACCATCGTCGGAAACATCGATGACCATCTCGGAGCCCTCGCGATGCAGGCGTATGGTTATGCGACCGGTTGCAGGCTTGTCGGATTTCTGCCGCTCCTCCGAAGACTCGATGCCGTGCACAACGGCGTTGCGCAGCATGTGCTCAAATGGCGGCAACATCTTTTCGAGGACCTGGCGATCGAGCTCACCCGACGCCCCCTCGACAGCCAGTTCAGCGCGTTTGTCGGCCTCCTTGGCAATCTGTCGTACCAGTCGCGTCAGTCGCGGCACGTGACGCTCGAATGGCACCATGCGCGTACGCATCAGCCCGTCCTGCAATTCGGCGGTCACTCGGGATTGCTGCACGAGCAGACCTTCGGCCTCGGTCGTTAATGACTGCAACAGATCCTTGAGGCTGCCGAGGTCGCTGGCCGACTCGGCGAGCGCGCGCGACAACTGTTGGATGTTCGAATAACGATCGAGCTCAAGTGGATCGAAATCACGTGCGACCAATGTGTCCTGATGGCCATGCATGATCTGCGCTTCGGTTTCGATCTCGAGTTTACGAAGCTGTCCGCGCAAACGACTGATGGTTTGCTCTAACTCTTCGACATGGAATTCAAACGAACTGACCTGCTGTGTCAGGCGCGAATGATAAATACTGATTTCGCCGGCGGCGTTGAGGAGTTCTTCGAGCAGATCAGCATCGATCCGTGCGAATTCCTGGCGCGGCTCGGCCCGGCCTGAGGCAGCCGCAGGTTTCGGCTCGTCGGCATCCTCCCGCGGTTGCGCCTTGACCATTTTCCTCGGCGCGGCCTCGGGCTCCGGCGGTGGAGCGGGTTCTGGCTGTGGCTCTGGCTCAGGTTCCAGCGACGGCGAATCGACGGCCGGCGCTTTGGCGATCTCTGCGAGCTCATCAGCCAGCGGCGTATCGACAATTACCATGCTGACCGTATCTTCGGGCTCGATCGTGAATTCTGCGGGTTCTGCGGTTTCAACGTCTGCCTCAGACGGTGCCGTCTCGACTTCCGAATCGTCGGCAACTTCAAAACCGGCATTGGCTTGCTGGATGCGCTTCTCGAGATCGGCGGCTGACGTTACGGCCTTGCCGGCAATCACGGCATCGCGCATGCGATGCAGTTCATCGACGCTTTGCTGCAGCAGCTCATCGACCGCCTCGGTTGCCTTGACGCGAGCACTGTCGAGTGAAATCAACAGCGTCTCGAGTTCGTGACTCAGATTGCCCATTGCGGTAATGCCGGCCATCCGCGCACCACCCTTGAGCGTATGCAGGTGGCGCTTGAGCTCTTCCATCGACTGCGACGATTTCTTGTTACCGGTCCACTCGAGCAACGCCTTGTCTGTAGATTCAAGAAGCTCGGCAGATTCCTCGGTGAAAATCGCCGCAATCTCCGCGTCGTATTCCGGTTCGTCGGAGACGGACTCAACCTCTGGCTGCGGAACGTCCTCGAGGTCAGGGGTCGGGGCGGGGGCAGCTGCAATTTCGACAACGTCGTCTGTGACGTAGGTGTCTTCGGGCTGAACCGCATCCGACAGCTTGGTTATGTGGTCGATCAGTGCCGTGTAGTCGGCGCGTGTCCGACCAGGTTTATTGATATCGCCAACGATTGTGCCTATCGCTCGTGCCGCCGCGCGCAAGGCATCGAGCCCGGATTTCTGGAAACCGACCTTGAAATCATAGACACGCCGCACGAATCGGTTCAGGGACGCTGCAACCGCCACACCTCGTTCGACATTGGCCATGTTCGCGCTGCCATGCAGCGTATGGCATGCGCGGTACAGCTTGTCCGTCACGTCAAATGGCGGCTGGTGTCCTTCGCATGCAGCGAGATAGTCGACGATGACCTTGAGGTGTCCGGCTGTTTCTTTCGAGAAGATGTCGAGCAGGACCGGGTCCATCTCCAGGGCGGGCTCTTCTTCCTCGGTTGCTTCCTCATGGGGCCGTGAAATCGTCAGGACGGCCGCGTTCGGGTCGCCTTCAGCGAAGGCAGTCGCCCGCGCCATTAGCAGTCTCAAATCGGAACTCGGTTCGGTACCAACCTCGAGCTGCTCGACCAGTTCTGGCACCACCGCGGCCGCTTCAATGATGAAGTCCACCATTGGGGGCGTGCGCACCAGCGTTCGATTGATCAGTCGATTGAGCAGATTCTCGACGGTCCAGCAATATTCGCCAATGCGCTCTGCACCAACCATGCGGCCGCTGCCCTTGAGTGTATGGAAAGAACGCCGAACGGTGATCAGCGTTTCCATGTCATCGGGCTCTTCCCGCCAGGCTGGCAGTTTGCGTTTGATTGACGCGACTTCTTCCTTGGCTTCCTCGATAAACAACTCGAGCAACTCCGGATCGAGGTGTTCGGCATCGGGCGCCACGACCGGCAGCGGCATGACTTCCGTCGCCTGCATCCGTGCCTGTTCGGCCATCGCCATTTCCTCGGCCTGCCTCGCAACCTCTGCCACATCGAGCTTCTGTGTCTGCGCGACCGTGGGCGTTGCCGCAGCTTCCTGCGACAATCGGTGTTCGACATCGCGCAGGACGGCGAGACAAGCCTCGGCGTTGTCGAGCATGTACCACGGTTCGCTGCGACCCGCTTTGACCGTCTCCATGTAGTACTCGATGCTCACAATGGCGTCGGCCATGCGATCGGTTTCTTTCTGCGACAGTCGCGACGGACCAGCGCCGGCAAGCGTCAATGTAATCAGGCGCCCGACGCGATCAACGATTTCCATCGCCCGGGTTTTGTTGAGCATCAGTAGTCCGGCCTTGATGCCTCGTATTAGCGATGGGACGCTGTCCAGACCTTGTGAAGGTGCCTGTGACGCAAGGCTCTGACCAACTGTCTCTTTGATTCGAGCGAGATTGATGATGCATTCACGCATGACCGATTCCGCGACTTGCTGGTAATCGGCTGCCTCCTGCGGCGGCAGGTCCGCGGCGTCACCGTCGTCGCCAAAGTCCCTGGGTACTATCAGGCGAATGAGTTGCTGGTCGAGACGGTCCTCGACGCGCAACAGCGTGGATGCAATATCCAGGATAATCTGGTCTGACGCACCGCCGCCACGTTCGACAACCGCCTTGAGCCGATCAATCTCTCCGTCGATATCGCCACGCAACTCGCCGAGGCCGAGCACGCCGAGTGTGTCGCTTATTTTCTTTAGTAACTCGAGTTGCGGGACAAGATCCGCAGGCTTGTTCATGCCCGTTCGAACGAATATGTCGAGTACGTCTTTTACGCGAGCCAGGTCTTCCTTGATGGCCGACGCGACCGTTTCCATAAGCTTGACACTGGGTGCGGATAACGCCTCGCGTGCATGCTCGACCTGTTCATCACCCGGTAGCAGCTCCGACAGATTGAACGCTGCTCGAATTTCTCCGATGCGCTCGCCGGAAGTACTGGATCGCGCGACGTAGTAAAGAAGGTTATTCAGAAGGTCATCGATCGGGTGGTTATCGAATGCATCGATTCCCTCATCGATAATCCGTTTGATTTGCCGGTCCGTCTGACCGAGCAGCCGTTTGAGCGCAACCGACGTTTCAAGGCCACCATTCTGCAATGACTCAAGCAAGCCGCCGACGACCCAGTAAAGCTGGTACATGTCGTCGCGCGTCGCGGCCTGCTCGAGTCTTGCCGACACTGAGGACAAGGTCTCAATGTGGCGTTGGTTGTCCCCACCCTTGATCCAGCCAAGCAGCGCAAGCTGGAATTTCGGTCGCAGGCGGGTGGCAACCACAACCGGGTCCTCACCCGAGCCTTCACGCTTTTCAGCTGCCTTCGTCGCGCGACTGGGCGAGAGGTTCAGCAACAGCAGCGTACCTTCGGAAAGGAGCGGTTCGCCACGCGCTGCGCGCAAGTCGTTGAGCATCGGCAACAGAACCAATGCAATATCGCGCCCACCGCCGAGCAGGCGTTCGATGTATATCGGTAATTGCACCATCGCGCGGGTTAGCGCATCCAGGCCATCCTCACGACCTTTGCCGGCCCGCAGGCCCGCCAGGTACTTGCAGCCGAGCTCCATCTCCTCAGTAAGCAGCGCAGCGCCATAGGTTTCCGTGATTTGCAGGGCACCGCGGGCCTGGTGCAGGAGTTCGCCCGCACGAACCAGCGCCGCCGATCCACCGCGACCGTCAACACAGTCTTCGAGCGCTAGATGCGCATTGCGGATCGTCTCCATGAGCTCTTCCGCGACGATCGCAAGCGAGCTCGCAGCGTTGCCACCGCCTGCGTTCTCGACGTGCTGCTCGTGTATGCCGGTATCGCCAGTCATTTAACGGTCCGTATCGCCCTAGCCCGCTTTGACTCGCCCGCCCGTCTTGGCGGCCATCGCATTTGATGATGAGGCGGACAGTGTTCTGGCCTGCAGCGCCTCGTTGGGTAGCGTGAAACCTGCAACGGTTTTCCGCAGCTGCGACGCAAGCTCCGACAGCTTTGCGATAGCTGCCGCCGTTGCCGTCGTCGCCTTGCCGGTTTGCTCGCTGATTTCACGCAGGCGCGTAGTACGCCGCGTGACATCCGCGGCCGATCCGGCCTGCTGGCGCGCGGAGCTGGAGATGTTCTGTACAAGGCTCGCTATCTGGTTGGACACCTGCTCGATCTCGTCCAGTGCAGCACCTGCATTCTCAGCCAGCAACGCGCCACCAACGACGTCCGTCGTACTGCGCTCCATCGATACCACAGCCTCGTTAGTATCGGCCTGAATGGTCCTTACAAGCACTTCGATTTGCTTCGTCGCATTCGTCGAGCGTTCGGCGAGTCGTTGCACTTCGTCGGCGACAACGGCAAATCCGCGACCGGCTTCTCCCGCCATCGATGCCTGGATCGATGCATTGAGCGCGAGGATGTTTGTTTGCTCCGCAATGTCGTTGATCAGCTCAACGATATTGCCGATCTCCTGTGAACTTTCACCCAGACGCTTGATGCGTTTCGACGTGTCCTGAATCGTCTCACGAATGGTGTTCATGCCATCGATCGTGCGGCGCACAGCCTCGCCGCCCTTGTGCGCGACTTCGACCGAATGACGTGCAACATCAGATGACCGTTCGGCATTGCCTGATACTTCCTCGATCGACGCCGCCATCGACACGATCGATTCCGTTGCCGCGTTGATTTCCCGACCCTGGTTGTCCGATGCCTTGGCCAGGTGAGTCGCGGTGCTCTCGGTTTGTTTCGCCGCAGAGTCGACCATGATCGCGGTTTCGTTGACCGTCGCTACAAGCTTGCGCAGCTCCTCGATCGCGAAGTTGAAGGAGTCGGCAATCGTTCCCGTAATGTCCTCGGTGACTGTTGCCTCGACCGTCAGATCACCGTCGGCGAGGCTGCCCATTTCATCGAGCAGGCGCAAAATGGCCTGTTGGTTGCGTTCGTTCTGTTCCGCCTGAACCTTCGCCGTGGTCTCAAACTGTGCCGATTTGGAATTCAGGACCAGCAAGCCGATGATCAGCAGGATGGCGATCCCGATCAGGCTGACGGGTACCCATGGAGTCTGCAGAAAGTCAGGCAGTGGGCTCGCCGACCCAGAGGATGCGAGCCTGGTGGACACTGCCGCCAGCCGGGTCTCTGCGTTTGCGAGGTCCTCGACTGCAGCGATGCCGGCATTAATCCTTTCCAGCGCCCCGTCAATATTGGCCAGGTGGCTTTGCAACGGCACAACGACAGCCTCCTGCCCCTCAGCATCCAACGGTCGAACGTCGAGCTCGGTTTCACCGCCGGCCAGCGCAGTCTCTACGGCCCGCAGATACGCTACATCTTCGGTCATCTTCTGCGCAGCTGCGGACGCTGCCGGATTCCCCAGCAACGTCGACGCATACGTACCAATTTGAGCAGCGCGATACTGAAACTGAAGCACGATGTCCGTCGAGCCCGACCGGCTCAACATTTCCTCGGTCAATCCGAGGACTGCCTCGACCTGGACATTCACGGTGCCGATGGAATCCGCGAGGGCATTAACCTTGCGGCGACCATCTTGCACCTCGGCAGAATGCGACTCGAGCTGGCTCCAGTCGGCTGCTGATCCGCGCCCGGCGCCGGCGGATTGCATATACGCGAGCGCCGCGGCACCGAGCAACAGGATCGCCGCCATTAGCGCGACAAATCTGAAGGTGGTTGATGTATCTGCTGTATTAGCCATATTTACTAACTCTGAGTTATTCCTATTCGGCTGCCGCCTGCAAAAACAGGTTGCTTTCGATGAAATCGAACAGGTTGATGACTGGCCACGTGTCCTCGCCGCGCTGGTAGGCTCCCGTCAGGAACCGGTCGCAACGGACAATAGTCTCGGGCCAGGTGTCTGTAAATTCGTGATCCATGAAACGGCGAAACCCGAGCACCTCGTCGACGACCAGGCCGGCAGGAATTTCCCGATGATTGACTGAAATCACGCGGGTGTTGCGCCGCAATGTCGTGCGACCACTGCCGAGCAACAGCTTGACGTCCACAAGTGGCAGCAAATGGCCACGAAGATTCGCGATACCGAGCATCCAGCGTTTGGCGCCCGGCACCCGCGTCATACCGTCAGGCAACATGAGCACCTCACGAACGTGCTCACGACTGGCAACAAAATGCTCCTCACCAATGCGGAATCCGACGCCAACCCACTCAGACGGAAGTGCGCCGCTGTGTTGGCCGGAGTGTGCCTGGCGACTGCGCCGCTCGATCTCCTGCAGCAAATCAAACGGCTGCTCAACGAGCTTAGCGAGATCCACCGACTCACTCATTCAGGCAGCCATCACCGCATTGATCTTGGCCACGAGCTGCTTTGCGTCAACTGGCTTGACGAGATACTCCACCGCGCCCTGGCGCATGCCCCATATCTTGTCTGTCTCCTGGTCCTTGGTCGTAATCATGATGACCGGTATGCCCGCCGTGTCCGAATCCTGCGTCAGCTTGCGGGTCGCTTGAAACCCGTTCATGCCAGGCATGACAACATCCATCAGGATGCAATCAGGCCGGGATGACTTCGCCTTGCGCAAGCCCTCCTCGCCGCTGTCCGCCACGAGTGTTTCGAAGCCGCCCTTCTCCAGCATTTTCTGAAACAAATGCAGTTCGGTCGGCGAATCATCGATGATGAGTACTACTGCCATCAACGCATCCTTTGCAACGTGCTCAGTAAGTTAGGGACTAGTTGACCTGGTTCGAAATCGCACCAAGCAACTCGTCTTTGGTAAACGGTTTGGTCAGGTACTGCTCTGACCCGACAATGCGCCCGCGCGCACGGTCAAAAAGGCCGTCCTTTGACGACAGCATGATGACCGGTGTCTCCTTGAACATCTTGTTGTGCTTAATCAGGGAACAGGTCTCGTAACCGTCGAGACGCGGCATCATGATGTCGACAAAAATCAGGTCGGGCTGGTGATCGGCAATTTTTGACAAAGCGTCAAAGCCGTCGATAGCTGTGAATACCTGACAACCCTCCTTGGTCAGCAGGGTTTCTGCCGTCCTACGGATGGTTTTGCTGTCATCCACAACGAGAATCTTGAGGCCATTGAGACTTCGAGATGCGTTATTTGACACCGGATTTCCTCACGCTTTTGTGGAATCCCCAAGGATTCTCTCTATGTTGTCTTTTTCGCTGCGCCATGGCGGTGGGCAGCCGTATAAAGCTCAGCAAAACCGACTTGTACCATATTGACATAACTCCTGCTACGACGCCCGTTGTGAAGCGCAAAATCTTAAGAATTTTCAACGCTTACCCCCTGATTCCAAGGTATAGTTGCTCGCTCGAATCTGTCAGGGGTCTGGAACTCGGCGATGGTCAGCGGCACGCTCAAAGTCGGCATCATTATGGACCCGATCGAGTCCATAACGCCTTACAAGGACAGTTCCCTCGCGATGTTGCTCGAAGCGCAGCGACGGAATGCGGAAATCCACTATTTTCAGCAGCGCGACCTCAAGCTGGTGAGCGGCCGGGCATATGGCCAGTCTCATCGGCTCAGCGTAAAAGACGATAATCTCGACTGGTTCGAGCTGGGCGCAGAAGAAGAGGTCGAACTCGGAGCGCTGGACGTCATCCTGATGCGCAAAGACCCACCGTTCGACATGGAGTACATCTATACGACGTACATCCTCGACCGCGCGCTCGCGGCCGGCGCCCTGATCGTCAATAACCCGCAAGCGTTACGCGACATGAATGAGAAGGCGTATACGGCCTGGTTCCCCGACTGCACGCCAGGCACGTTAATCACGCGCTCGATGACCGAAATGAAGGCGTTTCTCGCCGAACACGGGCGTATCGTCGCGAAACCGCTCGACGGCATGGGTGGCAAATCCATTTTTATTGTCAGCAAAGGCGACAAGAACGCCAACGTCATCTTCGAGACCCTGACTGACTACGGGCAGCAATTTGCCATGGCGCAGGTGTTTATTCCCGAGATCAGCGCCGGCGACAAACGCATACTTCTTATCAATGGCGAGGCCGTACCCTATGCGCTGGCCCGGGTTCCATCCGCCGATGACCACCGCGGCAACCTGGTGATGGGCGCCACGGGTGTCGGCCAGGAATTGTCCGATGCTGATCGTTCGATTTGCGAAACAGTCGGGCCAGTATTGCGCGATGCCGGAGTCCTGTTCGCGGGAATTGATGTTATTGGCGACTATCTGACCGAGGTCAATGTCACGAGTCCAACCGGCATTCGCGAACTCGATCAGCAGTTCGATCTGAACATTGCCGGGTTGCTGTTCGACGCCATAGAAAACGTGACTTAAGCGCTTGTTTCAAGGCGAGAAATAACGGATGATTTCGCGCAGTTATGGCCACCATCGCCATTAAATTCGACGCGGACGACATTCAGCTCGTACCGCCACAAACGCCGGACCGACTTCCGGCGATGCTGTTTCTCGCTGCCCTGATCCACGGCATCCTGATTATTGGCGTGACATTCAACCCTTACCTGCTCGATGACTTCTCGAATGCTATTTCTCTCGAGGTAACGATCGTCGCTGATCCCGATCAGGCTATCGACCGGCCGGATGAGGCTGAGTACCTCGCCCAGGCTTCGCAACAGGGCGGAGGCAATACGGTCGAAGAAGTTCGGCCAACCGCGCCGCTGCAAAGCGTGTCGCCGATCGACAATCTCGGCGAGGAGAATGCCGAGGCACTCGTTGAAGCGACGTCGCACGAGAGATCTGCCGATCAGCTCGTCACGACGCAAAGTGAACAGGAACAGCAGGTTGCCGATGACCTGCGCGAGCAACCACAACCCGACGACGCGACCGCTATCGCCCTGGAGCGCGGCAGCGACCAGACCCTGCCTTTGCCGCAGGACAATGAATCAAGCATGCTGATTCACGACGATGACCCGCGCCAGCTCTTCATCAGCGCGGATACACGCGAGTCGACGATCGCGGCATACCTCGACAACTGGAAGCGGCGCATCGAGGCCGTTGGCGACGAGTACTTTCCGGAACTCGGCGATCTTGAAGGTCTGACCGGCAGTCCAACCCTCGAAGTGAGCATCGAGGCCTCAGGCCAGCTCGCCGAGGTGATTATCCGCCATTCGAGTGGCTCGACAGTCCTCGACAAGGCTGCTCTCGACATCCTTCGCCGCGCCTCGCCGTTCGAGCCATTTCCACCCGAGATTCGCGCGGATTACGATCGGCTGCGATTTGCGTACAAATGGTTGTTCTCCGAGGAACTCGAGGCAGCGACTGCCAATACAAATTAGTTCATACTGTCCCCATGGGACACGATGGTTCTCTGACAAATCAGTTACTTATCGCCATGCCAGGAATGGCGGATCCGAATTTCAGCACGACCGTAACGCTGATTTGCGAACATAATGCTGACGGCGCGCTGGGAATCGTCATCAATCGACCGCTCGAACTAAGGCTGTCGGGCCTGTTCGAGCAACTCGATGTCACAGATCCTGACCCTCAGGCAGCCGAACGACCTGTATTGATGGGTGGACCTGTCGGCCCCGAACGCGGCTTTGTTCTGCATAGCCCCGGCAACTCCTACGAAAATACCCTCGTGGTCTCGGACGACATACACCTGACCCTGTCACGCGACGTCATCGACGCGATGGCAAGCGGTCACGGGCCCGACCAGTCACTGGTCGCGCTGGGTTATGCCGGCTGGGAAGCAGGCCAGATTGAATACGAGATGCTTGCCAATTCGTGGCTCAACGTACCGGCGTCGCCCGCCATCGTCTTCGATGTGGCCTTCAATGACAGGTGGACGTCCGCCGCCCAGACGCTGGGCATCGACATCAGCCAGATCTCGCCAGATGCCGGGCATGCCTGAAAGCGGCCAGGGTTCGCCCGAGACGATACTCGCATTTGATTTCGGCCTGCGGCGCATTGGCGTAGCCGTCGGCCAGTCCGTGACCTCATCCGCGAGCCCGCTTGGCGTCGTTGCCAATACAGAGCAGGGGCCTGACTTCGATGCCATCTCGACGATCGTTAATGAATGGCGGCCCTCGCGACTCATTGTTGGTCTGCCCATGCACGCGGATGGCACACCGGGCGAAATGCAGACCCATGTCGAAGAATTCATTCGCGAACTCTGGCGTTATCAGATCAAAATTGACACGGTCGACGAACGTTACACGTCCTTAGAGGCGGAGACGGTTTTGAAGAACGCCAGGGCCTCCGGAAGTCGTGGTCGAATCTCGAAAGAGATGATTGACAGCGCGGCGGCCGTTTTCATTGCCGAACGATTTCTCACCGGGCGAACGAACGTGTAGGATTGCCTCGCCATGCAAGTTATTGAAGCATTTCCCCCCACCGAAAACGTGGCCAACCTGCAGCTCAACGCGGATGGCCAACTACGCCATTTGCTGACACTGCAGGGCCTCGACAAATCCATGCTCATCGATCTGCTCGACGATGCCCAGCGCTTCGTGACCGAGCCCGGTGAGCCCACATCGCGCAGCAAGTCGCTCGATGGGCGCACCGTTGCCAATTTGTTTTTCGAGCCGAGTACCCGCACGCGCGCATCGTTTGACCTGGCCGGCAAGCGCCTCGGCGCCGACGTCCTGAATCTCGACGTCAACCAGTCATCCCGCAAAAAGGGCGAGAGTATTCTGGACACCGTCTACACGCTCCAGGCGATGCATGTCGACGTCATGGTTGTTCGCGACGCCAGTGCCGGCGTGCCGTCGTACATCGCACGTCACGTCAACGACCACGTCAGCATACTGAATGCGGGCGAGGCCGAAGCGTCGCACCCTACGCAGGGCCTGCTGGATCTCCTGACAATCCGCCAGCGCAAGGGCCGGTTCGAGGACCTGACCGTCGCGATCGTCGGTGACATCATGCATTCGCGGGTCGCCAGGTCGGCGGCTCAGGGTCTGGCGACCCTCGGAGTCGGTGAACTGCGCCTGATTTCTCCACCGGCGCTCGCGCCGGCTCCCGACGAAATACCGAATGCACGACTGCTCGACAATCTCGACGACGGCCTGCGGGACGCCGATGTCGTCATGGCATTACGCATCCAGCGCGAACGAATAGGCAGTCTCGACGGAATACCTGGCATTGATGAGTACTACGCCAATTACGGCATCAGCGCTGAGCGTATGAAGAACGCCGCGTCGGATGCGATCGTCATGCACCCGGGACCAATGAACCGCGGCATTGAAATTGAATCGGCACTCGCCGACAGCCCGGCATCCGCCATCACGAGACAGGTCGCCAACGGTGTCGCCGTCCGCATGGCTGTACTCGAACGGGTCTGCAAGTCGATGGACAGGCATTGACGACAGCAGCACAGAAAAAAGCACAGAGAAACCGTGGAACCCTGTTCGTCGAAGATGGCGAATTAATCTCCACGCAGACGTTTCCTGGTGAGCAGTTCATTATGCGCATCCGGGCGCCAAAGTGCTCCGCAGCGGCAATCCCGGGCAGTTTTGTTCACGTCACCTGCGACGCAACGCTGCCAATGCGGCGCCCACTGTCTATCATGCGCGCAGCCGATGACTGGATAGAGGTACTTTACAAGATCGTTGGCGAGGGGCTGCACCTTCTTGCCGACAAGAAACCCGGCGACATAATTAACGTCCTGGGTCCTGTCGGACAGCCCTTCAAGCCCTCCCCCACGCGGCCGAAATGCCTTTTGATAGGCGGCGGCGTAGGGATTCCACCCATGGTGTTTCTTGCAGAATCTCTGCTGGACGAACAATGGGCGCCGCTGGCGATTCTTGGATCCGAGCTGCCGTTTCCATTTAGCCTCGAGAAATCCCGCATCGGCTTATCCTGGCTGGACAACGACATCGTCAGCACGATGCCATTGCTCGAAGGCTGGGGCGTGCCCGCACGACTGACGAGCCTGTCAGGCTTTGACGGCTGCTATCGCGGCTACGTCACCGATCTCGCGGACAAGTGGCTGCAGAGCCTGGGCACGGATGAACGTCGACAAGTGGAAGTTTTCGCCTGCGGGCCGACGCCCATGCTCAAGGCTGTCGCCGCATTGGCGGCAAAGTACGACGTACCCTGCCAGGTGTCGCTGGAGGAATTCATGGCCTGCGCGGTGGGTGGTTGTGCCGGCTGCACCGTAGAGATTACGACGCCTGACGGCCCGGCGATGAAGCGTGTCTGCGTGGACGGCCCCGTCTTCGATGCATCCACTGTTGTTTGGAACTAGCCGATAACCCGGCTAGCTGCTCATCCGCCGAAGTTGATCTTCGCTTCGAGATTCGCGCGTGAATCGGCATGGGACATGGCTTCTTCGAGCGTGATCGTACCGGCCTTGTAGAGGTCCAGCAGCGCATCGTCGAATGTTTTCATTCCCTGCTCGCCACTGTCCTTGTGCGCATCCTTCACCGCTGAGATGTCACCTTTGAGCATGAGGTCCTTGATGTGCGGTGTATTCAGCATGAGCTCGACGGCGGCGACAAGCTTGCCGCTGCGAGAACGTACGAGCCGCTGCGAAAGAATGGCGCGCAAGTAGTGCGCGAGGTCCATGAACACCTGCCCATGCTGCGGCTGCGGGAACATGTTGATGATTCGGTCGAGCGTTTCCGACGCATTGTTCGAGTGCAAAGTGCCCACGACCAGGTGACCGGTACCGGCCATGTCCAGCGCAGCCTGCATGGATTCTGTATCGCGAATCTCACCGATTTGAATCAGATCCGGCGCGGCGCGCATCGCGCTCTTCAGCGCGCGTCCATATGACTTTGTATCCAGTCCGACCTCGCGCTGGTTGACGATCGACTTCTTGTTGGGGTGCAGGAACTCAATCGGGTCTTCAATCGTAATAATGTGCGAAGACGTCTTCTCATTGCGGTGATTCACCATTGCCGCAAGCGTCGTTGATTTGCCGCAGCCTGTCGCGCCCACCATCAGGATGAGACCGCGCCGCAGCATGATCAGGTCCTTGAGCTGTTCCGGCATATCAAGTTCATCGAGAGTTGGCAATTCCGACGTGATGTAACGCAACACCATCGCCACGTTACTGCGTTGGTGGAAAACGTTGACGCGAAACCTGCCCAGTCCAGGCTCAGATATCGCAAAATCGACCTCGAGCTCTCGTGAAAAAGTCTCGAGCTGACTCTCTGTCATTAGTTCAATGGCCGCCTGCTTGACCATCTTGGGCGTCATCTCGAGCTTGTTGACCGGCATGATCTTGCCGTCGATTTTGATTTTTGCGGGAGAAAACGGCGCGAAGAAAAGATCCGACGCCTTTTTTTCTACCATCAATTTGAATAGCGGCTTAACGTTCATTTAGGTCATCGTCCCTGGGACTCAGAAAGTCTGAGCAGAATCCTCTTCCATGATATTAAGGCTCTCTGACTGCTGGTCGGCAATCGAAGAGTCGCGCTTGCTTTCAAGTTTGACGCGCAGGCGCAACTCGTTCTTCGAGTCAGCGTTACGCATGGCTTCTTCGTAGCTAATCATGGCCTGCTCATAAAGGTCGAACAGAGACTGGTCGAAGGTCTGCATGCCGAGACGCGTTGACTTGGCCATGATCTCCTTGATCTGGCCGACCTCACCCTTGAATATCAAGTCGGCAACCAGCGGCGTATTGAGCATGATCTCCATTGCTGCAACACGACCGACACCGCCCTCTCTTGGCACGAGCCGCTGCGAAATAAATGCCTTGGTATTTAGCGAGAGGTCCATCAGCAATTGCTGGCGGCGCTCCTCGGGGAAAAAGTTGATGATACGGTCCAGTGCCTGGTTCGCGCTGTTCGCGTGAAGAGTTGCGAGGCACAGATGGCCGGTTTCCGCGAACTGGATGCCATATTCCATCGTGTCGCGATCGCGAATTTCACCGATCAGTATGACGTCAGGTGCCTGGCGAAGTGTATTCTTGAGCGCCGCGTGCCAGGTTTCTGTGTCGACCCCGACCTCTCGCTGCGTAATGACACAACCTTTGTGAGGATGGACATATTCGACCGGGTCCTCAATCGAAACGATATGGCCGCGCGAGTTTTCGTTGCGGTGCCCGATCATCGCGGCAAGCGTGGTCGACTTACCTGAGCCGGTACCGCCAACAACGATACAAAGGCCGCGCTTGTTCATCACGACATCTTTGAGAATAGGCGGAAGCTCGAGATCCTCGAGCGTCGGGATTTCGGTGGTGATAGTCCGAAGAACGGCACCAACATGACCTTGCTGAATGAAGGCGCTAACACGGAAGCGGCCGATGCCTTGTGGCGCGATAGCGAAATTGCACTCTTTCGTCGCGTCGAATTCCTTGATCTGCCTGTCGTTCATGATCGCGCGAACCATGATGGCTGCCTGATCAGAACTCAGGGGATTATCGGTCGCCTTGTGAATCGTACCGTCGACCTTGATCGCTGGCGGAAAACCCTTGGTCAGGAATAAATCCGAGCCTTCGCGCTCGACCATTTTCCTGAGCAGGTTCTGCGTCAGTCGTATCGCTTGTTCGCGTTCCATCTACCCTATCTCCGTTAAGAACAGCCTGTTGCCATTCCTAGAAATTCTCTTTCTGCACCGCGCGGAACCGCGCTTCTTCCTTATTGATGAGTCCTTTCGACATCAACTCCGCGAGATTCTGATCGAGCGTGTGCATGCCAGAGGCCTGGCCTGTCTGAATGGCAGAGTACATTTGCGCGATCTTGCCTTCACGAATCAGGTTTCGAATGGCCGGTGTTCCGATCATGATTTCGTGTGCTGCGATTCGCCCGCCACCGACCTTCTTGAGAAGCGTCTGCGAGATAACCGCACGCAGCGACTCGGACAACATGGATCGAACCATTTCCTTTTCAGCAGCAGGAAACACGTCGACAATACGGTCGATGGTTTTTGCTGCCGAACTCGTATGCAGCGTGCCGAACACCAGGTGCCCGGTTTCTGCGGCGGTTAGCGCCAGCCGAATAGTCTCAAGGTCACGTAGCTCGCCGACAAGAATCACGTCCGGATCTTCGCGCAGGGCTGAGCGTAACGCTTCGTTAAAGCCCAGCGTGTCGCGATGCACTTCGCGCTGATTAATCAGGCATTTCTTGGACTCGTGTACGAATTCGATGGGATCTTCAATCGTCAGGATATGGTCTGGCTTGTTATCGTTGATGTAGTCAACCATCGCGGCGAGGGTTGTACTTTTGCCTGAACCCGTAGGTCCGGTTACCAGCACGATGCCCCTTGGATGCATGGACACATCCTTGAATATCGAAGGAGCGCCCAGATCATCAAGCGACAGGATCTCTGAGGGAATGGTACGAAAGACCGCAGCCGAACCGCGATTCTGGTTAAAGGCGTTCACACGAAAACGAGCGAGCTTAGGAATTTCGAACGAGAAATCCGTCTCGAGAAATTCCTCGTAGTCCTTGCGTTGCTTGTCATTCATGATGTCGTACACCATGCTATTGACGTCTTTATGGGTCAGCGCAGGCATGTTGACACGCTTGATGTCGCCATCAACACGAATCATCGGCGGCACACCGCCTGACAAGTGCAGGTCGGAGGCGTTGTTTTTTACCGTGAACGACAGTAACTGAGCAACGTCGACGGCCATATTTTTCCCTCATAGTGGACGGCCGGACTTACCATAACCCGGCTCAGAATTGAGCCTAGTATAGCGAAGCACCGGGAGCAAAACGTGATTGGAGTCACGGAAAACTTGCGAAAAATCCGCGATTTGCTGACGAAAGCTGCTGTGGATGCGGGCCGGAGCGCCGAGACAGTGCAATTGCTCGCTGTCAGCAAGAAACAGCCTCTTTCGAGCATCATCGAGGCCGCCGCCGCCGGCCAGCGAGATTTCGGCGAAAATCAGGTCGCCGAGGGCATTGAAAAGATTGCGACTATCGCCGATGACAAGCTGGTATGGCATTTCATTGGCCATCTCCAGACCAACAAAACCCGGGCGGTCGCAGAACATTTCGCCTGGGTACACTCAGTCGACCGACTCAAGACGGCCCGACGCCTGTCCGACCAGCGGCCGGCAAGCCTTCCAGAGCTCAACGTTTGCGTCCAGGTCAATGTCGACAACGAACCAGGCAAGTCCGGTGTCGCGACCGACGCCACGCTCGACATCGCCAGGGAGATACTCGAACTGCCAAAGCTCAGGTTGCGCGGCCTGATGTGCCTGCCGGCCATTCGCTGCGACTTCGAAGGGCAGCGCGAGCCATTCCGCCAATTGCGCCGCCTTGCCGATGAACTTGGTGCCAACGGAATATCAACCGATACTCTGAGCATGGGTATGAGTGCTGATTTTCGCGCCGCAATTTTTGAAGGCAGTACAATGGTGAGACTGGGAACAGCCATCTTCGGAGCCAGACAAGAGCAATGAGCAGTTATAAAGTGGGCTTTATTGGCGGCGGGAACATGGCTCGTGCGCTGGCCGGCGGCCTGATATCGAGCGGCTATCCTCCGGCCAACCTGATGATCGCTGACCCTGATCCTGAACGCCGCGCCACGCTGACGCACGACCTGCCGGGCGTTGCATTGACCGCGTCTAATGACGATGTCGCGAGCAGCGCCGACTGTCTCGTTCTTGCGGTAAAGCCACAGCTCATGCGCGACGTGTGCACAGGGCTCGCAAACTCCGTCCAGGCAAAGAGACCACTGGTAATTTCTGTTGCGGCCGGCACGCACAGTCGCGACATCGACAACTGGCTGGGCGCGGAGCTCGCTGTCGTCAGGGTCATGCCCAATCAACCGGCCATGCTGCTGCAGGGTGCATCGGGTCTGTACGCCAACGACCTGACAAGCAATGAACAGCGCGACCGCGCGACCGAGATTATCGCCGCGGTGGGCAGCGTCGTGCACGTTCACGACGAGGACAGCATAGATGCCGTTACAGCGATATCCGGTACCGGCCCCGCCTATTTCTATTTTCTGATCGATATGTTGATTCAGTCGGCCGAGCAGTTCGGACTCGATTCGCAAGCGGCGCATAAACTCGTCATGGATACGGCGAAGGGCTCGGCAGCGCTCGCGGCCGTCAGCGGTGAAACCATGGAGGCCATGATAGAACACGTACGTTCACCCGGGGGGACGACAGCCGCCGCGTTCGATGTGTTCGACAGTAAGAACGTCCGTGATATCTTTGCACAAGCGTTCACAGCCGCGAGAGATCGCGCTATCCAGTTGGCCGAGAGTTCCAGCGAATGAAACCCGCATTGATATTCATCATCAGCACGTTTGCGCAGCTCTTTCTGTTTGTCATGCTGTTGCGTTTCTGGCTGCCCCTTTTACAGGCCGACTTCCGAAATCCCATTGCGCAGGGAATACTGCGCATCACATCACCGTTGATCGTTCCGCTCAGGCGCATCATTCCACCAATAGGACGGCTTGACACAGCAACGGTCCTTATCGCGTTTGCACTTCAGTACCTGACGATACTCGTCATACTCACAATCAGCGGAATCTCGGCGACGATCCCTCAGATCGCGCTAACAGCATTGGTTGACCTCTTGTTGTTGACCTTGCAGTTATTCAAGTTTGCGATCTTTATCTTCGTCATTCTGAGTTGGGTCGCTGCTGGTGCTTACAATCCGGCATCGGCATTCATCGCAATGATCGTGCAGCCCGTATTGCGGCCATTTCGTAACCTGATTCCACCGATCGGCATGCTTGACCTGTCAGCGCTTGTTGCGATCATTGCATTGCATGCAGCAGGCATTTTCGTTGCCACGCTCAGGCCGCTTCCGATTTGATGCGGGAAATGGTTTATAGTCAGGGTATCGGGAGAGGGACAAGAATCATGACAATCAAAAAAATATTGATCGCCCTGCCATTGCTCGTTCTTTTGTCTGCCTGTGGCGGACCGGGCGAATCTGCGGTCGCACCGGAAGCGCAGCCCGCTGGTGCGAGCAGTGAGACTATCGGCGACCATGTCGTGCATTTCAGTGCACAGACAACAGACCAGCTACCACCGGACGTCGCACGCGCCTATAACATCGTTCGCAGCAAGAATCGGGCTATGCTTAATGTGTCCGTTCTCAGGGCCTCGGACAATACGGCTGTCGAAGCAGCCGTCACGGTCAAGGCGGTCAATCTCACGGGGCAACTCAAAAACATCACGATGCGCCAGGTCGATGAGCAGAATGCGATTTACTACATAGGTGAAGTCGCCGTTGCGAATCGGGAAACACTGATTTTCGATATCGGCGTGACGCCCGCAAGCGCCGACTCGCCGTCAGATGTTCGCTTCAAGCGCCAGTTTTTTACAGACTAGGCCCGAACCGGCAAAAACTGCTTAAAAAGCCGTTAAAAAGGTCCGTTGGGCGCTTACGCGCTCGCATTACTTGTGCTATCGTCGCGCTGCATTTGACGCGGGCATTGCCCGTTTTTTTTGGGCGCGGGCTCTGCCCGCTTTTGTTTTTTCAGGAGTCAGTTTTTCATGGCAGCGAATACCAAGAAGCCACCCACCAAATCAGAAATTTACGCAAAGATCGTTGAAGATACCGGTTTGACCCGCAAGGACGTCGCCGCAGTTTTCGATTCACTAAACGGTCAGATCAAAAAGAACCTTGGCGGTCGTGGCGCGCCGGGTATGTTTTCGATCCCGGGCCTGCTCAAATTACGCGTCGTGAAGAAACCGGCACGTAAGGCACGTAAGGGCGTTAACCCGTTTACCGGCGAAGAGATGATGTTCAAGGCGAAGCCTGCATCGAAGGCGGTCAAGGCAACAACATTGAAAGCCCTCAAAGACATGGTCTGATCACTCACAGTGGTTGAGAAAAAGCCGGGCTTGTCCCGGCTTTTTTTTGTCAATTGTCGGCAATGAACGCCATGACTGCCTCCCGCAGTTCATGCAGCCGGCCATGGAAGAAGTGTTCGGCGCCCGGCACCACCAGCAGCTCGGGTCCCGGATCCAGGCTGTCAACCCACTCGACGGTCTCGTCGATTTCGACAAGTTCGTCCTCATCGCCCTGGATAATGAGCCAGGGACACTCCGGCTGGGCATCGAGATTTCCGGCAAATCTATAAATCGCAGGAGCGACGGAAATCAAGCCGTCAACATGGCGGGCCACGGCGGCACGTACCGCGATCGCGGCGCCGAACGAAAAACCGGCGACCCACAGCGGCACCTCAGCCTTTTGCTGCCGCATCCAGGCCATAGCCGCGAGCGCATCGTCGAGTTCGCCGACGCCATTGTCGTAAACCCCTTCACTGCCTTCTGTGCCTCGGAAGTTGAATCGCAATACCGCGAAATTCGACCGCACGAAGGAACGCGCCAGCGTATGCGCAACCTTGTTGTGCATCGTGCCGCCATGTTGCGGGTGCGGATGGCAGACCACGGCGACGCCTTTGATCGCCGTATCGCCCGGGGATTCGAGAATCGCTTCGAGTTCGCCGGCCGGGCCGCGGATTGATATTTTCTGTGACTTTGGCAGTTTGTTCACAATTGTTTCTAATAGACTCGATATTTTCCGCGACTTTGGCAATCTGTTCGTAATTGTTGCTAATAGAGTTGGCTTAAGTGGATGTTATTGCTGTAAAATTTCACCATGAGTGAACATATCGATCTTGAAGCACGCTATTGTGCCCAGAATTACCACCCATTGCCCGTCGTATTGACTCGGGCCGAGGGTGCCTACGTCTGGGACGAGGCCGGCAAGAAGTACCTCGACATGATGAGTGCCTACTCCGCTGTAAGCCATGGCCACGGCCACAAGCGCCTGGTCAAACTGGTTCAACAGCAGGTAGAGCGACTCAGTATTGTCTCCCGTGCCTTTTACACCGACAAACTGGGGCTGTTTCTCGAGAAGGCCTGCACGCTGACCGGCCAGGACATGGCGCTGCCGATGAACACCGGTGCAGAAGCCGTCGAAACGGCGATCAAGGCGGCGCGCAAATGGGCGTATACCGTCAAGGGTGTCGAAAAGGACAAGGCGGAGATCATCGCCTGCACCGGCAATTTCCATGGCCGAACGACGACGATCGTGGCCATGTCCGATGAGCCACAGTACAAGGAGGGCTTCGGGCCATTTCCTGCCGGTTTCCTGCTCGTTGAATACGGCAACATCGACGCGCTGGAGGCAGCCATCAATGAAAACACGGCGGCATTTCTTGTAGAACCGATTCAGGGTGAAGGCGGCATCGTCGTGCCACCCGAGGGTTACCTCAAGGCAGCCGCCGAGTTATGCCGCAAGCACAACGTGCTGCTGATCGCCGATGAAATCCAGACCGGGCTCGGCCGCACCGGCAAGATGCTGGCCTGCGAGCATGAGGATGTGCATCCCGACGGCCTGATTCTCGGCAAAGCACTTGGCGGCGGAATTCTGCCGGTGTCGATGTTCCTGGCCCGTCGCGACGTCATGGGCGTTTTCACTCCAGGCGACCACGGCAGTACTTTTGGTGGCAACCCCCTGGCGGCAGCCGTCGGGTTCGAGGCGCTGAGTATTCTCATTGAGGACGAACTGCCGCAGAAAAGCGCCGCAATGGGCGATTACCTGATGGGCAAACTCAAGGCGTTTGATACGCCATTGATCAAGGATATTCGAGGACGTGGCCTGTTTATCGGCATCGAAGTCGACCCCGCGCTCTGCAGTGCACGCGAGATTTGCAAATCGCTCATGCAGCGCGGCCTGCTCAGCAAAGAAACACACGAAACCGTGGTCCGGCTCGCGCCACCACTTATCATCGGCCAGGAGGAGATCGATTGGGCAGTCGACCAGATTGCTGAAGTCCTGGGAGAAATCGACAAGCTGCGGCTGGCGTCGTAGGGTCCGGGCATGCCAGAGATCACTGTCACCCATATCATTGTTGTTGCCGGTGCACTGATTATCGGCATCATTCTCGGATGGATCGTGCGTGGTAGCCGCTCAGTTGGCGAAAAGACGGCCATCAGTAAAGGCTGGCAGGAGCAGCTCGAGGCGCAACGCAATGAACACGAACGCCTGCTCGATCAGAACAAGAGCCTGATGGACCAGAACAGCCAGTACCAGGCATCAAACAAAGACGCGAAGATGCGTGCGAGTGAACTGTCCGATGCGCTGAAGGAGGCGTTTGAGCGGCGCGACGAGTTGCAGCGGCAGATGAAAGACATACGCGGCAATCTCGAATCAGCGGTCTCCGAGCGTGATCAGCTGCGCAGTAGCACTGCCGCAGATGAGCTTTCCGAGGAGCTCAAGAACAAGGATGCCAGGATTGAGAAACTCAATATCGAGTTGAAAAACTGGCAAGACCGGCTGCCGCCCCTGATCGAGCGTTACCAGCAACGCAACGCGGAAGCCGACGCGCTCGAAACGCAGCTGGCCGATGCGCTGGAGCGAATTGCTGCTCTCGAAGGCATGGTCGGGTCGGATCAGACTCGCGTGGAACCGGTTGACCCTGATGCGTTGACCGACGGCATGGACGCATCGAATGATCCTAATGACGACCAGAATCCGGATGAGACGATCATCGACAAGGTAGAAGAACTCGTCGAGGACGACATCGAGGAGCTGCTTGAGGCCGAAGCCATTATCGACGACAGCGACGATACAGACGAAGATATTGAAGCGTCCGACGACGTTGAGGACGTCGAGGATGTCGAGGATGTC
>Ga0316196_10000001_pt1 | contig 83003 bp, 78 predicted proteins | sample Eddsed2cm_MG_FD_204938 | JGI IMG/M metagenome (GOLD analysis project Ga0316196, IMG submission 204938) | Coastal sediment microbial communities from Maine, United States - Eddy sediment 2 cm | ecosystem: Environmental > Aquatic > Marine > Coastal > Sediment | place: USA: Maine | collected... | reverse complement strand
GTGGGACGCGCCGAAGAGTGCCCGGATTGACTCGCGGCCCTTGTGCGGGAGTCCCGGGAAACCGCCGTGGTCCACGAAGTCCTCGGCAACGATCTCGTCCACGACATCCATGTTTCCTTGATAGCCGATCTCCTGATAGAAGCGGCGCATCGTCGCCTTGTTGGATTCGACGGACGTGTCTCTTGACCTCCCATTGTGTGGTGTGTTTGCACACCTCTCGACGTTTCTCCGCACTGCCGGGCTCTTGGTTTGTGCCGAGAAGGGCCGTGCCCGAGATCCCTGCGACTCCTTGTACGTCCCGATCGTCGGCGCGCTAACGCCGGCATCACCTGCTGTCGACCTGAAGGTTCGTGCTCTCCGCGCAGCTGCCGAACAGCAAACCGTACGCGCGCTGAACAGGGGACGGACAGAAACCTCCTCAAGGTCTCGGGAGGATTGTCAGGGTGGTCCGCCCGGTGAAATGAGCGACTTCCACGCCGCCGCAGAGACATCGTCGGTGCGAATGTTTGCGATAGCCAACGGGCCCCGAAGGCGGGACCGGCTACGCTCGCTCAATGACGACCGTGGCCCGGCTCGACGATCTTCGGCCCGATCGCCGTCGTTCCGCCGAGTTCATCAACCAGGTTGGCGAAATCGCCGCAACCACACTCGAAGACGTAGTTCCGGCACTGATCCGGGTGGAGCAGGCGGCGGCCACCGGACTCTGGGCCGTCGGATATGTTGGCTACGAGGCGGCGCCGGCGTTCGATCCGAATCTTGCCGTGCGATCGCGGGCGCCTGGCAGCATCCACAACGACTTGCCGCTCGTGTGGTTTGGACTCTTCACATCTCGCGTGCTGAATCCAGGACGCGATGCCGGCCTGGGCGAGTACGAGTTGACGGCGTGGCGGTGGGTCGACGATCGCTCGGCGTACGAGAGTGCCGTCGACACGATTCGGAACCACATTGCGGCGGGCGACGCCTACCAGGTGAACTTCACCACGCGCCTGCGCTCCACCTTCTCCGGTGATCCGATTGCGTTCTACCACGACCTCGCAGCGGCGCAGTCGGGCGGATACGGCACCTACCTCGATACCGGCCGATACCGGATTGTGAGCGCCTCTCCTGAACTTTTCTTCGACCGCCATCCGATAGACGGCGGGCGAGACCGGCTCCTTACGCGGCCGATGAAGGGGACCGCCCCTCGGGGCCGCTGGCAGGATGAGGACGTCGTCCGCCGCCGGGCACTCGAGACGTCGGCGAAGGAACGCGCCGAGAACCTGATCATTGTCGACCTTCTTCGCAACGACCTCGGCCGGATTGCCGACTTCGGCACGGTCGCAGTCGAAGACCTCATGGCGATCGAGCGCTACGACACGGTCTGGCAGATGACAACCACCGTGGTCGGCAACGTTGACCCGGCAGCTTCGCTCGTCGACGTGCTTGCTGGGTTGTTCCCGAGCGGATCGGTCACCGGTGCCCCCAAGGTTCGCGTGATGCAGATGATCCGCGACCTCGAGACAGAACCGCGCGGGGTGTACACCGGAGCGATCGGGTTCGTCGCTCCTGGTGGTGCTCCCGGTCCCCGAGCGTCGTTCAGTGTCGGCATTCGAACGGTTGTCATCGACACGGAGTCCGGGGATGCCGAGTACGGGATCGGGGGAGGGGTCACCATCGACTCCGACCCTCGTGCCGAGTATGAGGAGGCTGCGCTCAAAGCCCGGATACTCAGCCACGGCAGATCAGACTTCGAGCTCATTGAGACCATGCGCTGGAGTCCGGACACGAGCTGGTACTGGCTGGACCTCCACCTCGAGCGGCTCGAATCTTCTGCCCGCTACTTCGGGGTGCCGGTGCATCGCAATTCGCTTGTCGCGCGACTGAAGGGTGAGGTCGGCGGTGCAGGGGAAACGCGGGTGCGGGTGTCTGTGAACCGTCGTGGCCGCGTCAGCATCTCGGTGCAGCCATACGTGGAGGGCGAGCGACGTCCTGTGGCCGTTGCCATCGACTCCGAACCAGTTGATGTTTCCAGCCCATTCCTCTATCACAAGACCACCCGGCGGGAGGTCTACGAGCGTCGCAGCCTCCGTCATCCGTACGCTGAAGATGTGCTCATGGTGAACGAGCGCGATGAACTCACTGAATCAACGATCGCCAACGTCGCCGTCAAACTGGCAGGACAGTGGTTCACGCCGCCTGTGGATGCCGGCTGCCTCCCCGGCATCTACCGCCACGTGCTGCTCGAACAGGGCGATCTCGTCGAACAAACGATCCGCTTGAAGGATCTCGAGCGATGCGAAGGCATTGCCCTGTTGAATTCAGTGCAGCTGTGGCGCGAGGCAGTCGTGGTAGCGGACGCGTAGAAAGCTCGTCTTCACACCGCCCTCGAGCCGTCGGTGTCAGCCGCACATGACCGTTCCCCCGTTGTCGACGTCGCTCGGCGGCAGCTCGTAGGCGGCGAGACCAGGCTCGAACTCAGGGGTCGAGGCGATGTCGGACTCCGCGATTGACGACTGCCCGTCGCCGACGCCACTCCTGACGATCTCAAGGGTGCCAAAGAGGGTCCCGACCGTCTCGGTGGGTATCTCCGTCAGGTAGTACAACAACGCGCCACAGGCGTAGACGCCGGACGGCGCGTCGGCCAACTTCGGCGCCCCATCGCAGATCTCATCGACGGTTCCCTCGTGCGGCGAATCGGAGATGTTCGCGAAACGGCCGTCCGCCTCGAGTATCGAGTTGCCGGCGCAGATCGGTTCTCTGCTCGACGCGTTGAATCCCCTGTATAGCACGACATACAGTCCGTCCCACTGGTACCAATGTGCCTCGACTGACTCGGGCGGGAACAGTGCTTCCCCACCCAGTGAGTACCCCGTGAGGACACCAACAACCGGTGTGGCGGCCACAGCGGTGGCGCCCGATCCCGCCATCGTGGTGGTGGCCGGAGCGGTCGTTGTTGTTGTGGTCGGTGCGGTCGTTGTGGTGGTTGTTGCCGTCGTCGTGGTTGTCTCAGCTGCTGTGGTTGTTGTCGCGGCCTCCGCCGCCGTTGATGTCGTAGAGCTGTCGTCGTCACTTGACGAACTGCAACCCGAAGCGATCAGAACCAGCGCCAATGACGCGCCCAAAACAAGTCGAATTCTCACAGAGACCCTCCCCGGCCTGGATGAACCGCCACACGCAACCCTAGGCGGACCCGACCGAACCGCATGGGGAAGGTGGAGAAACAGATCTGGTGGCCACGGCGGCCGCCGCGTGGTTGACTTGGAGGACCGAGTCTTCACGGGAGGTCGACGAATGGACACCAAAACCCTGCTGACCGAGGCGTTCTTGCGTATCCCTTCGCTGGTCCAGGGGGCGTGCGATGGCCTCGGTGTTGCCGACCTGATGTATCGGCCGGAGCCGGGAGCCAACTCGATTGCGTGGCTGGTGTGGCATTTGAGCCGCACCCAGGACAAGCACATCGCCGAGATCGCCCGGACCGAGGAGGTGTGGGCTGATCCTGTTTGGGCCGAGATGACCGGCATCACCCGGGATGTGTCCGCGACGGGCTTCGGTGACACGCCCGAGCATGTGGCGGCCACGGTTCCGCTGTCCTCGGCGGCGCTGGTCGCGTACAACGCGGCAGTGACCGAACGCACCGTGGAGTACCTCGCCGGGGTCAACGGGTCGGAGCTCGACCGCATCATCGACGAGTCATATGACCCGCCGGTGTCGGTGGGTGTGCGCCTGGTCAGTGTGATTAGTGACAATCTCCAGCACGCCGGCCAAGCCCGCTACCTCAGAGGGAGCATCGGCCGCGTCCGATGAGGAGGGGAGCTTCCGATTGGGGAGGCAGACCGTCGGGTGGTGCGGCGGTCAGCGGTCCAAGGCGTCGTGGCACAATGCCGCCATGAAGCTCTACATCGCTGGACCTCTCTTCACACCGGGCGAACGTGAGTACTTGGACCGCTTGGCTGAACAACTCTCTGCCTCGGGGCACGAGTGTTTCGTTCCGCACCAGGAGCAGTCCGACGTGCTCGACGCTCCGACGATATTTGCCTTGGATTCGGCCGGCTTGCGCGATGCCGAGGCTGTTGTGGCGTGGCTCGATGGTCCAATGGTCGATGACGGCACTGCGTGTGAGATAGGGATGTTTGCCGAGTTGGTGCGGACGTCGCCCGATCGATACCGAGGCATCATCGGGTTGGCGACCGACTGGAGAACGTGGCGGCGGCGCGATCGAGGTATGGCTGACGGAGGTATCAACTTCTTTGTCGGCGGTGCGATCCTCGAGTACGGGCGGCTGGTGTGGAGCATTGAAGACGTGGAGAACACCTTGCAAGAGTGGTCGTGACGCCGTGGACCGCAGAGCCCGCATCTGCCCCAGCGCCGGGGATGTATCGAGACGTCTGACCACAGGGAACAGCTGCCGGTGGGGGTCGCGGACGGTCTTCGCTGAACGCTATCCAGGGCGAGATGGCAGCGGGTCGACAAGGCGGCCGCACCTTGCCATCATCGGTTCCCAACACACCTGGCGGGGAAACGCACGTGACGACGTTCAGACAGCTCTTCACAAGCTACAGGCCGATCATCGGCGTGATCCACCTGCCTCCCCTCCCCGGCTACCCGGGCTCACCCGGACTGGTTGGAGTTCTCGAGAAGGCAGTGGCGGACCTGTCGGCGCACGAGCGAGGTGGAGTCGACGGTATCTTGGTCGAGAACTTCGCTGATCGACCCTTCCGCCTCAAGGCGCGTCCCGAGACGGTCGCGGTCATGACTCTGGTCGTTCGAGAACTCGTGCTGGCGGCGAAGGCAACGGTCATCGGGGTCGAGGTCCTCTTGAACGATCCGGCGGCCTCGCTTGCCGTAGCCAAGATGGCCGGAGCTGGGTTCATGCGAACCGACTTCTTCGTCGACCCAATGGAGCGTCCCGAGTTCGAGGGACCGATCGACATCGATCCAGATGGCCTGATCGCCTATCAACGGAGCATCGGTGCCGACGACGTACTCATCCTCGCCGACATCCAGGTCAAATTCGCCAGAATGCTGATCGATCGCTCCTTGACCGAATCGGCTCGCCTCGCCGCACACCATGGCGCCGATGCGATCGGGGTGACGGGAGACGAAACAGGAGAACCCCCGTCGGCAAGCACCATTGAGCAGGCCAAGGCAGGAGCTGGCGCTTGCCCGGTCCTCGTTGGAAGTGGCTTGGACGTCGCGAACGCCTCGACGCTCATGGCGGCCGCCGACGGTGCGATCGTCGGAACCAGCGTCAAGACAGGTGAGTACATCGACGCAGCCAAGGTGGAGGAGCTGGTCGGCACGGTCCGCGCCCTCGACGATGAGCGGTGAAGCCGGCAACGGGCCTTGTCGAACATGCCGCCGCCGCAGTGTTGCCGACAGGCTGCCGCACTACTGTGGGGCGCCATGTTGCAGGTCGTTGCCGGCGGCTTCACTTTGGACGACACCGTGCTGCTCGACGATCGCGTCGTTCGCAAGGCAGCCGGGGGAAACGTCCTCTACGCCGGAGTCGGCACGAAGCTGGCAGGAGCGCATCCCGCGCTGCTCGCGCTCGTTGGGAGCGACTATCCCCAGGAGAATCTCGACACGCTCGAGAGCGCGGGATTCTCGTTGGACGGGTGTCCACACGTGCACGAACCCGCACTCCACCTCTGGGTGCTTCAGGAAGGTCCGAACCAACGTCAGTTGGTGAACTGGATCGGCTCGGGAACGAACGAGCAACTCGATCCCCGACCGTGGCACGTTCCCGATCACTACCTCGACGCCGACTCGCTCCACGTTGCCGGCATTCCGGTCGACAGCCAGGGGGCGCTTGTGGAGACGTTCGCCGCCTCGGGCAGAGTGATCAGCCTCGATGCTCCGCACCTTCCTCTCGATCAAAGCGGGCGGGAGCAATTGGAGGGCTTGCTGGCATCGGTCACGGTCTTCCTCCCCAGCCAGCAAGAAGTTGGTGCTGTCTGGAGCCTCGAGCCCGTGCTCGAATCGTGTCGCCGCCTCGCCTCGTTCGGTCCCGAGGTGGTGGTCATCAAGATGGGCGATGCCGGATCGCTGGTGTGGAGCCGAGAGATGGAACAGGGATGGCATGTTCCCATCTACGGAACGGACGTGATCGATACGACCGGTGCCGGCGACGCATTCTGTGGAGCATTCTGCGCGACCTACACGCGGACGCGCGACCCGCGGGCGTCGGCCGTGATCGGTACCGTCGCGGCCTCGTTCGTCATCGAAGAGTTCGGCGGCCTCCATGCGCTCGACGCGCCGTCCTCCGCAGTTGAACGTCGGTCCGGCGATGTGAACGAGCATGTGGACGTGCTCGAGGTGACGAGGGGAGAGGCATGAAACGTCAGATTCTCGCAATGATGCTCGAGGACATCCACCAGCAAGGGGAGGTGGTGGCCGCTGAGTTTCCCGCCATCCAGGAGCAGATCGATGCGATTGTGGCCCGGCGTGGCCTCGGCGATATCGAACGCGTCTATCTGGTCGGCTGCGGGGACTCCCTGTATGCAGGAATGGCGGCTCGGCTCGCGATTCAGGAGTGGAGCGGGATGTGGGTCGAGCCGGTTGAGTCACTGGAGTTCCGCTATCTCGCCGGCGGACTCTCGGAGACCAGCGTGGTTGCTGGCGTTTCCGTTTCGGGACAGGTCCAACGGACGCTCGACTGTCTCGAAATGGCACGGGAGCGAGGGGCGCTCACCATCGGGCTCACCGGAACGCCCAACAGCAAGATTCACACATCCGCTGAACACGTGATCGACATCGGCGTCAGAGGGCGTGAACCGGGGCCGGTGCCCCAAACGGTGACCTTCTTGGCGAACCTCGCGACCCTCTATTGGCTCGGTCTCACGTTTGGCCTCGACAGAGGACGCCTTTCCGCTCACGAAGCAGAGCGTTACCGACAGTCGATCCTCGAGGCTCTGGGCCAGATTCGTTATGTGGCCGAGCAGAATGAGGCGAGGGTCGGTCAATATGTGGAAAACCACTCGGCCCCACAGCCTCTCGTGCTGATCGGCGGAGGCCCCAACTGGGCGACGGCCCATCTTGGCGTGGCCAAGCTCCTGGAAGCGGCTCTCGTCCTCGGGGTGGTGCAGGAGCTCGAGGAATGGGTGCATGAGCAGTACTTCCTCACCGGCCCGAACCTTCACACCGTCCTGATCGGGGCTGATGGTCTCACCGCAGATCGGCTGGGGCCTACGGCAGAGGCAGCTGTGGAACTCGGTGCTCCGTTGGCCCTCGTCGTGCCCCAGGGATTTGGTCTCGATGTTGAGGCGGCCGCCGTCTGGAGGTACCCGAGCGGCATACCCGAGCTTCTGAGCCCCATCTTGACGGCAGTGCCGCTCGAGCTCCTGGCCTATTCTCTCGCTATCAAACTCGACCGCTACCCGTTTGACTACGACAACCCGACACGCAAGCGGGTCTCCGAACGGACCATCTACCGAGATGGGGAGAGCGCGCAAGCGGTCAGCCGGGGACGGGAGCCGCAGGCCTGATTTCCCGGCATCTGTTGGACTCACAGTCGTTCTAGGTGCGCGACGCTGCGACACTGCTCGGGGCTGAGGATCTGTTCGACGGAACGAAGCTCCGCAGCGGGGTCCACGGCGAACGGCCGAGAAGTCCGCAAGATGCGGCCTCTCGCCGCATGAGTCATGACCGTCCGGCACCCATCGACGAGAGGGCATCGTGGAGCGAACTTGCACCATTGCGTATGGCGCTGGTCGATGCCGTGAACCTATGCCTCACGTGAGCCCACGATGCATCGAATGAGCACCTCGACCGAGCCCGATCAACGACCGCGCCGCTTCATCGGCTGGCGGATCGCCGTACTGGCCACCATCACCGGCGCAATGACCGGTCCCGGACAGACCATCGGGGTGTCGGTATTCGTCGACCCGATAATTGCAGATCTCCACCTCACACGGTCACAGGTCTCGTTGGCCTACCTCATCGGCACGCTGGTGGGTGCCGCGGCCCTGCTGCCGGTCGGTCGTTGGATCGATCGAGTTGGTGCGCGACGAGCCATGACGTGGATCGGCCTCGCGTTTGGCGTCGGGCTGGTTGCGATGAGCGGCGTCCGAGGCTTCGTGACGCTGGCCATCGGATTCACGCTCATCAGGTGGCTTGGACAGGGATCGCTGGGCCTGGTGAGTGTCGTCTCGATCACCCACTGGTTCGAACGCAGACGCGGCGCCGTGTTCGGGGTGTCGTTCACCGCCGTGAGCGCCCTGATGGCGCTGACGCCCATATTCCTGGGCTTGGCAATCGAGGCGTACGACTGGAGGACGGCCTGGTTGATCGCAGCCGTGGCGGTATGGCTTGTTGTGATACCGATCGCACGGTTCGGCATTGTGGATCGACCCGCGGACGTAGGGCAGTATCCCGATGGGGACGACGCTCCGACCGCCTCGAGAGCGCGTGCGCGAACCGCCGCGTCCCGATCGAGGCGGGAGGCCCTCGGCGAAGTCCGGTTCTGGCTGCTGAACCTGGCGGTTGCGGTCACGGCAATGCTCGTCACCGCACTGAACTTCCATCAGATCTCCATCCTGGGTGAGGAAGGGTTCACCGCGACCGAAGCGGCAACCATGTTCCTGCCCCAGGTTGTTGGAGCGATCGTCGCGGGGCTCGTGGTGGGCGCACTGGCGGATCTCGTACGAGCCCGGTTCCTGGTGGCGATGTCGATGGCCATCTTGGTGTGCAGCCTTCTCTTGATTGGCTTCATCCAGCCGGGATGGCAGGTGGTCCTCTATGCCGTCATGCTGGGCGCGTCAGCTGGTGCGCAGCGGCCGTTGGTGGCGACGTTGCTCCCACGCTGGTACGGAGCCGTCCACATCGGCGCGATCCAGGGGGTGTCCACACTGATCGGCGTTGCGGCGTCGGCGGTTGGTCCGGTGGCTCTCGCCCTGGTCAGTACGTGGCTAGGCGGGTACACCGAAGCGGCCCAACTGCTCGCGGTCATACCCTTCATGATCGGTCTGGCCACGCTCGCGATCTCCGAACCCGAGTTCGAGACACGGTCTGCCACACCGCAGCAGTGACCGTGTCGAAGGCAAACACGGATCCTCAGCCGAATCGGCAAGTCTCTTCGTATACGCGAACGGCTCCGGCGGCTGAGGCAATCGAGAGGGGCTACCCGTCGCCTCGACTTCGCCGAGGGTGGTGGACCTGGTTGTTGTCGTAGCCGAGGCCGACAATCACACACTTCCGAGGTTCGGGAAGCTCGAGTACTGCAATGAGACTGGTGCCTGCGTCCGCATGGAAGTACGGCCCAACCTCGAAGAAGGGGGGCGGATCGAGGGTCTCCGACTCCCAAGCGTCGAGGTCCTCGATGGTTGCATCGTCGGTCAACGTCCCGAACGCGGCGATGACGCGAGACGGCTTCGTCAGCCGGCAGCCGCTCCCTGCCGCGGCTGTGGCCGGGTGATCCGACAATCGTGTGAAGCGACCGCGCCGATCGGCGCGGCGCGGCCACCGGTAGCCCCTCGGCGGATCAGCGGGGGAGAAACCCGATATTGACTTCTCCAAGGGTCATGCATGATGAATGGTGAAGGAGAAAGGTGCAGATGGCCGAGCCCTCGCAGCGATCGAACTCGTCGCGGAGGGCGATCATTGGGATCGCCAGACTGGTGCTGTCGGGGGGTGTCGCATTCGCGACGGTCGTGTGTGCCGGGTTGTTGTATCTGGCGTTCCTCATCTCAATCCCGCCGTGCCTCGACCCCGGAGTCGCCTGGTACAACTGTCCTCCGGATCCCGCGAAGACGGCCGGCCTTGCCCTGGTGGGCATTGGGGTGCTGGCCCTTGCGTCTCTTGCGCTGGTCAGGATCTGGACTCCTCCCAGATGGCACAGCTGGAGCTGGCCGAAACGCACCGTTGTTGTGGCGGGTGTCATGGTTTGTGTCCTTGCGGTTGCTGCCCTCGTCGTGAACGCAATGTGGTAGCAGAACGCTGGCCGCTGCGGACGGGATCCGAAGGACCCCGCTCCTGTCATCGAGACCGCCGCCCGGCTGGATAGGGCGCGCCATCTGCCTGTGGTCCACGTGGCCGCTGGTTGTCGCTCCACGACGGAGCTACGGCACCGGGGGCGGTTCCGTGGCGGTGGTTGTTGTTGTCGGGGGAGCGGTGGTTGGTGGTGCCGCCGTTGTGGTTGTTGTTGTCGGGGGAGCGGTGGTTGGTGGTGCCGCCGTTGTGGTTGTGGTGTCGGGGGGCAGCGTGGTGGTGGTCTCCTCAGGCGGTAGGGTCGTGGTTGTGGTGTCGGGCGGGACCGTGGTTGTCGTTGGCGGTGCCGTGCATCGCTCGGATCCTGGCGCGGTCGAGCACGATGCGACCTGGATCTTCTTGGCGCTTCCTCGATACCGCCACACGAACGGTTCGCGGACGACGGTCCCGTCCGGGTACCTGATCACGCGGGTCACCGTCACGGTCCAACCCTCCGATCCTCGCGACACGACCTTCTCGACGCCGGGATCGAGGCTCGGGTTCTCCTCGTAGATCAACCGGGGCTCGGTGAAGTTCCGCCTCTCCGAGCGCTGCGACTCGACCTTCAGGCCGCCGTTGTTCCCGAAGAACATCACGGTGACCGACGAGGCGGTGCGCCCGGTTCTGATGATGACCGGAGCGTCCGTGTTGTTGCGGAACACAACGTCGGGGTGCGGGTATCCAAGCGTGGCCTCGCGCCCCTCCGGATACTTGGAGAAGTAGATGCTGTGAGGCTGGTGCTCGACATCTTCGTAGCCGCCGAAGAACACAGCGTTGAAGAACGTGGTTCCGAACTGGCTCACGCCTCCGCCGACGTTGGTGGGGCTGTCGCAGCAGTAGACCTCGCCGTTGATGATCGCCCCATCGCGTACGTAACCCTTCGCCTCAGTACGCCGGCCAACGGTCTCGTTGACTGAGAACGTCTCACCCGGCCATACGATCGAACCGTCGATGGTCTTGGCCATCGTGTGGATATTCGTCACACGGGGCTGGCCGCTCGGGTACCTCGTCGTGAACGACGACACCAGCTCGAGGGGACCCCACGCTTCGACTTCCTCGATGGTGACGTCCGGTTCGACGTCGGAGACGATGGGGAGGGAGCCAACGCCCACACCGAGAGCCGCCTTGAAGAGTGCCGGGGTGAGGGCATCGAAGTCAACGCGGCTGCCGTTCTCAGGGGGAGTGACCGTGACGCGGCCGGCGGCGACGTTCGTGTCGATCTGCACCTCGACCGGTGGCTGTTCGAGCTCAGCGGCGCGAGGTTCAACAGCGGCGGCGATGATGTCCGGATCGAGTCCGATATCGATGCGTTCCGGTGACTCGACCACGAATTCGATTGTCACCGCGTCGGCGATCTCCGCTTGGGTGACCACCAGCGTCGCGTCGTGCACAGCATTGCGGAGCGTGACCGGGCGACTGATCAACTGCTCGATCGTCGCCGCTGCATCATCGAGATCTTCAGTGGAGAGAGCGGCGGGCAGGTCAAGGAGCGGAATCTCCTCCGGCCCATGGCGACCGGCGAGGAGCGCGGACTCGACGACTTCGTGCGCAGCTTCCCGGTCGATGCGGAGTCCGGCTCTCGGGTAGTCGATCTCCACCTCGCCGTCGACAACCCTGATCGCGCCGTCGAATGCCGGGACGCGAATCGCCTCACGTTCCCATTGCTCGATGGCCCGGTCGATTGCATCACCGTCGACGGCAACGGTCACGGGAGCGTCCACGGCAGACGAGGTGAAGCTCCGAACCCACGGGAGGAGACCGCGTAAGAGACCATCGTCGCCGGCGGTGTCAACCCGGGCAACCGCCGTTTCCACCTCGACCGTCAGTCCTACATCGGCAGGGAGCAGTTCGAACGTCGTGCCGTTCACCACGAAGAGTGTGGGCTGCGCATAGATGGCGTCCTGCTCCGCACGAACGACCGTGAGCGCTTCATCGGGGGTCAAGCCCGCGACGTCAACGCCGGCGACAGACACGTTGCGCGGCAAGTCCCCGCTGTTCATCCACCGGTCGGTGGCATACACCGCGACCGGCAACAGCAGGATCAGTAGAGGAGCGAGGATGAGGACCGAAGTCCTCCCCATCTTGGTTATCACAACACCCCCGTCAGGCGTTCTTGTGTGTTTCCCACACCACCTAGCGCATCAATGGTATCTCGGGTTTCGGGAACCGTGCCTTGAGTGAATGCATCAGATAGTGGTAGTGGGAATCCTCAGGGTGTTCTCATCGTGATCGAAGTCGCGATACAAGGGGCGTTGGCCGGAGCTGGGAGACCCGGTCCGCGGATCGGCGGTCGACCCCTCCGAGTCCGCTCTTTTCTGCGAATGAGCCCCCTCGGTGGCGAAAACCTGAGTTGGTGATTATCAGATATCGCGGTTGTGCGGAATACGCCGCGCCAACCGCTGGTTGAACGTTCACCAATAGACAAAAGGAGCGAGGCTCGCATGGCGAATACTCGAGAACTCACACTCCCCGTCCTGCCCCTCAGCAATGGGGTTGTGTTCCCCCACATGGTGGTCACGCTGCGGACGGAGACCGATGAATCCAGAACGGCGGTAGCGGCCGCGGAGCAGTCCGATGGTTTGCTGCTGCTGGTGTCCAAGCTGAATGGCAACTACGCACGTGTGGGAACGGTCGCTCAGATCAAGGACTCGGATGACGGCAATGTTGTCGTCGAAGGGCTCGCCCGTGCCCGTGTCGGCGCCGGTCGAACCGATGAACAGGGGGCGCTCTGGGTCGAGTCCGAGCAGTTCCCCGAGGCCGATGTCCACGACGAAGCGCTTGATGACTTGGTCGGCGAATACCGAGCGGTCGTGCGCGAGGTGCTCGAGCAGCGCGGCATGAGCGGCGTGGCCGACCGGGTTCTCGGAATCGAGAACCCGAGTCAGCTGGCCGACCTGGCGGTCTACTCGCCGGACCTCTCCCTGGAACAGAAGATAGAGCTCCTCGAGACGCTCGACATTCGCGAACGCCTCGGCAAGCTGATGTCCTGGATGGGGGAGGTCCTCGCCGACCTGACTCTCCGCCGGAAGGTTCGCGACAGCGCAACCGAACGGATCGACAAGTCCCAGCGCGACTACATGCTCCGCCAGCAGCTCGAGGCAATCAAGAAGGAGCTCGGCGAGGAAGGCGACGCAACATCTGAGTACCGGCAGAAGCTCACCGAGGTCGACCTCCCCGAACAGGCCCGCGACGCGGTGGAACGCGAGATTGATCGGCTGGAGAGAATGAGCGAACAGTCTCCAGAGCATTCCTGGATCCGTACGTGGCTCGACACCATGTTCGATATCCCCTGGGGTGAGACATCCGAAGATCGTCTGGATCTCGACGAAGCCTGGGCGGTCCTCGATGCCGACCACACCGGTCTCGCCGATGTGAAGGAACGCATCGTCGAGCACCTGGCGGTCCGCAAGCTGCGCAAGGAGCGTGGCCTGGAGAACGCCGGCAATCTGAGAGAAGGCGCGATCCTGCTCTTGGTCGGACCCCCCGGTGTTGGCAAGACGTCGCTCGGCGAGTCGGTCGCCCGTGCCCTGGGCCGCAAGTTCGTGCGGGTTGCCCTTGGCGGCATCCGAGACGAGGCCGAGGTTCGTGGGCACCGGCGAACCTACGTTGGTGCACGCCCCGGGCGGATCGTCCGAGCCCTCATCGAGTCTGAGACGATGAACCCGGTCTTCCTTCTCGACGAGATGGACAAGGTCGGTTCGGATTGGCGAGGCGATCCTTCGTCTGCCCTGCTCGAGGTGCTTGACCCAGCGCAGAACCATACGTTCCGGGATCACTACTTGGAGCTGGACGTCGATCTGTCGGACGTGCTGTTCATCGCAACGGCAAATGTGCTGGAGACCATCCCGGCGCCCTTGCTCGACCGCACCGAGGTGATCCACCTCGACGGGTACACGGATCTCGAGAAGGTGGCGATCGCTCGCGATCATCTCCTCCCTCGCCAGATCCGCGGTGCGGGCCTCGAACCCGAGGAGATCGCCGTCACCGAAGAGGCGCTGACGGCCGTCGTAGATCGCTACACACGAGAAGCCGGCGTCCGGTCGCTCGAACGCGAGCTCGGAAAGCTGACCCGCAAAGTGGCGACCAAGATCGCTCGTGGCGAAGACACCGAGCAGGTCATCGACGTCGACGAGCCGGACATCAAGGACCTCCTCGGCAAGCCGAAGGTCTGGCGCGACGAAGCCAAGGATCGCACCGCTGTTCCGGGCGTCGCGACCGGATTGGCCGTCACCGGATCCGGCGGCGATGTGTTGTTCATCGAAGCGACGTCGATGGACGGCGAGGCGGGCCTGACGCTTACCGGCCAGCTCGGCGACGTGATGAAGGAATCGGCGCGTATTGCCCTGTCCTACATCGAGTCACACGCCGACCAGCTCGAGATCAGCCCCGACGACCTGAACCGGAAGTTCCACCTGCACGTGCCTGCGGGAGCGGTGCCGAAGGATGGACCGTCCGCGGGGATCACGATGACAACGGCGTTGGTGTCGCTGCTGTCGGGCCGGAACGTGAAGCACGATCTCGGCATGACCGGTGAGATCACGTTGCAGGGCAGGGTGCTGCCGATCGGTGGTGTGAAGCAGAAGGTGCTCGCTGCCCAGCGGGCCGGGCTGACCGAGGTGATCCTCCCAGCACGCAACGAGGTCGACCTCGATGACGTGCCGGAGAGCTCACGCGAGGAGATGACGTTCCACATCGTCGAGACGATCGATCAGGTGCTCGACAAGGCGTTCGAACAGGCGTGACCTTCACGCAGGCGGACGGGTCCCAGCCCGTTCTTGCGTAAATAGTGGAAGCCCGGTTCCCATAGCTACGCAAGAACAGAAAGGCTGTCGCGGCGACGTCCCACCTAGCCGACGAGATCGACCGTGACTTCCGTTCCGGTCGGCTCATCCGCCTCAAGGTAGTCGAGGTTCTCGATCGTGACCTCGGCTATCTCTCGCACCGCTTCCTCGGTGAAGAAGGCTTGGTGGCCGGTCACGAGCACGTTGGGGAAGGTGAGCAGGCGGCTGAATACGTCATCCTGAATGACCGTGTTCGAGAGGTCTTCGAAGAACAGGTCTCCCTCTTCCTCGTAGACATCGATGGCGAGGGAGCCGATCTGGCCGGACTTGAGACCCTCGATCACCGCTGTCGTGTCGATGAGTGCACCCCGTGACGTGTTGATCAGCATTGGGCGTCGTTCCATTTGTGCGATGGCCTCGGCGTCGATGAGCCGGCAGGTCTCGGGTGTGAGGGGGCAGTGCAGCGTGATCACGTCCGACTGCGCGAACAGCTCCGGAAGCGACACATACGGGATATCCATGTCGGTGATGATGTCGTTCGGATAGGGATCATGGGCAATCACGTTCATGCCGAAACCCTGGAAGATCGTTGCGACCACCTGGCCGATCTTGCCCGTCCCCACAACTCCGACGGTCTTGCCGATCAGGTCTCTGCCGAGCAAGCCGTCGAGGCGGAAGTTCCCTTCTCGCACCCGGTTGTGGGCTCGATGGATGTTGCGGTTCAAGGCAAGCAGGAGAGCCAGCGTGTGCTCTGCAACGGCATGCGGCGAGTACGCCGGGACGCGCACGACGGTGATCCCGTACTCTGCAGCGGCAGCGAGGTCGACATGGTTGAATCCGGCCGACCGAAGGGCGAGAAAGCGCACACCGTGGCCCGACAGAGCCTCGATCACCTGCCGGTCCACGACATCATTCACGAACACGCACACCGCATCCGCTCCCTCGGCGAGCGATGTGGTGGTGTGGTCGAGTCTTGCCTCGAGGAACCGGAGATCGTGGTTGGTGTTGGCCTCGGTCAGAGAAGCCTCGTCCCACGGCCGTGTTGAGTAGATGGCAACGTTCATGGGCTCGAGCCTACGTCCACGCCGCGACCCAACGGCGTGGAATTGTTGCGTGTCTCCGAGGGCGCGGAGATCGAGCGAGCAGCTCATCGCGGGCGCTCCTCGACAACCCACGGAACATTCCTGTTGCCATAGCCGGATGTGCACGCCCAACGTAGGGCCATGTTCCGGAATGTCGCGATCCTGCTCGCCCTCGCCGTCCTCTTCGGAGCGTGCAGCATCAACAACGAAACCACACGCGGCGAAGGTCGCCTCGTGATCCTCGACGACGCAGGAAACATCGTCACGATGGCACCCGACGGCACGGACGTCGTCACCGTTGCAGACGACGGCGGGGGTCGCGTCACCTACTTCCAACCCATCTGGTCACCCGACGGATCACGCATCAGCTCCACACGATCGGAGGCAGGGGCGTTCTCCATCGAGATCATCGACGTTGACGGAGGGGACCGAACAAGCACGGTGACTTCCTCGAACTCCTTCTACCAGTACTGGTCACCCGACGGATCGAAGCTGGCCTCATTGTCAACGGCGGGTCCGGGGGAGCTCGGTCTCGACGTGTTCACGAGCGGGGAAACTGACGGGCCGACTCGCCTCGGCGAGGGCCAGCCCCTGTACTTGTCCTGGAGCCCAAACTCGTCCGATATCGTCACTCATATCGGGGACGCACCGCTCGAGATCCTGACTTCCGAGGGTCCGTCTCCCGAGTTCGGAGCATCCGGCGACTTCTTGGCACCGCAATGGACCGACGAGGGCATCCTGTATGTCGGCCGAGCGTCACGTCGGCAGCAGTTGATGCGCACGACGGCCGATGCGGAGACTGAGGTGATCGCGTCGGTACTCGGCGGGGCCATCTTCACCGCCACCCCCGATGGAGAGCGGATCGCGGTCCTGCCGACGGCTGGCGAAGACGTTGGACTGTCGGTCGTGGCACAGAAGGCTCCGGTCCTGCCGGGTGGGCGGTTGGTCATTGTCGACGCAGGCGACGGCAGCTTCGTCGAAGTCGACACCGGGATTGTTGCTTCATTCTCATGGGACCCAACCGGCGAACGGCTGCTCGTCCTCGAGGTCACCGACGGAGGCGAGTTCCGCTGGCGAGTGTGGGAGGACGGTGAGTCGCGGACCTTTCCCGAGTTCGTCCCCTCGCCGGGATACGTGCGAGACCTTGTCCCGTTCTTCGATCAGTACGCCCAGAGCATGACGCTGTGGTCGCCCGACGGAAATGCGTTCGCCTTTCCCGGAGCCGTCGGCGGCGAAACGGGCATATGGAGACAGGATCTCGCAGAAGGGGATCCGGTTCGAATGGCCGGAGGATCCTGGGTCGCGTGGTCGAGCGGCTGAGCATGCGAGCCGATTCGCCGGGCACCCGGTCGTTCGGGCCGATCGCGGATGTCGACCACCGTTCTTGCGTAGATAGTGGAAGCCGGCTTCCCATAGTTACGCAAGAACAGGAAGGGTGCGTGGCGTGCCTTCGGCGTGGCCTCAGCTCACTCAGCGTCGGCGATGGCCGCCCGGGCGGCGTAGTAGCCGCACATACCGTGCACCCCGGCGCCGGGAGGCGTTGCCGACGAGCACAGGTACACGCCGTCACCGATCCGATAGGGGCGTGACGGCCCGAATTGAAGTAGGCGGCGGACGCTGTAGGCCCCTCCTGCGATGTCACCTCCGACATAGTTCGGGTTGTGGGCCTGATAGTCGGACGGGTCGATCACGTGTCTGGCCAGAATCCGTTCCCGAAACCCTGGAGCGAATCGCTCGATCTGTGCCTCGATCGCCGCCGTCATGTTGCGATCCGAGCCTGCCGGGACGTGGCAATAGGCCCACGCGGTCTGGCCGCCCCCGGGCACGCGAGTCGGATCGAACAATGACTGCTGAGCCACGATGACAAATGGACGCTCGGGGTGATCGCCTGCGTGCACAGCATGCTCGGCAGCGGCGACCTCCTCATAGGTGCCGCCGACGTGGACGGTGCCGGCTCGCCGGCTCGCATCGTCGGCCCACGGGATGGGGCCGTCCAGTGCCCAGTCGATCTTGAAGACCCCGGGACCGTACTGCCAACGCGAGAGCCGCCGTCGTGCCGGGGCATTGAGACGACGACCGGCGAGGCGGATCGCAGCGTCCGGCATCACGTCGAGGAGGACTGGTCCGGTCGCGGGAAGGTCGTCCTCCGACGTGATCATGCGACCGGTCTGCACCGATCCTCCCCCTGAAACGACCAGCGCTGCCATCTCTTCTGCAATACGTTGTGACCCGCCCCGCACGAGCGGCCAACCGCGGGCGTGTGCCAATACCGAGAACAGCGTGGCGAGGGCGCCGGTGAGGGGTGCGGTAAACGGGGCGATCGCATGGGCGGCCATGCCGGCGAGAAGAGCGCGGGCCTGTTCGGTCTTCAGGCCGCGCACCATCGCCGACGCTGGGAGCAAGCCCGGGACACCGAATCTTCCCAGCGTCACCGGGTGTGGCGGCGGGAACGGCATGGGTCCGAGGACCTGTGCGACGAGGTCATCCGCGTGGTCCACAAGGCTGCCGACATATCGGTGATAGCGCGTGCCATCCCGATCGAGGCCGATCTCCGTCTCTTCGAGGCTTCGAAAGAGAACCCCGGCGCGTCCTCCGTCGAGCGGATGGGTGAGCGGAATCTCCGGCTGGACCCAATCCACCACGCTGATCGATCGGAAGAAGGGCGATGCAACGCCGAGCGGGTGGATCGCCGAACAGACATCATGCAGGAACCCTGGGAGGGTGAGCTCCTCGGTGCGGGTGCCGCCACCGATAGTGTCAGACCCCTCGACGACGAGGACCCGCCTGCCCGAGCGCGTCAACTCGACGGCTGCGGCAAGACCATTGGGGCCGGAACCCACGACAACAGCGTCGAATTCAGTCACCCCGGGATTATGGCCTTGGATGGGATCTTGTCCCCTGCGGCAAACGTGCCCAGCCGAGCACCGAAAGCGAGCTCAGCCCGGAGGATCTCCATGACCCAGAGCACCGCAACGGTGACGACAGCTGCTGCCTGCGTTCCCAGACGTTATCGAGCCGGCATGACGCTTCCACCTCTGAACGCGTCAGCAACTTGCTGTCGCCTTGTCTCGGATGTGATACATGTAGGCTTCCGAACTCATCGAGCTGTGGAGCGTGTCCGAGATTCACCTGATCGACCTGCTGGCGTCGAATTCGGCGAGGCATGAAGGAGCCAAAGCTCGCGGACTGCGGTGGCTCGCGGAGCATGGCTACCGCATCCCGCGTACGTGGGTCCTGGTCGACCCGGAAGGCGATCGGGAGGAGATTGTGGCGACGCTCGAACGGTCGATCGAGCCCGATGGCCGCTACGCCGTGCGGTCCTCGGCAAACGTGGAAGACGGAGAACGCTCCTCGTACGCCGGTCAGTTCACGTCCGAGCTCGACGTGTCGGGGCTCGACGCACTCGTGGATGCTGTACTCGAGGTCGCCGCCTCGGCCCGTGTCGACGGCGTTGAATCGTACCGACAGCACCAGGGAGATTCGCGGCCGATCGAGATGTCGGTGATCGTGCAGGAGATGATCGACCCGGTCGCTTCGGGCGTGTCCTTCTCCAAAAACCCCGTCACCGGCCTCAGCGAGTTCCTGGTGGAGGCGATGGCGGGCGCAGGGGACCGACTCGTTCGAGGAGCCACCTCGCCGTCTCGATGGGTGGTCCGGTGGGGGGACTTCGTCGAAGCACCTGCATCGGCCGTGATCAGCCAAACCGTCGTCCGGTCGATTGTTGCGACGACGGAGAAGATGGCGAAGGAATACGGTGGGCCGATCGATCTGGAATGGGTCTACGACGGTCAGGAATTGTGGTGGCTCCAGGTTCGACCGATTACCGCACTGGGTGATGTCACGATCTACTCACGCCGAATCGCGAAGGAGGTCCTGCCGGGAATCATCAAGCCGCTGGTCTGGTCGATCAACGTTCCGATGGTGAACCAGGCCTGGATCGCCCTGTTCGAAGAGGCCGTCGGCGACCTCGACCTCGAGCCTCACGACCTTGCCAGGCCATTTGCGTACCGGGCCTACTTCAACATGACTGCCGTTGGCGAGATCTTCGCTGCGCTCGGCATGCCGCGCGAGTCCCTCGAACTCCTTCTGGGCCTCCCTGAGGGATCGCAGCAGCCTCGCTTCAAGCCGAGCGGCACCACGCTCCTGAAGGCGCCGCGTATGCTCGCATTGGCCGCCCGCAAGACGCGGTACGGCGCCGAGATCGAACGTGTGCTCCCGCAACTCGACGCCGAGTATCGGCACTACGCCGGGAAGCAGCTCGAGATTCTGTCTGACGCTGCGCTCGTGGACGATATCGAGGCCCTCCGGCAGATTGGGGTGCGCGCGGCGAGTGTGAATATCGTCACGCCGTTGCTGGCGAGCCTGTACACGGCCATCTTGAGTCGGAGGCTGAGCAAGGTCGGTGTTGATCTTGCCACGGTCGATTTGACCGACGGGATCGATGAGCTCACGCCGCTTGATCCAAGCTCCCATCTCGATCGCTTGGCTGAACGCATTCAGGATCTGGATGAAGCCGAGCGAGAGGCTATTGAGCGCGATGGGTATGCCGCGGCCTCACAGGACGTGCGGGACGATGTGGACGAGTTCCTGAGTCGTTTCGGCCACTTCGGCGATTCCGGGAACGATTTCTCCGTTCCGCCATGGCGCGAGATGCCCGACACGGTTCTCCGGATGGCGGCGGCACGACCTGTGGGGGCCCGCACGGACGAGAGGCTGAGTTGGAGCGACATCTACCAGGACGCGCCCGGCCGTCACCGCCCGGTTCTTCGGGTGCTTCGCAGGCAGGCGGTGACCTACATCCGACACCGTGACGCGGTGTCGTCTCTGTACACGTTCGGTTACGGCGTGTTCCGTGACTACTTCCTCGAGATTGGGCGACGTCTCGCCGACCGCGGCGCCGTCGCCGAGCCTGATGATGTCATGTACCTCACGTTCGACGAGGTTCGGCAGGCGCTCGTTGGTCGTGGGCTCGATACGCCCATTGCAGATCGAGTTGAGGCCCGCCGCACCGATATCGATGCCGTCGCGCAGCTGGACATGCCGGACGTGATCTACGGCAACGACTACGTACCCGTTAGGTCAGAGGACGAAGCGATGTCGGTATGGCATGGCACTCCGACCGCCCGGGGTCATCGCCGTGGCGTCGTGAGAACCGTCACAGGCATTGCCGACTTCGCCAAGGTCCAAACGGGCGACATCATCGCGATTCCGTACTCCGATGCGGGCTGGACGCCCTTGTTCGCCAAGGCCGGCGGCGTCGTGGCCGAGTCCGGGGGGATGCTTTCGCACAGCTCGATCGTCGCCCGCGAGTACGGGATTCCGTGCATAGTGTCTGTCTCCGGAGCGACGAGGATCCCGGATGGATCGACTGTGACCGTTGACGGCTATCGCGGGGTCATCTCCCTGGAGCGATCCCCATGAGGCTACGAACGGCCGCTGCTGTGGCAATCGGGGGATACCTGATCGGGTCAATTTCGTTCGCGCGCTTGGTTGGACGAAAAGTAGCCGCCGGAGAAGACCTGTCACAGACCACCCTCGACCTGCCCGGAGATGCCACGATGACCTACAGCGCAGTCAGTGCAACTTCGATCGGGGTGCGTGCCGGTCCGCTCTGGGGCATCACTACGAGCGCGTTGGATATCGCGAAGGCGTATCTCCCGACGTTGCTGGCCCGCCGCCGTTGGCCCGGTGAGTCGTACCACCTCGTTGTTGCCACAGCGACGCTCGTTGGCCACAACTATCCCTTGTACCACCGCTTCAAGGGCGGCCGGGGCCAGACCGTGATCTACGGAAGCGTGCTTGCGATCGACTGGGTCGCCGTTCCGGCAACGAGTGCGGCCGGAATGCTGATCGGGTTCGGGGCCCTTCGGGAGATCTTCGTGGCGTACACGCTGGGAATGGGTCTGCTCATCCCCTGGTTCGCAGCGCGTCGGAAGGGCCCGGAGACGGTGTACGTGGCTGTGGCCAACGCGCTGTTTGCGGTCGCCACGATCCCAGAAGCAAAGGAGTACTTCGCGGTTCGGAAGGCCGGCGGTGTTCGCCAGGTGTCTTCGCTACGGGAGGTGCTCACTTCACATCCGGCGGTGCGGGCCGAGGACCATGATTCCACGGGCGGCTGACACTGTCCCGGCCTCCGATGGTCGCACCGCCCTGGTAGGCCGCTTGCACGGAAGCGTGCTCCGACTTCCCGGAGACTGCGGGCCGTAGTATCCGGGAAGCATGTCCCCATCTGTCCTCATCATCGGCGCAGGCATGACCGGGATCACTGCAGCGCGAGCGCTCCGCCACGCCGGCGTCGATGTGATGCTGGTCGACAAGGGCAGGGCCGTCGGTGGACGCATGGCAACGCGCCGCATCGGCGAGGCAACGTTTGACCACGGAGCTCAACACATCAGCGTGAGGACGGTGGAATTCGAGCGGGAGATCGAGGCTCTCGTTCAGAAGGGCATAGCGGAGGTGTGGTTTCGCTCTGGGAGCGTCGCGCACCCCGAGCGCGGGATCGTGAACCGCTACGCCGGTGTCGGTGGCATGCGCCGTATCCCTGAGGCCCTTGCCGAAGGGCTGGTCGTGAGCATGGGAGTCGCAGTCGATCGCCTCAGGATCGATGCAGACGGTGTGGCGGCCTTCGCCGGAGGCACACTCGTGGCGACTGCCGACGCGACAATCCTGACACCGCCCTTGCCGCAAACGCGCGCGCTGCTTGCTGCAAGCAACCTCGAGCGAGGAGACTCCATTGCGTCGCTCGCCGGTGTCGAATATGACCCGACACTTGCGGTGATGGTGGTCCTCGATGCTCCAGCGGAGCTGCCCGACGGCCACCGAGCCTTCGACTGCGGACCGATCGGATGGCTGGCCGATAACCAAGAGAAGGGCGTGTCGGCGGTTCCTGCTCTCACCATCCATTCGTCGGCTGATTTCGCGAGGACCCATCTCGAGATGGAACCACGCGAGTGGATGGCGGAGCTCCTTGCGGCCGCTCGGCCGTTCCATCACGGGTTGGTGACGGATGCCGTCGCTCACCGCTGGCGATTTGCGCTGCCTCGGACCACCTTGGCCGCGGGCGCCGTCGCAATCGAGGCGCCGGTGCCGGTGGTGCTGGCAGGGGAGGTGTTTGCCGGAGCCCGGGTGGAAGGGGCGCACACGTCCGGGCTCGCCGCTGCCCAACTCATCATCGAACGGGTCAGCTAGGTCCACCGTTCTGTTCAGCTGCGGGAAGCCGGCTTCCCGCCGTTTGGGCGGCTAGCACTCGGCTACGTGGTGCCGCCGTCAATACTGTTCGAACCGGTCGCGTCGGCACCTTCGAGGGTCGGGCCGTTTGCCGCAGCCTGATCACGTTCGTACACCTCGTTGAATCGTGCATATCCGTACCAGAGGATGGCGGCGCTGACGATGATGAAGACGACGGATCCGATCGCGAATAGTGCTCCTTCGGTCACGGGGAATCATCCTCGCCGACCAAGACAAGGACGCCCAGCCCGAGGAGAGTCGGGACCCAGAGCCCTACAAATACACCCATCTCACGATCGACGAAGAACCAGAGCGTGACCGAGAGGACAAAGGAGAACAACGCGGCGAGAAGGAAGACGAGCTTCAATTTGTGAAACGCCGATATGCGGCTCCACAGGCTCCCTTCGTACGCTGGTTTGGCGGTGGGTCGGCTTGTCACATTGACTCCTTCTGCTCCCTTCACATAGTTCGGAGCCGAGGCGCCACGAGGATGTTGACTCGCGCTTTCGCCTGGCCAGGTTCCCGCCCGCGACCATCGATCCGCCCGCGTGCAAGCTCCACACTGAGTGGCTTGCCGCTCCGGCCAATTGGCAGTTCCGAATCCGAGCCGAGGAGCCGGTTGACCGTCGGTACGGGCCGAATCGGCGACCAGGTCGTTCGAGAGTCCGAGGTGCACACCTTGGTGGGCGGCAGGTCGGATTCCTGTCCCAACGCCCGGACGAGGAGGGACGACAATTGGATCGTCGTGCCCGTGACCGTTCTTGCGTAGCTATGGGAAGCCCGCTTCCACTATCTACGCAAGAACGGGGGAGTGGGGTCGGGCGTGTGTCGACTATCTGCGCCGGTACGACGAGGCGCACCCAGCGGGCAGTCGGGGGGAGACGTCACCGGCTGGATGCGCCGACCCTGCGACCCACACCAGACGCACCCGCTGCTATCCCAATAGCGAGTACCTACCCCGCTGACGTTGCGAACTACGGGTGCGCCGCGACCGACCCTACGCCGAATGTGCTCCCGCGTGTGGTGAATCGGTGCGGCGCATGATCGGTGGAGCCATTGCGTGGCTAGCAAGGGGCAATACGCCGACCTCACAGTTCGGAAACGTACGGTCGTTCGGCGCGATTGCCAATCGCGGATCGGGGTCCGGCAGGTTCCCGGGAAGGTTGGGGCCGGCGGGCCTAACTCTCGGGCTGCTCCGTAGCTCCCTTGAGTTGTGTGAGACCCTTCTCGAAATCCGGACCAACCAGCTTGTCCATGCTCTTGAATACGCCCATCACGCGGGTCATCAGCGTCTTCGGCCCGGTCATCGTCCATGTGACCTCGGTCGCCTCCCCTTGAGGCTTCAGGCTGAAGGTTGTGGTGCTGCTGGATTTGAACGGCTTCAGGAAATCCAGCGCGACCTGCACACTGGAGGGTTCGACCGTTTCAGTGATCTCCATCTTCCCTTCACCGGCTTTGCGGTTGCCCGCCCAGGCATAGCCGGCGCCAACTCCCGAGTCCGCTCCCGAGTAGCTGCGCTGCATGTCCGGATCGAGGTCGTCCCAGGGGGACCAGTTCCGCCAATTGCGGAAGTCCACGATCTGCGCGTACACCTTCTCAGCCGGTGCATTGATGGTCGTGGTGCGTTCAACGGTGTAGATATCAGCCATGCGAAGAGGCTACACAGCCGCTTCTGGCCGTGGCGGGGGTTTTCGGACTTGTCGCGACCGCCCGAATCAGCAACCGGTCCGGATCTGAGAGACCGGCCAAGTTCGAGTGGTACCTTGCGTCACGCGACGGAGGTGCCGGTATGACGACTGTTCGTGACGCCCGCTACGACGTCCTCTTCGAGCCTGTGCAGATCGGACCGGTGACCGCACGCAACCGGTTCTTCCAGGTTCCGCACTGCAACGGCATGGGATACCGCGACCCGTCGGCGCTCGCCGCGATGAGGGGGATCAAGGCCGAAGGCGGCTGGGCCGTCATCGCCAGCGAGGAGACCGAGATCCATCACTCCTCCGATGTTGCACCGTACATCGAGGGCAGGATCTGGGACGATCGCGACATTCCGGCGCACCTCCTGGTGACCGAGGCCATCCACGCCCACGGGTCCTTGGCTGCCATCGAACTTGTGCACTCCGGCATGGCGGCCAACAGCATGTACTCGCGTATCCCGCCCATGGGGCCCTCACATCGGCCGACGTCGGGCGACCTCTACCCGATCCAGGCGCGCAGGATGGACACGAAGGACATCTCCGACCTGCGACGCTGGTATCACGAGGCAACCATCCGTTCGCTCGAAGCCGGCTACGACATCGTCTACGTCTACGCCGGCCACAACCTGTCGACGCTCCAGCACTTCCTGTCACCTCGGTACAACGATCGGACGGACGAATACGGCGGTTCCCTCGAGAATCGGGTTCGTCTGCTTCGTGAGGTGCTCGAAGACACACTGGAAACCGTCGATGGCAGGGCGGGGGTCGCCTGCAGGATCGTCGTTGACGAACTCATTGGACCGAACGGATTCACCCGGGACGAGATGGTCGCGCTGCTCGGGATGATCGGGGAGCTTCCGGATGTGTGGGACTTCATGGTGGGTGCCTGGCCCGACGATTCCGTGACCTCTCGATTCGCGGGCGAGAATGAGCGGGAAGACCTCATCAGAGGCCTGAAGAACCTAACTACGAAGCCGGTCGTCGGGGTCGGCAGGTTCACATCACCCGACACCATGGTCCGGCTGATCCGGCAAGGGGTGCTCGACTTCATCGGTGCCGCCCGACCGTCGATCGCCGACCCGTACCTGCCGAAGAAGATCGAGGAAGGCCGGATCGACGACATACGCGAGTGCATCGGGTGCAACGTCTGCGTCTCGGGTGACTACACGATGACCCCGATTCGCTGCACACAAAACCCATCGATGGGTGAGGAGTGGCGGCGTGGTTGGCACCCCGAGACCATCCGGCCCAAACACTCGGATGATCGAATCCTCGTGATCGGCGGTGGGCCGGCCGGTCTCGAGGCAGCCATGTCGGCCGGACGACGCGGCTACAACGTGGTGCTCATCGAGGCAACCCGGGAACTTGGGGGGCGAGTTTCCAAAGAGGCGCTGCTCCCCGGTCTCGCGGAATGGCGACGCGTGGTCGACTACCGCACAACGCAGCTCGAACGCTTGGCGAACGTTGAGTACTACTTCGACAGCTCGATGTCCGCGGGCGAGATCCTCGCCTACGAGTTCAACCACATCGCCGTCGCCACAGGGGCATTGTGGCGGCGCGACGGCGTCGGCGTGTCACAACCGGGCCCGATCGTCTTCGATGATCCGGTTGAGATCCTCACTCCCGACGACGTGATGGTGGGGAGCCGTCCCGCCGGCGAGCGCGTGGTGGTGTTCGATGATGACCACTACTACATCGGCAGTTCGATGGCGGAGCTGCTCGTCAACGAGGGCTACACCGTCACGTTCGTGACGCCCGAGCCGGAGGTGGCGGCGTGGACCCACAAGACGTTGGAGCAGCACCGCATTCAAGCGCGGCTTCTCGACCTCGGTGTTCGGGTCGTTGTGGCCCACACCGCAGATCGAATTGCGGCCGATGGGCTCATTGCGCGGTGCGCCTACACCGGACGACAACAGACGGTCGAATGCGACGCCGCAGTCCTCATCACGAGCCGCCTTCCGAACGAGGCGCTCTCCCTCGATCTCTTCGACCTGCGAGATGAGTGGGGGAGCGCCGGCCTGGTCTCAGTGCGCGCCGTCGGTGATGCCTTCAGCCCGGGGAGTATTGCCGCAGCGGTATGGGACGGCCGTCGGTTCGCTGAGGACCTTGGCAGATCGGCTGAGGCCAGCGGCTTCCCGCGGAACATCGCCGCCATCTGAGATCGCGGGTCAGCGGCGGCGGGAACGCCTTGTGGCGATGCCGACTGCCCCGACCCGTATGAAGGCTGGAGCGTTTCTATGCGAGGCTTGCGTTGAGCGTGATCTCCACGTTGCCGACCAGAGCGTTGCTGACAGGGCATCCGAGCTTGGCTTCTTCGGCAAGTTCGAGGAAGGTCCCTTCAGGAATGCCGGGGACCTGGCCAACAACCGTGAGCGCCATCGTCGTGATGCGCATGCCGGCGTCGGTCTTCGCGAAGGTCGCCACACCGGTGGTGTCGAGCTGGTCGGCAACGAAGCCGGCGCCTGCGAGGATGTTGCTGAATGCCATCGAGTAGCAGGCGGCATGTGCAGCTGCGATCAGCTCCTCGGGGCTGGTCTTGCCGTTGGCGGCTTCGGTGCGGCTCGCCCAGCTGACCGGCATCGGTCCGGCGGCTCCTGAGTCGAGTGATGCGATTCCTGATCCGTTGAACAGGTCGCCGTTCCAGGTGGCGGTACCCTTGCTCTTCATGTGCTGCTCCTTCGGTTGGGTGCACAATTGTCGCGCACCGCGGGTGCTAGGAAGCCATTTCGACGTCGTGGGTTGGCCTTGATGGCCTGGTCCACGAGGATCGAGACTCAACAACGTCTGAGGGTTCGATTGGTGGGCGGTTCGTTCGGCTCCTCCATGTATAGCGGATCAACGTACTGCCGTGTTCTGGAACTGTGATCAGGTGGAGAACAACTAGCGCGGCCATGCGCCGCTACGGACGGATCCCGGATTCGAGCACCTCGACCAAGCGGTCGTAGTCGCGGTTGATCGAGTTCTGTGCCAAACGGCCAACGAAGGGCCCCACCAGACCTGCAATCGTGCCCTGCGGCCCGCCACTGATCACCGCCGTCACACGGCAGGATTCAGGGCCGGTCGGCACCACGGCGCGGTCGACTTCGATGGGGAAGGTGGACTCGACGGACTTGATGGTGATTCTCCGTCCCGGTTCGTAGACGGTCACCACGAACGTAGATCTGACGTTCTTGCCCATGAACCGTGCGTGTTGCTCGTACGTGGATCCCCCGCCGATGGGCGGCTCGGATGTCCACGTGCACGACCTCATGCCGTTCTGCCACAAGGGGTTGTTGGCGGCATCGGCGAAGAACTGGAACACCTCGTCGGCCGGCTGGTTGATGTGTCTGGTGGCGCCCATCTCCATTCCGGTGACACTACCGACGTCGAGTCCGGTCGGCAGGCGTACATGCATCGCGCAAATCCGGTGCCACTTGCGACCCACGCATCGGCTACGTTTTCTCCATGGATGAAATTGCGACGATCGACCGCGACGAACTGAAGTCCCTCCTCGACGAGGGGGCAAACGTCCGTCTCGTGATGACCCTCCACGAGTGGGCGTACAACGCCATGCACATCCCTGGTTCCATCCAGGTTCAGCCGGATACGGCTGTCGAAGTCCTCGATGTGGACGATGACATCATCGTGTACTGCTCGGATGTCGACTGTGTGGCCAGCCAATTCGCCTACCGAGCCCTTGTTGAGAGCGGCTACCAACATGTTCGGCGGTACGCCGGCGGGTTGTCCGATTGGCAGGCGGCCGGCTACCCCCTCGAGGGAACCGCTGTTGATACGCAGGGCGGATGAACAGGAACCCGCTGCGTCTCGTCTACGCGTCGCCGATGCCGCACGTCGAACGTAGACGACCGCCTCAACATCCTCCCTTGAAGTGCCGATGAAGAACGTGTTGCATCTATCAACGGGGAGTACGCGCGTGAGAAAGACCGTCACCATCGTCATGATCGTTCTCGCCCTCGTCGCATCAGCGTGCGCCGGAGGCGAATCCACTGCGGACGGCGCCGCAGCTTCGAACGCCGTCGTGGAGAAGAGCACAACGACGTCTTCCGAACCAGCGACGACCCTTGCGCCCAGCACAACTGTGGCTGCCACCACGAACGTCGTGCCGAGCACAACCGTCGTGTCCTCTGATGAGGTCAACGAGGCCCAAGCTCTGCTCGCATCGATCAAGTCTGACGCCGACATCACGTCTGCCAGGATCGAAGGCACGTTCGAGGTCACCGGATTGGACGCACAAGAAGCCGGCTTGTCCGAGATGACCATGGTTTTCTCGAGTGCGTTCAACGCGGCTACCGGCGACAGCTCCATGTTGATGGACACCTCGTCGATGGCAGCTGCGCTGGAGTCGGACCCCGATGATCCCTTTGCCGAGTTCGGAACCGCAATGCTCGGAGAGATGGAGTTTCGGCAGGTCGGAGACCGGGGGTATGTACGAGCCGGGTTCTTCAGCATGATGTTCGGCAACGAGACGCCCTGGATTTCGATGCCGGCGGACGATGGCGCCGAATTCGCAACCGGTCTCGAGTCAGCCCCGACCGACCCGCATGAGGTGCTCGGCAGCTACGAGGGCGCGGCCGCCACCGTCGACAATCTTGGCGAGGAATCCGTCAACGGCACAACGGCGACGCACTATCGGATCCTTGTTGATGCGACGGGGCTCATGGAGGAATTGTCGCCGGACGAGCGTGCCGAATTCGAGGAGTCCGGTCTGCAGGCGATCGGCATTCTTCCGATCGATCTGTGGATCACCGACGACGGCTACCTCATTCGCATGATCCTTGAGATTGACGGTTCGGAAGCCGAATCGCCCGACGGCGAATTCGAGACGATGAAGCTGACATTTGACATGTACGAGATCAACGGACCCGTCGTGATCGAGGCACCCCCTGCGAGTGAAGTGACAGCAGTCGAGGACCTCGACTTCGGAGGGTTCGAGTTCGAGTTCGCCGGCGAAGAGCTCTAGGTCTCCACGAACGGCGCTCGCCACGCCGGAGCTTCAAACTGGGGGGCGAAGTACCACGTCTCTTTCGTCACCTTGCCGCCGCGGATCTCGATGATGGCTGCGATGTTGAAGACTCCGTCGGCTCCGTAGTCACCCACACCTTCCAAGATGAAGCTGTCATCCGCGCCGGACACCGAGACGATCGGCATACCAAACGGCAGCGACGACGTGACGATCACATCCTCGCTTTGACCGTGGACGTCTGAGACTTCGGCCAACGCGAGCCCACCGGGATAGCTTGCGAGCATTGCGCGATAGTTGTCGATCCCGCGAATCGTTTCCCCGGACTGCGGATAGGAGACAACGATCCTGCGGTCGTGCACCTCCTCGAAGACACTCATGTCCTGGGCTTCTATTGCCTTGGCGAGCCGCTCCGCGACGAGTCGGTTGTTCATCGGATGGTTCCTCCCTCACAGCGAGCCTACGCGGCCGCTCGTCGGCTTGACGGATGCATGCCTGCTCGGAACAACCGGCCACGATTCAGCCGACCTGGCCGATTGCTGCCCGGGCCGCGTGGTATCCGCACATTCCGTGGACACCTCCGCCAGGCGGCGCCGCGGACGAGCACAGGTACAAACCGTCCCCGACCCGATAGGGGCGCTCCTGTCCGACCTGGAGCAGCCGCCGGGTGGCGAACGCGCCACCCGCAATGTCGCCGCCCACATAGTTCCGGTTGTACGCCTCGTATTGGGACGGTCCCATGGTGCTGCGCCCGAGGATCCGGTTGCGGAAGCCCGGGGCAAATCGCTCGATCTGGGCCTCAATCGCGGAGGTCATGTCTCGCCGCGACCCTGCAGGGACGTGGCAGTACCCCCACGCTGTGTGCTTGCCATCTGGGGCCCTTCTTGGATCGAAGAGCGAAGCCTGGGTGACGATCACGAACGGTCGGTCGGGATGGCCTCCAGAATGCATGGTCTCCTCTGCCGAGGCGATCTCCTCGAAGGTTCCGCCGACGTGTACGGTCCCAGCGCGATCACTGACCTCATCCCTCCACGGGATGGGGCCGTCGAGGGCCCAGTCGATCTTGAATACCCCCGGCCCACCTTTCCACCTCGCCAATCTGCGTCGAGCCGACGGTTCGAGTCGTACCCCGGCGATGCGCTGAGCCGCTTGAGGCATCACATCCAGCAGGACAATTGGTGCCTTGGGCAGCTGGCCGAGGTCATTGATCGTGCGCCCGACCTCGATTGTTCCTCCGTTCTCGGTGATGGATGCCGCCATCTGCTCCGTCAACCGCTGCGATCCGCCAGCAACGAGCGGCCAACCGTACGCGTGTGCTGTCACGGCAAATACCGTCGCCACCGCCCCCGTCAGCGGCGATCCGAATGGGGCGATTGCGTGTGCGGCGAGGCCTGCGTAGAGGGCGCGCGCTTCGCTGGTGCGGAACCCACGGGCGACCACGGAGGCCGGCAATAGGCCCGGCACTCCGAATCTCGCCAGCGTCAGGGGCGCTGAGGGTGGAAACGCAAGAGGCCCAAGGATCTGGGCGATGAGCCCGTCCGCATGGTTCACGAGCGGACCTACAAGCAACCTATACCGACGGCCGTCCGCGCCGAGCGCATCTGAGGTTTGACCGAGGCTGCGGTACAACACCGCAACGCGGCCGCCGTCAAGCGGGTGGGTCGCAGGAACACCCGGATGGATCCAGTCGCCGATGTGGTTGGACCGGAAGAATGGAGATGCCGCCCCCAAGGGGTGGATAGCCGAGCAGACGTCGTGTAGGAAGCCCGGCAGCGTTAGCGCCTCGGTCCGGGTGCCGCCACCGATTGACGCTGATCCCTCGACGACCAATACCCGTCGCCCCGTCCGCGTGAGTTCCACAGCGGCTGCCAGGCCATTCGGCCCTGCTCCAACAACAACCGCGTCGTACTCACCCATCGTCGGATTGTGCCATGAGGCGGTGGGCCAGGGGCGCGTGACCGGCCCGGCTTCTGTCAAGTGGTTTCAATCGTTGCGTGTTCACGCCGGTGACCTGAGGCCAATTCGTGAAGGACTGCCGGCCGGAGGTCGGGGGCGCGTGCGATAGCCACGGTGGCCGGGGTGGTCGCACGCAGGGTGGACGTGCGGACGCCTCCCTCGATGAGGGCACGCTCCCCGAGGATCGAACCCGGACCGACTTCGGCGACGGCGTCGCCGTCGACTTCTACCGAGAGAACGCCGTCGAGGAGCAAGTAGAGTTCGGCGCCGGGATCGCCCTGGTTCACCAAGGTGTCGGCCGTATCCAATCTGCGGATCTTCGGCTTCTTCCCCTCGCGCATGATCTGCACTGAGAGCTGACGCTCGAGTTCGGTCTCGACCGCCGTGACGATGGCAGCTGAGTCGTTGTCGCCCCACGGCGTGTTGTCGCCGAAACTCTCCTGGGTCCAGCCCTTGAAGTCGATCATGCCGCTCTTGGCCGCGAGGTCGTTGGCGTTGTCGTAGATCCAGTGCCTCGGCATCTTGCTTGCACCCGACAGGGCGTACTCGCGAGACCCATCGGCACGCAATGTGAGCGTCAGCGTTGTCCATACGGTTGGGGCAACGATCTTGAGGAACGGAGGACCGGTGACGCGCCGAGGCAGCGGTGCGCCGGTGCGCCCGCCGGTGGTTTGGGTGAAGGTCGCGGTCGTGGCGGTCACGACCGGGTCGGCTCGGAGATCAGGGAAGGACACTGCTGGGATCGTGATGTGGCCCAAGCCAAGTGCCACGGTTGTCGAGCCCATGTGACCGCGACCCGAGTATCCGGCGTCGACAACGCGGCCGTCTTCTACCTCGATCCAGGCGCACAGCTCGTTCGCGAACCGAAAGCGGTCCGCTGCCCGCAGCGCTTCGAGGTCGTCGATGTGGTCGGGTGGCGGATCGTCGTAGTGACCGAGCCCAAGATCGACGGGGACACGTAGGAGCCCCGTCATTGCTTCGGACGGGATCCACGAGATCGATGTGACCGATGATTCGATGTGCATTGAGTCCTCCGTTCGATTGTCGTCACCTTGTCAGGAACGGTCGCCTCCTGCCAGCGTGGTGGCAACCTTTTCGAACGGGTGTCAACACCACCGCGAATCGCGCGCCTGCACCATGGGCGGACTGCTCCGTCGGACGCACAATGTGTCGCGTAGAGTCGCCAATTGGACCAGTTGGAGAGGGTGCAGTGACCATCTCGGTGTTTCTCGCAGACGACAACATCATCGTGAGGGAAGGGGTCAAGGCGCTGCTCGACCTGGAGGACGATCTCGACATCGTCGGGCAAGCCGAGGACTTCGACGGCCTGGTCGCGGGTGCCGAGATCACCAACCCCAACGTCGTCGTCACGGACATCCGCATGCCCCCCGACTTCTCGCGCGAAGGGATCGAGGCCGCCAAGGAGGTGCGCAGGCGCCACCCGGGAACCGGCATCGTGATTCTCTCACAGTTCGACGACCCCGACTACGCCGTCTCGCTGCTCTCCGACGGTGCCGCCGGTTACGCGTATCTCCTCAAGGACCGTGTCGGCGAGGGAGACCAGCTCGCTCGCGCCGTACGCGAGGTGGCGGCAGGTGGGTCGGTCCTCGATCCGAAGATCGTCGACGGACTCACCACACCGGTCCGTCAGGACGCCACCCTCACGCCTGCCGAGGAGGACCTCCTCCAACAAGTCGCGGAGGGACGGACTATCAACGCCATCGCCGGGCACCTCGACACCACGCCTGCGGCGGCGAATACCGCCATTGAGGATCTCTTCATGCGGCTTGCCGAAGGGCTCACCGCTGGCAGCGCCGACAGCCTGAAGCGTCTCCGCCTGCTGCAGAAGGCGATTGTGGATCGCAAAGAGCAGGGGGAGTCGCTCAGCCGCCTCCTCCCAGGCGGAGTAGCTGTCCAGATCATCGACGGTGGCCGGTTACCCGGGGAGACCGAGGAACTGGTCGTCACCGTGTTGATGTCTGACATTCGCAGCTACACCACGATCGCCGAGCACACCGACCCATCGGTGCTCGCGGTCCAGCTCAACGAGCACCGTGCCGCGATGAATCGGGCCATCCTCGGCCACGACGGAACGGTGATGCAGTTCGTCGGCGACGCCGTCATGGCCGTCTTCGGTGCCCCGGTCCCGCAACCCGACCATGCAGCGCTGGCCGTTCAAGCGGCAGCTGCGATGCACGCAGCGCAACACGACCTCAACGCCCAGTGGCGGTCCGGGGGCAAGGAACCGTTTGGGCTCGGGATCGGCCTGTCGACGGGCCTGGTCGCTGCCGCCCTCCTCGGGTCCGAGGAGCGTCTTGAGTACACCCTCGTCGGTGACACCGTGAACCTCACGCAGCGCCTGCAGGGATGGGCCGAGCCGGGCGAGACCGTCATGAGCCGGCCCACGTGGGAGTCTCTCGCCGACCCTCCCGATGCCGAAGAGTTGCCCGCGGCGCTGGTCAAGGGCAGGGACACCCCAGTGTCTGCATTTCGTATCCGGGGGGCACCGACGTGACGGAGCCCGCGACAACGCGCAAGCTGAGCGCCACATGGCTGATCGCCGCCGCCGTCGCCCTTGCGGCCCTGGGACTCGAGATCGCCTATCGACTCCAGACGGAGAATGCCGTGCTCTCGGTCGCCGACCTGTTGTGGACGTTCGTGCCGGTTCCGTTCGCCGCCCTCGGGGCGCTGATCACTTCCCGGCAGCCGGGGAATCGCATCGGCTTGATCCTGCTTGCCATCGGGGCCGGCATGACCCTCAGCAATCTGGGTGACGCTGTGTTCTTCTTCATCGACGAACCGCCAACCGCCATGTCGCCGGCACTCTTTGCTGCGCTCTGGTACAACAACGTTGCGTGGGCGACGTTCTTCTTCCCGATGTTCCTGTTGCTCTACGTGTTCCCCACCGGGTCGTTGCTCTCCCGACGTTGGATGTGGGCACCCCGACTGGCCCTGGCCCTCTTCGGACTCCTCGTGGTCAGCTCGCTCGTCTCCGAGGAGATCGGGCCGACGTCCGAGGCCTGGGTCATGGAGAACCCGATCGGATTCGTCGGGGTCGACTCCTTCGAGCCGGTGTTCCTGGTGTTCCTCGTCGGTGTGCTCGTCCTGCTCGCCGGGGGAGCCGTTGCGATGGTCGTGCGGTACCGGAGGGCACCGAGCGTCGAAAGGGAACAGATCAAGTGGGTGCTCTTCGGCTTCTTCGTGTTCGCTATGACATGGGTGATCGCCTTCCTCCTTGAGTCGTGGGGGTCGGGCGTCGTTGGGCTTCTGCTGGTCCTGGGCATCAGCGTCATCCCCGCGGTCATCACGATCGCCGTCTTGAGGTTCCGCCTGTATGACATCGATGTTGTGATCTCCAAGACGGTGACGTATGGCGTGTTGGCCGCGTTCATCACGGCCGTGTATGCGGTGATCGTGGTGGGTGTTGGGTCGTTGGCGGGGGGTGGCGACGAGCCGAGCCTGGCGCTGTCGATCACGGCGGTGGCGGTCGTGGCGGTTGCGTTCGAGCCGGTGCGTGGGCGAGTTCAGCATTGGGCGAATGTGGTGGTGTACGGGAAGCGCGCGACGCCGTATGAGGTGTTGGCGAGTGCGACGGCGCGGTTGTCGGATACGAGTGATCCTGATGAGGCGTTGGCGAGGGTGACGCAGCTGGTCGTTGACGGTACGGGTGCGGTCGAGGCGGTGTTGTGGCTCAAGGTGGGGGGTGTGTTGTATCCGCGTGCGTCATCGCCTGAGGATGTGGTGGCTGGTTTGGGTCCGGCGGCCGGGGAGGATCCGGTGGTGGCGTTGCCGGGTGATCGTGTGGTGGCGGTGCGGCATCGGGGTGATGTGCTTGGGGCGTTGAGCATTTCCAAGGGCAGGGCTGATGCGGTGACGGGATCCGATGAGAAGGTGCTCGAAGATGTCGCGGCGGGTGCTGGGGTGTTGTTGCGCAACATGGGCCTCAATGCCGAGTTGGCTGAGCGGGCCGACCAGTTGCGGGTGTCGCGGCGTCGTTTGGTGGCTGCCCACGATGGTGAGCGTCGCCGGCTCGAGCGTGATCTCCATGATGGTGCCCAGCAGCAGGTGGTGGCGTTGAAGGTGAAGCTGGGCATTGCCCGCACCCTGGCGGAGCGTGAAGGGGCTGGGACGGTTGCTGGGCTGGTGGCCTCCCTGTCGGATACCACCCAGGAGGCCGTGGATGGGATGCGTGCGGTTGCACACGGCATCTACCCACCGCTACTGGAGTCCGAGGGACTCGAAGCCGCGCTTGGTGGTATGCGGCGGACGGTGCCGATACCCGTCGGCATCACGGCGGTCGCTGTTTCGAGGTACGAGCGCTCGGTCGAAGAGAGCGTCTACTTCTGTGTCGTGGAAGTCGTCGCCAAGGCCGTCGACGCGGGTGCAAACCGTATCGACATCTCCCTCACCGGAACGGATGCGGGTGTCGGGTTCGTTGTTGCATCCGATGTTGCCGTAGCCGACCTTCAGGCACTTGAGGATCGCGTCGCTGCCTTCGACGGCTCGCTGGAAGTCTCGAGTCAGGACCCAAGGTGGGCGATCACGGGATCCCTGCCCAACAACGAGCGATCCATGGAGCCAGCATGACGAGTGTTCCCACGTCGGGATCGATTGAGGAGCATTCTCCCTCTTCGCTGGGCTCCCGTCCCTATCTGCTCCTGCTGCCATTGCTGGTCCCGCTTTGCGGGGTCTTCACGTTCATCGTCGATTCGAGTGGGCGAATGCCCGTCGAGGAGCCGATGGACGCCACCGATGTGATCTGGTTGATCATGTACACCGTGGCCGCCACAACTGGTGCCGTGATTCTCAGTCATGTCCCGCACCATCGTGTTGGATTGGCGCAACTCCTCTTCGGTCTGCTCGGTGGTGCCGCAGTTGCCATCTACGGGCTTTCCGCGCTCTTCGCCGACAGCGGTGCGATGGGCGCGGCAGCCGTCTTCGAGGGAGTAGTCGCTGCCGCCATAACTCTTGGCTTCCTGCTGCTGCCGGCGTCGCTTCTGCTGTTTCCGACTGGAGAGTTGCCCTCGCGACGATGGCGGCCATTGGCCTGGCTCATGGGCCTCGCTGCGGTCCTCGGCGGCTTCGCCAGCTTCGTGACCCGCGGATTCGGGGGTGCCCCCGACGAGGCGCTGTTCGGTCCCGGCCCATTGGATGCGACGTTCGGTGAGATAGCGGAGGCACTGTCCGGGCCCTACTTCGTCGTTCTCATGGTGTCGCTCGCCGGGTCGGCAATCTCGCTCATCGTTCGCTACCGGCGATCGGAACCCGACCAAAGACTCCAGATCAAGTGGGTAGCAGCAGCGGGCGCTCTCCTCGCGGTGATCGCGGTCGTGTTGGGGCCAGGCGTTGTTGGGGGCACGAGCGAGGTGCTCCTTGCGATCGGCTTGGCTGCCGTGCCCCTCGCCATGGCCGTGGCCATTGTTCGCTACAACCTGTTCGACATTGATGTGGTGATCAGTCGTTCGTTGACGTTTGGTGTGTTGGCGGTGTTCATTGGTGTGGTGTATGTGGGGATCGTTGTTGGTCTGGGCGAGCTGATCGGTGGTGGTGAGGGCGCGAGTTTGTGGTTGTCGGTGGCGGCGACGGCGGTGGTTGCGATCGGCTTTCAGCCGGTGCGTGTGCGGGTGGAGCGGTGGGCGAATCGTTTGGTGTACGGGAAGCGGGCGACGCCGTATGAGGTGTTGGCGTCGTTTTCGCATCGGGCGACGGATGAGTCCGACGAGGATGTGTTGGCTCGGATTCCTCGGTTGATCGTGGATGGGACGGGTGCTGTCGGGGCTGTGGTGTGGGTGCGTTTGGGCGCGGGGTTTCGTGCGGCGTCGGTGTGGCCCGAGGTCGACGTGGTTCGCCGTTTGGAGGGGCCGGTGTTCGAAGACGGCGCGGCGGATGTGTCGTTGCCGGTGTTCCATGATGGCGAGTTGCTGGGTGGGATCTCGCTGGTAGCTGCTCGGGGTGGAGCGATCACGCCACCGGAGCTCGAGTTGGTGGAGAGTCTTGCTGATGGGTTGGGGCTGACGTTGCGTAATGCACGTTTGACGGCTGCGTTGCGTCGTCAGGTCAAGGATCTACAGCGGTCACGTGACCGGATCGTGTCGGCGGCTGATGCGGCGCGCCGGTCGTTGGAGCATGACCTTGACAGTGGCCCTCAGCAGCAGTTGGTGGCGGTGAAGGTGAAGCTGGGTCCGATCCGCAAGCTGGCCGAGGGTGCAGGCGCAGTTCTCACAGCGGATCTGCTTGCCGATATCGAAGTCCAGGCGGGGGACGCGATCCAGGCGGTGCGGGATTTCGCTGCGGGTGTGTATCCGCCCCTGTTGGGCGCTGAGGGTCTCTCGGTGGCGTTGGCGCAGGAGACCCGCAAAGCAGCGTTGCCGGTCGGTCTCGAGGTCGAGGATGTGGGCCGGTATCCACGCGATGTCGAGTCTGCGGTGTACTTCACGATCCTCGAGGCGCTCCAGAACACCGCCAAGTACGCGGAGGCGTCGCATGCAACGGTGCGGCTTGTTGCACGCAACGGTGATTTGCGGTTCGAAGTGTCCGACGATGGGCGAGGCTTCGACGCGGCAACCATCGGTCGCGGGGCGGGGCTGAGCGGGATCGCCGACCGCATCGACACCATCGGCGGCACCTGGACCATCACCTCCACCCCCGGCGAAGGGACGGTCGTCGCTGGGGTTGTTCCGGTCAGCGAGGCGGTGCCCGTTTAGGTGGCGTTTGCGACCTCCCACATGTCCGCCAGCGTGTCGAAGCCGAACTGTGATTTGGGAACAAAACCAACTGCACCCGCGGCCACAGCCGTTGCGGTGTAGTCACCGGACTCGTGTGTCGACATCACCACGACTGCCGGGGGGTCGGGGAGAGCGCTGATGATGCGCGTTGCTTCGATGCCGTCCAGGCCGGGCATCTGGACATCCATCAGTACGAGGTCGGGCCGGAGCTCTGTGACGAGCTCGATTGCCTGATGACCGTTCTCAGCCTCAGCCGCAACCTCGAAGCCGTCGGTCATCTCGACGACCATTCGAGACGCTTCGCGAAACGGCGTCTGGTCGTCGACGATCAACACCCGAACGTTGGTGGGACTCGCATCCACGCCTTCATCATGGATGGTCGGCGCCCGGCAGTCCAGCGTGACCGCCGCAGTTCGAGGGTGGGGTTAGCACCACCTCACCGATCGGTTTCAGTCAGATACACAAGCACGGCCCGCACTCTCCGGTTGCTGTCTGGCTCCTGACCCAGGTCGAGCTTGGTGAAGATCGAGTTGATGTGCTTCTCGACGGATCGCGAGGAGATGAACAGTGCCTCGCCGATCGCGGCGTTGCTTCTACCCTGGGCCATCTCGGTCAGGACCTCGAGTTCGCGTTCGGTGAGTCTGTCGAGAACAGATGGTTTGTCAGCGGCGCGAGCTGCGATGAGAACCTCTACCACCTTGGGGTCGATCACTGATCCGCCGCCGTGGACCTTGCGGATTGCTTCTGAGAGTTCGCCGGAGTCGGCAATCCGCTCCTTGAGCAGATACGCCCGCCCGTTCGATCCGCGCTCGAACAAGTGCACGGCGTAGTCCGGCTCGACGTATTGGCTCAGGACGACGACTCCCATGGCCGGGTACTCGTCCTTGAATTGGTTGGCCGCCCGAATGCCCTCATCCGTTTGTGAGGGAGGCATCCGAATGTCCGTCACGACGACATCGGGGAGTTCCGCTGCGACGGCTTCAATAAGCTCGCGGTGATCGCCGCAGACGGCGACGAGTTCGAGATCGTCGTGCAGCTCGAGGACGGCGGCGATGCCCTCGCGCATGAGGATGCTGTCTTCAGCCACCACAACCTTGAGTGTCATGGCGGAGGACTGTACCAGCGGACGCGCGACGCCTTCCATGGCGTACGCGGCGCACAAGCCACAATCGATCTCCTCGGCTGAATCGCAGGCCTGTTCGGTCCGTCCGTTGCGGCCGTGGGACAGTTGACGCTATTCGGTATCTGAGGCCGAGGTGTCTTCTTCGGACAACCCAACGCGCCGCACACGTAGGAAGTTGTCGACGGCGAACACGCGGATGTTCCGTTGCTCGCTGGGTGGAACATTGTCCATGGCGTCTGCAGCGGGAATCAGCTCCGGCAGATCGACTGAATAGGCAACACCTTCATGGACGATCACGGCTGACCCGGCCGCGACCACGTTCTTCAACCAGTCGGGGCTGGACCCGTAGGGCAGGGCGATGTCGAATCCGTAGTCGGTCGGGAACGGCCCGACAGGAGTCTCATACGGAGTGCCAGAGTTCCGGCCGACGTGGCGGATCACTCCGGCGTAGGCCCCTGGTTGTCCGGCCGTCTTCATCGCTCGTGGGTTCATCACGGCACGGTTCATGCGGCGGACGGCATTGAGCATTGGCGGGTACTTCGTCCGCATCCCAATCATGAACGCGGCTCCGATCGCAGCGAGGATAAGAACCAGGCTCCCGACGCCCTTGGCGAGTCCTCTGAACATGACGGCCTCCTCGGCGGTGGTTTACGCCATCCTCGGCCCTGGGCGTCAGATCGTCAAACCCCGGTCGATCTCCACGCGAACCCAGCGTTGTCAGCGGTCCCGGCGGAGGAAACGCCTGCGCCGGATCGACATGGGACCAAACACCCTGGTGACGGTTCCCTGCGCGTGGAACGATTCAGGGGATCGTCCAGCGAGGGGAGTCCCGATGATTTCAACCAAGACCGCTGCGCTCGATTTCCTCGATCAGCAACGCATCGCCGTCGCAGGGGTGTCGCGCTCGACCGGCGGAGAACACGGCGGCAACATCGTGTACCAGCGGCTTCGCGATCGTGGATACGACGTGTTTGCCGTCAACCCGAATGCCGACGAAGTTGAGGGAGATCCGTGCTTCGACCGCGTCGCCGATATCCCGGACGGTGTAGGCGCCGTGTTGATCGCGACGAATCCGGTCGATTCCGCACAGGTGATGCAGGACTGCATCGATGCCGGCGTCACGAGGGTCTGGATGCATCGGTCGATGGGCGGCGGGAGTGTGTCCGCCGACGCGACGACGCTCGGGCGGGAAAACGGTGTAACCGTCATCGACGGCGGCTGCCCGCTGATGTACGGCAAGGCGTCCGACTTCGGGCACCGGATGATGGGGACCGTCCTGCGGATCACGGGCGCGGTTCCGAAACGGGTTTAGCGGCAGTCAGCCGGCGGCTGGGTCGCCCCGTTGTGCCGCCACGAACTATCTCACGTACGAGACGTTCGGCTGCGTAGGGTTGAATCGATACACACGGGGAGGTGCGTATGTTCGATCACCTCTGGGTGACATCGCCTGGAGATGACACATGGAGCGGCCGGCGTGTGAGCGAGCCAACGGACATCAAACGATGGAGGCCGATCCAACGTGATTGAAGACCGCGAACCTGTCACCGCTACGGAGGAAGGGGCGGCGCTCCACGGTGACGTCGTGGGCTACAGCCGCCTGACGGCGGACAACGAAATCGAGACGCACAACACGCTGCAGGTCCTCCGACGCGTCATCGACCAGGTGACCGTTGACCACAGCGGGACCTTGGCTTCGTTCGTGGGAGATGAGTTTCTCGCCGTGTTCGCGGACGCGTCCAGCGCGGTATCCGCTGCGCTCGAGATCCAGCGAAGCATCGCCGCCGAGAATCGTGCCCTGCTGGCAGGCCGCAACATGCGCTTCCGTCTCGGCATCCACACGGGACTCGTCTCACATGTTGGCGACCGATGGTGGGGTGATGCGATCAATATTGCCGCTCGGCTTCAAGCGCTCGCGGAACCGGGCGGCATCAACATCTCGCGGGAGGCACTCGACCAGGCCGGTGAGGTCCCGGTGCAGATCGAGTCTCTCGGCCCGACGCGGCTGAAGAACATCCCGGAGCAGGTGACGATCTTCCGACTGACGACCGATGAGGCCGAGGCTGACGACTCGAAACCGTGGCGGCGGCGCATCCCAACACCGTCGCGCCCTTCACTCGCCGTGAGCCCTTTCGTGAACTACGGGGCAGCTGAGGACAGTCACTTCGCCGACGGCCTGATGATGGCGCTGGTGATATCGCTGATGCGGATTCCGGGAGTTGAGGTTGTGAGCGAGATGTCCACACTCGGTTACCGCGATCAAGCGTTCTCCGCAGCCCAGCTGGGTCACGAACTCGGGGTGCGCTACGTTTTGGAGGGCGCCGTCCAGCGGTCCGGATCGCAGGTGCGAGTGCTCACCCAGCTCCTCGATGTTGAGAGCGGCAACACGGTGTGGTCGGACCGGTTTGAGGCATCGTTCGACGATGTGTTTGCGGCACAGGACGACATCGTCTTCGCTATCGCAACGGCGCTCGATGTTGAAGTCATCGGCGGCGATGTTGCTCGTATGTATCTAGCCGGCATCGGACCCGATGCCGTTGAGCTCATGTATCGCGGTCTTCAACACCTCAGCAAGGGCACGCCGGCAGAACTCCAGCTCGCTGCGGACACGTTCAGACACCTGGCCGAACTCGAACCTGATGCTTCGAACGGGTACACGTTGGCAGCGCTTGCGAACAATTGGATGGCCATGTTCGGTGCGACCGATGACATTGCGGGGCACTACAAGCTCGCGGAGGAACAGGCGAACCAGTCCATCGAGCGCGGCGACGTTTCCGGCATCGCTCAGACAGTTCTCGCACATGTACGGATCCAGCGCCACGAATGGGAGGGTGCGCTCGAGGCCGTTCACTTGGCGACCAGCCTCCGACCGTCGTGTGACATAACGTACGGGGTGGCGGCGAGTGTTATGCGCTACCTCGGAGACTGGGAATCGGCCGTTGGATACGCCAACCGAGCCGCCCGTCTCAGCCCGTTGTTTGCTGCGTGGTACCGCAACATCTCGGCGAATGCTGAGTTCATGGGCGGGAACTTCGAAGTGGCCGCGGACTTGGCTGAAGGGGTTGTGGCCGAAGACGAGGACGACCTTGAAGCACTCCTCACACTCGCGGCCGCCCAGTCGGCGCTCGGACGATCGCGGCACGCCACCGCCGCCATCGGCCGCGCCCGAGAATCGAGACCAGAGCTCACCACGGCGTCCCTGGAAGATCTCCCGTACCGCGACCACGAGGACCTCGATCGATTCATTCGGGAGCTCAAGTCGGCAGGACTCGGCTGATAGGCTCAGACGATGGACATCGGGCGCGTTGGACTTTGGACCTTTCTCCTTGATGAGCATCCGACGTCTCGTGTCCGCGACGTGGTCCAGGAGATCGAGGACATGGGGTGGCCGACGTTGTGGCGACCCGAGTCGAGCGGCCGCGACGTGTTGGTCGCCTCGAGTGTCATGTTGGACGCCACTTCCCGGTTGATCGTGGCGTCGGGTATCGCACAGATCTACGCGCGGCATCCGGTGACGACGGCTGCGGCACAGAAGACGCTGTTTGAAGCCCACGACGGCCGATTCCTGCTGGGGCTCGGAGTGGCGCATGCCTCGTCGGTCGAAGGAATCCGCAAGCTCGAGTATCGAACTCCCTACTCAGACATGGTGGCGTACCTGGATGCCATGGCGGAAGCTCCCTACGCGGCGGTGGAGCCTGCAACCAGACCCCCCACGGTGCTCGCGGCACTCGGTCCGCGCATGCTCCGGCTGAGCGCCGAGGCTGCAGACGGTGCCCACCCATACTTCACGCCTCCCGAACACACGGCGATCGCTCGCGACATCCTGGGGAAGGGTCCGCTCCTCGCTCCCGAGCAGATGGTGGTAATCGATACCGACCTCGACCGCGCCAGGGGAGTGGCAAGGGCGAATATGGCCCGCTACCTCAGATTGCCCAACTACACGAACAATCTGTTGCGCTGTGGCTTCACGCAAGCCGACATCGACGACACGACGGATCGGCTTGTCGACGGGATCGTCGCGTGCGGCGACATTGGCGTCACGGTCGATCGAGTTCAGCAGCACCTCGATGCGGGCGCCGACCATGTCTGCATCCAGGTTCTTGTTGCGCACAAAGATCTCGATGCGACGATCGCTCTCTGGCACGAGTTGGCCGACGCGTTCGACCTCTAGGCTCGCCGGCAGCTCCTACCGGGTGGCTTCGTCATTGTTCATCGAGAGGTATTTGCCGGCGACGCTGACGGCGAACGAGGCCAAGACGACGCATCCCGCCACGCCCCAGAGGGCGAAGACCAGCTGGCTCGTGGTTGAATCCAAGTCTCCGTTCACGAGGGTGATGAAGAACAGCGATCCGATAATGCCAAACGCGACCGACGCGATCACAAAGACGCGAGTTGCGATTCTCTGCATGAGCGAATCGTGCTGAGAGCCTGGAGATGTGCCGACGACTGGCGGCCCGCCCGGTTTGGCCCGGTCGCTGAGAGCGATGGCGCCCTCAGCTCGTGACGGTTTCGTTGTCCAGCCCGATCGCCTGTTGCTCGAGACCGCGCCCGGCGATGAGATAGAGCGGTGCTGCAGCACTGAGGATGACGGCTCCAGCAACGATTGCCACGGTCAGGCTTGTCGCATCGGCAAGTAGTCCGAGAGCGATACCCCCGAGCATCGCTCCGGTCTGAGCCGTCAGGCTATTGACCGACACGACGGTCGCGCGACTGTTCCCGTCAACAACACCACGATGCAACATCCCTTGATGGATCGGGTTCGACGCGCCGTTGACTCCGATCGCCAGGACATAGGCGACGACGACTCCGACTGGCCCGAGAGCGAAGGCAATGCCGAGCACGGCGATGCCTTGGACGATGCGGAGACCTGCACCCGCACTCGCGGGGCTCCAGCGACGCGTGAGAAAGGGAACGAGCGCAGCCCCGCCGGCTGCAACAAGCCAGGCCAGGGTGTTGGCCGGACCGAGAGTCGCAGCCGCTTGGTCTGCGCTGTCCAATACGTCTCCGAGTCGTACGGGCGTGAAGCTCTCGACTGAGTGGAGCCCGAGTCCCCAGAGGAACTCCACCGAAACCAGAGCGATCAGGGCCGTGCTGCGTTTGACGGTTCCGACGGCGTTGACGACGATCGTCGGCACTTCCGCTACCGCACGCTTGATGGCGCCGAAGCTTCGCTCTTGGCGTGGCTCGGTCATGAGGGTGGCGATCGCGACCCACTCCACGCCAAGCAAAACCACAGCGACGAGCACGGGTGTCACGAGTGGGTCCACGTGTGGGAGCGGATCGAACGCAACCAGGGCGCTGGCGGCGAGAGCCCCGATCCCAATGGCGAGACCGGTGATGACGCCCGCCTGGGAGAGGCCACGTTCGATGTTGGCGTCGGGGTCGACAGCCTGGGCCGTGTCGACGTACCAGGAGTCGAGCGGGCCACTCTCCAGCGCGCGATATACGCCCATGAGGCCGGCGGCGAGTACGAGCAGCGGAACGGAGCGGGCGCCGACCAGAAGGATGAACGCAGCAGCCTCGAAGACAGTCGCCACGAGCAACACGGTGCGCCGCCCTATCGCGTCTGCGAGCCCGCCAGTTGGCAATTCGAGGACGAGCACCATCAGCCCCTGGCCGGCGAACACAACCCCCAGCTGTGCGAGGCTCAGTCCGCGCTCGAGGAGGAGGAGCACAAGCACCGGAACGAGGAGGCCCGTCGGCAGCCATCGCAAGCCGCGCAGGAACAAGAATCGGCGGCGGACGTCCTGCGTGTTGCTCGTGGCGGGTGTCATACGTTCGGCTCAAGCGAGGGAACCGGGTTGAACGGCAAAACGCGGAGCCCTGCAGCGTCGTCGATCAACGTGCCGGAATCCTCACGACGGTCGGTGTTCGGGTGGTGGTCGTCTTGTGGTTTCATGTGCCTGCAAATCTCTTGTGACAGCATAATGATGTCACAGTAGTGTCACTCTGTCAACCCCATCGTTTCCACCAGAATCCTCGGCTCTGGGGCATGGGGTTGACGCTGCTGGTCGGACAGGACCGGGCTTCGGGCGACATCGGCTGTTGTTCCTGTCGTTGTCCTCTACGGCGCGGAAGCGCATTCGCTCCATGATGGTGCGGAGCGCTGTAGAGGAGGACACCGTGGATGGACGTCTGGTTGACGTGGGGCTTCTCGTGTTCACCGGTGAGGGGTTGCGACCGACTCACCTCGAGCCGGAGCTATCCGTGGTGGAAGTGGGGGTATTGGGTGAGCGCGTCGGCTTTGACTCGATCGGCGTGATCGACCACCTGCGCTGGAATATCGCGACGGGCCCCCACGGGTTCTGGGAGTGAACGACCGTTGTTGCGGCGCTGGCAGCTGCCACCTCGCGTGTCCGACTGTTCACGGCTGTCCTGGCTTCCCCGTTCCGTAATCCGGCGCTCGTGGCGAAGATCGCTGAGACGATCGACATGATCAGCGACGGCCGATTCGTACTCGGATTGGGCGCGAGCAGTGGGCCGCCTGAGGAATACGAGTCGTTCGGCTTCCCCCAGGATCACTTGTACTCCCGATTCGCGGAAGCGATCGAGATCGTTAGCAACCTGCTCCGCGCAGGGGAATGTGATTTCGAAGGCACCTTCTCCCAGGCACGGGACTGCGTGCTGCGGCCACGCGGGCCCCGACCCTCGGGGCTTCCCATCGCCATCGGTGCCAGTGGGCCGAAGATGATGCGTCTGGCCGCGCGCTTCGCCGACGAATGGAATGGACTCACGTTCGGCACGCCGACAATTGAGCACTTCGCTCCCATGGTCGAAGAGGTTGATGCGGCGTGCCGTGGGGTGGGGCGCGACCCCGCGACCCTCCGGCGTTCTGTCGATATCATCGTGGCTCCGACCGCTGTGACCGATGTCGGTATCCCCGGCTTCGGGACCCCGATCCACGGAACTCCCGCCGAGATCGCTGCGCAACTTGCAGCGCTCTCGGATATCGGTATCGCAGAGGTCCACGCGTACCTATGGCCGCAGTCGACGGCTGCCGTCGAAGCGATGGCACCGGTCCTCAAAGCCCTCGACGCCGCCTAGCGCTGTGCAATGGTTCACGCTGGGCGAGGCTGACGTCCTTCCGGGCCGTTCCCGATCAGGCGGCGGTGAACTCCACCAGCGGGGCGTCGGCGACCCACCTGGGAAGGATGTGCTCGGCCTTGGCCGGCTCGTTGTCCCAGCTCTCGGTCAGGATGCGGTACAGGACCGCTGCGCGCTGATCCTCGTCCGTGATTTGGCGCGCCGTCGCGTGGACCTCGGGGCTCGCGCCGTCCCTGAGGTGGAGTGTGAATTGCGGGTTGGCGATCAAGTTGGCCATCCAGTCACGTTTGAAGCCGGGTTTGCCGGTGATGTAGTACTTCCCGTCGTACTGGTGAAAGACGATCTCGATGCGTCGATCCGCACCGGTCTTCGCCCCGACCGTGGTGATATCGATCACACCGCCCCGGGCAAGCGCATCCCTTGTTGCTGCGTCCATGGGGTGGCAACCGGATCAGGCTCCCTCGTATTCCGGCAGCCGCACCTCTGAGGCCTGGCCGATGGCTCCACCCCGATCCGACGGCTGCGGAGCTCAGCCGCCGACTCGGCCCGAGTTCGGGTCGACCGTCAGTGATGACACGTCGACGGCCTCGAATGCGGAACCGGGGATGTCGTCCCACTCGTGGAGCACCGTGTTGTTCCAGCGTTGGTCGGGTGCGCCCGAGATGAACCACGAGGCACCGTTGTCAGCGAGAATCAACCCGAAGTCTTTGAAGGCTTGCAGGATGACCCGCACTTCGGTTGAGTAGCCGGAGATGTCGTAGCCGGCCTTGAGCCTGAAACGCTGACCCATCGGCGGGTAGTTCGTCCCCGTGAGGCTCGAAGCATCGTGCCGGGCCGGCCACACATGGGCACTGCGGGTGTCGGCAGCCGTGAATCGGATTGCGTGGGTGATCATGCCCGAGGCCACCTCGTCGTAGGTGACCAGACCGGGGTAGATGGGCAGGCCTGCAGCATCTGCCGATGTCCAGCCGTCGGGGCGCAGTGCGTTGGACCGCAGGTTGTAGCGAGCGCCCGAGCTTGCCGACCAGGATCCGTCGCTGTGGGGGTGGGCGTTGTAGAGCTCGTACAGCACACATGATTCGCGGTCGACGACGAGGACGTGGCGGTCGCCGGAGGCGTCTGGGCCGCCTTCGATGGGAGCGTTGCTGGGGATCGGGAACGGTCCTGGGTCTGACTCGTTGCCGTAGTCCGTGTAGATGATCTCGACGCTCGGTTGACCGGCCGGTACGTTGACGAACGGGATGCCGATCGGGCTATTCGACCCGGGTGGCCATACGCCGGCGCCGAAATCGGCATGCAACGTGTCGCTCGCTCCGATGGCAGCGATGTACTGACTGGAGCGTGCGTCGACGGGCAGGTCATCAACACGGCGGTTCCAGATGTTGTCCGCCGGGAACGTCGAACACGTCGGCGGGGGAGCGGTGAGTTCACCAAAGTTCCCGGCCACGGGGAGGTATGCCGGGAAGCCGCCTGCGTATTGTGCGTCGGCGTTGCCCTGGCTGTTCTCATACCGCAGATAGGTTGTGGTGTTCGAAGGGCGGAATAGTCCAGGGGAATCTATGCCGTTGCCGGTCCAGTCGCCGGTGACGAAGCGGTCGTCGGGGTCGCCGTAGATGAACGAGCTGTCGGCGATTCCCTGTGTGTTCGTATTGCGGTAGTACACCAGGCCCGTCGACTCGCGATGCAAACCCGGCGTGTCCTGCCCGTTGCCATTGAAGTCTCCGACGAAGGGCTGGTCCCCCGGATTCCCGAAGACATACGAGTAGTCGGCAGCACCCAGCCCGCCATCATTGGTCCCGAGCTTGTTGATGATGTAGAAGGTCTGGTTCGACGGCCGGTAGATGGAGACGGTGTCACAGCCGTCGGCGTTGAAGTCGCCCGCGATTGGAATGTCGCCGGGGTTGCCGAAGAAGAACGAGGTGTCGGCGATGCCCTGTGTATTCGAGTTCCGTAGGTAGACGTAGCCGTCGGATTGGCGATAGAGACCGGGCGTGTCGATGTCGTCGCAATTCCAGTCGCCCATGAACGGATAGTCCCCCGGGTTGCCGAAGTAGAAACGTCCGACTTCCGAACCAGGCTCATACAAGTGCCAGACGCCCGTCGTCGGGTCGACCAGGCCGTAGGAATCAAGCTCTTCGAACGCTGTCGCCGTGCCCGGAACCGCAGCGAAGAGCGCAGCTCCGACCGTGGCTGCCGCTAGAGCCGCCCAGATCCTCGAGATGGTCTCACCGCCTTGTGTCAACCGCCGGCTGCGGCTTCCCTGTGAATGCTACGCGCCGAGCCGGATCAACCGACGCGCGAGGGCCGCGATCGGGAGTGACGGACCGCGAGTCTTGGGGCAGACCGGGAGGCCTACCTACTGCGCCACGGAGCGCGAAGCGCGCATCCGTGTGTACCCGACACCACCCGCGAGACCCGCGATTCCCAGGACGACGACGGCCAAGGCGCTCGTCGGCAGACCGCTGCTGCCACCGGTTTGGACGTCGTGAATGAGCGATGGTGTGGGGTCGTTGGTACCGGGTGCCACCGCTGCGACCGCGTCGGAGCCGTCGTCAACCGCTGCATCTGCCGGTGCGGGTTCACCGTTGACGAGCAGCAGCGTATGTGCGACAAGCGCGTTGAGGCTCTCCTGGGTGAGGTCTGGGTAGTCCGGCATCCGGGTCCCGCCATTGACGATCATGGCTGCCACAGCTGCTGCGTCGAGGTTCTCACTGAAGGGCGCCACCGTTCCCCGGCCTTTGCCGTCCGCGCCGTGACACGTGGCACAGAGTTGTGTGTAGAGGCGTCCGGTCGAGGTTCCCGGAGACACAGTCGGAGCGACGATCGCTTCGTCGGTCCCCGGTCCCAACGCCAGAACGAACGCGGCGACGGCCTCGATTTCCTCAGGAGTCATACGGCCCGAGTAGCCGGGCATTGATCCCAGACCATCGGTTGTCACAGCGATCAGCTCGGTTCGGCTGAGCGACGTACCGGCGATCGGACCGCTTCGGCCACCTTGTCCGTGAGCACCGTGGCACGTCGAGCAGTACCGGGTGTAGAGCGCAGCGGAATCAACGCCGCCGCCTTCGCCGCCGACGGAGGTGGTGCCACTGGCGTCGGCGCCGAGGGATGACAGGTAGGCGACGACTGCGGCAAGCTGATCTGAGCTGAACCTTGACGCGTAGCCGGGCATGGAACCGACGCCTCGCGAAATCACCGACGTGAGTTGCGAATCGGTGAGCGAGTGGTCGACGAGGTCTCCGCCGGATGGACCGTGACAGACCGCGCACGATTCCGCGAATACTGCAGCACCGCTCGGCGGCGGCGAGCCGGGCTCGGTGGTTGTGGTTGTCGCCGTGCCGCCGGTCTTCCCTGCGACGTAGGCCACAACAGCATCGGTCTCGGCCTGGGAGAGGCGTGTTGAGAAGCCGGGCATACCCGTGGTTCCGCTGTTGGTCACTGAAGCAATCCGGCTGGTGCTGAGGTTGCGTCCCACGAGGTCTCCGCCGGAGGCGCCGTGACACGCGGCGCAGTGGCTCGAGTAGACGGCGGCACCGCTCGGCGGTGGTGGTGGCGGCGAGCCCGGGAGAGTTGTTGTTGTCGTGGTGGGCGTGGGAACCAGCGAGAGGATGTAGCCGGCGATCGCGTCGATCTCGGCGGCGGTGTAGGTGGACGCGTAAGCCGGCATGCCGGTGCTCGTGCCGTTGGTGGTGATGTCCGCCAACTGGCTACGGGTCAAGGGCGTTCCAACCAGGTCACCTCCATTGGCGCCGTGACATCCCGCACACGACGCGCCGTACAGGTCCGACCCGTTCGGGGGCGGCGGGGGAGGTGTGCCCGGCGTGGTTGTGGTGGTCGTCGTGGGCGTAGAGGCCCAGTTGAACAGATATTCCGAGACAAGCTGGATCTCGGTGCCCGTCAGAGATCCGGAGTATCCCGGCATAGAGCCAACTCCGTTGTTCACCACATTGATGATCTGGGAGAGGCTCAGCGTGGTGGGGACGAGGTTGCCGCCGCCACCCCCGTGGCAGGAGGCGCAGTTGGCTTGGTAGACGGCAGAGCCACTCCCGGGTGCTGCAGTCGTGGTGGTGGCGCCCGGAATGGTGGTCGTGGTGGTGACGGTCGAGGGGTTGTCGGATGGATTCCCGGGGAACGTGTGGGCGTTGATCTCTTCGATGTTCGAGTATCCGTCTCCATCGGCGTCCTGGTTGTTGATCGCGACGAAGTTCTCGTCTTCCTTCCACTGCCTGGCGTAGGGGTTGAGCTTGTACTCGGATCCCTGAACGTTGTGGCAAAGCGTGCACGAGTCGATTCGGCTGCCGACCGCAGCCGGGTACGTGGCTTCGAACGCCGGGAGGAACTCGGACTTGTTCTTCGCTTCGACGTCGTGCGCGAGGATGAACAAGAGCCCAATCGCCATCACGGTGCCGAGCGCAAGCACGGCCGAAACTCGTGTCTTCACGTCACCTATCCCCTGATGTCTCGATCCGAACGAATGCTCAGTATCGGTCGAAACTGCCTAACGCATTACCAATCATTGGATAAACGTGGGTTAAATCTCTCTGGTCCCGGAGATCGATCCGCCGGGGAAACGAGCTGTCGATGGAGCGCGATGGTTGCGTCGGGCCATCTGTCGCCAGACGGCCAGAGGTCGATCGCTAGCTGCTCGTGGGCGACAGTTCGCTCGCCTCCTCGAGGTTCTCGAAACCTTCGCGCGCTGCCGCGATGGCAACGAGCAGAGCAGCGACCGGGTCGGCCCACCACCACCCGAAGATTGCGTTTGCAGCGAGACCGATCAGCACTCCGAGAGCGAGGGCGGCGTCGATGATCGACATGCGCGCCTCGGCTTCTAGGGGTTCACTTCCGAGGCGGCGACCCGTCGCGCGTTTCGCTGCCCCGAGCGACAGCATCACCAGGGCGGTAAGGGCCAGATAGGCGATGCCGATCGGAGATTCATCCGGCGTTGCGCCGGTCATCAGAGCCCAGATCGCTCCGACCGTCACCACAGTCGCGAGCACGAAGAACGACCATGCCACGAGTCGAAGCGCCTGCGCGATGATCCGGTCGCTGCCGCGGCCCGGATGGCGCAGGTGCCAAACCACAACCCCGGAGGCGAAGAGCTCAACCATGGTATCGAGCCCAAACGCCACCAGCGCCAGCGATTTCGCTGCGATTCCGAGCCCGATCGCGATGACCATCTCGACGGCATTCCACGCGATGGTTGTGTACTCGAGGCGGAGGCCGCGTGCCTCGAGCGTTTCTCGTGTGTCGTCCTCTTTCACCAGGCCTGCTTCGCCGACGATCTGCAGAGCGTAGGGGGAGTGGCGGGCTCGCCGGGACGAGAGCCCGGCGAGCCCGCCACAACTGCGTATCAGCTGCTGGATCTGACGGCGGCCTTTCGCATTGCCAGCGACTTCATGGCGCTGGCGGAAGTCTCAGCGCCCGATGGGTGGGTATGGCTCACTCTTGCCGGAGTACTCATTCTGGAAGTCGATGGAGTCCTGCATGTCGTCGCTTCGAGCAATTCGCCAGAACAGGTAGGAGATCAGACCGATAACGGGTACTACCACGAGAACGACTGCCCAGACGACCACCTGCCATGTTTCCATCTTGTGGCGATTCCGGATGAGATCGATCAGCCCCAAAGCCAGCAGCACAAGAAGGATCAATGAGCCGGCACCTGTCACCCAAACCATGCAAGAACCTCCGGGGTTGTTGCTTCGCAACCCTAGTAGTTGGCGGCTCTCGGCCGGGACAGTACCAATGAAGAGTCACGCGCGTAGCGGATTGATTGGTGACGAGCGGAGGACCCAGGCGTGGCTCGGCCCTGACTGGGTCATGCCACACCCGGGCCTCTCGCTACCGGGTGCTTCACGAGTTCGCGTAGAACCACGCTGTCTTGATGATCTCGAGCTCACCGTCCGACGATCTCGCGATCGCGAACGTGAGCGATCCTTCGTATGCTGAATTGACACGCGCTCCGCGTGCGACAACGTATCGGCCGTCTCCCTCGTCGACGAGGAGGTACGGCTCCGTGAGCCACTCGCCGGGTGCCGTCCCGGCCTCCAGATGGGAGGCGATGTCGTCGTGCGGAATCGGCTTCGCTCCGTAGAGGTGGCGACCGTCCATCCTGTACAGATCAGTGACGGACCCATCATCGCGGTTGATCGCCTCACCCCATGCGGTTATCAGAGCGGCGACCTCGTCGGGGACGGTATTCGGCGTGTTCGCCGCGGGGACGGCAGCAGCCTCCTCAGCCAGTGCATTCCGTTCTGCGGTGACTTGCGTCAATTGGGTTTCGGATTGAGCCAGTTCTTGTTCGAGTTCCGCGTACTCGTTGGACGTGGTCGGGTCACTCGATGAGCAACCGGCCATCACCAGCGCCAGCGCAACCAAGAACGGGACGATTCTCGTTCTCATGATCCCTCCTTCAGGGACAACGTTCGTTTTGATTCGCACGGTGTCTTCCCGAGTTCTGGATCGCCGATCGACGTGTGCCTCCGCGTGGCCAGCTCTTTGGCGCTTCGCTCGACGAGTGCCAGGTCCCGGGAGCCATGTCCCAAGGATGCGTCACGTACCTGAAGAAGACCTGAAGTGATCCCCAACGATGTGTCGAGCCAGCGATTCCGGCTCCGCTAGAGGCTACGTTTCTCGGATGAGGATGCCTGCTCAACGATGAAGTCGACGAGGTTCACGAACGGATCGAACCCGATGAGGTTGGGAGCGTCGGCAACGAAGTTCGACAACGCATTGATGTCGTAGAAGCTCGGTTCGCCCGTTCGCGAGTCGATGAGATACTCGACCCCTCCGAGTTGGGCCCCGGTGGCATCGAGCAGGCGGCCAGCCTCATCGATCACCGACTGCGGCGGGGTGTAGGCCTCAATTGGGAGCCCGCGGCCGGACACACCGTCGGCAATACCGGGCAGGTCGCAGTAGTCGGCGGGGCACAGGTTGAAGGAGTTCGGCATGAGGGAGAGCCGGATCGCATACAGGTATTCGCCGTTGAGGAACTCGACCCTGACGATCGCGTCACCCTCAGCCGGAAGATGTTCTTGGACGAGCGCGGTGTGATCGGGTCCGAACTCCAGCTTGCCGTTGTCGGCCCCGACCCGGAGATCCTCGGGCGAGTCGAACGAGATGATGCCGGCTCCGCTGCCTCCAACGTTGGGCTTCACGAGCACCGGATAGGCCAATCCTTCAGCGGCTGCCGCGGCCTCGTCGGGATGATTGATGACGCGAGCCTTCGGATGGGCGACGTTGAGTCGTTCGAGGAGCCGCAGCTGGCGTGCCTTCGAAATCTCGTACAGGTACGACTGTGTGCCGTTGATCACGGGCACGCCGATGTCGTCGAGGTAGGAGAGGAAGCTAAGCGTTGAGAAGATCGCCGTTCCGCTCTCCCGCAGCCAGGACGACGGGCTCATCCGGTTCACCACGAGGCGGTAGTCGAGCTCGGTGACCGCCGGGTCGTAGCGCAGGCGGTCGGCGTGGATCCGCTCGTACGTAACGCCGCGGCGGTCGAGTTCGGCGAAGAGGGGCGTAAACCACTCGGGGTGTTCGTACAAGATTCCGACTGGTCGGCGGAGGTTCGGGTGATTGGTGGTGGCTGGCATGGTGTTTCTCCTGAAAGGTCGTACAGAGGGTTGAACCAACGACGCGTGGGGAGTGTTCCGCTGAACGCTCGGGTGGTTGCGTCGTCAGGGGAGCCGGCAGCAGGCTGCGGTGGGCTCTGGATGGTCCACCCGAGAGCGCCTACGCACGCAGCAACACGTTGCCGTTTCCAACATGTCGGCAACCCTACCAACGGTGACGTTGGCAAATGAGGGCCAAATTCGCTGCAGTCGAGCAGCGGTAGTCTGGCCGGGCATGAGTGGGCCTCCATCCTCAGGACGGGAGTACTGGCCTGAAGGAGGCCAAGGTCGCCGTGAGTTCCTCGTGCTGATGGCTGCCGCCTCGGCAACTGTCGCCATCTCGATCGATGCCATGCTCCCGGCCTTCAGCGACGTCCGTGAGTATCTCGGTTTGCCGCCCGACTCGTCATCGGCTGCGCTCATCGTGACGGTGTTCTTCGCGGGCCTCGGCGTCGGCCAGTTCGTCTACGGACCGCTGGCCGACCGATTCGGACGCAAGCCGGTGTTCATGGCAGGGCTGGTTCTCTACATCGTGGCTGGGTTCGCAACGACACTTGCGACATCGCTCGGCTGGATGCTGGTGGGTCGATTCTTCTGGGGGCTCGGCGCTGCAGGGCCGCGGATCGTTTCACAGGCGCTCCTCCGAGATCGATTCCGTGGGGACGCGCTGGCGCGCGCCATGGCGATCATTGTCACCGTGTTCTTGATCGTGCCGACACTTGCGCCGGTCCTCGGTCAGACGCTGCTTCAGCTCGGATCATGGCGGTACACGTTCGCCGTCGGCCCGGTCTTCGGCGTGTTTGTGGCCCTGTGGTCGACGAGGCTCACGGAATCGCTCAACCCGAACGATCGTCGATCCATCGACCTGAGATCGCTGGCGAGAACGGTCGGCGCAATCCTCATGACCCGGAGAACGCTCGGGAACGCTCTCGCCTTGATGTTCATGAGTGCTGCCTTCCTTCCGTACCTGGGATCGTCCGAGCGGATGTATGGAGAGATCTACGGGCACGGAGATACGTTCTTTCTGTGGTTCGCGACGAGTTCGATCGTGATGGCGGGATTCACGCTCGCATCCGCCCGGATCGTGAGACGCGTCGGCACCCGTCGCACCACGGCCGGGGCGTTCACCCTCCTTCTGGTGGTGGCCGTGGTGAATCTGGCAGTCACCCTTGGCTCAGACGGAGTTCCCGCGTTTGCGTTCTTTGTTGTTGGGACAATCCTGATGATCTCGCTCCAGACGGCGCTTTCCCCACTGCTGACGTCGGGTGCCCTCGACGAGGTAGGTCACGTTGCCGGAACGGCTGCTTCCACGATCGGGGTCATCAGTCTCCTGGGCGGGGCGATGCTGTCCCCGTTGGTCGACAGTGCAATCGGATTGACGGTGACGCCGTTCGCCGTCGGATTCCTGGTGTTCAGCGTGACCGCAGCGCTGGCTGCAACATGGGCCAATAGGAAGAGCTCGCTCATCGCCGCCACCTGACCTCGGTAACCGTGCACGCTTGGACTCAAACGATGTCCAGATCCCGAACGTTGAACGGGGGCCGTGTTGGGTGGCGGTGATTCCTCCGACGCCGCCGTACTCGATCGCATGCCACAGGAGCTGATGGGCGAGCACGAGGAAACCGGATGACGCCTGCGCGACGATTCGACCCAGGTAGGTGCTCGACGTGTGGAACCGGGTGTGACAAGCCTGCCACTCCGGAGGGCGGGTCGACAGTCCGCTCGACGTAAACGCTGATCGGTGGACGGTCCGGCCGCATGTTCCGTCGGTACACTCAGGATGCGATGCATTTCATGGTGCTCGGTCCGCTCCAGATCACGGAGAACGGCGAGGAGATCATCCTCGGGGGCCACCGACAACGCTCAGTGCTCGTTCTGTTGATCGTCGATGCTGGAAGCGCGGTTTCAATCGATCGCATCGTTTCCGAGATTTGGCCCGATGAATCCGTCGAGACAGTCCGTGATTCCCTCTACACCTACGTATCACAGCTGCGGAAGGCGCTTGGGAAGGATCGCATCGCCCGCTCGGACGGCGGCTATCGACTGGACCTACTCGAATCCGACACCATCGACTCAGTCACCTTCGAAAGCGCCGCGGCACAGGCTCGTCGATTGCTTGGCTCCAATCCGGAAGCTGCGAGTCAACTCCTCGGAGCGGGCCTCGACCTCTGGCGGGGACGGCCATTCGAAGGGTTCGAGGATCTCGCCTCGCTGGTTTCCGAAGTCGTTCGGCTCGAAGAGCTCCACCTGAATGCTGAGGAGGACCGTTCCGAAGCTGAGCTGCGGGCTGGTGGCACACCGACCGCCGGCAACCTTGAACGCCTGTGCGAGCGGCATCCCTACCGGGAACGGCTCTGGGGCCTTCTGGCGCGGACGCTCTACCGGGCAGGTCGCCAGGTAGAGGCGCTTCGCGTTTTCACCCGACTGCGGTCGCTCCTCGGTGAGGACCTGGGCCTCGACCTCTCGCCAGAGTTGGCCCGACTGGAAGAGCAGATTCTGCTCCAGGACCCGGTCCTCGAGCCCGACGCATTGCCGCCCCAAACGAATGTGCCGGTCCCGGTCAGTAGTTTCATCGGGCGCGTTGACGAGTTGACGCTCCTCGACAAGGCGATTCACGAGCATCGGCTGGTCACCGTGGTCGGCCCCGGCGGCGTGGGCAAGACCCGTCTAGCGATCGAAGCGGCAGGCAACGTTGCAGGCAGTTTCCGTGACGGCGTCTGGTTCGTCGACCTGGCTCAGGTGTCGCAACCCGAGTTGGTGCCGCAGGCGGTGGCTGCCGCCCTGCAAGTTGCTGAACAGCCTGGCCAAGATGTCGTGGATTCGATCATGGCCTTTCTCCGAGCTCGGACCGCACTGCTTGTTCTGGACAACTGCGAGCACGTTGCAGACGGCATCGCCACCGTCACGGCTGCACTCCTGGAGAAAGCACCGAACCTGAAGGTCCTGGCAACGAGCCGTCGACTGCTCGGGAATGCTGGGGAAGTCCGCTTTACGCTCGAAGGCCTCGCTACGTCGTCGAACGACGAATCCATCGTCGAGGCCGATCGCCTCTTCGAAGCGCGCGCCGCCGCCGTCCTCCGAGATTTCAGGCTCGACGGGGAACACCGCGCCGTGGTCAGTTCGATCTGTCGGCGTCTCGACGGGATGCCACTGGCGATTGAGTTGGTGGCCGCCCGCGCTGATGCGCTCTCACTCTCCGATATCGAGCGGCTCCTCACACGCCGCCTCGCCCTGATGACCGATGACCCTGCACAACGTTCTGTGCATCGTTCGCTGCAAGCCTCCATGGACTGGAGCTACGACCTGCTCCTCGTCGGCGGGAGACGGGCATTTGACTTGCTCGGAGTGTTCGAAGGACCGTTCTCGGTCGATGCGGCAGCAGCCGTCCTCGGACCGGACTCCGAAATCGAAGCAGTCGATCAGATTCGGCTGCTTGTCGGTGCGTCGCTGGTCCAGGTCGTTGCAGCGCGTGACGGGACGTCGCTCTTTCGCCTCCTGGAAACCCCCCGCATGTACGCACGGGCTCACCTGGTCGAGACCGGGACGTGGGAATCCGCGATCGGCCGGCACGATGCCCACTACCGAACGGAGTGCGGGGCGCTACGTTCGGCGTTCTTCGGTAGGGAGCGGATCGCCGCTCAGCAGAAGATCGAACTCGAGCTGGCCGACTACCAGGTGGCGTTCGATCGGCTGTCGGAGCGCGGAGCGAACCAGGAAGCTCTCGAAATGGCTTGGCCGCTCGGACACCTGTGGCTGTTCAGTGGGCGGCTCGTTGACGGAGATCGTCGCCTGGACGCCATCCTGGATGCACCTGAGGAGGCCAGAGATCGATTGCGCGCAGATGCTCTCACTGTCGCATCGTTCCTCACTATCTATCGTCAGCACTTCGATCAGGGAGTCGTGTGGGCCGACGAGGCGATCAAGATCTATCGATTGATCGGTGACGATCAGGGACTTGCGTACGCCCTCGCTCGGAGAGGGCATGTCGCATTTGTCAGCGGAGACTTTCCAACGGCAATGGCAACGCTTTCGGAGAGTCTCGCCTTGTGCCAGAAGATCGGATACGAGGACGGCACCGCCTGGCCGATCACGTTGCTGGCCCAAGCGCGTCGGTGGTCGGGTGAAGAGAATCCTGAGATCCGGGACATGCTCGAGGATGGCCGCAGGCGCTTCATCGCCATGGGCGAGGTCTACGGACAGGTGCATGCGGATATGATCCTCGCGACGCTCCACGACGAGAGCCTCGCGTACCGGCTCCGGTACAGCGAAGAGATGGTGCGCCTTGGTGAACGGCCCGATGCCGACAGCCTCATCAAGTCTGCTGCGTTCCATGCCCTGGCGTACGTTGTCTGGGACGCGGGCGATTTCGACCGAGCTGAGGGTTTGAATAGGGTATCGGCTCGGTCCGCGTTCGAGACCGGTGCAACCGTCAACACCGGACTCACGCTGCTTCAGGCCGCCACCTTCGCGGGACATCGAGGTCAGGCGGAGCGCTGTGCGACGCTCTTCGGAGCCGGTAAAACGCACTTCGCAATGCATTTGGCGCCGTTTCAAGAGCGCACGGCCCGGCCCGCGATCGACGTGGCCATGGAGGCTCTCGGGGAGGACCGCTACCTAGAACTCCATGACCAGGGTGCCGGGATGAGTGTTGAGGAAGCGACCGGCTTCCTCTTGAGCGGATAGCCTTCTGCCGGAGGGGCAGAGGCAGTCGCGGGCCGTGTTGTCACCACCAATTGCCGTTCGCTCGGCGGGATCCTTCGAGTACGGTTTGCTCATGCCTACTGATCTCACTCCGGACCAGGTCGATGCGTTTCTCTCCGCTCACTCCGAGTGGACTCGGGACGGCGAAGCGATCTCCCGCACCTACGTATTCGCCGACTTCAATGAGGCCATGGGCTTCGTCGTTCGGATCGGAATCGCTGCAGAGGTTGCCGACCATCACCCCGACATCGACATCCGATGGAACAAAGTGACGTGTGTCCTCTCCACCCACGACCAGGGTGCCCTCACCAGCAAGGACCTCGATCTGGCCTCACAGTTCGACGAATACGGCCGTTGATCCGCGTGCGGTGACGCAAGATCGGATTCTGACGCGGCCATCTGTCACATCGGTCGTGTATACCTATCGATAGACGGCCCGATTGGCCATCACCCGAGTCGCGCCGATTGGTCGGCAGCAGTGACCGGCTGAAGTAGCGAACGGGATATGAGCCGCAGCCGTTGTCGAGATGGAGATGACGAGAGGAACTTTGCATGCGCTATCAGGTACCCGATCCCATCGATCCGCGAGATGCGTTCACCGTCACCCCACACGTCGACTCGGAATCGACCCAACCGGCGGCTGCCTCGCAGTCCGCACTGCTCCTCTCAGCGCGTGCCGGTGTGCTTGGTGTGAGCGAAGAGACGAAGCAGTGGCAGAAGAAGGGCGGCTCCGAGTTCGTGCTCCCCGAACTCGGAGCTCTCGAGCGGACACGCCGGCTCACTGTCGACGAGGCCACCCAACGCCTCGGTATCTCGACCAAGGAACTCGAAACGGACCCGGCCCCGCGGCTGCAAGACGAAATGTCGAAGACGGTTGACGATCTCTACCGGCGTCCGTCGATGGAGGGGGCGGCGGCCCTCTTCGAAGCTGCGATGTACAGCCCTCACCCGCTCGTGCGAGTCTCTGCCGCCGCAGGAGCCAGAGAAACCACACGACTGCGCAAGCGGATTCGCGCAACGCTGGCGGAGGGGTGTGAGTCGGACGATCCTCTCGTGGCTCGCCTCGCACAGACCGCGCTCGCCAACATCGATCCCAAAGACTCGGAGGTCACGAAGCGAGTGATCTCCCAGCCGGCTTCGGAGAAGCGAGACCGCGAGTCGAACACCGCTGTGATCACACACGGCACGTTCGCCTCGGACGCCGCGTGGTACCAACCCAGCGGCGACTTCTATGCGGCCCTCGCCGCCAACCGACCAGACCTCGATGTCCATGATGAGAGCTTCACCTGGACCGGCGCCTATTCCGATGCGGCCAGGCGTGCCGATGCCCTTCTGCTGAAGCAGTGGATTGATGACCAGGGCCTTGTGTCCCCCGACTTCTTCGCGCACAGTCACGGAGGGACCGTGGCGCACCACGCAACGAAGAAGGGTGTGGCGTTCAACCGTCTGGTGCTGATGGGATGGCCGGTCCATAAACGCTGGTTCCCCAGTTTCTCCAAGGTCCAACGGATCATCGATGTTCGCGTCAACTTCGACCTTGTGATCCTCCTCGACCGTGGCGGCCAGCGATTCCGCACGAACGACTTCAATATCGAGGAAGAGCGCCACGGCTGGTTCGACCACACGTCGACCCACGAACCCGCCTATTGGGATCAACACAATCTCTGGGACAAGCTGTAGCTCGTAGGCTGAGACCATGAACATCGGTCGATCCGCCAACCTGATTCGTGCCGGCCTTGCCTGGCGAGCCTTCGGATCGTCGGGAGCGGGGGCCACCCTGCTCGACGCGGTCGCCGGCAGCGACGAGCAGGAGCGGATGCTGGCCGGCATGTCACTCGTCAAGGCAGGGGAGCGGTCGCTCGACCTCATCGATGGGGCGTATTCGTCCGGGAACGCCACGCCACAGATGATCCGACTGGTTGCCGACATCGGCGGACCCCGGGCACGCCCGATGCTGACCGAGATGGCTGCCACCCCGGGACTGCTCGCAGATGCCGCCGCGGATTCGCTGGGCCTTCTCGATCGGATCGACCGCCTCGATGAGCCCGACTGATCCGACGGAACGGATGCGATAGCTGCGGACACTTGCCGGAAGCGAACCGCGCCGCGCCCGTTTCCGCAGGTGCCCCTATCCCATTGCGAGAACGCGGACGACAATAGGGACGAGACACCGCGACCTGTGCCTCGGTGGAGGTGATTGGATGTCTCCGGTCGCTTGTCCGAACTGTCAACGTGAGGTCCTCGAACTCGATTCCGAATGCCCCCTTTGTGGCCCGACACAACCGAAGGGGTCATCCGCACCGCTTCCGGGCCCGATCGAGTCGCGCGGCTATTGCACCGACGCGGTTGCTGCACTCTCGCTCGCAGTCGGCGCGCTGCTCATCTGGCCGCTGGCACTACTCGCCGTTGTCTATGGCCTCGCCGCACACCGCACGTTCCGCGAAGAGAAGGACCGACACCAGTCCGTTGAAAAGGGCGGTTGGATGGCAACGACCGCCATCGCTTGGTCAGTCGTCGTAATTCCGCTTGTGATCTACGGAGTGGTGTTCGTGTAGAAGCGGTGCCGGGTCGGTACGCGCGTCGAAAAGCCGCCTAGCTCGTACCGAAGCTGGCTCCCGCTACCGGGAGCCAGGTGGACCCTCCCCATGTGACGGAGGAGTCGGCGTTGCCCTGGGTGAGGGTGTGCCGGAAGAAGAACGTCACGGTGTCGGGCCGGTACACGGCGGGTGTGTCGGCGCCGTCAACGACTCCCCAGTCGCCGGCGATGAAGCGGTCCGCGGGGTTTCCGAAATAGAACTGACCATCCGCGATTCCCGTGTCGAGCGTGTTGCGGAAGTAGAAGTAGCCCGAGGATTCGCGATGGAGACCAATCTCGTCGAAGCCGTCGGCATCCCAATCCCCAACGACCGGCTTGTCACCGGGGTTGCCGAAGACGAACGAGAACTCGGCGGTGCCGAGTCCAGTGTCTTCGGAGCCGAGTTTGTTGATGATGTAGAAGCGCTGTTCGGACGGCCGATACAACGACACCGTGTCACAGCCGTCGCTGTTGAAATCGCCGGCCACCGGCACGTCGCCGGGATTTCCGAAGTAGAACCTGATGTCGGCGACTCCCTGGCTGTTGTGGTTGCGCAGGTAGACGTATCCGTCGCTCTGTCGGTACAAACCCGGTGTATCGATACTGTCGCAATTCCAGTCTCCGACGAACGGCACATCACCCGGATTCCCGTAGTAGAACGACATGAGATACCCGTCGTCACCGGCCAGGCGCCACACTCCGGTATCCGGGTCGACCAGCCCGATGGGGTAGGGCACTTGCTGCACCGGCTGCCAATCCATGTCGGCCCCACGAAACCCCGCCAGCAGAAGGTGGGTCGAGTTCAATGCGGTGTTATAGGACCGCAGATCGTGCTGCCCGTCGTCCGACACGTAGAGAATCTGCGAACCGTCGGGCGACCATACCCCTTCGCCGCCCTCCGCTTGCAGTGGGGTGAGATCCGAGCCATCGGGCCGAACAGTCATGATGACGCCGTGACCGTCGTCGCAGACCAGCCTTTGACCGTCGGGCGCCCAGTCGACGGTGACGCGAAAGGAATCCGGGCGAGGTTGGCAAACAAACGGGTGGCGGTTCGACCCGTCGGCATCGATCACCGTGACATCCTGGGTGCCCGAAACACACCCGCCGCCCGTCCATAGGACGAATGCCAGACGTTTCCCGTCGGGTGACCACTCCACCTTCACGAGCGATGCCGGCCACTCCGCGAGCGGCGGGGGACCTCCGAAGACTGGCTCGGTGACCCTCCTTGGGCTGCTTCCATCGTTGTTGGCGACCCACAGTCCGCTCGCGTCGCCGTAGGCAATCCGCTCGCCACCGGGAGACCACGAAGGCATGGTCCCCTCCCAATCTGGGAACAGCACACGCATCGACCCGACCACCGGGTCAATCGCCCGAACCTCCCGCCGATCGTCCGCGGCGTGATACAAGAACGCCACCTCCAAACCATCTGGCGTCCATGTCGGCGAGGAGCTCTCCGTGAAGACGCTTCGGGGTTCGTCGCAGCCCCATTCCTGCTTGATGAACGTACCGCTATCAAAGGTGAGGCGGCGTTGGTCCGACCCGTCGGCATTCATCGTGTAGATCTCGTGACCTTCGGCGTAGGCGACAAGTCCCGGCTCGCCGGCATACGAGGCTTGTGCCGGTGCGTCTAGGTCACCTTCCATCACAACCACCACCGCGGCCGCAACCGCGAGAGCCGCCCAGATTCTCAGAGACCACATCGGTTTGATCCTCCTGAACCTGCTGCTGGTACCAGTGTCCCCCAACGAGCATCCCTTGGCTAGTGGCATCGAGGCGCTGCGGCGTGCGGCAGCCGACGGTGCGCCCGCGTCGATCAGGGCTCACCCCCGTCAAGCCGCCTCTGGTCCGTCCGGAGGGGCGATTCGCCGAGGGCTCGGGAACCATTCCGACGGAGCATTCGTTTCTTCTCTCACAGTCGACGCACAGTGCTCGGGGCGGGTCGGGTTCGGTGCAAGGAGGCCCAGCATGCTGGCGCAGGCCGCCGTCGAGCACACAACCTATGAGTCAAGCGTCCGGAGTAGCGTCTGAGCGGGCCGGGCACCGCCCTCGCGGAGCGTCCGACGACAGGTACACAGGACGCGCCGGATCTGCCGCCGCGTGAGCCGTATTCATCGCTCCTTGGCGGCCTGGTGGTTCTCCCGTGGGCCGGCATCAAACGTCTGTGGCGCGGGCGCGCGCCGCTCCAGGATGCCGAGCGACGGGAGGTCATCGACCAGTTGTTCCCGCGCGGGATGCCCCGCCGACAGTTCTTCACCCGTTTCGTCTCGCTGATGATGCTTTCCACGGCGATCGCCGTCTTCGGCATCCTTGGGGACTCCACGGCTGTGGTCATCGGCGCGATGCTCGTCGCACCGCTCATGTTCCCTGTTCTCGGCGGAGCGGCGGCGATCGTGATGGGCTGGCCGCGGAGAATCGTGAGTCGTGCGCTCCTCGTTGCCGCCGGATCGCTCCTTGCCGTGCTGCTCGCTGCTGCGATCTCGTTCCTCATTCCGGGCCGAGCGACGCCGCTCCCTGCAGAGCTGATGGCTCGCACATCTCCGAACCTTCTCGACCTCGGCATCGCCCTGGCTGCCGGGGCAGCCGGTGCGTACGGCCAGGTCAGGCGGCACGCTTCGGATGTACTGACCGGTGTTGCCGTCGCGGTCGCTCTCGTTCCGCCGCTCGCCGTTGTGGGTATCACGTTGCAGCTCACGGAATGGCAGCTCGCGCTCGGCTCAACCCTGCTGTTTCTCGCCAACGTGGTCGGCATCGTGATCGCAGCATCCGCGACCTTTCTTGCTGCGGGTTTTGTGCCTGGGCGAAACCCGCTCAAGGGCCACACCCAGATCCTGCGGGGCGTGAGTTGGGCGGCCATCGCCACGATCATCGTTGTGCTCCCCATGCAGTTCGGACGCGGGGCCGTGCTCCCGGTTACGGACCCGACGGATGAAGTCACTGCGGTCGTGGAGGATTACGTGGCCGACCGGGGTTCGGCGACGGAGGTCGTCGACGTCGAAGTCCAGGTCGATGATGGCTTCACGAAGGTCGATGTTGTGGTCGCGAGTTCGATTGATGCTGTCGCCGTGGATTCGCTTGCTGAGGACCTCGCGGAACACCTGTCATCACCGGTGCAGCTGCGCCTTCTCCTCGTCTCCGCGGAGACCGAACGCGCGACCGTTGTGCCATAGCCGGCACAGGTTCGCATTCGAAGGTCCGGGATGCCGACCCGTCGTCGCGATTCATCCGAACGCCGAATCTCAGGCCTTTTCCGGGTGTCTGGTCGTGTGCTTGACATCCTCTTGACAATTCTCGCCCGGTTCTTGACCGGCCCTTGACGCGCGCGGGAGAAGGTGGGGTCGTCAGAAGATACCGAGTCCCACCGACCCGGGGCACGAGGCCCCGGGCGGCGAGTCGGAGAGAAGGGAGAAAGCACATGACCCTCACATCCACAGGACCCGGGTTCCATATCAAGCCCGTCGTGACGGTGCTCGCCGTTGTGGCGTTCTTGGCAGGCGCGTACGCGATCAGCCAGCAGTTCTTGACCGACGGTCGGCCGAGCGCTTCTGCACCGGCCGACGTTTCGACCGAGGCCGCCGAGCCGTACGCCGGCACTAGCGACCAGCTCGTCGAAGGTGTCGGTGACGGGCCGTACGTGGAGCCGAGTGAGACGTTTGCGGCGACCGAGCCTGCAACCGAGATCGTTGTGATCGAGGGGCAAGGCAGTAGCTACGACGCTCTGATCGAAGGGAAGTATGACGGGGACTTCGCACCAGGAGACCCGGCGGTGCACTACGTCCTCGTCCCTGCGGCGGCTGCCGGCACCAGCGACCAGCTCGTCGAAGGTTTCGGTGACGGGCCGTACGTGGAACAGTCGCCATCTGCGGGCACCGCGAGCCATACGCCGACCGTTTCGGGAGGACCACAGAAGTAGCAGCCACCAACCTTTGAGGCTCCCGGCGATGTCCGGGGGCCTCTTCGCGTCTGCGATACTCCGCCGATGTCGATTGTCGGACTGCACCATGTTCAGCTGGCGATGCCGCCCGGTCGCGAGGAAGATGCTGTGGCCTTCTACGAGGACCTTCTCGGACTCCCGCGGGTGGACAAGCCACCGAATCTCGAACGGCGCGGTGGGTGTTGGTTCGAATCCGGTTCGACGCGAGTTCACCTCGGCGTTGAGGAAGATTTCTCGCCGGCGCGAAAGGCACACCCTGCGCTTCTCGTGACCGACTTGGGGTCGCTCCGCCGTCGGCTGGAGGGCGCCGGCGTCGTAGTTATCGATGATGAGCCGCTCCCGGGATTCGACCGGTTCTACGCGTACGACCCTTTCGGCAATCGTCTGGAGATGCTTTCTTTGCGCGCTTGAACCTGGCGCCGCGCTGTCAACGGGCAATGGCGAATCGGTTTCGCTTGTGGTGGGAGCGCCTCGATAATGTCGGGATGATCGATCCACGAACCCAAGACCGATTCCCCGGCGCTGCGGGCTACTTGAACACGGCGAGCCTCGGCCTGCCATCTGACGAAACGGTCGCAGCGATGGAGGATGCGATCGCTGCTTGGCAGGGCGGTACGGCTCAACCGCCCGACTACGACAGAGACGTCGCAGCGGCGCGTCAGCTGTTTGCCCACCTCGTATCGGCGCCGCTTGAGTGGGTGACCGTTGGGAGCCAGGTGTCTGCGCTTGTCGGCTTGGTGGCAACGGTCCTGTCGCCGGGCTCGCGCGTGCTTGTTCCTGAGGGTGAGTTCACCTCCGTCAGCTTCCCGTTTCTTGCCCGGGAGGACCTCGCTCTCGATATCGAGACCGTACCGCTCGAGCAGCTCGCTTCGGCCATCAATCGAGGTGCCGACATCGTGGCCTTCAGCGCCGTGCAGTCGGCGGACGGACGAGTGGCCGACTTGATGGCAGTCAAGGAGGCGGCCTCGGTGAGTGGCGCACTCACGCTGGTGGACGCAACCCAGGCAGTGGGGTGGCTCCCGCTCGACGCAGCCGACTTCGACTTCACGGTCACCGGCGCCTACAAGTGGTTGCTCAGCCCACGCGGCACGGCGTTCATGACCGTACGCCCGGAACTGCTGGAGCGTGTCGTTCCTCTGTATGCCGGTTGGTACGCCGGCGACGCTCCATGGGGGAGCATTTACGGAATGCCGCTCCGCCTTGCCTCCGACTCCCGCCGCCTCGATCTGTCGCCGGGTTGGCTGGCATGGGTCGGCACTGCGCCCGCGTTGCGGCTCGTGAACGGGATCGGGATCGAAACGATCCGCGCCCACAACCTTGGATTGGCGAACTCGCTGCTCGAACAGCTCGGGAAGGCACCCACCGATTCCGCGATCGTCACAATCGACCTGGGTGACGGTTTCGACCCGGGGAGACTCGAGGGCCTCAGGGTTGCGTTCCGTTCCGGTCGTCTCCGTGTCGGATTCCATCTCTACAACACGGAAGAGGACGTCGCCCGTCTGGTCGAAGCGATCCGGCGCTGACGGGTCCACGCCTGCGAAATCAGGCGGTAGTCACCAAGACGCGGCAGGCGGGTGCAGTCGGTGATGCCGGGGAACACTTGCTCGGAACAGAGTTGCCGCTGGTAGCGTCACTGCAGGGAGGCAGGCGTCCATGACTTCGACAATCGAGTCCGTCGCGTTGTTTGATCGGTACGTACCCCGCATTGCCACGAACTGGGATGTGGATGCTCCCGGCCGGCAATGGCAGGAGCTCGATGCGACGTTGTGCTTCGTCGACATCTCCGGATTTACGAACCTTTCAGAGAAGCTCGCTCGTCGCGGCCGGATCGGAGCAGAGGAGCTCACGTCGGTCCTCAATCTCGTGTTCGCCAACATGCTCGAGATCGCCTATCTCCAGGGCGGCAGCCTGCTCAAATTCGGCGGTGATGCATTGCTCCTCATGTTCACCGGGTATGACCACGCGACGAGAGCCGCAAGCGCAGCTGTCGAAATGCGTACGGCGCTGCGAACCGCAACCGACGGCCCGACCACCGCGGGCCGTGTTCGCCTTCGAATGTCGGTCGGCATCCACAGCGGTCCCATTCACATCTTTCGCGTGGGTTCGGTGCACCAAGAACTCGTTGTCGCCGGAATCGGTGGAACGACCACCACAGCGATGGAGAAAGTGGCAGATCCCGGCGAGATCGTCGTGAGTGCCGGCACACGTGAACGGCTTCAGGGGGATGCAATTGGCAGTCCCAAGGGTGCCGGCTGGCTCCTGCGTTGGAGAAAAGCGCATTGCACCGCTCCCGGACCGGTCGCGCGCGACGCCCGTGACCCGGAGAGCCTCAAGACGTGGGTGCCGGTCGGGCTGCGCGAGTATCTCGGCGCAGGAGATACCGAGCCCGAGCATCGGATCGCGAGCGTCGGCTTCGTTCGCTTCTGTGGTGTTGATCAGCGGCTCGAGGACGAGGGCGCCGACTGGGTCGCGCAAGCGATCGACGACACGATGGTTCTCATACAGTCCGCCGCCGCAGAAGAGGAAGTGACGTTCCTCGGAACCGACATCAACGAAGACGGAGGAAAGGCGATTCTCCTGGCCGGCGCACCAATCGCCCGGGACGGCGACGAGGGCCGTCTCCTGAGGGCCGTACGAGCGATGGCCGATGCGCCGTCGCCGCTCGATTTGCATTTCGGTGTGAATCGGGGCCATGTCTTCACCGGCGAGGTCGGGACCGAATTCCGAGCTACCTACACGGTGATGGGCGACACGGTCAATGTCGCCGCGCGGCTCATGGCAGCTGCGCCCGCGCGGTCCATCTACGCCACACCCGGTGTTCTGGACCAATCCGGCACGCTCTTCACAGCAACCGCTCTACCGCCGCTCCGGGTCAAGGGGAAGGCCGAACCTCTGACCGCATACGCGGTCGGTGAGGAGCTCGGCGATCGATCATTTGAGGCTCACGATGAGCTGCCCTTTGTCGGGCGGAGCATCGAATTGGCAGACCTGCGCGCCTCCATTCGTTCCGCGAGCGGCGGTCGGGGTTCGGTTGCGGCGGTGATCGGCGACGCCGGGAGCGGCAAGAGCAGGCTGGCAAGACAGGCGCTGCTCGACTCTCCGGATCTGCCGGTCATCACGATTCGAGCCGAGCCGTACGGGTCGGCAACACCGTACCGGCCATGGCGGGATCCCATCCGAGAGCTCCTCGGCATCGAACGTTCAACGAACGAACAGATGGCGCGTTCCCTCGAGCGGCGGGTTGCCGACGTCGCTCCAGATCTGCTGCCCGTGCTGCCCCTGATAGCCGACGTGGTGCACATCGACATTCCCGACACCCCCGAAGTCGCTGAGATCGAGCCGAAGTTCCGCCAGGGCCGGCTCGTCGCGGCGGTCGTATCGCTTCTCGAGCACCTTGTTTCTCACACCGTCGTCATCGATATCGAGGATGCCCAATGGATGGATGAGGCGTCAACGCACTTGCTCGATCACCTCGCCCACACGGCGGACCAGCGGCCCTGGGCACTGGTGGTGACGCGACGCGGTGACACCGGTGGCTTTCTACCGGACGAAGGGCTCGTGATCACCCTCCGAAACCTCTCGCCGGATGAAACCGAACAACTTGTGAACGCAGCGACACCAGCAACGCCGCTCCATCCGAAGGATGTGAAGGCGATCTGCGCCCGCACAGGTGGCAATCCGCTCTTCATCCAGGAGCTGTTGAGGATCGTCGCCGACACCGGAAGCGCCGATGAGCTGCCCGACTCCATCGGCTCTCTGCTCAGCGCCAGCATCGATGCTCTCCCGTTCCTCGCCCGACGGGTCCTCAGATATACGTCGGTCCTTGGACGCAGTTTCCGAGTATCGACCGCCCGAGCGATTCTGTCCGACGACACACTGCAGCTTGACGAAGCGACGCGCAGCATCTTGGGCGACTTCATCGAAGATGGTGGGCCGGGTGTTCTTCGGTTCCGCAATGCAATGGTGCGCGACGTGGCCTACGACGGACTCTCATTTCGCCGCCGTGAGGACCTCCATCGGAGAGCCGCGCGGGCAATCGCCGCGACGACGCACGGGAATCCCGAAGACGCAGCCGACCAACTAGCGATGCACTATTCGCTCGGCAACGACCACGAGAACACCTGGCGGTACGCCCGGATCGCGGCTGCGCGTGCGATGAAGTCGTACGCCAACACAGAGGCGGCAGCGCAGATCGAACGTGCCCTCGCTGCTGCACGCCGTCTTCCGGACGTATCGGCACGGGACCGGTCGGCGACGTGGGCCCAGCTCGGTGATGTGAGGGAACACGCCGGCATGTTCGACACTGCACTCGACGCGTACCGACGCAGCTCCAAGCTGATTGACGACGATCCCGTCGCCCAAGCCGAACTCCTCCTGAAGCGCGCCTGGGTGCGTGAGCGCGCCGGCACGTACTCAATCGCACTGCGTGAGGCGACACAGGCTCGGAAGGTTGCCGAGGACGCACCCAACGAGGCGGATGCCACCCGAGTTGCGGCGAACGCGGCAGCCTTCCAGGCAATGGTCAGGCTGCGGCAAGGGAAACTAAAGGATGCGCTCGCACGCGCCCACGTCGCCCTCGCTGAGGCTGAGCGTGTTCACGAGAAAGCCGCCACGGCTCGTGCCTACGGTGTCATCGCCGGGACGCACATGATGACCGATGACCCTCGAGCAATGGATTTCTGCCGCCGAGCCTTGGCGCTCTACGAGGAACTCGGCGATCTGGTCAGTCAGAACTACATGAACAACAACCTCGGGGTACTGGCGTACTTCGACGGTCGGTGGGACGACGCGCTCGGGTACTACCAGCAGAGTCGAGACGGGGCCGAACGGGTGGGGAACATTGTTGATGTGGGTTTCGCTGAAGCGAACCTCGGTGAACTCCTTGTCAACCAAAGGAGGTTCGATGAGGCCGAAGCTCGCCTGGTCGACGCGGTCAGGGTGCTCAGGTCGACCGGCGAGTTGTCGATGGCCGCATTCGCGGAACTCCAGGTGGCGCGCATCTTCAAGGAGCGCGGTGAGCTCGGCCAAGCGGAAGCGATGCTGCGCGACGTGGTTCGCGAGTCGGAAGCCAACGGGTTCACAGCGAACACGCTCGAAGCAGCTCTGCATCTCGCTGATTGTTCGATTCGGGCTGGTGATAGCGAGGGAGGGCTCGATCAACTAGAGCGCGCCATGGCCGATGCCGGAGAAGAATCGGCGATGTTCACCTTGACCGAAGCGCGCCTGCGGGCGCTGGCTCTCGCACGTACCGGCCATCGGAAAGAGGCGATCGCGATTCTCGAAGCTGGGGTCGCAACCGCACGCGATCGTGGCCAGCCGTATGACGAAGCGCTCATGCTCGACGCCGTAGCCGAGACCATCGAGCCAGACGATCCCGCCGTTGCCGGCGAGAGCCGAGTCGAGGCCGAACGGATCATGAGGACGCTCGGCGTTCGCGTCTGAGATTCGGCGGTTTGGTCTGAATCGGCGGGGCCGGTCTGTGTGATGAAGAACGTCCCCGCCGATTCTGGCCTGCTTCGCTACCTCCAGCGCGGGTCTCCCTTGATGTCCCACCATTGGATCTGCTGCCATCCATCTGGCGTGAGGAGCAGTTGCTCACCCGCTAGACAGACGGGGACCTCCACTCCCGGCGCGATCGGGTCGATCGGCTCGTCGATGGTGCTCGACGGATGTCCGTATATGTCGTCGATGCTCGGCGTGACGGGGCCCGTTGCCGTCGTCGACACACATGCCACGCCGGGGTAGTAGTCGTCGACTCCGTCGTCAAAGTAGTCGACTTCGCGAGCAGGCGGATCGAGCGGGTTGACAGTTACGTCGTTCGGATCCCATTCAATCTTGACGAGGAAGCGTGCGCCGTCGTCTTCAGTGTCAAGGAAGTTCACGTAGACGGACTTCTCCTCGATTTGGAATGTGTACGGGATGAGATCGCAGTCGGTGTCGTCTTCTTTCGTGTTGAGCGCCCTCGTCAGCGTGCTGGAGGTGAGTGCTGGGCCGTCAGGGTCTGTTGTCGTCGGCGGCTCGAAGTCTTCACACCTGATCTTGCCGTCGAACGTCTGCTGTGTCACGAGCTTGAAGAGCGTCTGGTTCACTCCCAGGGCGGCACGCTCGCTGCCTCCGGCGAGTGATCCATCACCGCCTCCTTCGATGGAGATGAGCTCCTTGCCGCTCCCCGTGGGCGCGAAAGTGACCGAGAGGAACGACTTCGTCGGTGTGATCTCTACCAGAGTGTTGTCCCCAATCCCCGAGTCGGGCCCGTTGTCGGGCGAGCTGTTGAGAGGCGGCTGTACCACGGTTCCGTCATCCAACTGGTAGGCGAGGTCGGACCCCTGCTTGCCTTCGACGTCGACCTCCGCAAGTTCGATCGCGTACGTGGGATCAAAATGCGGATTGGCCAGGTTGAGGGTGAAGGTCAAGGATTGGCCGGTGTCCACTTGGCCGTTGCCGGTGGCACAGTTGTTCTTCGTCCTCACGCCGATGCCATTGCTCACGAGTCCGCGGCCGAACTGATTGCCCCCGGCTACCGAGATCTGCAGGATCGAGTCGTCCGTGGAGATCATGCACTTGGCGAGACCGATCTTCTGCTCGTCGGTAAAGGATTTCACATTGAACGAAACGAGGTCATCCTCGTCGTAGTAGCGAATCCAGTTGTCGTCCACATCGGGACCAGTACTGAGCAGAATGACACCCGCATCGGTCTCGATCGTGATCCCATCTGCCGCGTCGGTTGCCGGTATGAACACCAGCATCGCGACCAACAGAGCCGTCGCAAGTATCAACAATCCAACTCGGCCATTCTGACGACGCGTTAGAACAGACATGTACCCTCCCCGGTATCGAAGCCTTGTTCGCAACCCTACCGATGTGCACTTTCGTCTGACGTAGGTTTCTTGGACGCCGCAATCGAGCCCATTTCGACTCCGAATGCGCGTGATGGTGCGCGGTGCCCATCGTCGAATTCGGAGGTTTGGCGACTACTGGGGTGGCGGGATACGCCACGGTGGGTTGAGCCGGTTCTCGCCTGCGTGGTAGAGGCACACCTCATTGCCGGCCGGGTCACGGAGTCGGGCTTCGCGCCACAACCATCGCTGGTCTGTTGGCTGCGAGTCGAAGGCGACGCCCGCCGCTTCGAGTTCTCGTACGGTGAGATCGAGGTCGTCGCATTCGAAGTACACAACCGGAGCCGCACCTTCGGCGACTTCGTCCACCTCGTGGACCGAGAGGGTCGTGTCCCCGTCGGGGCACACAAAGCGGGCGTAGTGGTCGCTCGCCACGATCCGCTCGAGTCCGAGCCTCGTGTAGAAACCAACGGAGTCGGCCACGTCGGTGCATGGCACGGTCACCTGATTCAGTCTCATCTCGCCTCCCTTGTCGTCTGATTCCTCCGGCGACGCGCGCTCTGGCACTCAGCGGTCGAACTCGATCGGTCCCCGATTCTGCGGCTTGAGTCCCTGTTTGTCGGCGTAGAAGGTTTGCGCCTGTGCCATCCACCCTTCGATATCGCCGTCGATCTTGAGCGACGGCCCAAACCCCATCTGTTTTGTGTCGCGGTCCACAAACGCCATCGCCACGGGGACATCGGCGCCGTCTGCGATCCGCCAGAATCCAGTCTTCCATCTGGATCCCCCGGCCCGCGTCCCCTCCGGTGCCACGGCCAGGCGGAGCACGTCGGCCTCATTGAATGCTGCGACGAGGGTCCCGACGATCGCCTTCGTACCGCCTTGAACCGGGATCCCTCCCCATTGGCGGAACAACCATCCCAGGGGACCGACGAACAGCCCTTCGTGCATGAGGAATCTCATCTTGAGACCGAAGTGGCCGATGACCGCGAGATATACAAAGAAGTCCCAGTTCGAGGTGTGGGGATAGCCGATGGCAACGAACTTCGGCTCATCCGGGGCAGATCCAACGATCGCCCATCCGGTGAGCCGGAAGTACGTCTCGCTCAGCCACTTCATACGAGAACGGTACCCGGGGCGATGGAGCAGCGACGAGCGGGGCCGCGGTGGATTGCCGCACATTGCGGTCTGAGCGCTCGACGTTGGCACTCGCGCTGGCCTGACAGCGCGATCGTGCTCCCTTCCACGCGGAGGCAGACGACTGTTGTCGTCTGCCATCCGATCGATTCGTCCTACGAGCTCGAAGCTTCGACTCGGACCCACTCGAATCGCTTCATCAAACCGTCCTCCACGGCGACTTCGAAGTCCCCGACGAATGGGTCAGCCGCTGCCACGAACTCCCAGGTACCGGAGTACACGCCGTCGCCGACCTCGGTCAACTCACCGACACGGTTCGCGCTGGTGACGCTTCCCATCGTTTGCTCGGCGTGGGCCTCGATCTCGATCCGACCCTCGAACGTCCCCATGCCCCACGGCGGTGGCGAAACGTAGACGCCGTCATCGGTGAAGACTGCGCCAAGTGTCGCGGGATCGTCCCCAACCCACGCCGCCAGCGACTCGTCCGTCAACTCTGTGGCCGCAGCCAGATCATCCGTCTGCGTTGCTGCGACGATCGCCCAGATTCCGAGACCGATCACGGCGATCACGGCCACGACGATCGCTCCGACCAGCAGCGCACTCCTGCTCTTCGTGGTCGCCTGCGAGGTCTGTTCTCGAGTTCCCTGTTCGAGCACAATGCCCTCCCTTCCTGTTGGCACCATCGTCGGATGTGGGCGCGTGGGGATCGCGTGGCGGACGTGTGTCCTGCCGTCCGCTACAGGGATTCGAGCAGCTCGCGAGCGGCGATGACATCAAGTGTGTCGTGGCCTTCGACAAACCACTCATACCGCGGCGCAAGCACGGTCCGCGCCTCGGCGGTCTGACCGTGTTCGGCCAGCAGGGAAGCGAGTTCGGTTGCCGCCCGCAGTTCGAAACCACGGGCTCCGATCGAGCCCGTCACCGCAAGAGCCGATCTGAGCGCCTCTGCGGCTCGGGCGTCGCCTGCCCCCTCCACATCGCGCCCCGCTCAACGGCGAGTACTGCCTCCGAAAGGCTTTCGCCCGCCGCCCGTGCAAATTGCACGGCCTGATCGATCAACTCCTCGCTTCGAGCGGCGTGTCCCAGCAGGTGTTCGAGTTTCGCCAGCGCGCCGTAGAACCAGGCCCGGAGACCCTCGACACCGATCAAGAGCAAACGATCCAGGCCCACGCTCACGAGCTGGATACCGGCCTCGGGATCGTCGAGGTGACCGAGCGCCACGCCTCGGTGTACCAGGGCATACGTCGACCAGAACGGGTAGTGCTCGCGGGCCGAGATGGCGTCGAGTTCGTCTGCTGCGGCAAGCGCATCCTGGTACTCCCGGCGCAGCCCGAAGATTGCCGACGAGAGCGCAAGTGTGTGACAGAGCGTGAAAGGATGGTGGAGGCGACGGGCCTGGTCAACGCTCGCTTCAGCCAGGGTCAACGCCTGGTCCGGATAGCCGAGGATCCAAGTATTCAAAGAGTTCCACGCCAACACCTCCGGTCCCGGGGCGACCCCGAAGACATCCTTCAGCCACGCATCACGCTCCAAATCCTGCAATGCACTTGCTTTCCGGAAGTTCGTGGCGCACCCGGCAAGGTCACACGTCCACATGAGCGAGAATCCAAGTTCGAAGTGTCCGAAGACGCGGAGCGCGTCGTCGTCGAGGCCATCGGCGATGTCGAGAATCTCGCGACTGGTCGCAGCACACGCTTGATATCTGCCTTGCTGCGTGAGGATCTGTGCGATACCGACAAGCGCCATTCCAACCATCGGCGACGGTTCGAGGTCGGTGCACAGTTCCCGGACCCGGCCTCCGATGCGCGCGGACTCCGGTGCGGTGTACCCGCGCGCAGCCATGGTGGGAGCCGCGAGGGCAACGAGCAGCTCGAGCTCACGCCGATCTCGCTCCGCCGACTCCGGCAGCGACCCCAGGTGATCGAGTGCCCTTTCGAGCAGCGGGATCGCCTCTTCGTTTGCCGACATGCGGTAGGCCCGCTGTCCTGCTCGTTGCAGATAGGAGATCGCCGGCTCGATCAGCCTGGCTTGGTCAAAGTGCCGAGCAAGGTCCACGACGGGCGGATCGGGATGATCGCGGTAGAGGTTCTCGAGCGCCGTGCCGGTGGCCTCGTGGAGTCGAACGCGTGCGGGCTCCGCGAACCCGTCGTAGAGGTAACGCTGAAACAGCACATGCCGGAACCGGTACCGCGCAGCCATCTGGCCATGGAACCTGGTCACGTCGGACGGCTCGATCAACCGGTTCGGGGAGGATGCTTCGAGACTCAATCGCTGAGATGCCTCCGGATCGGAACGCACGGCGGCCACCACCTCGCCGATGAACTCGTCACCCTGGATGGCGGCGATACCGAGGTCCCGTTGGAGCGCGTCCGGGAGTCGGGCAATGCGCTGCGCAATGAGCGCACCGGCGCGGGCTGGAACTCGATCCCAATCGAGAGACTCCTGCGTCGTCCAGACACCTGATCGATTTCGTCGCAGGTCGGCCGCCTCCTGCATCGTTCGAATCATCTCCACGGTGAAGAGGGGAAGGCCGTTCGTATAGGAGAACAGGTGCTCTCGGAAGTCGGCACCGAAGTCGTTCGGTTCGGAGTCGAGGAAGGCGTCTATGAAAGCGCGACTGGGCCCCAGCTCGATGGTGTTGTCGGGCCACATCACCTGCAGCTCGCGGAGCGCCGGCTGCAACGGATGTGGAGTTCCGTCGTTCTTCGGGCCGACGTCTTCCGGCCGGAAGATGCCGACGATGAGTATCCGCATGCCGGCAATGTGGCGTGCCAAGTGCCACAGCAGCGCAATCGAACCTTGGTCTGCCCACTGCAGGTCGTCGACGACCAAGAGAAGGCAATGCGCCGAGGCGAGACCTTCGAGGACCGCGCCGTACTCGTCGAAGAGCGCTGGCTGCATTCTCTCCGGCGTCGGCGGGCGCAGGGCGTCGATCTCGACCTGAGACCGCAGCCCTTCGAGCCAATCGGCAGCAGCGACGCTGCTCTCGACGCGCTGGAGGAGCGGGAGGCCGCTCACCATGGTGCCGATGAGGCTGGGACCGCGCTCGTGGACCAGCCTCGCGGTGTGTGGGGTTGCCTCCCACAGTCGGGTGGCCTGCTCTCGGTCGATGGCACCAGCCGCCAAGCTTGTCTCCACATCACCGGAGAACATGCCGAGGATCTCCCGGAACGGCAAGTACGGATCTCCGAGAGCTCCATAGGCGCTGCAACGGCCGCGAGCGGACAGGACGTTGCGAGATTCGTTGGTGGCACGCTGCATGAATTCGGTGGCGAGCGTCGTCTTGCCGCTCCCAGCTTCGCCTGCGATCAGCACGACGCCCCCGTGACGTTCGATTGCCGCATCGAGATGAGCGCGGAGCCGCGCGAGCTCGTCCTCGCGCCCCACAAAGAGCGGTGGTGGAGTGAGCGCAGGTGAAGTCGTGAGGAAAGCCGGATACGTGATGTCCAGTTCGGTCGGGGCCACGGCGATGTCTCCCGAGCGAATCTGATCAACCAGCGAAACCGTCTCCGGTGCGGGGGATATGTCCAGCTCGGTGCGAAGCTGGTCGCAGAGCTGCTCGAAGTGGGCGACCGCATGGGCTGCGTTGCCCGTACGCGTGAGGAGACGCATGAGTTGCCTGTGGGCATTCTCATCCCAGGGGTCAATCTCCGTTCGATGACGTGCCCTCGGTATGGCGAGATCCCATTCGCCGGTTCGCTCATAGTGATCCGCAAGCCTCCGAAGAGCCAGAGCGAGGTGGCGGTGGGCTCGTTCGCCGGTGACGACGACCCACTCCTCCCACTCCGCTCCCGCCCGAACGCGAACGTTCTCCAGGAACGGCCCTCGCCACAGGTCCGTTGCCCACTCCCAGGCTTCCGCGGCACCCTGCTGCTCGGCGGGAGTTGTTGCCAGCCGTTCGAGTTCAACCAGGTCGATGAAGACCTCGGAAGATGCTTCGATCGCGACCGTGTTGCGATCTGATACGAGGAACTGCGAATCCTCCGCTGATGTACCAAACACCCGTCGGATGACCGTCAGCACGTGGCGAAGATTGCTGACGGCAGCTCCTTCTGGGCGTTCCGGCCACAACAATTCGGCGAGCATGGCTCGAGAGAACGGACGGCCGGGTTCGCTCGCCAGGTAGGCGAGCAGCGCGCGCTCTGAGTCGGATTCGAAGCCGGTGACCGGCTCGCCGTCGAGCACAGCGTCGAACGTCCCGAGGAGCCGGATCTGCAATCGCGGCACGATGCTCCAGTGAGAACCCTTTTCCCCAGGTTACGCGCGATGTGTGCGGTCGGACCGGGTCAAATCCCACGGCTGCCACACCCACTCCACGCGCTCTCCACGCAGCCCGCGATGCAGCATGGCCGAAGACTCCGCAACCCGAGTGATCGAAATGGATCTGGAAGGAACCCACTACCAAGCGTTTCTCCTTCGCCTCTGGACAACGCCCGACGGGACAGAGGAGCGGGCCTCGGTCATGGACGTGGCGACCGGTGCCACCCATGCGTTCCGAAATCTCGATCAGCTGTGTGCGTGGCTCAATCGAACGAAGCACGCCGACGGTGTGGCGCCCGGCACCACGCAGAGGGGTGCAGGACCACGGTCGAGTGCCCAGGCCCCGGCCTCCTCAGACGTTTCCCCGAGCCCGATCTCCCGGTGAGAGGATCTTGGAGTAGTGGGTGTAGGAGGCACGTACAACCATCCCGACGTCGAGGTAGAGGTCAAGGGCTCCGGTTCGCGAGTCGGTGCTGACGCCGACGGCGGGGGAGCCACGGCGACGGAACTCGTCAAAGGTTGTGTGGAGCAGCGCCTTTGCGATCCCCTGGTTCCGGTGGTCACGACGAACGGCCAGTTGCTGCACCCAACCCTCGTCTTCGTACTCGATACCGAAAGAAGCGCCAATGACATCATCACCGATAGCGGCCACGAACAGCAGCGTCGGATCGAAATCGGAACGACCCGTCACGCCGGATTGCCACTCCGCGTAGGTCGAAGGTTCGCGAGTGGGCCACTCGTTGAAGGCATCTTCGACCACCCGGTAGACCTGCTCTTCCTCGCTCCCCGGATCGAATGGACGAATCGCAACGCCGCGGGGGAGCGGTGGATGTTCGATCGTGATGTCGTCCGGCAGGCGAAGAACCCACGAGGTGTGTCTCGGCGTGTACCCGTGGCGCACGAAGAGAGATATAGCGTCGACGGCGGTGTCGACGACGGTTTGCCCCACACGGACATCTGTTCCTGCCCTTGCCCGCTCGACGGCTCGGCGCTCGATCCACTGCAGAATGGCCGTTCCGATGCCGCGTTCCCGGGCGTCAGGATGAACCGTTGCTTCTGCTCGCCAGCCCGGCACCTCGGCGCTGGCCACAACTCGATCGCGGTCGAAGACCAGCAGCACATCGTTCGCGGGATCGAAGCCCGGGAGCATCCACTCGCTCTCAACATCCTCGACGGTCACCGACGGCTCACCGGCATCGAACTCCTCGGAGGCGCCCAGGAGCGCGGCAACGCTGGGTATGTCGCTGTATGTGGCTCCTCGAACGGTCAGGCCCGGAGGGAAGGTGACTTCAGGAGGCATGCAGAGTCCTCTGGTGGCGGTTCGAAGAGTCGCTACTCGTTCCGGCCCTCGGACGGTACGTCGAGGTAGCGCAGGAGGTCCTCGCAAAGCTCTCGAACCGCTTCCGGATGGAAGCTGTGGCGGGCTTGGCGGCCCTGCCGTTCCGTGCTGATGAAGCCCGCGTCGGCGAGTGTCTTGGCGTGCACGCTCACCGTCGGGCGCGACACACCCATGAAGCCGGCAATCTGGGTGTTGTCGGCGTCGAAAAGGCGGGCCATCCGCAGGATGTCCAGGCGCGTCGGGTCGGCAAGCGCCTTGAGCTTTGCCGTGAGGTCATCGCGCACCGCTCGCGAGTATTCGCGGTCGATTCCGTGTTCGGCGAACGACGTCATCAACATGCCGGGAGCGCCCACGGCCCCGCTCTCGATCCCGAACGGCTCCGCCCAGAACACGATCTCGATTTCCCCCGCTTCAGCTGCAGCGCGAGCCGTCGGGAGGGAGACAAGCATGTGGTGAGGTGGAAGCCAGTCGAGGGCCGGCGGGCCGGTACCTTCCCGGCCACCGAGCCGGGCGATCGCCGTCTGCTCGAGGCCCTCGACAGTATCGAGATGGGCCGCCCGCCACGGGCGGTACACCTCGTAGTAGAAGCGGTCGATCCAATGCCAGAATCGGCCGTGGAGGGGTCCACCGCGAAGAAACTGGACAGCGAAGAGCACATTGTTGCGCTCCTTTTCGAACATCGCAGGATCGGAGGGCGGATAGAGTCCAAACTGCTGGCCAATCTCGGAGTAAACTCGGAGCTCCAGGGCGATGAGCTGTTCCGTTGGCTCGAGGTCGTCGGCCGGTTTGAGACCGGTCGCCCCTGCGACCTGGGCGATCGCATCGGCGATCGTCAACTCCCGCATTGCGCCGGTCGCCGCGTCGTAGTCCTCGATCGTCTCCACGTGTGCCCAACGGGCCAAGTACTCAAAGATCGGTCGTTGCTCGGCGTCGGGTGACTTCGCAGGGTCAAGAGCTTTGAACTCCTCGAGGTGCGACGGCGGAATCGTCATCGTGAGATCGATCAGACTCTTCGGGAGCATTGTCGGACTCAGATGCACAAAGTTGGTGGCGACCTCGAGCTCCGTCGCGATCGATCGGCGGACGCGCCATCCTCCACTCGAAGCTGGTCGGCTACTCATCGGCTGTCGCCTCCTTGGTTTCACGATAGTGCACTCGTATGTCCATGGCTACGTGTGGGGTGGATGCCGCGAGCAGGTTGGGGCATCCCGAGGTCGCATCTGATGTTGGTTGGTGCCCGATCCCCACGCTTCGTGCGGTACTCCAACTGCGCGGGTGGAGGGCTGACCATCACTTCGACGTGCTCGCGTTCCGGCCCTCACGGCGGCCTTCTCAGAATTCGTCCCAGGACTCGGGCGGTCGATGGCCGTGCCGGTAGGTGTCCGATCGCTGATCGCACAGCACTGCACCGGCGAAGAAGATCAGCAACCCGCCGGCAATGAGAACCAGGGCGATTGGGAAGGGATCCTCTGCGAAAGCAATCAAGAGGAGAGCTATTGCCTGCATGGCCCCGCCTGCATACATCATCCCGAAACCGCTTGTTCTTGTTGAAGGGCTCATTGGTCTCTCTCCTTGGCACGCTTCGGGCGTCTTCTATCCGACTGATGGATGTACGGTCGTGGTTGGGGGCCGCAGAAGGGGCGATGTGGGGTTTTTCGTGGGAATTGGACGGCGGCCGGGCGTCGACTGTGCTGCACCGGTTGTGGCGTTCGGCACAAATTGTCCGATTCCCCACCCGCGCCTGACGGCCAGCCAGAGAAGTGACTGATCAGGAGTGATCGCGTACATCGTTGGCTCCTTGTGTGCGATGACTCAATAACCGTAGGTCAATACCTACGGATTATACGTAGGTATCGACCTACGTGTCAAGACCCTATTTGTCCACTGAAGCAGCCGCAGGATCGAGTCGGCGTGACCGGTCCGACGGGGAGCGAGCGTCAGCGTGCGCTCGACAAGGAGAGCGACAGCACCGCGCCGTCGTCGGTCGCCTCGATTGCGGTCCAGCCTCGGTTCTCGTACCAGCCCGGGACGTCGGTGTAGACGTAAAGCCGCTCGGTCCAGGGCTCGGCACGATCGATAGCCGCCACAAGAAGTCGAGAGCCGACGCCGCGAGAGCGTTGTTCTTCAACGACGTAGAGCACGTTGATCCATAACGTCGCCGTCGTGCCCTCAGCCCTGCGGAAGCGTCCGAATCCAAGGACGCCGACCGGTTGCCGTTCGGCATCGATCGCGATCAGCGTGCGAGGGCAGTTCTCCGGTTTGTCGAGTGAGGTGAGGGTCTCGTCGTACGTCTTCGATCCCCAGGTCTCCCAAACCCACCGAGCGGCGACCGGCAGCGCCCACGGGTGATCAGATAGCGGTTCGATCGTGGCCGGGCGTATTGTGCTCATGAGTCCATCGAGTGTTACTTGAGCCGAGGGATTGTGGCACAGGGAGGCGAGAACGCTCTCTTCTAGATGAGCTCGCTTGTCTCGAGCACCGCCGAGTTGTAGAACGTCGACAGATACGAGAGCGCTTCATCCTGCATCTCCTCGTACCGGTCGCCTGCCATCGGTTCGAACATGCATGTGGCGTCTGATACAACCGCAACTTCGATTCCGCGTAGGAACGCGTCGTACGTGGTGTGCCGGCAGCAGCAGTTGGTGTGCTGACCAACGATCACCATCTTCCCGATGTTGTGGACTCGGCACGTGGCGTCGAGGTCGGTCTCCGTGAACGCGGAGTAGAACCGCTTCGGTACAACGATGTCCTCGTTGTCGGGAGATAGTTCTGGGACGACCTCGGCACCGGGCGAACCGGCGAGTGCGTGCTCCCCAAAGACCTCGAACTCAACATCGCCAGGTCTGTGGGCATCGTTCGCGTACACCACGAGCCAATCGTCTCGGGTCCGGGCAGAAGCCGCAAGGCGATCAATGTTGCCGATGATCGGCTTCGCTGCTGGATTCGCGAGTGTGCCGTCGACGAAATCATTCAACATATCGAGTACGACGAGGGCCGTCTTCATTGGGTCTCTCCCTGGGGATGTGCTGGGCCTGCGGCTCCCGCATCTGGGGTCGCGACTCTAGAGCCGCGCTGGTCGCTGTCGGTTGTAGGGTCGCCGTATGGAATTCCTTGACGTTGTTCGCAAACGAAGAAGTGTCCGCGCCTATACCCCCGACCGGCCACCGTTCGAAGAACTCGAACGTATCGTCGACCTGGCTCGGCGCGCACCATCGGCCGGATTCTCACAAGGCCTTGACTTTCTCGTGCTCGACGATCCCGACGCCGTGGATCGGTTCTGGTCGCTGACCCACCATCCCGAACACCAAGAACGACCGGACGGCGAGAAGTCACCGGTGGTGATCCTCATCTTCTCGGATCCGCAGCGGTACCTGGCGCGCTATTCAGCCCATGACAAGATCGAGTTCGGCCTCGATGACCTCGACCGCTGGCCGGTGAGGTTCTGGGACGTAGACGGGGGTATGGCGTCGATGCAGCTTCAGTTGGCCGCGGTTAATGCCGGCCTGGCCACGTGGTTCCTCGGTATCGGCTACGGCGAAGATGCCGTGCGTCGTGAGTTCTCGATTCCGGACGACCGCATGATGGTCGGGGTGATCGCCGTCGGGTATCGAGACTCCGATGAAACACCCACAGGCTCGGGGGTCTCGCGGCAGCGCCGACCGCTCGACGACCAGCTCCACCGAAACGGCTGGTAGCGGCGACCGGCATCTTGCGAGTCGCCGCCACCGGGGCGAGCGATTCGGGTGTCCGCGTTGGTACCCGGTCTAGATGCCGCCCTCGTGTTTGAACGACAGCTTCACTTTGGTGCGGAACGCAGCGATCGAACCGTCGTTGGCGATCTGCAGGTCGAGGTCGGTGACCTCGGCGACGCGCAGATCACGCAGTGAGTCGCCTGCCGTCGCCACGGCCGTCTTCGCTGCGTCCTCCCACGACGTCTCGCTCGTGCCGACGAGTTCGACGATCTTGTATACGGATCCCATGGCACCTCCATGCTCGAGCCCTCGTTCGAGCATACGCGCCTGAACCGTGCCACGTCTAAGTGATCCTGGGTCCGCGTCGAGCCGCTGCTATCCGATGCGCCGCATA